>Ga0307374_10006224_pt1 | contig 18871 bp, 14 predicted proteins | sample OX3MG_FD_202532 | JGI IMG/M metagenome (GOLD analysis project Ga0307374, IMG submission 202532) | Soil microbial communities from Risofladan, Vaasa, Finland - OX-3 | ecosystem: Environmental > Terrestrial > Soil > Coastal area > Acid sulfate soil | place: Finland: Risofladan, Vaasa | collected...
AGCATCCGATCAAGAGAAGCGCTTCGCCACCGCCAACCTGCCCTGCGTTCAGTGCTCAGACGGCGAATTTTGCCCTTATTCTGGAGATATCGGAGACCAGTTTTCAGCTAATTTGGACAGCAGTGAGTCTGGGAGCTTTCGTTTTTGACAGCGAACGTCACGACCACTGGCTCGTTGAGACTCAACTGCTGTTGGGGGAAAAGATAAGAAATCTTTACCTCTGTCGCAGCTTGGCGTCGGGCGGCAGCATTCCATGCAGGCACAAAACAGAATGCAAGCACTGTTAGCTCGCAAGTGAGTTCGAACATTGAAACCGATAAAATTGGGTCGCCGTGAATGACGAGAAGGAGTACGGCTTAACGAACGTTGTACTCGGCACGCACCATTGCCAGTGATCGGTCGTGCTGTAGCCGCAGCCGACGGGAGTATAGCTGTCGCCGCTGAGGGTCCACTCGTCGGTAAAGGTGCCATCTGGGTGGGTCTCCGCACCGAAGCTACACGGGGCTGTGCTGGGATTTTGAAAGGTCTGGTTGCAGGTCCATCCACTGGTGCTTACGGACTCGGCGATTGGTAAGCGTAGCTGACGCTGTTTACAAGGTAGGCGGCACCTGGGCTGCCGCTGCGTCCGGCTTCATCCGGCGTGTTGTATTGCGAGTGTCGATACGTTGCCAGCGCGTCGAAGCTGATGCTATAGGTATCGCTCTGGCCTTGCCAGGGTGCGACCGTTATCGTCGTGGTCTGGCCGGCGGCGACGCCGGAAATGTTGGAGAACGACGCGCTGGGGGTCTCGGGTGAATTGTGCGATCAGAGCCCCACATGTTCAACATTCGTTGAATGAAGCCCCGCAAATTGACGTTGGATTCTTGACCGAGATGCTCCTGCAATGCGCTTCGCGCCCGGGCCGAACCCATAAAGTGAAGCATATATATAGCATCGGTGCGTTCACGGACGCTGCCCTGCTTCAAAACTTCCGTGATGGCTGGTATCGCGGGATCACCTATCTGTGCTAGGGCCTTACCCGCCGGGTTGGTTTCAAGGTTCAAAACCTGTGCCGTAGTAACGAAGCCGCCCAAGCCGCCTAGGTCATCCAGGCTTATGGTTCCTGCGAGCGCTGGCGCGGCATCAGCAATTTTCAACTCCCCTGCTAACCGGACTGCATTCGTCCATTGTTTGGAAGAATATTTTGGATGTTTCTGAATTACGGGAGGAAGCCGAACGCCAAGATACTTTCTGACATTGGAATCGGTCTTCCCTATCTTAAGCAGCTTGGCAGCGGCTTGGTCTGTCGTCTGTGGCGACTGTAATTCCTGAAATAAAACGGCCTCCTCAGGAGCGTTTTGACAGAACACAACCAGCGCACCAAACGTACAGAGATAAAGCGCCAACCAGCACGCTCTCAGCACCGTCCTCATGGTCCCCCCTAAAAATTCGTCGACAAAGTCCCAAAACCGGCCTGCGAGTTACTTGTATCCAATATGCCACCCGGTTTCACTACGATTTTAACGTACCAGTTCACGGAGGAACAGTCACTGTTGTCACTATTGCTGCACACGGCAGATGTAAAATTCAAGACCGCTGTCATCGAGTCGATAGGGCCATCATTAGGATAAAAATCGAGGAATCCAGGGGCATCGAGCCAAAAGATAACTTTCTGTCCTTGTGGTTGCTGCAAGAACGAGGAAGGCGGGTCGTCGTTTGCCGCGCTAATAGGATTCGAGAAGCTATGGAGAGCGCCCGTCGAGTCCTTCCAATTGCCTTTTTCGAGTCCAGAAGCGCTCTGCGACGCGAACCAAAGCGAAGCGTCGTCGCTGACAGTTGCCTCGACCTCGACGTTCCAGACCCAAGTTGAGTTGGTACTCGTACAATCGAAAATACCAAGACTTTCACTACAAGCCTGCACCCCATTGGCAAATAACAAGTTGTCACCCGGTGTCTTTGACCCCGTGAAGTGAACCGTTATGCTCGCGCTGGGCTTAACCGTGAACGTAGTCTTGCCGACCGTCTCCGTTCCGGTCCCGCCATCGGGGTTCGTCACCGTCGCCGTCAGCGTGGCCGTGCCGGCTGACAGGCCTTTGACGACCACGTTCGTCGTTGTGGTGAACGTCCCCGTCGGGCTGACGATAGCCGCGCTACCCGAAATGGAGAGTGAAATCGGCGTTGTGTTATTCGAAGGCGTTACCGTGGCGGTTGTGGTCGCGGTCTGACCGACGGCGACGCCGGAAATATTGGAGAAGGAGACGCTGGGCGGAGGGGTCATGGTGTCGCTCTGGACGGGCACAGGACCGCCGGTGCAAGCGTCGCAATCCTCCGTGTCCACATTCACTGGCCCATAGCTGAGGGTCACGGGGGTTTGACTGCCCTGAGGCCACGTAAACGTCACGGTGTCTCCTGAGGCGCTCTGACTAACCTGGGCGATGCTCGTGTTTGAACTGACTGTGAATCCACCGGCTTCATCCTGCTCGCCGCTGATCGACCACATATACCCGTTCATCACGGGATAGGGATTCTGCCCACCCGAAAAGTCCATAAAAATAAAGACCTCCTGGACGTAGTCGCACGGGTTGGGCGGCAAGCCAACGTAGTTGGCTTCGTCCGCACTGTGAATGATCTTGTCGAAACTCAATTTGCTCTTCGTGTTCCGACTCCCAGCAACATATAAGATGCCTGAAGTGCCCTGGAGGAGATGGCCACTGTCGTCGGCTACGCCTTGTTGCTGAAGCTCCTTCACGTTGATTTTCAGCAGACCGCCTGCCGCGATCGGAAACTTTTTGAGATACGAAGATCCATCGTCTGAGAACACCTTGAGCGAAACGGTATCGTCGTCAGCGGCGGTATTCTCCACCATGACTTCTGTCTGAAAGGTGCCATCGGTCCGCCAGATCGAGGCCGTGTCCCGATTCGGATAGGATGTGAAGGAAGGGCCAACGACGTAGCCGCCAGTGCTCTCATCGAAATTGAAGAGTTCCGCCACGATCTTGCCGGAATTATTCGCCGGAACAAGCTCCAAGCTGGCTTGGTGCACATCGGCGGGCAGCAGTCCCTTCCCCTGAGCCTGGGACAGGTCTACGATTCTCGACTCGCCCGGAGCCAAGGGCAAAGCATTCAGCGGGATCGTCCGAACCGCGCCATCCTGAAAAAATCTCACCGTCGGTGTGACTGACAGGGAAACCGTGTCGATGTTCCGTACGGCGGCGACAGAATGGAATGAAACTCCAGCAGGATAGCCGTCCTCGGCTGGCTGTTCCCCAAGCAGCGCGAAGTGCGTGCGTAGCGTAGCGCTGGGGTAGTTCAGCGACACGTCGGCAAAATGAATGTACTTCGCAAATCCTGTCTGTTGATTGAAGAGCTGCCCCTCGACCACGACATCGCCCGGATATTCGTCGTAGTGAATGTGAATGCCCGCGCCGGACTTGCGGCTGCGTGCAATCAAGTCATCAATCGGCAAAAAATATGTTTGCCGCGGGCCGATTTCTATTCCGGGGAGTTGCTCGGGGCGTCCGTCAACAAGGAATGACACATGCACCGTTTTCGGTTCAAAGGACGTGTTGATGATGGAAACGAATCCCTTCGTGCCTTCACTGGGAGCCCAGACCACTGCATCGTAGGCAGTTCCACTCCAGTACTCCTCGGCGGATTGCGCATAGGAATTCAGGTAGACGTGATCGGCTTCGTCCTCCGATTCTGCGACTGCCGTCAGCGGGCCGTAGCTGCTGAAGCTGAACCGAACGCAAACCGTCCCACGGCTATCCGGGTAACCATGCGCCCGGAGGAATGCGCTTATGTCAATAACCTGAGTTGAATGGGCGGGAAGAGACAACATTTTCAGCGGCACTTCTCCTGATTTGAGGATAAGCGAGGACTGGACAGTTATGGGCACATCCGGCCGCAGATTTTCAAGTAGTAGCGTTGCTTTGAAGCCTGGGCCAGCGAGGAACGTTGCGAACTTCTCGTGGATTCTGGCGGGCAACTCGGGCCCATGTCCCGATACCTGAGCGGTTGCACGGGGAGTAAGACGGGGAATAAGGAGGATGTTGATCGATGCTGCCAAAAGCAGCGAAATCGTGATGAACGGAAAAGCCCTTTGTGTTCCAGCCCCTCCCCGTGGTTATCTCCGACACTAATGACATGATGGGATACTGCTGTTTTCATTTACTGTCAAGATATTTATTTTCTGGATTCCGGTCAGCGATCGTGCGTAAATTTCGACAGGCCTCCGCCTTGCCAGCGGTGGATTGAATGATTGAAGTCCCTAAACCTTAAGCAAGATTTTGCCGAATTGGCCTCGACGCTCCCCGCGACGAAGCGATTAGGGAGCAGCACAAACGATTGAAGCAGAGATTGAGCACAGTGCGTCACCGACTTGGTCAAGCCTACCTGGACAAACTGGACGGCAAAATCAGCGAGGAATTCTGGGCACGGGAATCACTCGAATGGCTGGCCGAGGAACAGCAAGTATCGCTCGCCATCAAGGGGCCTGCGAACGCGAAACCTGGACAGAATGATTGATGCCGTCAGGATTTTCGAACTCGTGAATAAGGCGCATTTTCTGTATGTTAGTTCAACCTGCCCCTGAAAAAGCCGAGCTGCTCAGAATGGTGCTTTCGAACTGCGCTGTGGACGCTGAAAATATCTATCCTTCGTATAAGAAGCCGTTCGACCCGATCTTCGCCAGAGCGAAAAATAGGAATGGTGTGCGCGGTGAGATTCGAACTGCCGACCCTCTGCTTAGAAGATGTGACAGAGTATTAGTTGATGCGTGGCCTGCTTTGTTTTTCTGCAACTTAGATGCATGGTGTTCGACGGTATTCGACACGTTTTCGTGCCGTTCTGCTCCTAAACTTGCTCCCATATTTGATTCCTGACTGTCTGCCAGAATTTTAGAAGGTCATAGACACGCAGCAAAACTTAGGGGCGAAAAATGCCATAAACACCGAATTCGCCCAAGCCGGGTGCATGACGGCTACACGGGGAACGTGGAGCCGAGAGGCTAGCCCAGGGTACGTCATTAGGGTAAAAGATGCCGACAATGGTTCATCTTCCGCCATGAATTTCTGGAGTGGCGCAGGTCTCCAAGCTCAAAGCGCAGCTTTCAACGAGGTTATGCATCATTCGGCTCCGACTCAACAGGCTTGCAAGTGCCCCGCACTCAATGCGTGCCTCACTTCGCGGAGGTCACAACTCCTTCAAAACGTCTGATGGCGAAACGCGGGTCGCCGCAACAGCGGGAACCAGAGAAATGAAAACGGCAATACAGACACATCCTACCAACAGAAGAACCGCGCGTCCGGTAGACCAAGAAAGCCGCCCGAGATACTCGCTGGACGACAATTGAGCCAACAGCGGCCATAGGGGAGCGGAAATTATGGCCGCCCAAATGGCACACCGAGCGGCCCGGACCAGGATGATCTTGCGAATTGCCCAAGGCTGTGCTCCAAGACAAACGCGCACGGCCAGTTCACGTCTTCGGGTGTTGACGTAGTAAGCCAGCGCACCGTAAAGGCCGATGTAGGCTATGAGAGCCATTGCGAGCGCGCCGGTCAGCGCGAAGTACGCGCGCTTCTTCTCGCGCCACAGCGACGCCTCAGCTTGATCCGCCACGCTGTAAACCTGCCCTACATCCAGCTGTGGCGTCAAGACAGCCACTTGATGGATTGCCGTTTCCTCCAAGGAATGGAGTGATTCTGTTCCGTTTACGATGAGAGAGAACCCTCCATATCCGCCACGGATGGACCGAAAGATTGTCGGTTCTGGCGACTCTGCATATCCGGAGAAGCGCATATTGTCAACGACGCCGAGAACCAGAGCGATGCTCGTGGACGAGATCCCCGCGCCTGGGTAGAATTGCGTCAATCTGACAGAAAGACCGACGGGATTCTCATTGGGCCACAACTCTTTTGCCAGTGTTTCGTTGACCACGATTTTGTTTGCGCGTGCCGCGACGTCAGCCCAGGAAAAACCAATACCTCGGAGGATCCGGGCTCCCATCGCGTGGAAATAGCCTGGACTTACGTCGGTGACGTTGACAGTTCGGGGCGTCGCGTTGGCTGAGGTGTCCATCCGCTCAATGATAAGGGTCGTCATTGCCGAGCCAAAAGGGGCAGTATCAGCGAAGGCGGCGCTGTGCACACCCGGAAGCGCGGTCAAATTTTCAACCAATCGCTCGATGATTGCGTGCGGCGGAGACGTGTCGTTGATTGTAGAAATGGTAATCATAGCACCGGGTTTAATCCCGGCGTCGATGACTGCAAGATGGTTCGGATCATATCCGAGACCCGTGCTTGCCATCGAAACGACGGCGGACACGATCATGCCAGCCAAAATCCAAGTCCCGATGCAAAGCGTGATCTGCGATGTGACAAGAGCTTGAAGGAAAAAGCCAGTGCGCCGCGTCGCGGTGCTGGCGTATCCCAGGCGCGGCGCGCTGTCGTCGCGGAGGAGTTGCATTGCAGGAATCAATGCGATTAGCAGGGTGAGAGCGCACACAAGCGGTACCTGGATGCCGAACGCCAAAAGCGCAGCGCGCCAAGAACCGCTAACGAGCTGTTCATAGAACGGCGAAACGCGGGAGACCCATATCAAGCCGCCGATCCAAAGAACCGAGGCACCAATGATGGCAACTCCGGCTGTTGCCGCAGGTCCAACCATGAGCTCGGTCGCCAAACGGAGGCTGTCCGCTCCTAAAGCCCTCTTCAGAAGAACTTCATCGGCATAACGGGGTGTTCTGGCCAGAAGCAGCAAGGAGTAGTTCAGGCTGCTGATGATCATGAAAATCAGCGCTAACAGGAAGCCGAGGCGCAGCCATTTGCGCAGCTTTGCGTCCCGAATGGGGTCGATGGTTAACCCTTGGGAGACATGCAGGCCGGCCTTGCCAATTTGGTGCAGCGGAAACGATTGACTCAGCTGCGCTGCAAGCTCCGCCGATGACACGTGGTCGGACGCTGCGACGCCATAGAAGGTAGCCAGGCCTTTCCATGCGTCGGGCGGGGCCAACTTTGCAAAGGAGGGCGGCAACTGCATGTCAAGTGGAATCACGCAATGAGCCGGAACCCACGCTTCAACAGACGCTCCGAAGAGGCCATCGAAACTAGGCGGGGCCACACCAATAACCTGATAGGGCTGCCCGGCGAGCACGACGAATCGGCTCAAGGCAACCTGCGGAGACTTGAACAGGCTGATCGCGAGAGGAAGACTAAGAATGGCAACATGGGCGCTAGCTTGCCCCTCTTCTTCCGAACTGAGGTCTGTTCCTGCGCTGAGTTGATGAGTGAATACGGAAAAGAAGCCTTTCGAGATCGCAGCCACTTTCAACGAGTTGCTTCGACCATTGATTTCCAGCGTGGTGTTGATTTGGCTGCTATAGGCAGCAAGCTTCGTGTTGTGTCCAGGCGAGGCGCGAAGGTCCTCAAATTCTTTCCACGCAATCGGCAGCGATCCGCCGCCTTCAGTTTCTTCCGCGATTGTGGCGTAGCCAAGGGGCCGCATGCCTGGAGAGGTCAAAGAGGAAAATGCAAACAGCATCGCCAGCGCAAAAGTAGATGCGCCGATACCCAATGCAAGAATCCCGACAGCGGACAGGCTTAGGAGTGGGCTGTTCTTTAGAAAGCGGCGAGCTTCTCTCAAAATCATTGCGTGGCCCTGCCGGATTCTAGCACGATCTCCCCCAACCGACTTCTTAGCATGCTTACTACGGCCTGCGGCGCGTCTACATCAACGTATAGCTATGTCCCGGGTCGCGATAAGTGGACGACCAGTAGATTGATTCCGCGGTCGCGAAGTCGATCTTCATCAGTGGTCAGAGCGTCCTCTTGGACCGTGCAGGCTTCGCAGTCCTGCAGGAAGATGGATAATACGCTAATTCGATGTTGTCCGAGGAGTTCCGCCTTTCTTCCCTGAAATGCAGGTACAGCCGCAATGATTGCTTCAAGCACGGGAGCGCCCTGCTTCGGATGGAGACGTTGGAGACCGCCGGGAAGCTCTTGCAAAATCCGGGCGTTCTCGATGGATTCGTGACTCGAATAGATGAGGTCGCCCGACTCATCGTAGATTTCGAGTTGCGGAAAGAAAAACTCGGCATCTTTGTCAGTGCTTCGATTGAGGGCCATCTTGACATAGGACGACAGAGGAATGGTAACGGAGATGAGGCTTCCTTTTGCATTCCGTTGACCGGGTTTGGATGCACAGCCCGAAAGGATCAAGAGAAGGGCTGCCGCGAGTACGATTCGGCGGGGCGTGCGTTGTGCACTAGCGCCCATGGTGCCCCCCTCATTTGTGAAGTCGAACTTCAATTACGCGAATGCCAATCCGTTGAGCGCGTTCCTTTAACTGTTGGATGGCTTGGTCTTGTGCCCCGCAGCGGGCGGTATCGGCTGGATACGTAAGGGCAAAGATCGTGACCTGCTTCCTTGCCATAATCGCGGCCTCGTATGGTTTGAGCTCGGCCAACATTTCTATGGCCTCTTGAAGCGTCGGCCGAATTTCGTCTGTCTTCGCATCCTTTGCCTGTTGGATGCTGCCTGGAAGGGCGCGAATAAACGCCGGATTCTTCTGTTGATCCTCGCTATGGTAAATGGAAACCCCTGCCGGTGAGTACAAATCCAGGGAGGGCATTTTTATTGTCATTGGAGCCGGGCCGGGAGCGTCTTCGTGGCCGCTGTGCAGCCCGCCTTGGGAGGGTGCGGGGATGAGCGGTCGAGCCTTAGGAATCGCCTCGGGATGGTGCGCCAGCCAAACGAGAGCCCCATTCAAGAACTCCTGGAGGGGCACGTCAACGGTGACGACAGCACCAGCACCCGTCGGACTTGTGTTTGATTTTTTCTGCCCGGGCCCTGCTTGCATTGCGAACAACGGGAGTGCGAACAGTAGAGGGATCTTAGTAACCTTGCTGATACCGAGGAGTTGCATCATCATGCCGCCTCCTATGCTTATGACGTGAACGACGGAGGCGAGCTCCGCCGCTCACGTTGGGTTGAAATTCCTGACTAGGACTTCACGCGCAAACGCAAATGCAAGCACATACCTTGCCAACGGTGACGCAGCCGCAAACGCAGTTATCCGGTGTTACGCACACTGCCGCGATTGCCAGCGGCGCAGCTACCCCGAAGAAGAGAAAACCGCTGAGAACAAGAACCCGAACAGCTTTAGTTATGGTAAACAAACGCATGGTGGGATACCTCCTAGGGCGCAACCCTAGTATCTCTTGCGTTTAGTGTCAAGATAGATTTCAATATTCCATGTACGTACATTTAGGAATAATGATACATAATCTACGTACCTACGATGAATCGGGATGTTGGATAAATAGTGCGTCCGATCTGATTCGAATCGGTGAATCAGTTTTTCAACCGTCGCTTTGAACGAGGCGAGGGAAGCCGACAAAGCCGCTCCTTTGACTTGGTATTACTCGGAAGGAAGTCTAAATGGGGAAGCGCGGGGGTTCGAGTTAAGTAAGCGTCAAATTGCCATGAAGTGAGCACCGAGGCGTTCTGATGGGATCGCCAAAGCTTTTCTTTGCGCGTGTCACACTCCTATCGTTTCAGGCTGAGACAACCGACAGTGCACCATGTTCCTTGCGAGTGGGCCGGACGGTGATTTCAACGTCCTGGCGCAGAGCCGTGAGAAACTCCATCAGGCGTCCGACGGAAAAGTTGCCCGCGCGGTTCCGCATCAGCAAGGAGACCTGAGGCTGCTGCACACCGAGGACTTTGGCGATATCGACCTGGGTCATGCCGCTGCCCTTGAGAATCGTATAGATTTGCAGGGTGAGCTGCGCCTTGAGCAGCTCTTGCTCAGGATTGGGAAGGCCAAGGTCTGCAAATACGTTTCCGCTGCCTTCGGTCACGCGGGCAACGCGGTTGTGGATTTTTCGCCCTTTAGTCTTCATTTTAATTCTGCCTTTCTTTATAGTCCCACTCGGCTTCCGCTAGTCGCCATTTAATCAAATCAATCTCCCTGGTCGGCGTCGCGATTCCTTTTGTAGATTTCTTCTGAAATACGTGCAAAACATACACGGCATCCTGAAAACGCACCGTGTAAACGGCCCGCCACGCATTGCCGTGATGCGAAGCCACAATTTCGAGCACGCTGGCACCGCCAAAACCTTTGAGGGGCTTAGCGGCAGGATCGGTCTTGCCCTCCTGGGCTGTAAAGAGTGCGTGCCCGATGTCGATCCTGACCTCGCGAGGGAAATACCGCAAATCCCTGAGCGACGTTCCAATCCACCTGACAGGTTTCAACTCGTCATCCATCTGCATACCAGTATACATATATTATTATATTAGCGTCAAGTCTTCAATAGCGGCAGGTAAGGATGGTCGCATGGTCACTCTGGGCGTTGTAATTTTGGCATAGAGGGGGCTGCCCGCCTCATAGCCAGGACATTCCGGAGCGAAGCCGCGGTCAAGGGCTACCATCGGGAGCCGTGCTAGCGGTCGTGACCCTTGACGGCGGCGAGAGCGGAGGGAATTGGGTTTCATCTGCTGATGCTGTGACTCTCCGCCTTCGTGTGTTCATGCGCTTGGCTTCGTACGGAAGACATCTCGATCTGATGTGCTGGGGATGCAAATTCACGACTCGGTTCCATTGGGGATCGGTGTGAAACATCGCGTGAGAGTCCTTCGGCGAGTTGCGCCTTGTCGTTTGTGTAGAGATGTAGTCGCAGCGACCAAGGGATAGGGCCACGTACGCCAAACGGCGATTAACCAGTTTCTGTCCGGCGCGCTCGGTGTCTACATGAATGAGAACGCGGTGGGCGGTCTGCCCCTGCCCGCCTAGGCTTTTCGCAATTTTTTGCTTTATTCTCGCAAATCTGTTAGCACCTCTACTGGCGCTCGGCTTGGCGTCCGATCAATGCAAGTACAATGGTGCAACTCGCTATAAGCGGTGTCAGCAAGCAGTACGCACGAAACGTTTGGGGGCTCGTCGATTTCTCGCTCGACGTACGCCTTGGGGTTCTTGGCTTGCTCGGGCCGAACGGCGCAGGAAAGTCAACGCTGATGCGCATACTTGCAACCGTGACGCGCCCCACGACTGGGCACGTTGCCTGGAACGGCACTGATATCGTGCGATCTCCGGATGTCGTGCGTGCCGAGCTTGGCTATTTGCCGCAGGATTTCGGCGTATATCCGCATTTGAATGCCATGGAATTTCTCGAATATCTCGCCGCAGTGAAAGGCCTCGATTCGGCTTCAGCGAGCCGCCGAATTGAAGAGTTGCTGGCGCTGGTAAACTTGAGCGACGTGCGCAAGCGCCCGCTCAGTGGTTATTCCGGAGGCATGAAGCAGCGGCTCGGAATTGCTCAAGCGCTACTCAATGACCCCAAGCTTCTCATCGTCGATGAGCCAACCGCCGGCCTTGACCCCGAGGAACGCGTACGCTTTCGCAATTTGCTTTCAGAGCTTTCCGGCGATCGCGTGATCATTCTTTCGACGCATATTGTTTCCGACGTTGAGGCTGTGGCCACGGACATCGCGATTGTCGCGAATGGAAGGCTGGTGGCCCACGCTGCGCCAGAAGAACTGCTGCGCTCCGTGGAGGGCAAGGTGTGGGAATGGAAGCTGTCGAGCGCGGAACTCGCAGCCGCAAGACAACGATTCGTGGTGAGCTCAATCGCAAGGCGCGCGGATGGGGTTCAGGTGCGCGTCATTGCGGAGTCGCAGCCTGACGCAGCGGCAATACCTATCTCGCCGACGCTTGAGGATGCCTACCTCGCGCGCCTTTCCGCGCATCGCGGCGGTGCAACAGCATGAGCGGTGCAAATCGCGCGCGAATTTTGTATCACCTAGCGCGGGCGGATTTCTTCGAGCGAGTGCGGCGCTATAGCTTTCTCGTCACGCTGGGCTTTGCTCTATACCTTGGATATCTAGGAGCGACAGGCCAGATCTTCTTGAATATTGGCAAGTATCAGGCGATTTACAATGCCGCCTACGCCGGCGGGTTCATGGCGTACATCACTACACTGTTCCTTACGCTGGCGGGATTCTACATTGTAAAAAACGCGGTGGAACGCGACCGAAAGACGGGCGTGGGGCAGATTCTTGCAGCCTGCTCGATGAGGAAGCTGGATTATTGCATTGGAAAATTCTTGAGTAATTTTGCGGTGCTTTGCGCGATGGTAGCACTGCTGGCCGCCGCCGGAGTGGGAATGTATGTGCTGCACGGCGACCAGTCAGGACTTCATTCCACGGCGTTTCTCGCGCCGTTCGTCTTTTTTGCGCTGCCAGCAATACTTTTTACGGCAGGAATAGCCTTGCTTTTCGAAACGCTGCCGGGATTGAGGAGCGGACCGGGCAACATCGCGTACTTTTTTGTGTGGAATGGAATTCTGACTCTCGGTCTGGCTGCGAATTTTACAAAGGCTCCGCATCCGTTTCTCGATTTGACGGGCGGTTTCTCGCTATGGGACAGCATGTCGGCGGCATTGAATTCGGCATTTCCGGGCGCTGATGCGGGCAGCTTTATGGTGAGCGTAGCGAGCAACCCGAACGAGACAATCGGAGTGTTTCGCTGGCAAGGATACGAGTGGACGACCATGATTCTGCTGAGCCGGCTTTTTTGGATGGCCATTGCGTTGGGCGTTACGCTCGCGAGCGCGGCGTTTTTTGACCGTTTCGATACCGCGCGGAGAAAACCCCTGGCTGCTGTAAAACCTCCTCGGCTCGAAGAATTTGTTGTGCGAGAAACAAGTCCTGTGGCGACGCGGAAGGCTTCCATCGGACGGCTCGCAATCGTGCCGGCCCGATTCCGATTCGGCGGTGTCTTCGTCGCGGAACTTAAGCTGATGCTCAAGGGCCAGCGCTGGTGGTGGTATGCGATTGCGGCGGTCTTGGCAATTGCATCGGGAGCCGTTGCATCTCCGGCTGGGCGTGGAATGGTTTTGGCGTTCGCGTGGATTTGGCCGGTGCTACTGTGGTCACAAATGGGCGTGCGGGAATCGCGGGAGCAAACCAGCCAGCTTCTCTTTTCGACGCCGCATCCGCTGGCGCGGCAGCTTCCGGCGATTTGGCTCGCAGGGTTTGCGCTGGCGGTGCTCACGGGCAGCGGATTCGCCCTGCGGCTTATGATTGGCGGAAATGCACATGGCCTCTTGGCGTGGCTTATCGGAGCGCTATTTATTCCCACATTCGCGCTGGCGCTCGGGGTTTGGAGTGGCGGCAGCAAGCTGTTTGAGATACTGTATGTGCTGCTGTGGTACGTGGGGCCAATAAAATCCACATTGCCATTCGACTTCATGGGCGCACTTCCGGTTACGGCAAGCACTCGATATCCGATGTTTTATTTTGCGTTAACGGGCGCGCTGGCGATCGCGGCGCTTGCGGGGCGCAAGCGGCAGCTTCAAACTTGATGATGGCTGAACGGGTTGCGAATAGGCAAGTGCCTTTGCGGACATGTGTTTGTAAACGTGTTCGAACGAAATGCTAGCACCTCAAAGTCATCAGCGCCCCATGCTTAGCTCCTGTTCTATCGCTTGTTCTGCGGCGTGGCTCAGAGCGGTAGAGAACTCCATTCTCTGTTGGGCGGGTGATTCTGTCGCGTGGCTCGACTCAATGGCGGGCCGGTGTGAAACATCGCGCGAAAGTCCTTCGGCAAGTTGGGGCTTGTCGTTTGTGTAGATTTGCGCATCGTAACGGCCACGCGACACGGCCACATATGCCAATCGTCGATTAACGAGTTTCTCCCCGGCCTGAGTCGTGTCCACATGTATGAGGATGCGGTCGGCGGTCTGTCCCTGACTGCTGTGGCTGGTGACTGCATAGCCGTGGTCGAGATGCCGATTCTCACGCATGTTGAACGTAACCGCGCGGCCTGAGTCGAGGCGGATTCGGATATTGCCGCGGGCGTCGATCTTCTCGATGGTTCCTAGCCCGCGGTTTGCGATATGGTGCTCTCGATTCGGCGCTGTGAACTGCACGCGGTCGCCTTTACTGAATTCGCGTTCTGCCTCTCGGTACAGCGTCACACCCTGTAAACGACGCGGATCGTAACTCACGTGCTCGCCGTTCTCGCGTTTCACCATTACCAGATTTCCTTTCTCGTTCGTTCGCTCGACCTGCACGTATTCTCCTGGCTTGATGCCGACTGCCTTACTACCTTTTGTGTAGCGCACCACGTCACCCGACTTGTATTGCGCGGCCCACTGCCGGTCTGCCCCGGTGATGTCCTGGCGTGCTACCAAGACTCTCATGCCGTGCTCCCTGTGGTCCACGTGCCCTCGTGCTTGCATTTCCCTGTGGATGAGCTGGTTAATTTCCATCCGCGATTGATTGTCGGGTGAAACGACCAACGTTCCTTGCGGCTCTTTAGCATATTCAGCGGCGATTTCTCTCAGCCGCTCTTCGCGGTCCACAATTTCATGCACGCGGCCCTGGGAGTCGAGATTCTGGATCGCCTCTCTTACCTGGCCTCGTGAAAGCTGCTCCACCACTTCCTTGAGCGCCGGTTCCCGCTGGCGCACGATTTCATCCAGCCGCGCGGTTTGGATTCCGGCTTCCTGTAACTGCTGGTACGGGGTCCCGGCTTCGACGGCTTGGTGCTGGCGTATGTCGCCCACGAGTAGAACACGGTCGGCTTCTTTGAGCCGATGCAGAAATTCGTTCATCTGCTTCGTGCTCGCCAAGCTCGATTCATCCAGAGTGTAGAAACGCTTCCGTCCGTCGTTCTCGTCATTACTTCGCGCAAGGTGTCGTTGTAACGTAGTCGATTCGATTCCTGCCTCCGCGAGCTTCTGCGCCGCGCGTGATGTTGGCGCGAGGCCCTCGACCTTGTAGCCCTCACGCTCAGCTGCTTCTCGGATTGCCGTGAGGGAAGTAGTCTTGCCAGACCCAGCAGCGCCTTCCAGTGCCGTGACCTGATCCCGGCTCGTGAGAATTTGCTCGACTGCTCGCCGCTGGCTTTCGCTTAGATGCGGATAGCCTACCTCGACTGCTCTGCGCGTATCGGCGCTAACAATGGCCGAATGTCTGTTCTGTCCCTCGCGCATGACTTGGATCGTGTCGCGCTCATAATCAATCATCTCCTGAGTCGTGTATGCCCGGCCTGGTGCGCTCAGTTCCCTTCCAACACCGATGAATTCACCGGCATTGATGCGTTTCTCAAATTCGGCCCGGACCTCAGTCAGTGTCGCCTCTCCCATCGAACGTCTCAACGCATCCCGCAATAGCTCGCGCTCCTCGACGACCGCCTCACGTTCCAGGTTCCTCTCTTTCGAGAATGTGACCGCAGACTGTGGCGTCGTGTGGGGAGCTTCTGGCTCAACCCGCCATGCTCTCTCCGTGGCGACTGCTACCACGCGCTCCGGCAGGTTCCCAAACGCCTCCGCCATCTCTCGGTGGCGCCGTTGCACTTCTTCGTGTGAGAGATCGAGCTTTGGTTGGCGTGTTTTGTGTGCGGCGATTTGCGCAGCGTCGGCTCCTCGCTGATTTTCCTTTGCCAGATGTTCTTCGATCTGCTGGCGGCGCGGACTTGATGCTGCGAGATATTCCTCGGAGTAACCCTTAATCTCCGGCTGGCTGCTCTTCCCGCGTTCGATTTCATAACCCAGTGTCTTCAGCCGCGCGGCTAGCTCCGAGCGGTACACCGCCGTGGCATACTGCTGCGTCTTGTAGAGTTCCCTTGGCTGTAGCGCGTAGGTCTCTCCGTCTTTGGTTTCGGTAAGATTGAAGAAAACCACGTGCGTGTGCAGTTGAGGCGCAGCGTAGCCGTCCACCGGCCTTGCGCTATCATGTTCGAACTTCGCCGCAACCCATTTCCCAGTTGTTTCCGCTGGCAGATTTCCGCCGATGCGGGCTTGAACGTATTGCTCCAGTTCGTCCAGGGCGACAGCAACGCTTTCTTGATGTGCCGCACGCACGCGTTCGTCTCCACCCACGAGCGCAGTCAGTGACACGCTCTTCGGCGCGGAGAACGTCGCATCCCAACCCGCGCGGTGCTCCATCGTTCGCACTTTCTGACCGTGTTCGTTCATGTACTCCCGTGCCGCTTTGTGGCGGACAAGCTGCTCACCCGTGACCGGATGCTGCCCTTCCGAGAGCCTTTGGAAGTGCTCCTCGCTTACTTGGCCTCGTAGTCCCCATTGCTCGGCGAGCCTTCCATGCCATTCGCCGCGTATCTGGTTGCCTTGCGTGTAGTAGTTCTCGCGTGCGTTCGAGAACTCTTCGGAGTGATACGCCTGTGCTTGGCTTGCGCTCAAGGGATTCGATATGGTCAGCACGGGTTGGCCTCTATTCGAAGAAGTGCTCTTGTGTCGGTACCGATACTGTGCGGCCCAAATGGTGGTCCTGGGTCTTCGTGATTTCCTGCGGCGCGAGTTTCTGCTCGTTGGTTTCGGCAGTTCCGATTGCCGCTGCTGCTAGTTTTGGCGGTGTTTCAGCCCACTTCTTGATGGGCCGTTCGATGTATTTCGGATGCTTGCTCGGCAATTCGATGAACGGGAAGTTCATCCGCACGACAAAATTTCCCTTCTTGAGATACCCGCGCAGGTCGGCAAGACCGCTGATCTCCGAAGCCATGACCAGCGGCTCGACCTGGCGCTCCAAGTTGTAGCTCTTCGTACCCCGCTGTTGCCCAATCTGTCCTCTCGAACGGCTTTCGCGAAGCCGTTCGATTTCAACCTCGCCGATGGTTTTGGAAATCCATTCCGCCGCGCGGCACTCACTGGTGCGCAAGAAGATTTTCGTCGCGGGCTGCGACAGCATCGCCTCGGCTTCGTGGCCGTAGCGCGTCTCAAGCTGGCTCCGTCCCTGAAAACCCAGTACAACCGGGTTGTTCGACTTGCGGTTTTCGGTGATCGCCGTGTGCAATTGCGGCAACCGCTGCAAGCTGGCGAGTTCGTCCAAAACGAACCAGACCTTGCTTGGCCTCGTTTGCCCTTGGTTCCCCGTTCCCTGATTCATGAGACGCAATACCAGCGTGTCAAGCCATAAGCTGGTCAGAGGAATAAGGCGCTTGCGTGTCTCGGGTGTGCTCGTGAGGAAAAGCCAACCCTTCCTCTGTTTTGACCACTCTGCCGCGCTCCATCGCCCCGTCGTTTCCTTCTCTGAGGGAAGTAGTTTCATAGTGTCAGCGATCATGTTCAGGGACGCCAGCACGCCGCTTCGCTGCGCCGGTGCCTGCCGGTCGATCATCGCCGCATACTCGGTTCCTTTTACTCGCCGGTCGATCTCTTCCTCATGGCACATCCACCAAGCCATCTCCTCGGGGGTTGGCCTGAAAGTCAAAAGATGCGCGAAGATTTTTCTTGGGCCTTCAACGAAGAACGGATTCTCGTTGTGCCGGTCAGGGAATAGGGACGCAGCTAAGGTCAGCGCCTCTGCGTCGTGCCTCAACTCGTCGCCCGGACTCCAGTAGGGCATCCGCGCATCGAGCGGATTGAGGATCGCGTCGCCCCGTTCGGGTGCGTAGAACTCCGGTGTGTAATCAAGCGCCGGATCATAAACGATGGCCGTCTCGCCGCGCTCTTCAATCTGCGACAAGATTCTTCGGATCAGGGTACTCTTGCCGGTACCGGTATCGCCCATGATGAGGATGTGGCTCGGCTCGATGGCGCGAGGGAGCCTCAGAGTTCGCACCTGGCCGAACACTCTCTGTAGGAAAGTCTGTGTCTGCTCGAAGCCGATGCCGTCTGAGCGATTCCTTCGATTGAAGTCGCTCACTGTTACCAGTTCCGGCCCCTTCAAACGTCGCCCCTCTTTACGCACGCGGGCGCGCGCCGCATCCTTTGGGATGGCGATGAGCAAGCCTACAAAGAACACTCCCAAGCCACCCCAGAGGGCTGGCCTCAGAAACTCTGTGAAGCTCTGATCGCGGTAAATCCAGTGACCCAAGAACGCATGGAGTCTTGCGTTGTCGTATTGTCCCTGTTGGAATACAAGCCGCCGGTCTCCCAATTTCATTGCATCTTCGGTCAGTGCAAACGTGCTCTCGCCGCTGGCAGTTGTGACCGGCATTACCTCTTCGTCGAGCGCCAACCTGCTGCCCTTCTTGTCCACGACATTCAGCAGCACGTATCGGTCAGTTTTTGAGAGGTTAATCTCGGCGCGGAGTCCGCTGCGGATATACGTCTTCAGATAGAACTGCTGCAAGGGTGTCAGCACATAGGCGTAACGGTAGGCGCAGATCGCAGCCACACTGAGTAATGCTAGAAACAGTGTGACCATCGTCCATGCGGCCTTGGGATTCGGCCACTCGCCCGCATACTGATTTCGGCCCCATTCCCGGCTCATTCCGCACCCCCTGTTGCAGCCGCCGCGAGGCGCTCCTGTGCCTTGCGGAATTTGTCCTGGTCGGCTCGCTCAATCAGCCTCTGCATTTCGTCTGGTGTCAGAGCCTCTGCCTGGGCCAGTTTGTAAAACGCATTCAGGAGGATCGTCCGCAGTGCAATCACTTCTGCGAGCAGGGTCTCTTCGGCCGGCTTTGCTTTGCGTCCATTCACCCGCTCCAACAGCACGTCGCGGCACCACTCGCCCAGCGTCAAACCTTCACGCTCCGCGACGGCAAGAAGCTGTTCGTATTCGGCATCGCTCATCTTGCAGCCCACGGTGCGGTTCCGCAGTTGATCGGCTGGCATAGGAAGGACCTCCTGGAGGAAACTTCATCGAAAACAAGCCGTTCACGCATCGACGAGTAAAATCAGTAAGTTAACGCGGAGCGCCGGAAGTTAACGGCCAGCGGCCGCAATTTGCTAACTCGCGCCGCGAGAACACGTTAACCAAGAGCGCCGCGCGGCGCTTTGCAGCACCCAATTTGGGGTGGCGTGTCGTGCGCCCACCCGGTGCGCAAGCACCGAGCCGGCGAGATGTTGCGAATGCAAGAGTCGTACGGTGAAGGAGTAGCGATCCACACCGGCTCCGAGTCATGCGTGACGGGCCGCAAGGCCAGC
>Ga0307374_10006229_pt1 | contig 18859 bp, 11 predicted proteins | sample OX3MG_FD_202532 | JGI IMG/M metagenome (GOLD analysis project Ga0307374, IMG submission 202532) | Soil microbial communities from Risofladan, Vaasa, Finland - OX-3 | ecosystem: Environmental > Terrestrial > Soil > Coastal area > Acid sulfate soil | place: Finland: Risofladan, Vaasa | collected...
ACCGACGGGGCCGACACCGACGGGGCCGACACCGGCGGGGCCGACACCGACGGGTCTGACACCGGCGGGGCCGACACCGACGGGGACGTGACGAGCCTCTCGGTGCTCACTGACGCCCCTCCCTCCGATGCCGTCACCCGGCGCGGTCCGGTGCCCGTCCCGTTGCTCACCTCGGTGGCCATCGGCCTGTGCGTGGGCTTCACCGTGGTGTTCGGGATCGTCCCCGGACCCATCTTGGACTTCGCCCACCAGGCCACGCTGCTCTTCACCTAGGCACGGCCACTGGCCCGTCGGTGGGCCGACCCGCAGGGCCGGGCTCGGCGGGGGGACGGTCCTCGCCCGTCCGCCGCTCCCCGGGTACTGTCGAACGAGCGGGCACCCTGTGCCCGGCGAGGAGAAGGAGTGCACGATGCCCACCACCCCAGGAGACCCGGGCCCGGGGTCGTCCGGACGGCCCGCCGAAAAGAAGCGTGACACCCGTGAGATCGTCCGGCTCGTGGCGGCGGGCGTCGGGTTGATCGTGCTGGTCGCATTCGTCCTCGACAACAGCCAGACGGTGAAGGTGGGATTCGTCTTCTTCAGCACCGAGCTCAGCCTGATCTGGGTCCTGCTGATCGCCGCGGTACTCGGGGCCGTGGTGGACCGGCTGGTCATCCTGCTCCGGCGACGGAGGAAGAAGGCGGCCGCCGGGCCCTGAGCCGGTGCAGCGCTGCCAGGTCACCCGGTGCCGCGCCGACGTGACCCCACGTGGGACGGGGCGCCGATGCTCAGCCCCGGGAAGAAGGGGCGGCGACCACGACTCCCGGTGCCGCCGCACTCCGGCGTACCAGCTCACTGAAGGCGTCGGGGGCGACAGGGGGAGAGACGAGGAAGCCCTGTCCGCGGTCGCAGAGCTCGGCCCGCAACCACTCCAGCTGGGCCGTCTTCTCGATGCCCTCGGCCAGCGTCACCAGGCCGAGGATGCGCCCCAGTTCCACCAGGGTGTGGATGAGCGCGGCGGCATCGGACGAGCCGTCCAGCTCGGACACGAAGGACCCGTCGATCTTGAGCACGTCCACGGGGAACTGCCGGAGATAGGCGAGTGAGGAGTAGCCGGTACCGAAGTCGTCGATGGCGATCATCACCCCCAGCTCCTTCAGCCGGCGGAGCCTGGTCACGGTGGCCTCGGCGTCGCGCATCAGCGTGGACTCGGTGACCTCCAGGGTCAACCGGCCCGGTTCGAGGCCGGCGGAGTCCAGGGCCTCGCAGACGTGGTCGATGAGGGCCGTCGACTCGAGTTGGCGCATGGACACGTTGACCGAGACATCGACCGTGTAGCCCTCGGCCCTCCACCGGGCGGCCTGGGCGCAGGCCTGGCGAAGCACCCAGCGACCGACGCCGACGATCATGCCGGACTCCTCGAGCACCGGGATGAAGTCCAGGGGCGAGATGACACCCCGGGTCGGGTGGTTCCAGCGGATGAGGGCCTCGGCACCGCGGATTCCGCCGTCCCGGAGGTCGAAGATCGGCTGGTAGAGGAGGAAGAACTGGTTGCCGTCGACGGCGGAGTCGAGGTCCGACTTGAGGGCCAGCCGGTCGACGGCGGCCGACTGCATGGCCGACTCGAACAGGACCGAGCCGTCCCGACCCTTGGCCTTGGCCTGGTAGAGCGCCACGTCGGCGTCGCGCAACAGGTCTTGGGCCGACTCGCGTGAGCCGGTGGCGATGCCCACACTGGCGGTCACCGTGATGGGCCTGTCCTCGTAGCCGGGCACCCGGAAGGGAGCGCGGAGGACATTGCGGATCCGCTCGGCGATCAGTTCGGGGCCCCGATCGAGGGAGATCCCCTCGGCCAGCACCACGAACTCGTCCCCTCCCAGCCGACCCACGGTGTCGTCGGCCCGCATCATGGACACGAAGCGCTCGGCCACGGCCTGCAGGAGCCGGTCCCCGGCCTCGTGCCCCAGGGAGTCGTTGGCGTCCTTGAAGTTGTCGAGGTCGATGAAGTACGCCGCCACCGCCTGTCCGGACCTTCGCGACCGGGCCAGCATCTGCTCGGTCCGGTCGAGGATCAGCTGCCGGTTGGCCAGGCCGGTCAACGGATCGTGGACGGCCCGATGGGCCAGCAGGGCCTCGAACTCCTTGCGCTCGGTGATGTCCCGGACGTTGGCCACGTAGCCGGCCACCGACGGCCGGTCCAACTGGTTGGTGACGACGGCCTCGAGGTCACACCAGGTGCCGTCCTTCCGGCTCATCCGGAATTGGATCAGCACGTGCGCGGGCGAGTCGGAAAGGGCAGAGCCGAGGCGGTTCGTCACCCGCTCCTGTTCGTCGGGGTGGACCAGCGAGGTGGGTCGGATCCCGACCAACTCGTCCACCTCGCGGCCCAGCAGCGAGGTGATGGCGGGGCTCACGTAGGTGCAGAACCCGTCCCGGTCGATGACCAAGGTGGCGTCCGAGGAGTGCTGGATGAGCGACCGGAAGCGGTCCTCGGACAGGCGGGTCGAGGCCTCGGCCTGTTCCTTCTGTTCCATGGTGGCCCCGGCCATGCGGATGATGAAGACCAGGATGAACGCCCCCATCAGGGCCAGGGCGTTGCTCTGGGCCAGGGTCAGGAACGACGGGGCCAGGTGAAACGAGATGGCCAGCTGGCCGGCTCCGATCCCGAGCAGGCTCCACAGGGCGGTGATCTTCCACACCCGCGAGCCGCAACGGGCGACGTTCTCGAGGGCCAGGAAGGCGAAGGCGCCACAGAGGACGGGACCCCACCCGCTGAGGTAGATGACCGTGGTCACCGCGGCGGCCTGGATGGCCACCCGGGCGTGGAGGCGGAACTCGGTGGGTCGGGTGTCATAGCGGTTGTCGGCGATGACGCTGGTCACCGGGATGGCGACGAAGACGGCCACCCACAGCCAGATCGGCTCCTCGGCCACCAGGCCGAACGACCTCATCACCAGCAGGGCTCCGAGGGCGGCGGGACCCATCAGGTAGGCCAGCTTCCGGGGGTTCAGGGCAGTGCGGGCCGCCGGAGCGCCGGGCCGGTCGGGACCGGCACTGTCGTGATCGGCCCGGTCGGGACCGGCGCTGTCGTGATCGGCCCGGTCGGGACCGGCGCCGTCGGGGTCCGGACGGGCGGGGTCCGGACGGGCGGGTTTGGCCACGTCAGGACCTCGTGCACCCGCTGGAGGGACAGGCATACTGGACATCGCCGTTCTGCTTTCGACCCGTTATCTCCCTGAGGTATCGGCCGTGCCGGGCTGCGACTTAAGCCGGCGGAACGTGCTCGGGACGGCCGAGCGGCGCCCGGCCGTCGGTCGCCGCGATCCGCCTCTCCGGTTCCCGCTGCCCGGGCCGGGGGTGGGAAGATGACCCGCATGAGAGAGGCGACGCCGGCAGAACGCTCGGAGTTCGGACGGAGGGCCCGGACCTCGGTACCCCGGTCCAGCCACGGGGAGTGGGCCCCTCACGCGGGCCGGACCGACCCACTCCAGATCCTGGCGCTGCAGGGCGCCACCCGGATCCCCGATCTGGTCCCCATCCGCTACGGGCGGATGGCCGCCTCGGCCTTCGCCTACTTTCGGGGGGCGGCGGCGGTGATGGCCTCTGACCTGGCCGCCGAGGAGCGGACCGGCCTCGATGTCCAGCTGTGCGGGGACGCCCACCTGTCCAACTTCGGCGGATTCGCCTCACCCGAGCGCGATCTGATCTTCGACGTCAACGACTTCGACGAGACCGTCCCGGGTCCCTTCGAGTGGGATCTGAAGCGCCTGGCCGCCAGCTTCGAGATCGCCACCCGTGGTCGCGGGTTCGACGACGCCACCCGGCACGCCATCGTGGCCCGCGGCTCGGGTTCCTACCGACAGGCCATGCGCCAGTTCGCCTCGATGCGCGACCTCGACATCTGGTACTCCCGCCTCGACGGCAAGGCCATCGCCCTGCGCTGGGGCGACCAGGCCAGCCGCAAGTTGACCGAGACCTTCCAGAAGCGCCTCACCAAGGCGCAGTCCAAGGACCACCTGGCGGCTCTGGCCAAGCTGACCGTCGAGGTCGACGGCAAGCTCCGGTTCGTCGAGAACCCGCCCCTGATGGTCCCGGCCGAGTCGCTCTTCACCGATGTCTACTCGAGCCAGACGGTCGGGAACCTCTACGACGCCCTGGTCCAGTACCGCACCACCCTCTCGGGCGATCGTCAGCGGCTGCTGGAGAAGTACGAGTTCACCGACCTGGCCCGCAAGGTGGTCGGGGTGGGGAGTGTCGGGACCCGGTGCTGGGTGGCCCTGTTCGTGGGTCGGGACAACAGTGACCCGCTCTTCCTCCAGGTCAAAGAGGCGGAGGCCGCAGTGGGGGAGCCGTTCCTCGGGGCCAGCGAGTACACCCATCACGGCCGGAGGGTGGTCGAGGGCCAGAGACTCATGCAGGGGGCCAGCGACATCTTCCTGGGCTGGGACAGCTTCCGCGGCGATGACGGTGTGACCCGTGACTTCTACCTGCGTCAGCTGTGGGACTGGAAGCTCTCGGTGGACGTGGACACCTTGGCCCCCGAGGCCCTGGGGATCTACGCGGAGGTCTGCGGCTGGACGCTGGCCCGGGCCCACGCCCGCTCGGGGGATCCCATCGCCATGGCCGCCTACCTCGGCGCCGGAGACCGCTTCGACCGGGCCATGGTGGACTTCGCCTCGTCGTACGCCGACCAGAACCAGCGGGACTTCGAGTCCCTCACCGCGGCCATCGCCACCGGTCGGGTGAAGGCCGAACAGGGCGTCTGACCTCCCTGCCGGCGGCCGGCGGCCGGCGGCCGGCGTCCGGCCCGGACGCCGCTCCGGGTCAGACCGACCCCGGCGGGTGGACCGTCCAGTCGATGTCGATGGGCCGGTTGAGCAGGAAGCGCGGTCGGCCCACGGCAGCCGGCCGGTCGGTGGTCCACTCCGCCGTCGTGGCCTGGGTGAGCCCGGCCAGGCCACGCAGGGCCCGGTCGTAGCCCGACCGGACCCAGGCGAACCGGTGCCAGCAGAGCTCCCGCTCGGCCTCGGGGACGGGGAGGAGGGGACGGAGGCGGTCGAGGGCGGCTAGGTACTCGTCCCGGCCGACCGAGATGTCGGGGGCGGGCTCCGAGGACCGGGCCAGCAGGGACATCAGCCGGACCGGCGGATCGATGGGCAGCCCGGCCGAGCGGCCGATGGTGACCAGGGTGGGCATGCCGTAGGCCAGGGCCATCATCGGCCCCTTGACCTCGTCGGCGGCGTGGGCCTCTGTGCTGAAGTCCGCAGCCGACAGCAGGAGCGCGGCGCCGTCCAGCAGCGCTCCCACCGACGCCACCCACGACTCGTCCGGCGAGGCCTCGGGGAAGTAGCACAGGGCGGGGAAGGCCGTGTGGGTCTGGTCGAGGTCCAGCATCCAGTTGGACGAGGTCCTCCACAGTTCGGGATTGTCGAGCGTCCCGAGCCGCTGCAGGTTCGCCAGGAGGTCGATCGGTGACGGTGGGGTGCCGCCGAACGGCTTCAGTACACTGATGCCCTTCTCCCGCTCGTGGTGGGCGGCGTAGATGGTCGGGAGGTAGCTGATCAGGAGCGCCACCAGGCCCAGGCCGATGGTGGCCTCCACGAACGTGAGCCAGATGCGGGCCGACCCCTCGGGCTCGGCGAATCCCAGGGTGAACAGGGACGAGCCGCTGATCTCGAAGGCGCGCTGGGCGGTGTCGTGGCTGATGGCCCAGAAGACGAAGGCGAAGCCGAAGGTGACCGAGAGCATCCAGACCAGCGGCAGGCTGACCAGCGCCACGGGGGCATAGAGGCCCCGGAGGTTGGCCCGGAGCCCGGCGTTCCGCCACCGGTGGACGAGGATCCGGTCGGCCACGGAGAAGACGCACCGGGTGATGCGGGTGAAGCCGTCCCGCGGGAGCACGACGGTCTCCAGGGCCGAGATGAGCACGGCGAAGACCAGCGCCACCCCGAACAACGCCGCGGCGACACGGGCCACGATCATCGGTCGCGACCGGCTCTCCGTCCACGTCTGGAATGGCGCACGGAGGTCACCCCGCGTGCCCGGACGGAGCCACCGCGACGGGGGATCCCGATGCGGTGGTGGCCGATGCGCGGGCGAGCCCCTTCCGGAGGTCGGCGGGCGTCTCGGGGAGCCACGCGGTGGCCACATAGGCCACCACCACGGCCACGATGACCAGGGGTACCACGCCCAGACCGTCGCTGGACAGGAGGAGCGTGGCCAGCAGGGTGGCGGTCATGGGCAGCTTGAGCATGACCGTGGCCATGGCCCCGATGCCGATGCCGACCGCCGGGACCAGCGACAGACCCGGAAGGTGGGAGGCTGCCACGCCGATGGCCCCACCGACGAAGAGGGACGGGAAGACCGGGCCGCCCCGGAAGCTCGACAGGGAGAGGCCGTAGGCGACGGACTTGCACGCCACCAGCAGGAGCAGGGCCCCGACCGTCCATCCGGAGGCGTGCTGGATCAGGCCCGGCAGCGCCGACTGACCGGAGAACAGCACCTCGGTGAAGCTCCGGCCGGTTCCCTCGGCGAAGGCGACGGCAACGCCGGCGACGCCCAGGCCGACCACCGGCATGAGGAGGACCATCCGGCGCTCGACGACGGGTTGGAGCGCCAGACCGATCAGCCGGATCACCGTTCCCAGCACCGAGGCAAGCAGGCCGAAGGCGATCGCCCACAGGATCATCACGCCGGTCGGGTGGGCGAAGGGCGGGAGCCCGGAGATGGACAGCGTGAAGGTGCCGAATCCGGTGAGCGAGTCCAGGCCGATGAAGACGAGGGTCCCGATGCCGGCGGCCAGCAGGCCGGGCACGAGGATGAGGCCGAGGATCGGGCCCCCGAGGCCGGCCGCCTCCATCAGGAGGAAGGCACCGAGTATGGGCGAGCCCAGCAACGTGCTGATGGCGGCGAAGCTCCCGGCAGAGGCGATCACGACGGCGGCGGTGGGCGGTGCGTCCTTCTTGGCCAGGTGCACCGCCAGCGCCCCCAGCCCGCCCCCGATGGCGATCAACGGTGCCTCCGGACCCAGCACCACCCCGAGGCACAGCGTGCCCAGCGACGCCAGGACCACCCCGGGGAGCTCGATCGGGGTGGGTGCCCCTCCGGCCTTGAACCCTTCCGCGGGCTTGTGGCCGGCGGTGCCCGGGAGGTACCGGATGCTCGAACCGACCAGCACGCCTGCGACGGCCAGGACCGGGAGCGACCACCACACGGGGGCGCCGGTGAAGCCGAGCTCGTGAGGCAGCGACGAGAAGATCCAGTTCTGGACCAGGCCGACCAGTTTCAGATAGCCGTAGGCGAGGGCCGAGATCGGTGCGCCGATGAGTGCCGCCAGCACCAACAGCTGGACGTAGCCACGGGTGCGCAGCATGGCCGAGGGGTCTGCGGCGGCGGCTGCCGGGTCCGGCGGCGCATCTGGCGGCGGGGTCGGCGGGGTCGCGGTCACTCGGAGTCCCCGGGGTGATCCGCACCACGACAGGCAGGACAGGATGAGCCAGCCCACATCGCCACGGATCCCCTTCCAACGCGTGCCATCCGTCCCGTGGACACTAGGCCGAATCGGAGACCCCGGTGGGGAGCAGGCGTCCCCGCCCGCCGCACCCGACCTCGACCCGGGCACGCCGGCCGACGGCCCGGGTCCACCCCCGCCGGGTCGTGTTTCCGCCGGTCAGTGCAATTTCCACCGGCCGGGCCTATGGTGCATGGTCGTCCCCAACCAAGGAGCAACACCGATCATGCTTGCGTACACGTATCCGCTGCTCAGCATCTTCTGGACGATGTTGGAGTTCTTCTTCTTCGTCCTGTGGATCTGGCTGCTCATCTACATCTTCATGGACATCTTCCGGAGCCACGACATGGGCGGGTTCGCCAAGGCCATCTGGGTGTTGTTCGTGATCGTCCTCCCGTTCCTCGGCGTGCTCGTCTACCTGATCGCACGCGGCGGAAGCATGCACGAGCGGGCCGAGAAGCAGGCCGAAGCGCAGCAGAAGGCCTTCGACGACTACGTGAAGAAGGCGGCGGGGGGTTCGGGTGGAAACAGCGCAGACGAGTTGGCCAAGCTGGCCGACCTGAAGGCGAAGGGTGTCCTCACCGACGCCGAGTTCGAGGCCCAGAAGGCCAAGATCCTCAGCTGATCCGGCCCAGGCACCGGCGGGGGGCGTCCCCTGCCGGCGCCCACTCCGATCGACGGCCGCTCCCGGGTGCCCGACGCCCCGGCGGCGGCCGTCGTCGCGTCCGGCCCGCGGGTGCGTCACCAGGGGCGGTGCCGGGCGTGGGCCCCGGCCGGTCCCAGTCGGAGCGGGGTGCCGCCGGTACAGTGGCCCCGTGCCTGCCGGCGACGACCCACCCCCCGACCCCTCCTCGCCCGGTGCGGAGGACCCCGAAGCGGAGGACCCCGGTTCCGAGGACCTCCACCAGACGGTCGAGGAGTTGAAGCAGGAGAACGAGAGGCTGCTCCGTGAGGCCGAGGCGCGCCATGGGTCCGACAAGGGCCCGCGGTGGAGGCGGATCTCCTCGTGGGTCCTGGTGGTGCTGGCCTGCCTGCTGGCCGTGGTCTCCGTCCTGGTGGTGTTCGCCCGCAACCAGTTGCTGAACACCGACGCCTACGTGAGCACCGTGGCACCGCTCGCCACCAATCCCGCCATCCAGACGCAGGTGGCGACGCGGGTGAGCCAGGAGTTGATCGCCCGAACCGACCTGAGCCAGAAGGTCAAGGACGCCCTGCCGCCCAAGGCCGGGTTCCTCGTCACCCCGATCACCGACGGCGTCCAGAACGCCACCTACTCGGTCACCCTCAAGCTGGTGCAGTCGCCCAAGTTCGAGCAGCTGTGGGTCGCGGCCAACCGGGCCTCCCACAAGCAGCTCGTTGCGGTGCTGACCGGCTCGACCCAGGGTGCCGTGAGCACGAAGGACGGGAAGATCACCATCAACCTCGGCCAGATCGAGCTCACGGCCAAGAAGGAGCTGGACGCCAAGGGGATCACGGTCTTCGACAAGGTGCCGGCGGTCAAGGGGCTCAACTTCGTGCTCTTCCAGTCCAACGACCTGGTGCGCATCCAGCGGCTCGTCAACTTCCTCAACAAGCTGGCCGTCGTGCTCCCGATCATCACGCTGTTGTGCTTCGCCGGTGCCATCGTGCTGACCCGCAACCGCCGGCGGGGCCTGGTGCGGGCCACGGCAGGGCTGGCCCTGTCGATGGCGCTGATCCTGGTGTTGATCGCCGTGGGTCGCAACCAGTACATCGCCGGCCTCCACCCGCCGCAGTCGCCCGACGCGTCCGCCGCCGTCATCGACACGGTCACCGCGAACCTGCGCGTCGCCGTGCGGATCATCCTCGTCGTGTCGGCCCTGATCGCCATCGGCGGCCTGATCGCCGGAAACACCTGGCTGAGGGCCAAGGTCGGCGAGATGCGGAAGCCGGGGTGGGTGGCCGGCGGCCCGGTCCACGGCTTCGTGGCGCGCCACCGCAAGGCCCTGCAGTGGGCAGTCCTGGCCCTGGGCCTCGTGATCCTGGTGATCTGGAGCGATCCCACCACATTGGTGGCGGTGATCGTGGTGGCCGTCACGCTGGTCGTGGTGGGGCTGGTGGGTCTGTTCGCCGGAACAGGTCCCCGCACTGCGGTGGCCGGAGCGTCCGGGGCCCCTGGTGAGGTCGAGGGCGGGGGCCACTCCGGGGGGTGAGTGGGTCCGGGGGGTGAGTGGGGAGGACCCTGCCGGCGGTGCCGTGGCGGCGCGGGGAGCTCAGGCGGCCGGCTTGGGGGGACCGACAGTCGCCCCGGGGGGCTCGGGCAGCACCTCTGGGCCGTCGGTCGGGCCAAAGGTGTCGTCGTCCTGGTCAAGGTTGCCGAACGAGGCGGCGATGAATGCCTCGGTCTCCTCCTGGGCAGCGAGCATGCGCTTTTCGGCACCGGCCGCCAGCAGCCGGCCGAGCACCGGGATCTCCCACAGCGACTCGGCCCGCATGATGGCCATCACCACCGGCACCAGGTGTTCGGCCGTGTCGAACACCACGTAGCGCGGCAGCCACTCCGGCTCGTACTTGGCATTGAAGCGCCACAACGACTCGATCTGGGCGAAGCTCGAGAGCCTCTTCAGGAACCACCGCTCGGCCCGCTGCACGGTGCCGTCGCCCTTGTCCCCCGACAGGGTGGATCTCAGCGTGGCGAAGTTGAGGCTCAGCCCCTCGTACCCGCCCTCGCGCAGGTGGCCGATGGTCGAGACGAGGGCGAAGTCCAGCAGCCCATTGGGATGGTCGCCCGGGTCCCGTCGCATCAGGTCCAGCGAGAAGCCGTTGATGCCCCGGGCCGGCACGAACTGGCACATGGCCGCGGCGGCGCCGTCCGGGCCGCGCACCACCGTGAGGAGCAGGCCCGTGTCACGGGGGTCGAACACCCGTCCGAGCATCATGGAGAAACCGCGCTCGTGTTCGCCCTGCCGACTGAGGCTCATCAGCCCGAGCAGCTCGGCGGAGAGTGACGGGTCGAGGTGGCTGGGATCGTGGAACGTGGCCGTGTAGCCGTACTTGGTGATCCGGTTGTGGGCTTGGCGGAGTCCCTTCATCGACCCACCGGAGAGGGTGAAGGACTGCACCCGCACCACTGCTTCGTCCCCGAGGTAGATGTGGTGCATGCCCGAGTCGCGGTAGACCGACAGCCAATCCTCGCCGGCCCCCATCACCGCCGTCACCCATCCGTGGCTGTCGGCGAACCTCCGGAACGCCCCCCATGTCTGCTCGCGCTCGTTGCGGGGACCGATCGGGTCCGGCGAGATCAGGCACACCCCTCCGTAGACGGCGTAGGCCACCAGGCTGTCACGGTGGAAGAACCACTTCTTGTCCGACCGCAGGGCGAAGTAGTCGAGCGTGGAGACACCGTGGCGCCGCACGATGTCCCGGGCCCGGAACTCGGCGGTCCTCCCCGAGGTCAGGCGACGGTCGACCACCGGACGGGTCAGGAGGAACAGGGCCAGGGCCACGATGGTCAGGCCGATGGCCAGCAGCGACGGGGCCAGGAAGCGGTCGGCCATGTGGGGGAGCCCCACCGTCCGGATGCCTACCAGCCGCTCGGAGACCGCCCAGAGTGCCGTCCCCCACGGGATGTGCGAGTGGTGATGGCGGCCGATGTGGATGAACAGCTCGATGGAGGCCGTCGTGAGCAGCGTGATCCCGACCAGGCCGACGGCCAGGGCCACCAGGGCCGACCGGAGCGAGGCCCAGTCCGACGCGGCCTGGAAGTCCCGCCGGTTGACCACCAGGAGGATCAGGACGGCCAGGGCGAACAGCGACTCCTCGACGTCGGCGTCGGCGATGATGTGGAGGAGGATGGTGCCGGCCAACAGGATCACGGCCACCCGCCAGGCACGGCGCTGGCCGCGGAGGATGCCCCGGCCCAGCGCCACGAGGGCCAGTCCGGCCATGGCGATCAGCGCCCCGGCCGCCACGCTGGCCCGGAGCGGGAGGAACTGCAGCACGACGTGGAGGCGGGCCCGCAGGGGAGGGGTGATGGCGTCGAGCAGGTCCACCAGGCCGGCGAAGAGGATTGCGGCCGAGGCCCACCGGCGCACCCGGCGGGTCCGCCGGTGGGCCAGGCGCAGGTCCGGTGCCGGGGGCCACGACTCGCCCATCGGGAACGACGCCACCAGTGCGGGGTGCAGGCTGCGGTCGCTCCGCCCCCTGGTGACCAGCCGCTCGAGCACGTTGGGCGACCGGAGCTCGTTGCGGGCCAGAAGCAACCGCACGTGGAGCTCGGCCCCGGTCTCCAGCTCGACCCAGCTGACCCTCTGGTTCTGCAGGAAGGCCGGGGGCAGGCCGAGACGTCCGCGGTGCTCCTCCACCACCTCGGCGGTGGCGCCCACGTTGGCGTAGAAGCCCAGGCCCAGGTGGGTGAGCTCCGACTGGAAGGTGGCTGCGGTGATCAGGCCGGCGTACCCCCGCCCGAGCAGGCGGCGGGCTGCGTCCCGGGCGGCGTCGTTGGCTCCGGCCTCGGCCTGCACGATCTCCAGCGCGCCGCCGCCCAGGATGGACCACACCCGGCGGCTCAGCAGTCCGAGGACAAGGGCCAGCACCACCAGCACGACCAGTGACACCGTGGTGGCGATGACCACCTGGTCGCCGAAGTCGGCCTGGTGGGCCTGGCGGATGGCCCGGCCGGGGAGGCCCGTCCCGAGATGGCCCGACACCCACGGGGTCACGGCCACCCGCAGCAGTCCGGCGACGGCGAAGGGAACCAGCAGCCACCAGGCGTAGCGGCCCAGCCTCCGGTACAGGGTCCGGGAGACCACGAACCGGGACAGCGCCGAGGGGTCGCTCAGTCGGTTCAGGCCCCCCAGCCACGGGGCGTCCTCCTCGGATTGGGCGGCCAAGGACCGCCAGCCGCGGCCGGCCGGCGAGTGGCCGATGACCCCGGGCTTGGCGTCGGCGGCCGGGTCGAACTCGGTTTCGGGGGCGCCGGCACCGGAGGCGTAGGCGTGCTCGCCGGGCTCGACCCTCACCACCCGGACACCGGTGGTCGTCCGGAGATGGAGGTCGACCGGGCCGAACTGCTCGACCCCCCGCGCCGCGACGGCGGCGATGGCCTCGGGGTCGGTGTCATACCCCGGCTCGTGGGTGCCGGTCTGACGGATGACCCGCCGCTCGTCGACGGTCAGGAAATGGGCCAGGGCCCGGGCCAGGTCCGGATGGGCGTCGAGGGCCCGTCGGGCCTCCTGCACCGGCGCGGCACAGCCGGAGAGGTCGAAGAGGTTTCCGGCGATGATCAGGATGCCCGGCCCGTCCCAGGTGTCGAGGGCCCGGGCCAGCTGCGAGGTCACGGCGATGGTGGAGGGGGTCGCGTCCGGGGTGAGCAGGAGGTCGCTGACCACCATGACCCGTCGGCCGAGCGGCACGTCGACCCGGGTGCCCCCGGGCTCCGGCGAGAACGTGGGTGGCGCCGATCTCGGGCGCAGACCCTCGTGGTCGACCCGGTCCGACGGTGGTGTGGTCACGGTCACGGCCCCTCCATCGTAGAGGCCGCCCGCCGATAGGCTGAGGCACGCCGTCCCGGGGCGTCGCCCCTGATCCGGCGGCACGGAACAGGGGGAGCGATGCCTGAGCACACCGCGGGTGGCGAGAGCGCCGAGGGGCCCCCGGCAGCCACCATCGAGGACTACCTCTCCGAGGAGCGGGTGTTCCCACCCTCCGAGGCGTTCCGGCGTCAGGCGGTGGTCGGGGATGCCGGCATCTACGACCGGGCCGCAGCCGACTGGACCGGGTTCTGGGCCGACCAGGCCGGATCCCTCGACTGGTTCCGGACGTGGGACACCGTGCTGGACTGGGACCTCCCCTTCGCCCGGTGGTTCGACGGGGGCACCCTGAACGTGTCGTACAACTGCCTCGACCGTCACGTGGCCGCCGGCCGCGGGGACACGGTGGCCTTCCACTGGGAGGGTGAGCCGGGGGACAGCCGGACCCTCACCTACGGCGGACTGCTGGTGGAGGTGTCCCGGTTCGCCAACGTGCTGCGGGGGCTCGGCGTCGGCCGGGGCGACCGCGTGGCCGTCTACATGCCCATGATCCCCGAGCTGGTGGTGGCCATGCTGGCGTGCACCCGCATCGGGGCCGTGCACTCGGTGGTGTTCGGCGGCTTCTCGTCGGAGGCCCTGGCCGACCGGATCGTCGACGCCCAGGCCCGGGTGGTGCTCACCGCCGACGGTGGGTGGCGACGCGGGTCGCCGGCCGGCCTCAAGTCGAATGTCGACGCCGCGGTGACCGCGTCCGGCTGCGTCGACCACGTCGTGGTGGCCCGCCGGATCAGCGCCGTCGACACCGTCGGATCGGTCGGCGCACCGGGGATGACCGCCGGGCGGGACCACTGGTGGCACGAGCTGATGAGCGGCGACGACCCCGCAGCCGGGGGGCGTCCCGCCGACGCGTGCCAGCCCGAGCACATGGACGCCGAGGACCTGCTGTTCATCCTGTACACCTCGGGCACCACGGCGGCGCCCAAGGGCATCATGCACACCACCGGGGGCTACCTCACCCAGGTGGCCTTCACCCACAAGGCCGTGTTCGACCTGCATCCCGAGCGCGACGTCTACTGGTGCGCCGCCGACATCGGGTGGGTGACCGGCCACAGCTACATCGTCTACGGCCCGTTGGCCAACGGGGCCACGTCGGTCATGTACGAGGGCACGCCCGACTTCCCCGACCGGGACCGCTGGTGGTCCATCATCGAGCGGTACGGCGTGACCATCCTGTACTGCGCGCCCACGGCCATCCGCACCATCATGAAGTGGGGGACCGAGTTCCCCGCACGCCACGACCTGTCCTCCCTGCGCGTGCTGGGATCGGTCGGGGAGCCCATCAACCCGGAGGCCTGGATGTGGTACTCGACGAACATCGGCGGGGGGCGGTGCCCGGTGGTCGACACCTGGTGGCAGACCGAGACGGGAGCCATCATGATCGCACCGCTGCCCGGCCTGACCGCCACCAAGCCGGGCTCGGCCACCTTCCCCCTGCCGGGCATCGGAGCGGCGGTGGTGGACGAGGAGGGGCACCGGGTGGACCGCGGCGGCGGCTACCTCACGCTCACCCGGCCGTGGCCCTCCATGCTGCGCGGCATCTACGGGGATCCGGAGCGCTACCGGGACACCTACTGGAGCCGGTTCCCGGACCGCTACTTCGCCGGCGACGGGGCCAAGATCGATGACGACGGCTACCTCTGGCTGTTGGGCCGGGTGGACGACGTGATGAACGTCTCGGGCCACCGCATCTCGACCACCGAGGTGGAGTCGGCCCTGGTCGACCACCCGAGCGTGGCCGAGTCGGCCGTGGTGGGCGCGATCGACGCCACCACCGGCCAGGCCATCGTGGCCTTCGTGACCCTCCGGGCCGATGCCGGGACGGCCGACGACGAGAAGGGCCAGGAGCTCCGCCGTCACGTGGCGGGCAAGATCGGGCCGATCGCCCGGCCCAGGACCGTCATCTTCACCGACGAGCTCCCGAAGACCCGGAGCGGGAAGATCATGCGCCGACTGCTGCGGGACGTGGCCGAGGGGCGGGTGCTCGGCGACACCACCACGCTCGCCGACCCGGCAGTGGTGGAGGAGATCCGGCGCCTGGCCGCGACCTCGCCCACCGACGAGTGAGCCCGGTCACCGGCCCGTCCAACTGGGCCTGGCGGGACGGGCCGGTCGCCACACCGGGCGAGGCCGTGGTGTTCGACGTGGACGGGGTGCTCTCGGACGCCGTGGGCCGCCAGCACTTCATCGAGCGCGGCCGTCGTGACTGGGACGCATTCTTCGAGGCCTGCGGCGACGACCCGATCATCGGCGAGCTGGTGCGGGTCCTCGAACTGCTCGACCCACGGCTCCAGGTCGTGCTGCTGACGGGTCGGCCCATGCGGGTGCAGCCCCAGACCCTGGCCTGGCTGGATCGCTACGGCCTGCGGTGGGACCTCCTGGTCATGAGGTCGCGGGGTGACTACTCGCAGGTGACCTGGTTCAAGAGGGACAGCGTGGAGGAGCTCCGCTCCTACGGGTTCGACCTCCGCCTGGCCTTCGAGGACGACCCGAACAACTTCGCCATGTTCCATGCCGAGGGAATCCCCTGTGTCTACATCCACTCGGGGTACTACGAGTAGGCCCCAGACGGGCTGCCGGGGTCGGTAGGCCCGGGCCGGGCTGCCCGGGCCTACCGACCGGGGCGCCGCCGCCGTCGACCGGCAAGGGCCCACCCCCCGAGCAGGGCCGCCGCCGCCAGGGCCAGAGGTGGGAGGTCCCCGTAGCGGACGTAGACCGTCCGTCCGGCCCGACGGGACAGGGTGGCCGGGACGATCTGGGCAGCGCCGAGCACCGATCGCCCGAGCAGGGTGCCGCGGTTGGTGATGGCCGCGCTGTAGCCGGTGGGCGCGGCCTGCAGGAGGTCCCGGCCCTGCTGCACCGCCTGGACGGTGGATGCCGCGATCTCCTGGGTGGGGACCTGGGCGGTGGCGTAGGAGGAGGTGTTGGTGGGGACGATCAGGAGCTGCGCGCCGGCCCGCACCGCAGCACGGCCCCGGCCGGCGTAGAAGACCTCGTAGGAGACCATGGCCCCGAGCGGGGCGGCCGGCGTGTCGAGCAGGCCCGTCCCGGTCCCCGGTACGGCGTCGCGCGGCACGCCCGAGAGGTTGCCCAGGTGGGCGAAGAAGCCCCGGTACGGCACGTACTCGCCGAAGGGGACACGGTGGACCTTCTCGAAGCGCGCCACCAGGGCCCCATCCGGGCCCCACGCCACGATCTCGTTGCGGAAGGAGGTCGACGACACCGTCTCGGTCACACCCACCACCAGGGTGGTCCGGAGCGTCCGGGCCAGGTCGGACAGGGCGGACTCCTCGGGCGAGTCGGCCAGGGGGGTGCCGAGGGACACCACGTCCTCGGGCCAGAGCACCAGCGAGGGGATGTCGCCGTGGTCATCCTGCGCGAGGAGGCGGGTCTCCGACCGCTGGGCCGCCAGCACCACCGCCGGGTCGATCTGGGACTTGCGGAACCCACGGGCGCCGCCCCCCTGGACGGCGGCCGTCGTCACCGCACCCACCGACGGCCCCCCGTCTGGCGCGTGGTCGGCCAGGACCGCCGCGGACACGAGGATCACCAGCGCCGCCGCGCCGCACAGGGCCAGCGGCCCGCGGCCGGCCACCGCCCCGGCCACGGTTCCCACCCGTTCCCCGCCCTCGGGGTCGGTCCGGGCGAAGGCCCGGGCCCGGGCCCCGTCGCGCACCGTCACCACCGCCGACTCCGCCAGGGCGGCCAGCCCGACCCCGCCGACGTAGACGGCGACAGTCAGGCCCAGGGGCCCACCGAGGCGGGCCACGCCCAGCACCGGGCCATCGGCCTGGCCGAGGAACACACCGCCGATGGGCAGGCCGCCGAAGGGCCACTGCATGCGGACCGCCTCGGACAGGGTGAGCGCGGCGGGGAAGGCCAGCGCCCGGGCCGCCGCCGGCCCCGCCGGCACGGCCAGGCACGCCACCGCCACGAACGACGCCTCCACGGCCATCAGCACCAGGGCCCCGGGGATGGTGAAGGCCCGCGCCCAGGCCAGCCCGGGCACGAAGCAGCCGAGTCCGGCCAGCCAGCCGGCCCACAGCCGGGTCCGGGGGCGCAGCCCTCCGAGTCGCCACCACAGCAGGCCGGCGGAGGGGAAGGCCAGCGCCCACCATCCCCAGGGAGGCAGGGAGAGGGCCAGTCCCACCCCGGAGGCCAGCGCGGGGATCGCCACCCGGCCGCGGCGCGGCGTCACCGCCGGACCGAGGCGCCGGGTCATGGAGACGCGCGACGGCCGCCACCGCGGGGTGTCGGTCCGGTCGTCGGCCGGCGAGGGGGGGACGGGGGCCGGTGGCCGGGTGGTCACGGCCCGGGGGCGGGTGCCTCGGCACGACCCCGCCCGCCGCCCGGCCGGAGGCCCAGCCACGCCGCCACGCGGCCGGCGGCGTCCCTCCCGCTGCCGATGCAGGCCGGGATGCCCACCCCGCGGAGCGCGGCGCCGGCCACATCCAGGCCCGGGACGTCGACCAGGGCCTGCTGGACGCGGTCCACCCGGACCAGGTGGCCCACCTCGTACTGGGGGAAGGCGCCGTCCCAACGGGTCACCAGGGTGTCGAGCGGGCTGTCCCGCACGCCGAGGAGCGTGGCCAGCTCGCCGAGGACCGACGCCACCAGCTCGCCGTCACCCATGGTGGTGTGCCGCTCGTCGCCGAACCTCCCGACCGAGGCCCGGATCAGTTCGTCGCCGGGCCGGGCCAGGTGGGGCCACTTGCGGGCGAGGAAGGTGCACCCGGTGACCAGGGGCGGCCGGCCGTCGAGGTTCGTGGCGCGGGGCACGAGGAACCCGGTGCCCCGCAGCGGCCTGCGGACAGACCCCTCCGGGAGGGACAGGGTCACCACCGCCACCGAGGCGTAGCGGATGGTGCCGAGGATCGCGGCCGCCGCCGGCGCGTGCGGGACGAGGAGCCCGGCCGCTTCGGGTGCCGGCACCGCCAGGATCACGCCGTCGACCTCCACTTCCCCGGATCCGCCCCCGGCGGGGTCCGACCGTCCGAGGGCCAGGGTCCAGCCCGACCGCCCCCGGCGGTCCTCCTCGCGGCGCCTGATGCCCTCGACCGGCGTACACGTGCGGAGGGACACCCCCCGGCCGGCCAGCGCCCCGGCCAGGGAGTCGGCGAGTCCGGCGGTGCTTCCGGCCAGCGACCAGAACACCGGTGACCCCGGCCCGGGGCCGGGGCGTTCGGCCCGTGCCCGTGCCGCGCCGAGCCGGCGCATCAGGCTCCCGGGCTGCCGGGAGGCGGCGAGCAGGTCGGGGAAGGTGGCCGCCGCGCTGAGGTGGTCGACGTCCCCGGCGTGGATGCCGCCGATCAGCGGATCGGCCAGTCGGTCCACCACCGGCCGGCCGAGCCGTTCCTCCACGATCTCCCCGACCGTCCTGTCCCCCGAGGTGGTACCGACGCCCCGGTGGGGGGACACAAGGTCCCTCGCCGCCCGCAGGGCCTCGGCCGGGCTGAGGATGCCCGTGCGGACGAGCGGCCACCACCGGGTGGGGACGCCGAGAGACAGTCCGTCGGGCATGGGACGCAACCGACCCCGGGCCCAGATCGACGCCCCGCTGGCCCCGACCGGGACCAGCTGGTCGGACAGGTCGAGCTGCCTGCACAGCTCGGTGGCCTCCGGCCGGCGGCCGAGGAAGGCGTCGGCGGCCAGGTCCACCCGTCGGCCGGCGAACGACTCGGCCCGGAGCTTGCCGCCGAGATGTCCGCCGGCCTCCAGCACGACGACCTCGGGCGGCGGTCCGTCGCCGGCCGCGCCGGGGCCGGTCACCAGCTCCCATGCCGCGGACAGCCCGGCGATGCCGCCACCGACCACGGCGACGGTG
>Ga0307374_10006231_pt1 | contig 18857 bp, 20 predicted proteins | sample OX3MG_FD_202532 | JGI IMG/M metagenome (GOLD analysis project Ga0307374, IMG submission 202532) | Soil microbial communities from Risofladan, Vaasa, Finland - OX-3 | ecosystem: Environmental > Terrestrial > Soil > Coastal area > Acid sulfate soil | place: Finland: Risofladan, Vaasa | collected...
TATCGCTGGTCACGGAGTTGATGCTGACGATGGGTGCCAATCCGTGCCCCGAGTCGTGCCCCGAGATTCCGAGCGATTGGTTCGTTGTAGCGTCCAAAGCATTCAAGAACGCATCGCCATTGTCCGGGTAGAGGTGGCCGTACCGATCCAATTTGAATGCCACCGAGGTATGGCCCGCATGGACCGAAACATCCTTCACGTTGATTCCGGCCTTGATCCACAGGCTGATGGCTGTGTGGCGCTGGTCGTGAATGCGAAACGATGAGTCCAATCCAGCCCGCTTGAGCGCAGGCTTCCAATAGCGATTTCGGAAGTTACTCAACCGCATCGCACTGCCGAGCTGGTTTGGGAACACGTAATCGTCTGGCCGACTTCCGAACTTCTCGGCGTGCTCCCGAAGTGCCGCTATGACCGTTCGAGATAGTGGCACCGTTCGCTGTCCTGCATCTGTCTTGGGAATCTGATCAATGTGTAACTTGCCGTTCGTCTCGACAACCGTCTCGAATACGGTCGCTCCTTTTCCTATGAGGTCTAGGTTCCTCCATCTCAGACCAAAGAGTTCGCCAGCTCGAAGTCCCGCTTCGCGGCCGCACTGCCGCATCTGCGCCGGGGGCCTTTCTCAACCTCTGAACCGACTTTGTGGTTGTCCCTCTTTACGGCAGTGCGAAAGTGATCCCGTCGCTTGACACCTCGGTCCCATCAAGGAGGATCAGGTAGGCGTCGTAGCCGACGGCGTCGCGCACGAAGCCGAGGCCGATTTCGCCGGCCACGGCCAACGCAGTCGCGAGGGCGTCTGCAATCGCCAGGTCGGGCCCGGTCACGGTGGCCGACGCCACCCGGCTCGCATGCTTGCCGGTAAAGGGGTTGACCAGGTGCTCTCCCCGTTCATAGGTGCCAGACGTCGCGACTGCTGAAGCTATCTCAAGCACGCAGGCCAACGCATCGACCCTCCATGGGTGGCGAATGCCGATCCTCCACGGCTGTCCGGCGCTAGGCTCCCCGAATGCAGTGATGTCGCCCCCGGCATTGATCATCGCCGAGACGACGCCGGCGCGTCGGAGCACCTTTGCTGCACTTTCGACGGCCCACCCCTTGACCAGACCGGTTGGATCCACCCCACCGGGTATCGACCAAGGATCGAACCACCCGGCGGTCGCCGTCTTCGCCGCATGGCAGAGGTCGAGGACCTCGGAAATCTCGGACGTGACGTCGGCCAATGCAAGGTCGCCTCGCCGCAACTGGCTCATTGGGCTTTCGTCCAGCCACGTGCTGAATATGCCGTCCAGCCGGTGCAGTTCGGCGCAGGCCGTGGCCACGGCCGCTTCGACTTCATCGGGCGACAGAGCTCCCGAATGCACGGTGAACGAGGTCACGGTTCCCATCACCGGCTCGTCGTGCACCACCACCAAACCTGCTCCAACGCCTTCGCTCACCGGTGCCATGTCACGTGAAATGGAGGCTCTTCAACGCCGACTGCAGGGAAGTGACGTAGGCCTCGGTGGTATAGGTAGCGCCCGATATCCCATTTATGTTGACGCTCTGGGCCTTTAGAACTTCGGATGTGAGCATGGGGATGGCCTGGGCGGCGAGTTGCTGGGAGTACTGCTCCGCCGTTTGCAGTGTTGGCACCGCAAGGTGGGTGATCTTGTTGCCCGTGATGGTGACCCGCACGTTCAGTTGTCCGTAGCCGTACTGTTCAATGGGGCCAGTGCTCGAGTGCGCCACCGCGACCGGTGGTGTCGTCGTCGACGGCGAGGGATTGGTCGTCGACGTCGTCGTCGACGGCGAGGGATTGGTCGTCGACGTGGTGGTCGACGGCGAGGACGTTGTCGGAGTTGTGCTGGCCGAAGCAGCGTTGGCCGGGCCGCCAGGCAGTGCATGACCGACCGAGGTGCGGGGGTGGAGCCCGACGACGGCCGCGAGTGCAGCGACCGTGCCAGCCAACACGATGGGGAATGGTTTCATCAGTTCACTCCGTTACGTAGAAATGTCACAGGCTGAATGCTTCGTGGTGGATGGCCTCCTCGGGGACGCCGAGCCGACCGACCAGTCGGACGACATCGGCTACGAAGCCATCGGGCCCGCACACGTACACATCTCGTTTGGCAAGATTTGGGACGAGTTTGGGCAGCGATCGCCGGTCGATGAGCACCTCATGGCGAGGACCGACCAGCTCGAAGAGTTCACCTCGGCGATGCTTTACCAATTCGGTCATCTCGGAGCGGAAGACCAAATCCTCCTCGCGCGAAGCTCGAACGATGACCACCGGGCGCGAGCTGCTCGGCAAGTCCTCGAGGAGGGCCCGGAGCGCAGTGATCCCGATACCCGCGGCGATGAGGACCGCAGTCGCGTTTTGCTGGGCATGGCGGGTGAAGGCTCCATAAGGACCCTCGATCGCCACGCGGACCCCGGGTTTTAGGGCTGCGACAGCCGCAGAGTGGTCACCCACGGTCTTGACGGTCAAACGAAGGTAGGGGGGGCGAGGGAGCGCTGACATCGAGTAGGGGTGGGCCTGCCACCACATCCCCGGAACGAGGAAGCGCCACGAAAAGAACTGTCCACCCGACACGGCCAGGCGCTCGAGGTGCCGTCCCGAGCAGACGACTGTTGTGACACCCGGGGCCTCTTGTCGCACCTCGACGACCCGTAGTCCATGGCGGAGGCTGCGGAAGATCGGAAGACCGATCCGATACACGATGACCACCCCGGCGGTGGCCGCCCATGCCACGGACCACACCCAACGGGTCAACGGGTGCCCCACGAAGGATGGCCCGAGCGCGATCACGTGGGCGAACGACAGTGCCAGCGCCAGGTACATGGAGAGGTGGATGATCCACCACGTCTCTCGCCGAAGCCTGGTCCGGATCGCCCGGATCGAGGCGACGGCGGCCATGACCATTAGCCCCAGCCCGACCGTGGCGATGGCCATGAAGGGAAAGCTGGCCACCAAAGTCCCAACCTCGTGCCATACCCCCGCTCTGGCCGCTTGCGCGTAGCCGATCGTGATGATCACGGCATGGGCGACCAGCAGGCTGATCGGCCAGGGGGCGAGCCTCCGGTGCCATCGGACGAGCCCGTCGAGCCCAAGGATTCTCTCCACCGCCGGGATGCGGCTAATGAGGAGGACCATCACTAGCGCGAGGTACATGCCGACGAGGCCAGTCAGGCTGCCAATAAAGATCGCGATTCCCCCGGGGGCTTTGAACTCGCCCAGGGTCTCGGCGGTGAGGGTGACGCCGACCGTCGCCCCCAACCCAAGTCCAACGAAGAGCAATGCAGCCGACCTTACCCAAGGTCGGGGAGGCGGAGACTCCCGAGACCGCCGAACGACGCGCTTGGATTTGCGCGGGTTGATCGACGCGGGCTCGAAGGTTGCCGAGGCCATGGGCGCTCCGACGTTGCTCATCAGATCACGAAGGGCCGAGTGGTCGCCACCGCACGGCCGGCCATCCAATTCGAAGCCGATCCCCAATTCGAAGCCGATCCATCAAGTGGCGCTCGGGCCCTAGGCCGTCGCCAATTGTCCAATAGCCCATAACTGTCATCTTCACCACGACAACATGAAGGCGACATGACGCACGACTAAGAAACCCGTAAAGATGGTCCACAAGACTGACGGCCTCCAAAGAAGACCAGGGTCAGGGGATGGCTTGCCAGGCGCGAGCGATAGAGCCTACTTGCTGTCCGAGAGCGGAGTGCTTGGCAGTAAAGGCCTCGCGGCACTTCCCCTTCTGGGGGTGCCGGGAGCGACCTGTGCTCAGGCAGCTGCCCGGTCGTACTCGCAGACGATGCCGCCGAGGATGTCGCGACCAATGATGGCACCGCCACCGATCGTCGTGACCGAGGAGGGGATCGGCTGGGAGAGTTGCAGGCCGCGATGCGGTCTCGCTCCATTTCTAGAGACCTCAGCCGCCCGATCACCCGTTCCGTAGCGGCGGGCGAGTACGCGGTAGGGGCACGACAATGAATCCAGCATTGTCGCCCAAACTCCTCGCACCAGCTCACCGACGGCACCAGAGGGTTCCCGCCCGCCTTACCGGTTATGTCACGAGCGATGGAGGGTTTGTCCCCATAACCTTTGTTCTGACGCTGGGGGTGTTCATCGGTCTTTGGTTTGCGTTTCCGCTAATGAGGCTCGGACGGAACCCGAACCGCACGACAGATTCCCGACGGACACCTTGACTTGGGCGATCCTTGAACCCAACGGCTCATGTTGTCGACCGCGAGTGACGTAGTTGATGCTTCTTGGCTCGCTACGCCGGCGCTGAGCGTTGAAGGTAGGCATGAACCTTCACGGCGCCCGGAAGTGGCAATGACGAGACCCGCAACTTGGCTTCTTTCATCCAGCCGCTGGGAACGCTCCCCAGGCCCAGCCCGGTGAAATGCGCACTAGAGAACTATCGAGCGACTGCCCGACGTTCTTTTCCGGACCACTCGAGCTTGGATACTTTCGACCGGCGCTCCTTGGCCGCTGGGCTGAACCGATGTTCTGCGCCCTGGGGCGTTATCCCACCGACTGCCTCCCCGACTTCCCGCCAGCTCGCGCCATGGGCTCGGGCGTCCAGGGCCGACTCATGACACAAGCGGTCCGCCGAGCGTCGCAAGAGGTCGGCGAACCGTAGGAGGGCTACCGACGTTTCCTTCCCGTCAGCGCCTCCGGCGAATCTTCGCCGGCCGGTCTCAATCAAGGCGTCCACAATCGATTCAGCGTCCGTTGGCATGTTGCGAGCATATCGCCTCATTGCCGTGGTTTCAACTATGTGTTGACAACCATGTGTTGAAGAACTACTGTTCAACACATGGTTGAAAAGCCGCCCAATCCGTCAAAACCCGCCGTGAAAGGGATTGGGCTTCGTCGTCCACTTCACCTCTCCTTTCGAGCAATTCCCAAGCGCATTCACCGGCACTGGATTGCCACCGCCGTGGCGTTGACTCTCCTGATTGGATCGGGTTGGGTACTCGCTTCCCCGAGCGACGCTCCAGCGGCACGAGTGTCGATGCCGAGGCTCAGCCCTGCGGCGACGCCCAAAGTCGGCGTTGCGCAATCCGAGCAGACGACGGCCACCACGACGGCCACCACGACGGCCACCACGACGGCCACCACGACGGCCACCACGACGGCCACCCCCGCCGCGACCCCCCTTGTCGCAAGTACCCCAACTTCCGCAGTGGCGGCTCCCGCGGCCACCGCTCCGGCTCCCAGCACACCGGCCGTTGCACCCGCGGTTCCGGTCGTCGAGGCAGCGCCTTCAGCCGCCGCTCCTTCTGTCGCCGCACTGGTGTCCCAAGTCGAAGCCTCGGGGATAGATCCAGGATCGAACTGGAGCTGGTCGATGGGGGACACGGCGGTCCACTGTGGCGTGATGGTGGGTGACGGGACTGGATGCACCTACGGGGCGGGCGGTCTCGAATACAGCGTGTTTTCGGGCTCGCCCACGCTTGCATTGGTTGCTCACGAACTTGCCAATGCCGAAACGCAGAATGACGCCGTCCCGAACCTCCTCAGCCAGGTCGCAGCGGCCGCCGGCGGAACGACATGGTCACCGACCGACGGAGTGGCCTCATGCCTCGTTGCTCACTTCATGGGATTTCAAGACGCTGTAGCTGGACCTTGGCAGTGTCCTGCCGCCCTCGCCTCGAGCGTCGCGGCCAATATCCATTCTTCGCTCTGACCGCGTCGTCGGCTCGCACGGTGTGGCCAGAAATGCCTGATCGCGATGCGCTGGTACCTGAGGTGTGGGAAAGAGCCCGGGATTGCCCTCGCTGAGCCGCTTGGCCACCATTCGTTCGACGGGGACACCGAGGAACGAAATGCGGGTATGGGTCTCCAGTAACGGGACTGGTTCTGCGTCGAACCGAGAACCGGAGGAACACGATGAGATCGGTCGACTCACCGCGAAGCACGTACTCTCACTGCAGTTCGCAGTTCCCGCCGCCGAGCTTGGATCGCCGAGGCCCTGGCTTCGGGCGATCCGGATGCCTGAACGAGCAACTCGAGAGAGAGTGAGACGAGAAATGGCCAAGAGCAGCGACGACATCCCCGAGATCGAGGAGCCGGATCCTTTGGATCCCGAAGATGCGGCGGATATCGCCCCGTTGGACAGTGAGACCGATTTCGACGACGAGCAGGAGGAAGACCAGGCCCCACTCGACGAGACGGAAGCTGCCGAAGCGGGCGTCCTGCTCGACGATCCCGAAGCCCTTTCGGACGAAGAGGCGTAGCGCCCGTCCATGGACCAGCCGACGGTGGACGAGGCGCTGAGACAACTGGACCCACTCGTCGGTGCGTGGACGCTCGAGGCCCGACCCCCGGAGGGAGAGCCTTGGCCTGGGGGCGGTCGGTCGACCTTCGAGTGGGATCCCTCCGGCGCATACCTGGTGCAGCACACGATCGTCGAACTGCCCCAGGCTCCCGACAGCATCTCCATCATCGGCTGTGATGGAGGTAATGGGACGTACACCCAGCTCTATTCCGACGAGCGCGGTGTCTCACGCGTCTACGACATGAGCATCGGAGACGGTGCATGGAAGCTGTGGCGCACCGGTGCGCCTTTCTCACAGCGCTTCAACGCCACCTTCAGCGAGGACGGCACCACGATCCTGGGCCATTGGGAGCTGTCCGAGGACGGCGTCGACTACGTCAGCGACTTCGACTTGGTCTATCGAAGATCGCTCGGGTAGCGGTCCAGGCGCGAGGCATGCTTCTCGTCGACGCGGCGAATGTCATCGGGTCTCGTCCGACGGGGTGGTGGCGGGACCGAGCCGGAGCGGCCGAGTCCTTCGTGACCAAGGTTCGGGCCGCCGCCGCCGCTGGCCGGATCGAACAACCCGTCGTCGTGGTCCTCGAGGGCAAGTCCCGCCAGGGTGCGCCTACTGGCGTCGCCGATGGCGTCACCGTCATCCATGCCCAAGGAAGTGGTGATGACGCGCTCGTCGACGTTGTGGGCGGAACATCCGACGAAGTCGTCACCCTCGTCACCTCCGATCGCGGGCTCCGGCGACGAGCCGAGGAGCTGGGAGCCGAGATGGTCGGACCAAGCTGGCTCCTCGACCGGCTGGAGGGCTGAACCAGCCCGGATCTTGGGGGCGGAGAGGTGCCGTCCGGGCGGCGGAGCCGATGGGAAATCCGGAAGTCCCCGCCGACAAGGGGGCGGGATGATGCGTGTACCCGTACACAAGGGCATCGGCCATCACCCCGCCCCTCGGAGATTCTGGTGGGGGAGCCTCCATGCGCAATAGAGCCATCCGACCCCGCTGGGACAACGGATTGACAACAACTCGGCACGCCGCGCCCGCCTCTGAATCGATCAAAGACGTCATTGAACAGGGAAGCTGTCCGTCCGAGGGCTCTGGCGCTGAGGAGGATCCCTTAGGATCGTCCCGGTTTCGGGACAGGAGGGCGCGGTGACGCGAACAGAGGAGAACCGGCGGCTGATCGAGGCATTCTGGGTGGATCTGTATCGGCAGGACTTCGCCGCCCTCGGGGCGCGCTTCGACGAGAACGGCGAGTACACGGACATCGTGACGCCGGCGGAGGACGTCGCCCGCGGTCCGGCCGAGATCACCGCTCGACTGCGGCTCGCCTTCGATCAACTCTTTAAGTTGTTCGACGAGCCTCGTCATCTCGTGGCCGGCGAGGACGTGGTGATGACCGAGCACATCGAGCACTGGGAGTGGCCGACCGGCGAGACGATGGCGCTCGACGTCGCCTCGGTGCACGAAATCCGAGACGGGAAGATCATCCGCTGGTGGGACTACTGGGACATGAGCGTCCTGACCGCCGCAGCGCCACAGTGGTGGTTCGAGCACGTCATGCAGGGTTGGAAATAGCACCTTCAGCTGCGCCACGGGCACGCAACGCTCGGACAATGGTGCTGTATTTCGCGTCGACGGAAGCCGAAACAACCGTGGTCCGATATCGATGCGGAGGAATGGGTCAATATTCGAGAGGCACTTGGATTTCGATTTCGAAGTTGGGCAGGCCGAACGTCACAACGTCGCCTTCACGTGGGACCAGCTCGGGGGACCGATGAAGATCTCGGTGGACGGGAAGCCGTCATCCGCAAGTTGGGGTGGTTCTCGCTGAGGCGCACGTCGGAATACGAGTTCTCGGTGGGTTCGAGCGAGACGCACCAGGTCCGCATCGCGAAGACGCGCCAGGCGCCGCGCGGCGGCTTCCAGGCGCAGGAGTGCGTGGCCTACGTCGATGGCCAGGAGATCGGTCGCTACTCCAACGCCGCCTGAGGGCTACGACTTTCGCCACCGGCATGAGCACGAGCACGGCACTGACGCCCCGAGCTGAGCAAACGGCGTCGGTGTCAGAGCCCGGTCCAGACGGGCGCCCGCTTCTCCAGGAACGCGGCAACGCCTTCGCGGGCGTCGGCTGACGCGGCGGCGCTACGTAACGCTTGATCAGTTTGCTCCCAGCCCAAGGCTTCGTCGACCGCGATGATCTCGTTGACGGCATTGAGACATGACTGCACCGAGACCGGCGCGTTGGCGCAGAGCTGGCCGGCGAGGTCCAACGCCTCCTCCAGGGCCTGCCCCGGTGAGGTGAGGACGTTCACGAACCCGACCTCGTAGGCCCGTGCCGCCTCTATCGGACGCCCGGTGAGGATCATATGCCTGGCCATGTTGAGGGGGAGCGTCCGCGGCGCCCGGAACAGACCGGCGCAGGTCGGAATCACTCCGATGGTGACCTCGGGCAGGCCGAAACGCGCCGAACTGGCGGCTACCACCAGGTCGCAGGCGAGGACGATCTCAAGGCCCCCACCGAGCGCCGGGCCCTCGACGGCAGCGATCAACGGCTTTCGGCGCCGACGCCGGATGATCCCGTACTCCCCGCCGCGCGCCGTGCTGTAGTCGCCCCCGGCGGTCAGGTCGCTGCCGGCACTGAAGATGTCGGCACCACCGGTCAGGACTCCGGCCCACAGGTCGCCGTCGTCGTCGAGTTCGTTGAGTGCATCGTCGAGCGCGTCCGCCATCGTCCGGTCGATGGCGTTGCGCTTTGCCACCCTCTCCATGGAGATGACCAGCACGTGACCCTCACGGCGCCTCCCGACGCGGCGGTCGATGTCGTCTGTCTCGTTCACGCGCACCCCCGGTCCGCTGAGCTGGGAAGGGAGGTCAGGCTACAGCGGTCGCGCCGTGGGCAGAAGGCCCGCGCCGGAGAGCTTGGTGGGGGAGCCATCGGACATCGAGCGGGCCTCGTGCCGCCCGAACGGGTCGATGTACCAGCCCTCAGCGCGTTCGTCCGCCACCTAGCCTCCTCGGAAGGTGTTGCGATCCCCGTACCGGCAGAGCGTACCGAGGACGGCGTGGATCGGGACCAGGCGTCAGCGGGCGGGCATCACGTGCCCGCCATGGAGACGACGGGCTTGTTGAGGGGCTTGCCACCCATGGAGCCGTAGAAGAGCGCGTTGTAGCTGAAGATGCCCCCGTCGGACGCCACGAAGCGGTAGCCGGCGCCGCCGCCGCTGGCCTCCATGCCGACGATGGGGGCATTGAGGCGGATGCTGCCGGTCGAGCCGTAGAACGGGGCGCCAAAGGAGAAGATTCCCCCGTCGGCGGCCACCTCCCAGTAGCCGCCCGTGCGGGCGTCCGCCGCCAGCCCCACGACGGGGGAGTTCAGCTGGTGGCCGCCCATGGACCCGGAGAATTTCGCGTCGCCGTAGCTGAAGATGCCGCCGTCGGACGCGACCAGCCAGTAGCCATTGCCGCTTGGCGAGGCCGCCATGCCGACGACCGGACGATTCAGACGGATGCTCCCTGTACTGCCGAAGAACTTCGCATCACCGAAGCTGAAGATGCCACCGTCGGACGCGACCAGCCAATAGCCGCCGCCGTCCGGTGTGGCCGCCATGCCGACGATCGGCTGGTTGAGGGGTTTGCCGCCCATTGAGCCGTAGAAGTTCGCATCGCCGAAGGCGAACATGCCGCCGTCCGACGCGGCTTCCCAGTAGCCGCCGCCGTCGTGCGTCACCGCCGAGGCCACCACGGGCCGGTTCAGGTGGATGCTGCCCGTCGAGCCGCAGAACGGGATGTTGCCGTAGTTGAAGACGCCACCGTCGGAGGCGGACAGGACGTAGCCGTTGGGCCCCCCCGCCGGCACGTTACACGGCACCTGCAGGGTGGGCTGCGGGGTGCCGGCGTCACCGGTCAGCTGGGGGTCGTGGTGGAACTGCGGCCATGCCCCGGCCTCGTTGACGGTTGCACCGGTCCCGGCGGTGTTGTCGATCTCCCAGTGGCCGATGTACCCCGTGGCCGTGCCGCCGACGCTGACGTATCCGGCACCGGTGATGCCGATGTGGCCGTCAGGGTCGTTGGTCACCAGCGGTGAGCTCTGGAACCCGTAGTTGGTGCCCAGAGTGGCCACCTCTGCCCCCGACTTGCCGTCGAAGATGTCGATGCCGTCGGTGGTGGGAACGATCACGTCCTGGTAGCCGCCCCCGGTGAGGTCAGCCGTCACGGGCGAGCCAATGACCTGGCCCGTGGTGGCGGCGGACCAGATGGCGGCCCCGTTGGTGCCGTTGAGCACGTAAATGGTGTTGGCAGCGGTGCCCTCGACCACGTCGAGCTGCCCGTTACCGGTGACGTTGGCCAGAGCGGGGGAGTCTGCAGTGACGCCGTTGAGCTGATCGCTCCAGGCCAGACCGCAGCCGGTGTTGATGGCGAAGACCCTGTTCGAGTCCGAGGCACCCGAGTAGAAGCTCCCGTCGCCGATGACGATGCCGACGGCGCCGCCTCCGAGGAACTGGCCGACGGCGGGCGAGGAGCGGTCGATGTTCTGGTTCGTGTTGTACTGGCAGAGGAGCCCGCTGGTCGGATTGATGGAGCCCGCATTGCCCGCGCTCGACATGATGCGGATGTGGCCACCGTTCGAGTAGTTCTGCCCGTAGGCCAGGCCGGCGCTGGAGTCGCCGCCGCTGATGAGCTCGTTGTTGCCGTCGGCGTAGAGGTCGGCGACGGCGGCCGTCGAGAAGACCGAGTCCGCCGAGAACCAGGGGAACCCGGCCAGCATCGCCCCGTTGCCGGCGCCGAGGGCATAGGTGTTCTGGCCGAGCGAGCCGGCCTCGACGCCGTAGCCGCCGGCGTAGGAGCCGACCGTGAGAGAGGCAGCGATGCCCGAGTGGGGCGTGGGGTCCGTGCCGGGGTTCGTCTCCTGGACGAACCACTGGTCGCCCCCGTTGTTGGTGATGGCCTGGTAGCCACCGCCCGTGGGGTCGGTTGACCCACCGCTGCCAACGAAGACCGAGTCGGTGCCGTTGGGCGAGATGGGAGCGACCGACGGTGAGGAGTCGACCGGCGCCCCGGCGTTGTACGGCCAGCCGGCCACACCCGTCCCGTTGCTGAGGTGGTACGCGTACACCTTCCCCGCGCGGTCGCCGACCACGACGGACGACTGCCCGTCGAGATTGGCCACATTCGGCGAGGAGAGTGCGATGGGGTTGCCGCCGTCGGGGAGCGTCTGGCTCCATGTGAGGTTGGCGGTGAAGCCGGCGGCATGGGCCACTTCGTCGGCTTGTGCCGCCGGTGCCGCCTGCAGCGTCGCCGTCAGGCTCAGCGCGGCCGCACAGCCGGCCATGGTCAAAGGGATGGAAAACTTCAGTGCACGACGTTTCACGTCACTCCTCTTGCGTCCGGTGCGGTCCACGCCGCGTGTTGTCGGCGCGTCACCGGTTGCCGGGGGCGCCGGAAAGGCATGTACCCGGGTCGGAGAAGATCAACGCCCCACAGAAGAACAATCGGCATGGCGGCGTCGCTCCTTGACCTCCGGTCCCAGCTCGCACGCGTCTTACTGGCGTTGCCGCCGAACAAGGAACGGTCCTCTGCCTGGTTGCACAGGGGATGGAGGGCGCCGCAAGGGGGATGAATCCATTCGGGGAGCCCTGCCGCCAACCATGCTCCCAGTGATCCGGTCGTCCACGAACTGCAACTCGGTGCCCGGCATCGACCTGTCGAACACATCGAAATCGATCTTCCTGACGCTGGCCCCGAATTCGCAGGTCTTCTCGGGGCGGGCTCCATCGGTCAGTACGACGTGCAGACCCCCGCGCTCCACAACGCCATGGTGGCGGCAGGGATCGCCAACAAGGGCGTCCTCATGACGCCGCACCTCATGTCCTCCATCCATGACTCCCAGGGCTCGTTGGTGCAGACGTACACACCGAAGCGGAGTCGACGGTGGCCACGGCCCAGGTGGCGCAGCAGGTGACCTCCCTCAGAGAGGGCGTGATCGCCAGCGGCACCGCCTCGGGCGTCGGATTCCCGTCCTACCTCTGCGCGGCCGTCAAGACCGGAACGGCGCAGACCGACGAGGCCACTGGCCTGACCGACACCTGGATGATCGGCTTCGCCCCGGCGAACAATCCCCAGGTCGCGGTGGCGGTGGTCGTGCCCCAGCAGGCCAACAGCTCCGACGGTGCCAGCGTGGCTGGGCCCATCATGAAGGCCGTTCTGACCGCCGCCGTGCCCCAGTCGTCCGTCCAGCAGCCCTGCTCCGTGCAGCCCGTCCCCACGTCGAGCTTCGCCGCCGCCCCCTGAACCCGCCACGTGCCGGCGACCTCGCGGGAGGCGGCTAAAGTATCTGCGTGCCTACGCAGGTAGTTCGAAGTGCGGCGGGGGAGGAGATCCGCTCGGCGGTCGGGATGCTCAAGCTCCTGGCCGACGAGACCCGCCTCCGGGTCATCTGCGCCCTGCTCGAGGACGAGCATCCGGTCAACGAGCTGGCGGAGCTGGTCGGGGCCCAGCCGGCTGCAGTCTCCCAGCATCTGGCCAAGCTCCGGCTGGCCCGTCTGGTCCGCAGCCGGCGTGAGGGCACCAGGATCTATTACGTGCTCGATGACGCGCACGTGCGGCGGCTCGTCGAGGAAGTGCTCTCGCACGCGGACCATGTGACGGCCCATGACTGAAGGGCAGGGCCACTCCCACTCCCATGCCGGGCATCCCTCGGCAGAGACCGACCGCCGAGCCCTGACCACCGCGCTGGTGCTGCTCGTCGCCTTCATGGCGTTCGAGGTCGGCGCCGCCGTCGCGTCGAACTCCCTCGTCCTCTTGGCCGACGCCGGCCACATGCTGGTCGACGTCGGTGCCATTGCAGGCTCGCTCGTCGCCATCCGGCTGGCGGCGCGCCCGGAGACGGGCTCGCACACCTATGGCATGAAGCGGGCCGAGATCCTCGCCGCTGCCGGCAACGCCATCGCGCTCCTCATCGTCTCGGCGCTCGTGACCTACGACGCGGTGGTCCGGCTGGTCCACCCGTCCCCGGTCAACGGCACCGTCCTGATCGTGGTTGCCGCCGTGGGCGTGGCCGTCAACCTCGCCGCCACCATGGCCATGGCCCGGGCCAACCGTCGTTCGCTCAACGTCGAGGGCGCCTATCGCCACATCCTCACAGACCTTTACGGCTTTGCCGGCACGTTGATCGCCGGCATCGTGATCGCCGTCTGGGGGTTCGACCGCGCCGACGCCATCGCATCGCTCGTCGTCGTCCTGCTCATGCTGAAGGCGGCAGTCGAGTTGCTCCGCCCCGCCCTGCGGATCCTGCTCGAGGCGACGCCCGATGACATCGACGTCGAGGAGGTGCGCCAACACCTGATGGAGCTCCCCGAGGTGCAGTCCGTGCATGATCTGCACGCATGGACCCTCACCTCCTCCCTTCCCGTCCTCACTGCCCACGTCGTGGTGACCGACGAGTGCTTCACCACGGGTCAGGCCGGACGCGTGCTCGATCACCTCCAGGAGTGCCTGTCGGATCACTTCGACGTGGCGCACTCGACCCTGCAGTTCGAGTCACCCGGTCACATTGAGCACGAGCTCGGGGGGCACGCCTAGCCCGGAGGTGTCAGCTCCCGGCTCGGGCCGTCGGCTCCAGGCCCGCCACGAGCTCGACGTGCTCGGTCATGGGGAAGATGTCGAAGGCGCGCAGTCCCGTCACTCGCCACCCGGCGTCGACGAGCACGCGCATGTCGCGCCCGAACGAAGCCGGATCGCACGAAACGTAAATCAGCGTGCGCACGCCCGCCGCATGGTCGGCCAGGGCCCTCATCACCTCGGTCCCGGCGCCTTCGCGGGCCGGGTCGAGCACCACGATGTCGGGCCGGCCCAGCGCTGAGTCCACCAGTGCCGGCGTGACGTCACCCTCCAGGACGCGCAGATTGGGGAATGTCGCCCCGTTGTGCCGGGCATCGGCGCACGCGCGTCGATCCCGCTCGACGGCCAGGACGGAGCCCGACGGGCCCACCGCCTCGGCCAGGGGAACGGAGAACAGGCCGGCGCCGGCGTAGAGGTCGGCCACCGCAGCGCCTTCGCACGGTCCCGCCAGGTCGAGGACCGCCGAGAGCAGCGCCGTCGCCGCGCCCGCGTGAACCTGCCAGAAGACACCCGGCGAAATCCGGTAGGTGCGACCGCCGACGACGGCGCGCACGGCTGCGGGGGGTCGCCGGACCTTCCCGCCCACCACGACGCCGACCCCGCGTCCGAGGTCGGGCAGACGTGGCCCCGATCGACGCCGTGGCGTCACGGAGACCATGGTCTCGGCCGGATCCGTCCCGGTCACCACTTCCAATTCGGTGGCGCCGGGCCACAGCACCTCGAGGGCACCGGTGGCGGAGACGGCCGGGCTGGCGATCGGGCATTCGCGGACGTATTCCATGCGGTGGGAGCGGTGGCGACGGAACCCCACCGCGCCGCGGCCGTCGACCGCCACGCGCACACGGGTGCGGTAGCCCAGGCCGTCGGCGTCCCCCGGGACGGGTTCCACTTCGACGCCCAGCTCGATTCCCGCCAGGCGTCCCAGCTGTTCGGCGATGCGGAAGGCCTTGAGGCGACGTTGGGCCCCGATCTCCACGTGCTGGAAGTCGCAGCCGCCACAGCGGCCGGGACCGGCATGCGGGCAGGGGGCCACGACGCGGTCGGGGGACCTGGTGAGGATTTCGACGGCGTCGGCTCGCAGGTAGGAGGAAGTACTGGCCGTGACCTGCGCCCGGACCACCTCGCCAGGGAGGCTGTGGCGCACGAAGACGACCTTGCCGTCGGGCGCCCGGCCCACACAACCACCGCCGGCGGCGATGGCCCCCACCTGCAGTTCCAGCAACGGCTGTCCCCCGACCTCCCCGGCCTCTTTCCCGCCTCCGGTGTCGTCGGGCGCCGATGGGTCGGGCAGGGTGGACACGCCGCCAGAGCGTAGAGCCGGCTGATCGGACAGAATTCCCTCCAGGTGTCGATTCGGGCTGTCCTCGATCGTCGTCAGGGCGAAACGGTCAAACCAATCGATCAAGGAGAACCATGCGATACCTGCTGATGATTGCCCTCGAGGAAAGTGCCAGCTCCCGCACCCCCGAAGAAGACGGCCAGGAGATGCAGCCTGAGTACGCCGCCTTCATGAAGGACATCGCGGAGCGGGGCGTGCTGCTCGGGGGTGAGCGCCTCCGACTGACGACCGACGCCACCACCGTGCGGGTGCGGAACGGTGAGACCCTGACCACCGACGGCCCCTTCGCCGAGACCAAGGAACAGCTCGCGGGTTACTTCCTCGTCGACTGCAAGGACCTCGACGAAGCCATCGAGGTGGCGGCGCAGATCCCCGGTGCGAAGGACGGTTCGATCGAAGTGAGGCCGATCTGGGAGATGTGACGGCCGATGTGGAGGCCGCAGTATCCGAGGCATTTCACGCCGAGTGGGGCCGGATCGTCGCGACCCTCGTGCGGCTCACCGGCGACTGGGACCTCGCCGAGGAGTGTGCGCAGGATGCCTTCGCGACCGCGCTCGAGCGCTGGCCCCGCGACGGCATCCCGCGCCGCGCCGGCGCATGGCTGACGACGGTGGCCCGCAATCGGGCCGTCGACCGCGCTCGGCGCGAGCGCGTGGGCGAGTCCAAGACGCGGGAGGTTGCTGTCATGGCGGCGGAGAGCGATGAGAGCGTGACGGCAGAGGAGGAAGTGCCCGACGATCGGCTCCGCCTGATGTTCACCTGCTGCCACCCGGCCCTGACCTTCGAGGCCCAGGTTGCGTTGACGCTGCGCACCCTCGCCGGCATGACCACTCCAGAGATCGCCCACGCGTTCCTGGTCCCCGAGGCCACCATGGCGCAGCGGCTCGTCCGGGCCAAGCGCAAGATCCGCAACGCCTGCATCCCCTTCGCCGTGCCGCCCCCGCACCAGCTGGTCGAGCGCACCGCCGCCGTCGTGGCCGTCATCTATCTCCTCTTCAACGAGGGGTACTCCGCCAGCTCGGGCACGGACCTGGTCCGGCGAAGCCTGACGGCTGAGGCCATCCGGCTGGGTCGGGTCCTCTGCACGCTGATGCCCGACGAGCCCGAGGCGTTGGGTCTCGTGGCACTGATGCTCTTCCACGATGCGCGCAGCGCGGCGCGCGTCAACGACAACGGCGACATTGTCGTGCTGAGCGAACAGGACCGGACGCTGTGGGATCCCTCTGCCATTGAGGAAGGTCACCTCCGGCTCGACGCGGCGACCCGGCTCGGGCGTCCGGGCCCTTTCCAGATGCAGGCTGCCATCGCCGCCTGCCACGTGAGCGACGGCAAGACGACGGACTGGGTGGAGATTGCCAACCTGTACGACCACCTGTTTGCCATGACGCCTTCGGCGGTCATTGCGCTGAACCGGGCCGTGGCGGTTTCCATGTCTGAGGGGCCCGAGGCGGGCCTGGTGCTGCTCGACCGGATCGCGCCCGACGGCGAGCTACGCGAGTACCACCTGCTCCCGGCCGCTCGGGCCGACATGCTGCGCCGCCTGGGCCGTCGTTCCGAGGCCGCCGAGGCCTACCGCCGGGCCTTCGACCTGGCAGCCACCGACGCCGAGCGCCGCTACTTGGAGCGCCGCCTGCTCGAGGCGACCGCCTGACGCCTGCGCCGGTTTGCCTGCGCCGGTTTGACAGGCCCGGGTGCCGTTGCAATCGTCTCGCCCGGACCACCGCCTGCTGACGGCCGGTCCCCGACGATGCGAGAGGACGGCTGGATCATGTTGCAGGACAGAGTGGCGATCATCACCGGAGCGGGACGCGGCATCGGCCGGGAGCACGCCCTCCTCTTCGCTTCCCTCGGCGCCAAGGTGGTCGTCAACGACCTGGGCGGAGCGGTCGACGGATCGGGTTCGGACATTTCGGCGGCGCAGTCGGTGGTCGACGAGATCACCGCGGCGGGCGGACAGGCCGTGGCCAACACGGACAGCGTGAGCTCGTTCGACGGCGCCAAGGCCATGGTCGAGCAGGCCGTCTCGACCTTCGACGACCTGCACGTCGTGGTCAACAACGCGGGCATTCTGCGCGACCGCATGCTCGTATCCATGAGCGAGCAGGAGTTCGACGACGTCATCGCGGTGCACCTGAAGGGCACCTTCAATCTCACCCGTCACGCGGCGGACGTGTGGCGCGACGCGGCCAAGACGGGCACCATCACGGACCGGGCCATCGTGAACACCAGCTCCGGTGCGGGGCTGCACGGCAACGTCGGCCAGACCAACTACTCGGCGGCCAAGGCCGGCATCGCGGCCATGACCGTGGTCAACGCCATGGAGCTCAATCGCTACGGGGTGCGGGCAAACTGCATCGCCCCGGTGGCGCGCACACGCCTCACCATGCAGACGCCCGGGATGGGCGAGTCGATGCAGCAGCACCTGTTCGATCCCGAGAACGTCTCGCCGCTCGTCGCCGTGCTGGCATCGGAGGGATGCCCCTTCAACGGACAGGTCTTCAGCGTGTACGGCGGATCGGTCGGGATCTACGCCGGATGGTCGATCGCCGACTCGGTGGACACCGACGACCGCTGGACCGCCGAGACCCTGGCAACAGCCATGGACAAGCTGCCCCGCACCGTCGAGGTGAACAGCCAGATCGCCGAGCTCGGCAAGCACATGGGTCGCTGACGACCCCGCGGGGCGCGCCTGCGTAGGCTCCTCGGGATGGGTGGGGAACAGCCGGCGGCGGGCGCAGGCCGCGTCGATGACGAGCACCTCCGGGCAGCCTGCGCTGCCGCGGACGTGCATCCGCTCCTTTGCGCGGTCGCGCACCTGACCGGCGACCTCTCCCTGCTCCGGGAGGAGTTCGCGCCCGATCAGGGCCAGCTGCTGGTGGCCGGATGCGGGCTCGGGCCCGAAGCGATGGCCGAGGCGCATGCGCTGGCGGCGAGCACCCTGGCCGCCCACCTGGCCGCAGGCCGGACCGACCATGAGGTGTCGGCGGACGAGCGCCGCCGCATCTTCGGGTTCCTCGTCGGCGCCGGCGCCGCAGAGCACTGGGAGACCTTCTTGGACGAGGAGCTCGCGCTCGAGGGCAGCGACCCGCGGCAACCCTCATGGCACATGAGCGGCCTCGAGGGTGCCTTCCGGTGCGCGGTCATCGGAGCCGGCGCCTCCGGCCTGGCCGCGGCGCACCGGCTCCGCCAGGCCGGGGTGACGGTCACGGTCTTCGAGAAGAACAGCGACGTCGGCGGCACCTGGCTCGAGAACGTGTATCCCGGCTGCCGCGTCGACGTCCCCAATCAGCTCTACAGTTTCTCCTTCGCCCAGTCCAACGACTGGGTCTCGCGTTTCTCGGCCCAGCCCGATCTGTTGGCCTACCTGCAGGCCACCGCCGACCGCTTGGGCGTGGGGGAGAGCATCCGCTTCGGGTGCGAGGTGACCGAAGCTCGCTTCGACGACGCCACCCGGGAGTGGTCGCTGACCGTGCTGACGGGTGCCGGCGCCGGGTCCGGGGAATCCACCGAGGCATTCGACGGGATCGTCTGCGCGGTCGGGCAACTCAACCGCCCCTCCTTCCCGGCCATTCCCGGTCTGGAGCGCTTCGCCGGCCCGTCCTTCCATTCGGCGGCCTGGGACGACACGGTGGAGCTGGCCGGGCGG
>Ga0307374_10006233_pt1 | contig 18856 bp, 18 predicted proteins | sample OX3MG_FD_202532 | JGI IMG/M metagenome (GOLD analysis project Ga0307374, IMG submission 202532) | Soil microbial communities from Risofladan, Vaasa, Finland - OX-3 | ecosystem: Environmental > Terrestrial > Soil > Coastal area > Acid sulfate soil | place: Finland: Risofladan, Vaasa | collected...
CGATTGCGACGCAAGCTATTAAAGGAGGACAATCATGCGATTCCGAGACGTCCGAATTATATTAGCATACACCACACGCGAATCGACCCATCTCAGGAATTGCGGGCGTTATTTAAGAAAGCCGCAGTCCATCGGATTCGTCGTATTGCTGTGCTCTGCTGCGGACCTCCGTCTTTCGCAGAGAACGTAGCGAATGGAGTGGCTAGCTGTCATAGTTTGCAGGTCAAACTCGATTTGCATACCGATATCTTTTCAATCTAGTTGTGTATAATATAAACAATCAAAGCTTGCACTTTTTTTCATTGCTCTGCGTTGCTGTTGTTGTTGGCCGTTTTCGAAGTCGACGTTGTTTATAGAAATTGCGAATGATGTCGCGAGATTGCGTTGAAAAGGCGCTCTCTGGCTCCCAACTATTCTTCGACTCGGGATAACCAGCCCATTTTACTAGGAATTCTCTTCCATGCGCCGCCGTTTGCATCCTTTTTATCGACTCTACGACATAATAAAGCTTGCCGCATTCGACTAGTGACAAATCAGACGCTACGGTTGAGTGAGAAGGCGTAGTACCCTGAAGATATTGAAGGAAGTCTGCAAAGTAATTAGAAGGGAGTGGCGGCACTACACGGATTGTTTTCGGTAGAGAGCTCAGAATCAGCACAGCTTCCAGATCCTTATTCATAAGTCAGATGGTATGAAGTGGAATCAATGAAGTGCAATTCTGTGACGACGCGTGCGTCATAATGGTCGCTATTATGAGTTTATTGTTCGACGAACGGCACTAACAAATGTACGTGGCGTATTTTCTTTTTTCTCCTCGTGGAAGCAGCTAGAAATCAGTGGTTGTTTTGGATCGGGCGCTCTTGTTTTCTCCTCGTCAGCGCTATAGTCGATATCCATAAAGCAAGGATGATGCAGCTGAACTTGGCGCCATTGAGAGAGTGTAAGGAGGTTGGATTGGCAACAGTTCGAATACTCGAGATGATAGCGCAGGCAGCGAGCAGAACAAAACGGGCCCACTTGGCAGGTCAACGAGGGCAACTTTCGTTCGCAGTGATGGATAGCTCCTTCTTGTTGATGTTCCATGGGAGTAAAGCAAGCGGCACAATTAGAAGATGACATTTGTTTACGATTGCAATTCTGAATTCTGATCGTCGCTGATTGCACTATCGGGTTCGCTAACGTTGCTGTTCATAGCGAAACTGTTCCCGGAAAAGCTAGTAGCGCTAAAGTCTTGCTTATAATAGCCAATCTGTCGAACGAGAGGAGGCGGGGAACAAGGAGCCGAATGTATACAATTACCTCCTGCGCTTGTATGGTTATTTGAATGATTATGACAAAATTCGCAGCTAGACATGGTTCGGTTAAAGAGTGTAGAGAGAGACAGACACGAAATATGTTTTGCACAAGGCACTTCATTCTTCGTGAAATGGCATACCCTTTCATCCCACCGTTTGCATGCGCGAAAGCGATCTATCGCATGTCACGGGGTCTCATTCCCGTACATAAGACTACGATCAGTCCATGGCATCCCATTTTTGAACCTCGACTTGGACGACCTGTCTCCGTAATTCAGGCGATTAGTACTCCTAATCGACAACTCTGGCAGAACCATGAGCGAATGAAAGCGCTGTGGGCCCGAGCTGACGCGTTGCGAAAGCTTTCCAAATAAATAAATTTATATACTTTGTGTTATGACAACATCTTAATGTCTGACTCCGATAGTTCTGATGTCGAACTGTTTTCGGGCGCAAAAGTGCGATGGTTCTTCATTAATCGTTCGAAAGATTTCACTCGGCGCGTGCGAACTGTGGAAGATTTAGCGGTGCATCATATTCGCGCGGAACGGTTCGCAGCACACAGCGTTGAATCGCGTAAACTATTCCCTGAAATTCACTTCGCTTCGATAAAAGAAGCGTTTGAGGAGAAGTACTCGGTTGCTCTGGACAAAGTGCGATCCGGGCAAATTGGCTGTTTCCTCTCGCACTACGACCTGCTGTGCCAACATTCCGGTCGGGGATACCATGTCGCAGTCTTTGAAGACGACGTCAAAGTTTGCAAAGATTTTGGGTTGCGACTGCAACTATTCGACGCAGAGTTGACTTTCGCTGTTGGTGAAAAAGGATGGGATATCGCCTATCTTTCTGCCTATTTTCATGATGATCCGCCCTACAATAGAGACACGGGTGATCACAAGACGATAAACACGGGCACCAATCGACTGCATCGCCTCTTTGGTTCGTTTACCGCGCACGCCTACATTGTCCACAAAGATAGCGTGCAGCGTCTGATTGCATTGTTACGACAATCTGCGGTACCGCACAAGGCGATAGATGACTCGCTTATGCAATTTCAGGCGACGCAGATGAGGAGTTACTGTTTTGTACCCGGAATGTCGACGCAGTACGATGGGCATTCTATCATTAACACCGCAGTGATCAGTTTAGATTCAATCTATCAAAAACTCTGCGGGCGCTACACTTTCACCGACTCGCTTGATCAATTCTACGCCTACACGTACCCGTGGAAATTTTGATAACGACCCAAGTTGATTTATTGATATTTGACTCTACGACGAATGATGTACCAAAAAGTAGCCAGAGCAATCACCGTGACTAATACAGCCACAGCGTATAGAGCAATCGTGACAACCGTCGAACTTTGATCTGCTCTGGTGTTGATTACTTCTTCGCCATGCGGAGTTGCGAGAGAGTTGCTGGCTGCTGTGGGAACGACATTGATGATTTCTGATAGAACGGGCGGATAGCAGCCGTTTTCAATACACTCTACGTAATTCACCATTTGGGCTTGTTGAGACCGCAGCGCAGACTGTGTGTTCAAAACATCCTGAAAAAGAGCGCAGGATGGAACACCAACGCATAGAATTGGTTTGTTTTGATTAAATTGCGAAATCCACCGTCAGTAATTGTACCACGAAAGAGCGGATGTTGCAATCCACCGGCTGCTATGATTTCACGCGCAGCCGAGTTTCTCAGCATGTACGCGTGATTGCAAAAGGGAGAGACTGCCCGAAATAGACCATCATCAATCTGTTCCATGCAAAGGCATTCCTCCAGACATTTACCCTGGAAAATCATCCTGACGTGATGGCCCTTGGTAGTGGCTTCTTTTACGTGTCGTTCTAGATTATGAAGGTGTTCAGTAAGAGCGGCTCCTTTGAGCGGCGACACGATGTCGTCTTCATAGATGGAGGTAAATTGATTGGGATTTGGATGCATCGCCGCAACTTGTACCAAGCTCATATGACTAGTCGTGCAACCTCGCTCTGCTGCGGACAGACCTTCGTAACCAGCAACGACCGGTTCGTCTGCTCCTTCAACCCCTATAAAGTGAATCGGCTTCAAACCCAGCGATTTCAAAAGATCTACGGAGCGCTGCAATCGCAAAGACTCCTTAGCCCGTGATATCACGAAGACATTCGGATTAAAAAATGATGATGTATCTGACAGGTATCTTTGGCGCGCATCGACAGAGATATGCTGCTCTGCCAATTCAAGTAGATACTTCTTGTGGTCCATACTTTAGAATTTACGTACACGTCGAGAAACTTTAAAACACACACGAAATTCCTTCTTCATCGTTCGTTTCACTCTGACATTATTTTCATTTACCATGCTGATCTCAATCGAAGAATTGGTACAAAAGTATGCACTAACGATTAAGGGTATTTTACACGTTGGCGCGCACGAATGCGAAGAGAAGACGGTATACGATGCAATTGGGGTAAAGAACGTATTATGGGTCGATGCAAATGCGCCGCTGGTCGAGAAGATGAAGCAGAAATACCCGTCCGAGAAAATTGTTTGTGCAGCCATTTCTGATACGGACAACCAAGTCGTTGACTTTATTGTGACAAACAACGGGCAATCAAGTAGCATTTTGGAGCTTGAGGAACACAAGATCCAACACCCGGGAATTCATGAGATTGCGCGCTATAAAGTTCGTACTCGTACAATTCGGACTCTTTTCGCGGAGAATCATCTGGATATCAAGAGCTTCAATTTCTTGAATTGCGACACACAAGGTGCGGAGTTAATGGTAATGAAGGGAATGGGGTCGTCGTTGTTACAGTTTGATTATTTGTATCTTGAAGTGAATACGAAGCATCTCTACAAAAATTGCCCTTTATTGAACGAGATTGAAGAATACGTGAAACAGTTTGGATTTATGAGAAAGGAACTGAAAATGACAGAGCATTATTGGGGTGATATATTTATGATGCGAACGCGACCTCCTGCTCCGGTCATTACCGAACTGTTTAGTAACATGCAATATACCTCTACATTAGAGAACGCAATTCTACAATCAAGTCGTACTGAAGAATATATCGCCGAATGCGTAGCAAATCAGGTGCTCCATACGTCGGAAGAGAAACAAATAGAATTAGTACACAGACTGGCGGCAAGTAAAATCACTGCGCCATTCTCAGATTTGTTTCTTTGCACGCAGCACCTATCAGTCGCAAAGGTTGTATTTGAACAGGGTAGCTTCAGCTCCGAGGAATCCGAAGAAATCTTGGCGGTGCTGAAAGCAGAGTCTACGGAAGGTCTCAATTCTGCTAAGCTTGCATTATTTGGTTGATTGAACTATGCGTGATCTGCGATAAAGTTGCCAATAAACCACAATAGCTATTATAATCGCTATAATTATCGCAACAGTCGCAAATAATGCCGAGTTATCGAGTATTGTGGCGGCAGTGGTGGTCGCTGCAGAAAACATAGCATCCAATACAATCGATTCCGCCGACGGCATGATGCACTCTATATAGTTTCCCATTTGATCGGCTGAAGAACGCAAACCTGACTGCGTGGTGATAACATCCTGAAAAAACAAAGCCGGATGGAATACGAACGCGTAAAATTGCTTCGTTTTAACTAGATCTCTAAAACCACCATCCACCGCAATGCCGCGAAAAAGTGGATGTTGCAATCCGCCGGCTTCTATGATCTCTCGCGCTGCCGAGTTTTTAATCATGTAAGCGTGCGCGCAGAGCGGTTGCGAAGCACGAAATAAACCCGAACTTACTGGTTCCATACAAGCACAGTTCTCGTAGCATTTGCCCTGAAAAATCAACTTTACATCGTGACCCTGGGATGCTGCAGTCGCAATATGCTCTGCCAGTTCCTTGAAATGCTCGGTTAGTGCAGATCCCTTTAGCGGGGAGACAATGTCGTCTTCATAAATGGAGGTAAATTGTTCTCCATTCGGGTGAGTGGATGCAAGGTAGAGCAAAGTCATATGACTAAGCAGGCATCCACGTTCTCCAACACTCTGACCTTCATAGCCTGGAGGCACCGGCTCATCCACACCTTCGATTGCAAGAAAGTGTACAGGATTCATTTGCAGAGATTTCAACAAAGTCGAAGACCTCTTCAACCGCTCCGCATCTTTCTTGCGCGAAATTACAAAGACATTTGGATTAAAAAGCGACTCGGTCTCTTCTAAATAGGTTCGGCAGTCCTCGAGATCAAGATGATCAAGTAATAACTTCTCGAGGTCATCAGAGGAGGTCGCCATTTTAGTTTATCAGTCACGCAATGTCAAAAAAATAGTTTGTACGGTGACGCACTTCACTTCTAAATCGGCATTCTTCCAAAAAAACATGCCGCTCTCTCAATTAGAATTGCGTGCAGCAAAGATTAAGCAGAATCAGCATCTTTTCTTCTGCTGCTTTATTTTATTAGCTTCTTTGGCGATCATTCCTGTCGGTGCAGTACTGATATCGAAAATCAGATCCCATGCTTGTCTTATTCAAGACTCCTTTGTAGAGACTTCTCTGTGCGAGAAGTACGCATCCGATGGCAATAACAACCAAATTGATCTTGGAATCGGCACCTGTTATGATTCTTATGCAAATTGCGCGTACTGGGATCATGACGAACTATTTTCGTGTGTTCGATACCACTTGGACTCTGGCGAAAACGCGGCATTGCCGTTACAGCTGCAAAAAAGTGTACTTCAACGGAAGCTCTGTCCCCGTTTTTACAGCAGGACCTGCTTCCAAAGCACGCGATTACTGCACTTCTCATATCAGCCCGTTTCAAGAGGGTCCGATTATCGCCATCGTGCTTGGATGCGTCGGCTTCGTCGCGAGTTTTTTATACTGTTGATCCTTCGTTGCAAAAGCGGTTCCGACCAAGCTTACCGCCACAACGTATACAGCCCGGATCATGTTAGCCCCGTTCCCGAGGAGTCTACTTATACTCGTAACGTCTACAATCTCGGCAATATCAATGATCCGTCTCAGCACTTTCACCCTGTATCAGTATAGGTCTCGACTTTCAATAAATTCGCGCGGTTTCGAGCACTTCGTTTCGCTCCAAGACGGACGCCACTGGATGATTGCAAACGACATAATTCATTTCGATCTATCTGACTGAATAAGCCATGTCTGAACCTTCTGCTAAAGCTGCTCGCGCCCCCAAGAAAACCTCTGACACCAACACCACCGAAGAAGAGTCGGCTTTGAAGTTGAACAAGAGTATACAAGACGTGACTAAAAAGATTGGGGGCTTGCAAGAGAGCTTTGTCGATATGAAGGAATTTAGCCAGAATGTGCTTACAGATTTCGACCACAAGATCGAATTTAAGAAACGAAAGATAGAGCAAATGGAAGATGATTTTAGGTTAGAATGCAAAAGCAAGGAGATACAGCTTTCAAACGTCATTCGAGAGCAGGGTTATAAGGCTGCAGTAGAAATCTTGCAAGCTCGTAACCCGAAAGAGGTTCCTGTTGCAGAAAGCGACTTATTAGCACTTCGCAACCGGGTTGCGCAACTCGAGAAGGAAATGAAAGACGGAATTGCGGGAGAAGTAGCCAAGCACAAACAAGCGCTAGAAAAGGATTTCCGATACAATGAAGAGACAAGCAAACTAAGAGCGTCGGCAGAAATGTCGAAAATTACTGCGGAATTATCACAGAAGCTCTCGCATATTGCTGTTTTAGAGGAGCAGATTGTGGCTTGCAAGCACGAAATAGATGCTCAAAGGAACTTGACTCTAAACATTAGCAATGCGTTTTCCAATGCTCAAAAGCCTCAGATCTTTGGTGATGGACAAGGTAACAGTTCGTCTAATTCCGCTGCTAGACGTTAGTAACAACGGAGTGTTTTTGTTCTAATAAATTTAGTTTATTGAATCAAGAACGCGTGATCCTGGCATGCTTCCAGCGAGAGACGGTGAGACGGGCGGCGGCGCAATAATCGACAGACAAACTCCTTTGCAACGGGGATCGCGTCGAGCTTCCCTAGATCGACTTCTCCACGTGCGACCCGTACTCGATCGGCAATCGTATCTTGATATAGCAACTTTCCCGTGAGCAATTCAAACGTAATCACGCCCAACGACCATAAATCTGCTTCCTTGCCGTACGGTTCAGGCGTGGGTAGATTGTACAGTTTTCTCTGTCGCGGCGTAAAAGCCCACAACATTACCTCGGGTGCTGCGCTGTTCATAGTGCCCCGAAAGCCGTCTGCGAGCGGAGCCATAGCAGCTGAACCGAAATCCGACAGCTTCACACTAGCAGGCTGAAATCCCATCAATAAAATGTTCTCCAGTTTCAAATCTAAATGCATGACGCCTGCCTGATGACACTGCTCCAGTGCTAGTGCAATGCAACGAATGTAATTGGCGGCTCGCTTCAAACAGAAAGGAGTACCGCTGTTCTTGATTTTCAAAACCGTTCGTTGGAGCAAGTTCGTACGTGCTCGTTCCAGTACTAGACACCAGCATCCAGCGTTCTCGTACCACGCAATCATGCGCAGGATCCTATAATTTTGGAACGACGCCCGTTCTTGCAGTCGTCGATGAATCACTAACTCTTGCGGTAGCAACAGCGTGTCCGAGGAGAGGAACGACGTGGTATTAAAGCAGCAGTATTTGCGATGAAAGATTACTAAATCGCTGCGGAAACGTAAATTATTGCATTTCTTGCTCATACATTTTACCGCTAAATTCTTACCGTCTTGGCCCAAACACGCGTAGACAGTAGCGCTGCCGCCTGTACCGAGTTTGAGATTCTTGTCCATTTCCAATGATTTGTCTAGCAATGGATGATTCTTTGAGATCATCAACGTACGTTGCTTATCATGCCCGTAACGTAAATCAATCAGATCTTGATACATTTGCAAGCAGATAGTCGGGTCGATCATTTTGTTCTGACGTATACGTGTGTGATGCGACAGATGTCAAGGCACTTCATGCATGCATGCACCCACTTATTCAATCTTCGCGATGTCAGCTTTTTCTACGAATGTTGGTGGTGAGGGGAATCTGTTCGTGTTCCGTTTGGGCGAGCGCGGTCTTCATCCGATTTCCATCACTGCTGTAGATAATAATAATGCAAGCCCTCCTCCTCAATCAAACGTGACTAATAACCCTTCGGTTCCGGAGTTTGTGGTCCATTTACGGGCGGAAGAGGCTCCCTCACCAGGAAACAAGATGGTTAGTTTTCTGAAAAGCAAAGCAGTGGGTAGGACGTCGTCTGTGATCGGTCTAGGCTTAGCAGCTTGGTTTTTATATGCTGGAATCACGGCGCTGGATAAAACATGCAACTACCCGATCCCAATATGGATCCTCGTAATGGCTGGGGTCAATCTGACCTCGATCTTCCTTTATGCTTGGTCCGAGAGAAGCCCCGACAACGGCTTCGTGAAAACAATGCTTTCGTACTGGCCTTATGTTACACTCGGTTGCTTGGTTACCGGGTCGGTTTGGGTATTTCAATCCAACGGTGATGTTTGTGACTTTACAGTATGGAAGACGAGTTTCATCTATATCGTTTTTCTTTGGACTTTCATGGGACTTGTGTATTGCTGTATCGGCACTCTGGCTGTATTAGCATTTTGCGTAAAATTGTCGAATGCTTAGTTTATAATGCTTTTTTCTTCTTATTACATCGCTTGCTGCTGTACCACTTAAACTTCTTTATTGCATTGTACTGGAAACGATTCCGTCAGATCGTCATCGGATTCCAGTTCTTCGTCTGTAGTCGCATGGAGGTGATGCAGAGTCCAATGACTTTCTGTCGCTGGTTTATAGGCCAGAACGCCGGGCCTACGATAATCTCCTTCAAACGTGATCAATCCATCTTCTTTGACCGCATTGCGTACAGTTGCTTCGCCGTCGTTAACTTCAATCACGCACATACAGTCAAACGCGACCGGTTTTCGAATGTAAACCTGCCATGACAGTTCCGGAAACGTCTTTGCCAAGTTCAAAAGCGATTGTCGCAGGGTTGGATGCGTTGCAATCGAGCTCGTCCAAGCCGTTAGTTGCATCACCGATTGAACCCAATCAGCCGGGCACAGTACATTCGGCGCATACCCTTTCCTGTTGTCCTGCTTCAGATCGACAAAGTAATCGGATGCTCGCTTTTGCGTGGTGTTCAAATACGTCACGACGGGCCCGATCAAATGTTGTGGAGTAGATCCCGTAATTCGAATAGCATAGATATTCCCCATAATATACGAATAATGTTTATTTTTTACTCTCTTTCGAACGTGACATTTTGCTTGCTGTCATAGTAATACTTGGCAAGTTCTGCGACAAGATCCTTCTTCGCAGTACTTACTGATTCTAAACCAAGATGCTTTGCAAGGGAACAAACTTGGTTCGCTGTCAAGGTGCTTAACCGGTTTGCAATGTACGTATAACTGGTGGGATTTTCAACCCATGGAATCACCTTGATCTTGGGTAATGGTGCATCGCAATTTCGATCCGTCCTTGTGCCGGCCCTTTTCGCTATTTTGATTGAAATGTCGTCCAATTGGCGCTGTAATTTCTTCTTCATAGACTCCAGATCGGCGGAATCCTTCTCTAAATCTTGCTTCCGGTCCTCGTGCGCATACTCTTCCTCTGCGGCCTCTTTCAACACATCTTGTTCTAACTGACTGATAACTATCCGCTGCATCTTCATCGATTCGTCCAGCGCTTTTAGCTGCTCATTGAACGCCGCATCCTTGGCCAAATCTTCGCCCGCTTCCTGCTGCTCTATTGTATGTTTGAGTTCTTCGGCCTGTTGCTTGTAGTCGGCGAGCTTTGTTTCCTGTTCATTGTAATCACGCTGCAGTTCAACTTGTTGCTTTTCCATCACTTTGTACATTTGTTTCAATTTCGTGTGCAAAGACCTCTCTTCTTTAATAAGGCGCTGTTCCTGTGTTAATCTAGCGTCAAGGTCGTGTATTGCGGTATGGAACCCGAGCACGGACTCATCGTTCTCTCTCTCCGCCTGGTCGTACTCCTTCTGCAGCACGTCCAAGGCGTTTGTTATTCTTTCCACGTCTTCACCGCGTGACTTTGCCTCGGCAGCCTTGGCCTTCAAATCGATTTTCGCCAACTCATACTTGGACTCGAAGTTATCCCGTTCGAGTCTTGCTCCCGCCAACTCAACGTTGAGCTCATTTAAGTTCGCTTCAAACGTTTCTTTTTCTGCCACCGACTGTTCTAACCGAGCATTCAATAACTTCGTATCTTCCTGCCAGCGTGCGAGTTCTTCGCTGTGGACCCTGCTATCGCTTGCCAATCTTTCCAATTCCATCTCTTTGCGTGTGATTTGATTCGTGTGCTCCTGCAGTCGGACTCGCAATTTTTCGTTTGCAGATTCTTTCTCGGAGTTCGCGGTGCTCAGCGATTCTATCAACGCTTTTTTCTCCGCCAGCAGGATTCGCAATTCGGCCAACTCAACTTCCCGTTCGCCGGCACTGGTCTGAGTCTCGCTGATCGCTCGTTCCATCTTTTCCAACCCGAGTTGCATTGCTTCGACTTGAGCCGATTTTGCTTGCGAACCCGCCGTCAGTTTGGAAACTTGCTCCTCCAAGTCGACGTTTTTCAATCGACTGGCCGCCAGGGCTGAAAGACTGTCCGAGTGTTGCTGTTTCAAAACCGCGTGCGCAGCTGTCAACTCGTCCAACTCTCGTTGTTTTTCTGCCAATTCCGCGCGAAGGTCCGCCGCGATCGCCTCTAATTTTGAGATTTGTTTCGAGCTGCTCTCTACATTGGTTGTACCCGATTCACGTAGTTCGTCCAACTGTGATTGCACTTTCGCCAATTTCGCGGTGAGTTCGTCGAATGCTTCGGTTCGTTCGCCTAATTTCATCGACATTGCGTGCAACTGCCGTGTCGCATCGCGTGCAGAGGCTTGAGCTAATTGCAAGTCCAGATCCGCTTCAGCGATTTTACCTTCGGATTCTGCTAATTTCGACTCGAGATCTTTGCGTTGCGCATCACAAGACTTCTCTAAGCGTGCGTATTTGGCCTCGTCCTGTTGAGTGATTCGTTCAGACTGTTGAGCCAATGCAAGCTTTCGGTCCAGTGCCTCAATTTGTTTCAAAAGTTGTGCCTTTTCCTCGCTCAAATGAGTGCGATCTGAATCCGCTGACAAATTGTCTTGCCGTAATTGTGCACTCACTCGGGCGCATTCATCGATAATCGATTGCATTGCTTTTGCTTTCGCAGTACTGGAATCCTCCATCGCCGCCAATTGCGCCTGCAAGGAGATGACCATCTCTTGCGCCTTTTCGTCAAGATACTTTTGATTTCCTAGCGCGGGAATGCGATCCGACAACGCCTTGCACATGCCCTGTGTATTAGGTGCTACGTGGATATCATTGTGCACCGCAAAAGCTTTCAAGGTTTGATAACTGTAGTCGCTGCATTGTGCCCAGCGAATATTTGCAAGATCGTAGTCCGACTCAGGTCGTCGTTTTTGCTTGGCCGCGAGTGCGGGAAGAGTAATTCGAGCGGGCATTTGTTAGAAGAAAAATAGGAAGTCGTTGAGTTATGAATTTGTATAGTCACGGCGCCTTTTTAAAAAAGCTTCAGAACGTTGCACTATCAATTGTATACACGCAAAGCGAAAATTGTGGATAACTGTCTGAGCGAATTTGCCACTTTATACCCTTCCACGGAACCCGCATCCTTGGGCATTGCGCGCTTTCTGTCTGAATAGCGATCGGGTTATCCGCATCTAGACTCACCGAGCGAATGTCGAAAAACGTAAAATCCCATTTGATAACGGAGTTCGCAGCCGTAAGTTTTCCCGATTTAATTTCGTCGACCAAAAATACCGGTCTACGATCCACGCGAACCTCGGTTGATAATTCTTTACCGTCCGGAGTGGTTACGATCCATTCATACCTTCCGTCGACATGTTGGAGGAGAACCTTATTGCGAATACGCACGCAACAGCTGTTGACGCTGCCCATCTATGTGTGAAGCGCACTTCAACACGTTCGCAAAACTCAACATGTCCATTTGGTTTCCATTCAATCATCGCCGTCTTGCCGGTTTGAAAGAAACCGCAGCAACAGCAACACCGGCCGGTATGAATCACGTCCAACACTGGACTGCCATCGATGAAGAGAATCGTCAGCTCTTGCACTTCAAGAAGGGATTAGTGGAGGATGCAAGCGGACATATTCAAGCGGAAAATCAAGTCCATGAATCTCGCGAGGTAAGCAACAGTAAGGATATGCCATTCTTTCACAGCGCAACGCTCGTATGCAAGGAAAAGAATCAACATATTATCGCGTGCGCAGAGATGAGTGACTATTTTGCTTTACTTTCTCGTACTAGCAACTGAGTCTGTCATAAACTATTTCTGCGAAGTTGCTGGAGCTGCCGTGACGCGACCAAACGCAAAATAACGAATCACAAGAATAACAATTACTGTAGCAGCAATGGCGCCGCCCCCGATGTAAGCGAGTGTCGCTACATCGATACCGCTACTACCGGGAGGCGGCGGAGCAGCGTCTGCGGCTGCCGTACCAGTGCCATTAAAGGAACACCCTTCCTTTTGATCTACACCAACATTGCCGCCAATAGTTCCGTCGACGTTTACAGTTGTCTTTTGGTAGCAAATTGTATAATTTTGACATGCTGTCGCTTGATGCTGCTTCTGAGCGGTTGTAAAGAGCGCCGTGCCGCCCGAGCATGGATCGTAGACACACTGGGCTTGCAATACAATCGTCGCGGCGAATTCCACTGGCAGCAATGCCCGAAGCGACCTGTAGAAATTGACCAGGTAATTATTTGGAGTACCATCGGCGTTGTTCATGTGGCAACCGAACAGCTGCGGATTCGCCAGCAATTCTTCGTTGGAGAGTGTCGCCGCGTAGGCATTAATTGGTTTGTCACAGTCCGAATAACTTTGATCGCAGTAAGTCATGCAATCCGTTGTCGCCAATACAGCGCCAACGCAATAGGATGTCGTACCTCCGGTCATTAGGTTCGCGCATGCGGCGCTGCTCCCTACGTAATTGGCGCAATAGGCATTGAAATTAGGCAGAGTTCCGATATTGTTTGCACAGCAGGCGGCAGCAGCTTGCGTCGGTAATATGTCCCAGAATGGCAACGCCGAGGACACATTAGGTACACCGTTTCCTGGGATCGGAAATCCAGCAACGTAATAGAAATTTCCGACGCTGTGTACGTCGTCGTAAGTTGCAAAATGGGCGTTTGCAAACGGTGTGCTGCGTGCGATGTTGATATCGTAGTCAAAATTGCCGTCTGGGCCCCGGATCGGGTTGTCGTTATTGTTGTCGTATCTCGTTGTATCCGACACGGAATAATTCGGAAATTGTGCGAGGAATTGAGTCTGCACCGTCGCGTACACGGCAGAGGTGCTGGGGCTACTCACCATGATGTTCCCTCCAATATTCGGCGCACCGCCGTTGGTGCTAATCACCCCTCCCAATGCCGTACCGCTGCCAGTCGGCGAGGAGGAGCCAGTGTCCACCACTGCCCACTGCACAACAGATTGCGTGGAGTCGTTGTTTATGAAATTATTTGCATTCACCGTCAACGTGCCGGATTGGTTGGAAATTATCTGGTCCGCCGCGCTTTCATGCACCAAAAGTACTCGCGTGCTCGACATTATTACTTGCGCTATTGCCGTAGAACCATCGCGAAAAAGGGTGAATACATCGCCCGTAGACAACCATGTATCTCCTGTCTGAGTGATGACTTGATAGACTCCCGTTTGTGCTACCACCGCGTAGAACTGTGCGTAGGGCCGTGTCCCCGACAGCGCATTCACGAGCAGCTTGCCGAGAGTCATTACTCGGAAGGGCATAAAAATCAAATCCGAGTCATCTGTCGAGGAGCCAGGTTCGGGGGTCAGGTTATCGATCACCGAAGGGTAAACACCGAGAGCAGTCATAATTTACATTTTACTTTGGGCAAGAGACACAAAAAAAAGCAAAAAAAAAACTCCTTGTGCCAGTAGGCTAGTATATAATTCACGCTTAGAATGGTACTGTGGACTTGGCGGTATTATTGCCCATGGGGATTTACAAGTCAAATTAATAATATAAGCGGAACATTCTCGATGATTGATACTATAGGCGCTGTGTGGACGTACACAGTTCCGAGTGCTGCCATCGCTCCAGCGTCCAAATGGCTAGCAGTAGCGGCAGGCACGGCTCCTTCAGGTCGAGATACCTACTACGCTCTGCCCGTAAGTCCAACTACTCTGGTTGCACCGACAAACAGTAATCTTCTCTTCCGCATGGCCTGCGACTCTTCAGGAATCTGGACCTGGCTCTATACAAATGGTGCGACTACTAGCGGATTCGGCCCGACGCCGAGCGTCAATCACCAGTCGGCTAACTTGACAGGCTTGAATTGCATTCACGCCTTTGACTTTGACGAACGTGGTATACAGTTCTCCAGCGCTTTCTTTCGTCCTACTCCGATTCATCAGTTCACGAACTTGGCGGGGTTTACTGGCTACTGGAAAAATGTCGCGGCGCCGAATGAAATCGTCGGGCTTATTGGTAGCGGCGCTGGTGGACCCTCGGTAAACTTTTTCTTCGACGGAACACCGAGCGACATGGCCACTGTGCAAGCGTTCTCTTTCCCAACTGGTCAGTTCTTGTCGAACATACAGACCATAGTACCCACAAATTTAACTTCCTCCGCCACCGCAACATTTGCCCTTACCTCCTGGGACAGCCTTCAGACCAGCACCACCGTCAGTGCTCCGAGTACGAGTTACGGCCTTGTTTATCCGGGATTTGATACATCGAGCGTAGTGCCTACAAATTACACCCAAACGATTCTGTACACTCTATTGGTAGGCGGTCCTTTGGTGATTGTGAATGATCAAAGCACCGGAGCACCGGATTATCCTACAATTTCGGCATTTGCAGCGGGCGGTACGCTACCTGAAGCACCCACGAATTTCGTTGTCACCAGTCCGGATAGCGGGCTAATAATGGCTACATGGACTGCCCCAAGCGCCACACCTTCGCCTGCTTTAACTGGATACACGGTGACGGTAAACGACCGACTTTCTTTGCTCGCGACAACGACGGTCAGCGGAACAACATTAACTTGCACACTTTCGGGGCTCACCCTCGCGATTAACGTGACTGTACAGATTGTGGCTACGAATTTAATTGGAAACTCCCCTGCTGTAACCGGCACTGTGCTTGTCGCCGATTATACGGTCGCCCCAGTAGCGCCAAAATTGTCATCTGCTTCTGCAATCGTTGAGGCTGGTGTACCAACGGTTCAAGTCGATTTCGTCCCAGTCAGCGCCGCCGCCAGCTACATCGCAACCTTCACCCCGGAAAACAGCGCTTACATTGCCGTCAACGCGACGAATTCCACTACTCCTATCACTTTAGCACAGAGTACACTGATTACAGGCGCAAATTATTCCGTGACGGTACTTGCGAAGAATTCCATCGGATCGAGTCCTCTTTCAAACTCGATCAAATCGTTCAGCGTAGCAAGCGGGCAGGCAGTTCCGGCTGCGTCTTCTAATTTAGTATTGACGGTAGCAGAAGTCGGTGTTGCTCTCGCCGTTGTAGCGTTAGTGTACTATTTTTTCATTCGCCCCCGATTGTAACCCAAACCAAATTTTTTTGGGCTTTCGTTATTAATAGAGACAACTGTCGAATGAGTTCTAAACGTAAATCTTCCGAGGAACCGCTCGACGAATCTGAGCAAAAATACAATACGGCTATGGCCAAAATTGCTAGCGATAAGAGACGAAGCATAATAATCTTTGTGCTAGCGCTCGCTGCGTTGATTTCCGGTATCGTGTTACTGGCGCTTGCAAACGGAAATCTGACGATGCAGATTTTCGGGATTATACTACTTCTCGCCGGTGTTCTTTACGCGGGAGGTACTTTGTTTCCAGGCTTCATGGGCTGGGTATTTTAGTAGTGCAATAAATTTATGTTTCAACTCGCTTGCAGCTGCTGTGAAGTGCGACTTTTTTTGCGTTTTTCTGACTCTGTTCATAGTTGAACAAAATGTCGGGAAAAACGCTGGAGACATTGCGTTTCTTTTGCTCGATCTTTCGATGTAGACGTTGTTTGCCGACGAGGGGAGATCGAACTCATCGCGAGAAATCGATCGGCGACGCCACATATGCAGAACATTGCTGTGTAAGTTCTGCTCTAATGAACGGTGTACCGTCCGATTTTCCGGTGGATTTGCTAGGATTGATCGAGGAATATGTAATGTACTCTGCGAGCCGCTCGTTTGCGATTAACCCTCTTTCGCCTTCTGCAGGCTTGATTCGGTGCTATATCAAGAAAACTGGTAATCAGTTTGACCTACTTATGGAGCGAGACGTGCAATTAACAAAGGTAGATTTGCCAAGACCGGAATTGATCGAAGCTTTATTTGATGACAACACAACTGCGCCTATTGGTGAACGAAAAGTTAGAGAGAATCAGTTGAAATCAACGCTGTTGAGTCATGCGGCAGCGTTGGGAGACAGATCAACCGAAGATCTACTGCTGCTCACCGCAACAAGACATCGCAAATGGACCGGAACTCAGTATACAATCTTAATGCGCCAAAGCGACCCGATTTCGGTGATTGGGAAGTTGCAGCTCACTTTTGGTGGAGCAGAATCTGTATTCATGGAACCAAAGGAGAGAGCGATGAAGATGAGTAAACGCACCACGGTTCAACGAGTGTGGGAGGAATCCGGCTTGGTGCGATTTGATCATTTCTTTGAAGAGACAGGTTCCCCGATTCGACTGAAGGTGTTTATCCCAAATCAATCCTTTTACGCTGAGCGTTTGGCTTCTAACCCGTGGTACGTGGATATGTTTGACTCCTTTGCCACGGTCATCACTAAACGATCCGAAGAACAAAAGAAAAATTGCGAGGAAACGAAGGAGAACGACTCCAACGTCAATCTGAATATGATGGCACAGTATCTGCCACATCTGCCTCCTTGCCATTTGGACAATCTGTTTGAATTCGAGCACCCGAACCGCACGATCGAATGCTACGAGAATCTAGCTCCAGTATGGCACGAAGCCTACAACGCGTATGTCTTGCATTTCGACAACCATAGGATCAGAGAGAAATCCGTGAAAAACTTCAAATTAGTGCGAGAACGTGACGAAGAGAAGAGAACGATCCTGCAGTTTGGAAGAGTTGTAGACCGCAATATGTTTGTGATGGATTTTGCCTATCCACTTACGCCTTTGCAAGCGTTTCAGATTTCGTTGTCATTGATTGATCCAAAAAGATGAGCATATTGAAGAATAAAGATGAGAAAATTTATTACGAGTCGATTGCAAAAAAAATGATAGGTAGAGAGAAGGCGAATGCACAATTGAAGCAGTACTATTATGAGCTCACAATTGTACTGCTGGTGAGAGCAATCGCAGTTTGAGCATACAGTTTCCCTGTAATACTCGCACCTGCTGCCATACTGATGTTTGTCTGGCACAATATTACACCGTTAAACACTGATGTAGTTCCTAACGCAACGGTTAAAGAAGCTTGCCATACGATATTCTTCGCTTGTGCGCCTCCTGTGAGAAGTATCGATGTAGCACTGGCTACAGTCAATGTGCCGGCGATTTGAAACACCCAGGTGTCTGTTGCGCTACCCGATAAGGTTATGCTTGATGTAATGCTGAGCGCCGTGCTCCAAGTATACACTCCGGCAGTCAGTGTGTTACCGCCAATAGTACCTCCTCCGAGATCTGTATTTCCAGAGGTTGTGGTCATACCTGCCGCTGCAGTATAAGCAGCTTGCATGTCAGTTTGAGCTTGGAGTAAAGTTGCAGGTGTCGGAGCTGCGTTGTCTTTGGCGTACATTTTACCCGTCACTTCGGACGAAGTCCAATAGGTATTGTCAGAGAACTCTGCGAAGTTTGAAAACCCTGTATATGCCGCGGCTGCTGTATAAAGCCCAACATTCCCTGTAACCGCACTTGTTGGAGCATCGCTGACTCCTGATTCCGCGAATATGACATAGTTAGCGGCAGTACCTAAGGCTACTGGCCCGTTGTCAACGGTTGTACTTGTTGCTACTTGTGTCTCAATTGGCGAAGCCGAAGAGGATAAGAGAATCGCACCGCTGGAACTTCCGGCTGAGTTAACCGAGATGATTTTGATGTCATAAAAGGTCGACGCCGTGAGACCGGTGATTGTGGTCGTTGTGCCAGAGGTAGTGGAAGCTTGATCTACAAAAGTTCCAGTGCCGACTACAGCGGAGGAACCACTTCGTACTTGCGCTTTGTAGCTCGTGGCGGTTGAGGCGGCCATAAATGTTATCGCCAGAGTAGTGACGCCCGAGGAAGCTAGAGCTAATCCGGTCACGTTCGCTGGCGCAGTGGCATTTACCCCGCCGCCTGCTGTTACCCCGCCGCCTCCAGCAGCAGGCGGCGGGGTAGTGAGAGCAGTAAATAGCAACCATCCCAAAATCAACGCAATAACTGCGACAACTATCCCTACAAAAATAACAAGAGGCAACACCATCGCTTGTCCGTAAGTTTACAAAATATGATGCGTGGTCGGAAAAAAGTTGTCCATTTTACATAGCATCTGGAAATTTTGAATTCGTGCAATTTATTAT
>Ga0307374_10006234_pt1 | contig 18853 bp, 15 predicted proteins | sample OX3MG_FD_202532 | JGI IMG/M metagenome (GOLD analysis project Ga0307374, IMG submission 202532) | Soil microbial communities from Risofladan, Vaasa, Finland - OX-3 | ecosystem: Environmental > Terrestrial > Soil > Coastal area > Acid sulfate soil | place: Finland: Risofladan, Vaasa | collected...
TGGCACGCCCGCCCCACGAGACGCCCAACGTCTCGCGGGCGCCAGCGTGCAGTATAAAAAAGCGGCAAGCTGCCGCTTCTATGGGCGAGGCGCCGCTGGCCCGCCGCGGAAAAAAATCAGCCTCGCCAGGGCGCTGCTCGCGGCGTGGGCTGCGAACCGTCCCTGGCGAGGCTGAAGCAAATCGGCTCGAGCTTCGCTACTTTTGACCGCCTGGCTGTGCGCCCGGCGGGCCGCCGCCCGGCTTCGGCAGGGCCGGCATCATCACTTTCGTCGGGTCGGTGGTATCGACGAAATCAGGTCGCTGCCGTGGGTCAGGCTTTTTTTCTCCGCCGCACCCGGTCAGGCAGGCAAGGGCCAACAAGCCCCCAAGCAAATATCGCATCTTCGTCTCTTTCGATTGAATGGTTTTACTAAAAATTCGGCGTCGCCACGCCGTCCTGGCGAGCGTTGATTTGCACCCAGACGGGCCAATCGATGGAATCGGAGGCAGGACGCACCGAACCGTCGGCCGCCAAGACCATCGTGATCGCCGGATGGACGCCGCCGGCGCCGGGCCACTCGACCTTGGGGCCCCAAGCGGTCAGGTAGCTGGGCGAGTAGTTCGCGACGTTGCTGGGAAAAAATCCGCCAGTCCTGGCACCCGAGTTGTCCGGCTTGGAATAGAGCCCGGATTCGCAGCACTCGCCGTTCGTGCCCGTGCCCACGAACGCCATCCGGAAGACACGCTCGTTTGGGGCCCGTTTCCAGCCCGTGCCGCTGGTGTGGAACCCGCCCCACTTATAGCCCGTCGAATTGCACTCGGCGACCATCACCACGTTCGACGTGCCGTCGGGAATGGTGGCAATCTTGTTCCATTGGTCTTCGGAAAACACGCCGCTGTATTCGCGTTGGACGCTGTCGCCTAGAACACTGAAGGCGCTGGTCCACCAGTGGTACCCTTCGCTGCCGCCGTAGTTGGTGACTGCAAATGCGGTTGGATATCCTGAAACCGAGATACCGGCGTCCGGGATAATCGCTGTCGCTCGGGCAGCGGAGCACGGGCAACACCGTGCCCACGATCGGCTGGCCCCAGGCCCAGGTCATGCGATTGGTGCGTTCATACAGCGGCGCTTGTTCAAGATACGGCAACGACGCGGTCAACCAGGTGTGGTTGTAAGCGATCTGCGGCGGTCCTCCGCCGCCTCCGAAAACCGTCATCGTCGGAAACGATTTGTTGACGTCGTGATAATTCTGCAACGCCAGGCCGAGTTGCTTCATATTGTCGGTGCACGTACTGCGGCGCGCGGCCTCGCGCGCCGCTTGCACGGCCGGCAACAACAGTGCGATCAGAATGCCAATGATGGCGATCACCACGAGCAATTCCACCAACGTGAACGCTCGCCGAAACGGTCTTGCCCCCGTACTTGTCCACGCGTAGCCATCGCCTGAGCTCATGAGGGAACCCTTTGAAAAAAGTCCAGAAGAGGTTGAGAAAAACAAAAGTCGGCCATAGAAAAGACCGCCGCGCCGAGATTCTCGCACGCGCGGCAATGGGCAAAATTCTATTTGGAAATGAAGCGTTGCACCACCTCCTCGCGGGGTAAAAGCCGACAATTTTTATATAAAATATGGACATAAAAATATCGACCACGCTCCAATTTAGGAGCAGCCTTGTAGTCGCCGCCTCTCAGACAGCCATGATCCGAAGAGCCGCCAACCGACCGTGCGAATTGGTCTGAGATGAGCTCGCAGGGCTGGTCAGACCACCGCGAACTTCGTGTATTATGGATTTTTCCGTCGGAATGGCAAGCAGCAAATAAGGTTTTTGCTCCAATGTTGAACCGCACATGATGACAGTGCATGGGGCGTTGGATCGAGGCTCTGTTTCGCCCCGTTTTTTTCCCTGTGGATTTAAGAGTCAATGGCGACAATGCGACCGAACTGGCGGCTGTTCATTTTTCTCGGAGCGGCGTTGTCGACGGTTATCGGGGGAGCGGCGGGGCTGCTGTGGTTGCCCGAACACGCCCCCCCCGAAGAGTTGCTCGCCCGCGCCCGGCAGGCCGCCGCGGCTGAGAACTATGCCGAGGCCGAGTCTCTTTGCGGCCGCGCCCTGGCCAAACGCCCCGGCTTGGCGTCCGCGCTGCTGTTGGCGGGCCAGCTTGCGGCACGGCGGCAGGATTGGCCGAACGCCCTGAAGTACTTCGAACAGATTTCGCCCGATGCCCGCCGAGAGGTGCTGGCGGCGCATCGCGAAGCGGGCGAGATTTACTTCCGCTTGGGTCAGGCCTCGGCGGCCGAAGCCCAGGCCCGCGACGTGCTGGCGATCGAACGGCACGACGTCGAGGCCCACAAGCGGTTGGCCTTTCTATTGACCTTGGAAGGGCGCCGCTTTGAGTCTCGGCCGCACTTATTCGAGCTGCTGCGGCAAAATCGCTTTTCGATCGAGATGTTGCTGCTGATGGGCGATTTGAGCAGCACCGTCTCGACGGCCAAGGAACTGGAGCAATTCCGCCAGGCGGTGCCGGACGATCTGGCGCCGCTTGCGGGCCTGGCGCGAATCGCCTGGAACAAGCACGATCCGGCCCAGGCGGCCATGTTGCTCGAGCGGGTGCTGGCGGCCGATCCCGATCAGCTCGAAGCCCTGGCCCTGCGAGGGCAAATCCTGCTCGATTCGGCCGACGCCAACGCCTTGGCCGCCTGGGCCGCCGGTTTGCCTGCCGAGGCTGACGGCCATCCCGATATTTGGCGAATCCGCGGTTTACAGGCCAAGCGATTGGGCCAATCGCGCGCGGCGGGCCGCTGTTTTTGGGAAGCCTTGCGGCTCGACCCGACTCAACAAGCCAGCACGTATCAGTTGGCCCAATTGCTCGAAACGCTCGGCCAAGCTGGCGCGGCCGAACGTCTCAGCCGCCGGGCTAGCGAACTCGAAGAGCTGGCGCTCGTGCTGCGGGCCATTTACGCCCGGCGACGCGATTTGCCGCAGATCCAAAAAGCGGCTCGGCTGACCGAATCGCTGGGCCGAATCTGGGAAGCGTGGGGCTGGCATTGCTGGGCTCGCTCGATTGCTCCTGAGGCAAGTTGGGCCGCCGCAGGCGCCGCACGCCTGCACGCCCAACTGCGCGACGATCTGCCTCTGACCTTGGCGGACCATGATCCGGGCCAGTGGCTCGACTTATCGGACTGGCCGCTGCCCGACGTGCGAAGCGGCGGCGCGACCGAATCGTCGCCGACGCCCCAGCCGCCGGAAGCCGCACGGGTGGCGTTCGAGGACGCGGCGGCACAGGCCGGCGTCCGTTTCAGCTATTTCAATGGCAGCGAATCGCTCGAAGAAGCCCATCGCATGCAGCAGTTCACCGGCGGCGGCGTGGCCGTGCTCGACTACGACGCCGACGGCTGGCCCGATTTGTATTTCGCCCAAGGCTGCCGCTGGCCGCCGGCGCCCGAGCAAACCGAGCATCTCGACCGGCTGTTCCGCAATCTCGGCGACGGCCGGTTCGAAGACGTCACCGAAGCCAGCGGCCTGGCCGAAAACCGTTTCAGCCAAGGGGCGGCCGCCGGCGACTGGAATAACGACGGCTTCGCCGATTTGTACGTGGCCAACGTCGGCCTCAACCGGCTGTACCTTAATCAAGGCGACGGCACGTTTCGCGACGCGACCGCCGCGGCCGGCATCACGGGGGAAAGCTGGACGATCAGTTGCCTAGCGGCCGATCTCGACGGCGACGGCATGCCCGATCTTTACGACGCGAACTACGTGCAGGGGCCCGACGTTTACGACAAAGTCTGCCGCGAAAACGGGCTCGATCGCGTCTGCCTGCCCGGCCTGTTCGAACCGCAGCCCGACCGGTTTTGGCTGAACCTGGGCGACGGCCGCTTTGTAGACCGCACCCAAGCCGCCGGCCTGGCGGCGTCCGGTGGGAATGGCATGGGGCTCGTTGCGGCCGATTTCGACGGTTCCGGGCGGCTCGGCTTGTTCGTCGCCAACGACCAGGATGCGAACTTCTATTTTCTCAACCGGAGCGCCGGCGGCGGAGCTCCGCAGTTCGAAGAACGGGGCATCGTCTCCGGATTGGCCTTCGACGGCGAAGGCCGCGTGCAAGCCTGCATGGGCGTGGCCGCCGGCGACGCCAACGGCGACGGCAAGCTCGATCTGTACGTCACGAATTTCCACGGCGAGCCCAACACGCTCTACCAGCAAGAGACCGGCGAATTGTTCAGCGATGCGACGGCCCAGGCGGGCCTGCGCGAGCCCAGCCTGCCGATGCTTGGCTTCGGCACGCAGTTCATCGACGGCGAACTCGACGGCTGGCCCGACCTAGTCGTAGCCAACGGCCATATCGGCGATTTTACGTTCCGCAAAGCGCCCTACCGTATGCCGCCGCAATACTTTCGCAATCTCGGCGGCCGCTTCGCCGAGCTGCCGGCCCACCAACTCGGCGATTATTTCGGCGCCAAGCATTTAGGCCGCGCATTGGCCCGGCTCGACTTCAACCGCGACGGCCGCGAAGATTTCGCCGTCTCGCACTTGGGCGAGCCCGCGGCGCTGCTCGCGAATCGCACCGAGCAAGCCGGGCACTTTCTGGCACTCAAACTGCGAGGCGTGCAGTCATCGCGCGACGCCCTTGGCGCCGTCGTTACGCTCACGGCCGGCGGGCGCCAACGGCGGCAGTGGCTGGCGGCGGGCGACGGTTACGAAGCCAGCAACGAGCGGCGACTCGTGTTTGGCCTGGGCGGCGAGACGCGGATCGAAAAGCTGCACGTGCATTGGCCTTCCGGCCTGACGCAGGAGTTCAACGAGCTGGCCGCCGATCAGGAATTGATTTTCGTCGAGGGCTCGCCGCGGGTGGTTGCGGCGCCGCGTTGAGTACCGTTTCTTCAAATCCAGACGGCGGGCTGGCAATGAAAGTATTCACAGAGCCGGCGGACGTCGGCGCGGCTGAAATCGCGGCGGCCGGCGCGGACGTTGGAAATCGTCGTCGCGGAAATACCCGTCCCTCGCGAGATCTCCGCCTGACAGACGCCTTTCGCCTCCAGGTAAAAGGCGAGCATGTCGGCCTGAGAAACGTCGCGCGGCGGGTCCAACGCCGCTTCGTATTTGACGACGAGCATGCCGAGCACTTCCAGATAGTCCGCTTCGTCCCTGGAAAGCTTCGGCTTATCCATCAGCCCTTCGATCGTCTTGTGCGCCTTGGCAAGTTCGCGATCGTTGCGGATCGGCCGCGTAGGACAGGCCGTCACGAGTTCGCTAAACGTGCGCGATTGTTTAGCCTCGAACATGGGGTTGGGAGCCTTGTATCAGCAGAAGCCAAGCAGGCAGTGATACCGTTTGAAAAGATTGCCCGAGTATGACGGCAATCCGGCAATCAGGTCGATTTGTCGCGTTGATCCGGCGGGACTGCCGAGCGATTAGTCCTGATGCTCAGCGCGCTTCCCTGGATAACGCCTACCAAGCCTGCCACGATAAAGCACCACTTGACAACGCTGCTTGGAAATGCGCTGCCTGCGCTAATGGCGGCTCCGCCTATAACCACTTCGATCGCGGCTTGGGTGCCATTGGCGGTTGCACTTCTAACGGCCTCTTTAAGGGCACGATACTGCGACCCGATTTCAGCAAGCTCGCTGCGAAGTTCATTATTGACGCGATGAAGCGCGTCGATTTGGCCGTGCAACCGCTCGCGGTCTTCTTTCAATTCCGCCATGTGCCTCTCCACGCTATCGTGGTAGAGTGCCTTTGGCGTAAGGCGTCCTCTTTCTTGGGCCCTCTTGAGTTCCACATCCTCCGGAACAAGCGGAGGGGATCGTTTCTTAACTTTGGGCGGCTGCGGCTCCCCAGGACTCGATAAGGGAGCCGGTTGCGGGTGCGCTGGGGCATCTCCCGCAGTCGTCATTTCAGCCAAGATCCAGGTTGTTCAAGCGATTTCCCATCGCGCTGTGGGAAACCTGAAAAACAGATGCAAGGCGGGGCAAGTCGTTAGTCGCCTGCAATTGCTGCCGTACCAATTCTTCTGGCATCAGAAGCGCTGCGGCAAACATGTTTGCCTGAATTTCTCGCACCCTTTCGGCTGGCGTTTTCTGATCTGGCGGCTTGCTCCGGAATAAATTCAGTTCCGGATCGACAAACGATTCGACCTGATCCCTGTGCAGCACATAGTGTCCAAGCTCATGGGCAATCGTATACCGTTTGCGAGCCGGCGGGTGCGAGTGATTGACAAGTATTTCGTACCTCCCCTCGGATTTCCGGAGCATTCCAGAAATCGAGTCGCCATCAAAAGAGGCGTTGAATACTTCTATGCCGAGTACGCTCGCCACAGCGACCGGATTTATCGGCGTGCAAAACAGGCCATGCTGCTGGAGGAGCAATCGCGCGCGATCCTCAATCTCGGAAGATCGCAAATACGGTGGCTGCGTGGTGGAGAGCATTTCAGCGTGCATGTGTTCACGAAGACTGTTTCTTATTGTACAAGTGAACAAAGATTCAATCAACGCAGTTTGCCAAGCCAAGCCACGGGCTCAACAGCTTCGCCTTTCGCCGGTCGCCGACTTGCGGCCCCTTGACCCCCTCGCCATGCCAGTCGAAAATCAAAGGTTTACAAAGCCTTTCGGCCGTCGGTCTGGTCGGAAACGTCCCAAAAAGCGCGAATCGATTTACCATGCCCGCCACGAGTCATGTGCCTGATGCCGCCGGCCGTTTCGGCCTGTTCGGCGGGCGATACGTTCCCGAAACGCTGACGCGAGCCTTGGATGAACTGGCCGCCGAATACGAGAAGGCGAAAAACGACCCGGCGTTTCGGGCCGAATTGGCCGAGCTGTTCAAAAACTACGTCGGCCGCCCTTCGCCCTTGTACTTCGCCCAGCGGCTGACCGAGCGGGCCGGCGGGGCGAAGATCTATCTCAAACGCGAGGACCTGAACCACACCGGCGCCCACAAGATCAACAACACGCTGGGCCAGGCCCTGTTGACCTTGCGGATGAAAAAGCCCCGCGTGATCGCCGAGACCGGCGCCGGCCAGCACGGCGTGGCTACGGCCACGGCCTGCGCACACTTCGGGCTGGAGTGCGTGGTCTACATGGGCGAGGAAGACATCCGGCGGCAGAAGCTGAACGTGTTCAACATGCGGATGATGGGCGCCGAGGTGCGGCCGGTCACCAGCGGTTCGCGCACGCTCCGCGACGCCATCAACGAGGCCCTGCGCGACTGGATGAGCTCGGTCGAAAATACGCACTACATCCTCGGCTCGGTCGTCGGCCCGCACCCGTTTCCGATGATCGTCCGCGATTTCCAATCGGTCATCGGCCGCGAGACGATCGAACAGTCGCGAGCTTTGCTGGGCCGGCTGCCCGACGCGGTCGTAGCCTGCGTCGGCGGCGGCAGCAACGCGGCCGGCATGTTCTATCCGTTTGTCGAGGAGCAGGGCGTCGAACTGTTCGGCATCGAGGCTGGCGGGCGATCGGAGCGACCGGGCGACCACGCTTCGCCGCTCTCGTTCGGCCAGCCCGGCGTGTTGCACGGCAGCTATAGTTACGTGATGCAGGACGAAGACGGGCAAACTTGCGACGTGCATTCGGTCTCGGCCGGGCTCGATTATCCGGGCGTCGGCCCCGAGCACAGCTATTGGAAAGACACGGGCCGGGTGAAGTATCTCTACTGCCGCGACGACGAGGCGCTGGCCGCCTTCGACACGCTCGCTCGCAGCGAAGGCATTCTGCCGGCTCTGGAAAGCTCGCACGCCGTCGCCAAGGCGCTCGAACTGGCCGCCTCGCGGCCGAAAAACCAGGCCATCGTCGTTTGCCTTTCAGGCCGTGGAGATAAGGACGCCTTCGAGGTCGCCCGGCTGCGAGGTGAGACGATCTGAGAGGCGATGCGGGGATGAATGGGAGATGAGGGGTCAGCAGGGAGATTCGCCACAGAGAACACGGAGAAGAAAACTGATCGAGCCACAGATTTGCACGGATCAAACACGGATTTATTTTTGATTCTTCATCCGCGAAAATCCGTGAGAATCCGTGGCTCCAAACCCTCTGCGTTCTCTGTGCACTCTGTGGCAAACATTCTTCTGTCTCCGCGCTGGGTGGAATGCCAGGAATAGTAAAAAACCCTTTTTCTTCATCCCCCTTATCTCCTCCTCATCCCCACATCCCCTTTTTAAAACGATTACTTCGCCACGGCGCCCTCCATCACGCCAAACCTGAAACTTCGAACCTGGAACCCCTCCCCGCATGTCGGCCATCGACCAACTTTTCAGCCGCCTGAGAGCCTCGGGCAAGAAAGCGCTGATGCCGTTCGTGACGGCCGGCGATCCGGATCTCGATTTCACGGCCGCGGCCGTGGCCGAGATGGTCAAACGCGGCGCGCACCTGTGCGAAATCGGCGTGCCTTATAGCGACCCGATCGCCGACGGGCCGGTGATTCAGGCCTCGTACACGCGGGCCTTGAACCACAAGCTCAAGCTCGCACGAATTTTCGAGATGCTCGGCCGCGCGAGCCCGCAGGTTGCCGCGCCGCTGGTCACGATGGTCAGTTACGCCATCGTGCTGCGGCACGGGTTGGAACGATATGTCGAAGAAGCCAAGGCGGCCGGCGTGTCGGGCGCGATCGTGCCCGACTTGCTCGTCGAAGAGTCGGCCGAACTGGCCGCGATCTGCCGCAAGGCCGATTTCAGCCTGATTCAATTGGTCACGCCCACCACCCCGCGCGAGCGGGCGCTGCGGATCGCCGAAGCCTCGACGGGCTTTTTGTATTACGTCTCGGTGACCGGCATCACCGGCGAACGCACGGCTTTGCCCCAATCGCTCGTCGACAACGTCGGCTGGCTGCGCGAACAGACGACGACGCCGATCTGCATCGGCTTCGGCATCAGCCAGCCCGAACACGTGCGGCGACTGGCCCCTGTGGCCGATGGTCTTATCGTCGGTTCGGCGATCGTGCGCCGCATCGCCGAAGCGGGTTCGCGGCCCCGTGGCGAAGTGCTGGCCGAGTTGGGCGACTACGTCTCAAGCCTGCTGGCGGCGTTCGAAACGAAGTAGCGTCTTTTCAATACTAAGTTGACGGGAGGGTGGCAGTAGTCATCCGCAACCGATCGCGAACCGGCCGTGCCTGAACTGCCCGAAGTCGAAACGATGAAGCGCGGCATCGCGGCGGTCGTCGGCTGCCGCATTCGCGACGTGATTCGCCCGAAGTGCCGCTTGAAGCCGATTCAGATTTCGCCCGATTTCGCCCGGCTGCGGCGGCGAACGACCGGCCGCACCATCGTCGGGCTGGGCCGGATCGGCAAGCGGCTCGTGATTCGCTTGGATCATCCGCGCGGCGCCGAGGGCGATTCGATCGTGATCGAGCCGCGAATGACCGGGCTGGTGCTCTTGGCCGAACCGCCCGGTCGCGAGCATTTACGGCTGATTTTTCAATTGGAAGGCGGATTGGCGAGCGAGCTCAAGTTTTGGGACCGCCGGGGGCTGGGCACGGTGACGCTGGCGCCGGCCGCCGATTTCGAGCGGCGCTACGGACTGGAGGCGATCGGCCCCGATGCACTGGAGGCGACGGCCGAAATGTTGCGCGAGCGGCTTGGTAAGAGCCGGCGCGAGATCAAGGTGGCGCTGTTGGACCAACGGGCGGTCGCCGGCATCGGCAACTTGTACGCCTCGGAGATTCTGCACCGGACCGGCATTCATCCGCGTCGGCGCTGCGATCGGTTGCAGGCCGGCGACTGGCAAGCGCTCGAAGAGGCGATTCGCGACGTGCTCGAAACAGCGATCCGCCATGAAGGCTCGACGCTCTCCGACGGCACGTACCGCAACGCGCTCAATCAGGCCGGCGCCTTTCAGAACCACCATCGAGTCTATGATTGCGCGGGCGAGACGTGCCGCGGCTGTGCTTCAGGCTCGATCGTGCGGATCGTGCAAGCGCAGCGATCGACGTTTTTCTGCCCTGTTTGCCAGCCAGCCAAGCCGCGGGCCGCCAAGCGTTCAGCGCACGGGGTGTAACCCTCGTTGTGCTACACAAGAATTCTTCTCGCGCCGTTCAAGGCTTCAAGACGGCGCGGCGGCTGTTTTTTTATGTAGCCCAGGCATTTATGCCTGGGATCCGTGCATCGCGCACACCCCTTTTTCAGTTTGGCGCCTCGCGGGCCGCCAGAGGCGGCCCGCGAGGCGCCAATCGGGGACGGAGGGATAAAATCGTTCCGCGGGTCCCAGGCATAAATGCCTGGGCTAATTAAAACGAGCGGCCGAAGTCGATCGGGAAATCTAGCGGAAAAGATGTGTAGTACAACGAGGTATGTAACCCGAAAAGATTGCACAACCACTAGGGTTTGCTCTAATATCGGCCGGCGGTTCTAGCCCGAGATCAACCGCCCGCAAACCAGCCTTCAGCCCTGCTTACGGAGGTTCCACGATGCAACGCCCGACGCGCTTCTGCCCCGATTGCGATTCGATGCCCGAGATTCGCCCAGTTTCCTCGGCGAGCGAGATCAGCCGGCGCATGTTCTTGCAGACGGCCGGCGCCGCTTCGGCGGCCGTGGTTGCGGCCGGCTCGCTGCCATTGTGGGCCACGGCGGCCGAAACGCCCGCGACGGCCAGCACTCCCGAAACGCTGGTGAAGACGCTCTACGAGTCGCTGTCCGATAAACAACGCAAGACCATCTGCTTCGCTTGGGATTATCAAGATCCGAAGCGGGGTTTGCTGCGCACGCGGGTCGCCAATAACTGGCAAATCACCGATCCCGAGATTTCAAGCGATTTCTATACCGGCGACCAGCAGGCCATGATCCGCAAGATTTTCGAGGGCATGCTCCAGCCCGATTGGCACGAGAAGATCGACCGGCAGTTGGAGGACGACGCTGGCGGCTACGGCCGCGAGCAGACGATCGCCATTTTCGGCGCCCCGGGCGCGGACAAGTTCGAGTTCGTGATGACCGGCCGGCACTTGACGATGCGCTGCGACGGCAATTCGACCGAGCACATGGCTTTCGGCGGGCCGATCTTTTATGGCCATGCCGCCGGCGGGCACTTCAACGAAGACGCGGGGCATCCGAGCAACGTCTTTTGGCATCAGGCGATCGAGGCCAACAAGCTCTACAAGATGCTCGACGGCAAGCAGCAGACGCTGGCGCTGGTCGAAAAGTTGCCCGTCGAACAAAAAGTCGGCTTCCGCGGCAACGACGCCGAGTTGCCGGGCATTCCGCTGACGGAAATGCACTCCGACCAAAAGGAGCAAGTGCAAAAAGTCTTGCAGAAGCTGATCGAGCCGTATCGCCAAGGCGATCGCGACGAAGTGCTCGCCTGCCTGAAAGCCCAGGGCGGTCTCGATGGCTGCTCGTTGGCCTTCTACAAGCAGGGCGATATCGGCAACGATCAGGTCTGGGACTGCTGGCGCCTGGAAGGCCCGTCGTTCGTCTGGTACTTCCGCGGCACGCCCCACGTTCACGTGTGGGTCAACGTGGCGGACGATGCGTCGGTGGCGACGAACGCCTAGTGCATTGTCAGGTCTTGATTTTGAGGTAGGCGGGCGCCTGGGCGAAGCCCCAGTTCGCTGGGGCATCGCTTCGCTCTGCCGCCAGCCACCCCCGCTGCTTGAAATTGCTAACCCCAAATCCTAGACCTGACAATGCACTAGCCCCATATCGCTCGGCTAATGGTCGCTCGCCGCCGCACGATCGACATAACCCGTCCGATCCTGACGTTCGCTCCCCCCTTGCGGCCGCCGGTCTGGCAAATCGCCAAGCCGAGGGCCGGCAGATGGAAAGCGGATTTGCCGGCTCGGCCGCAACGACGTAAGGATTGGTTGGCGATTTTGGATGCGTCGCGTGCGAGACCGACCGGGAAGGTTGGCGGCGGCGCAGCGAAGTCTCGAAGTGCGTCAAGGGGAGGGCGGCTATGGCCGATGCGAGCGATTCAAGCTTTTATAAACAAGTTCATCGCTTGATTGCCAAGCGGTTGAGCGAGGATGCCAATCGGCGAGGTCCGCAGCGCCGCAACTATCGTTGCGTCCAGCGGTTGGCGGCGTGTACCGGCGAGCAAGTGCCGGAATTGGCCGAGTTTCGCGAAGTCGTCTGCCAAGATCTCTCGGCGGGCGGTTTTTCGTATCTGTCGACGGCAACGCCCGAGACGGAAACCCTGGCGGTCGAACTGGGCTAGGCGCCGGTCTTGATCTACGTCACCGCGCGCGTGATCCACGTCTCCGAAGTCCGCTCGGGCGGCGAGCGCCAATATCTGATCGGCTGCCGGTTTACGGGCCGGCTGGCTTCGCTGGCCGAAGAGGCCGCGGAAAGCGACGTACAAGTCGCCGGGGCGTAACCCGCTGCTTTTGTCTGCGACAGAGCGCCGCATTGCGTTGACGCGCGCTCACCAACTGCGCGTGCTGTTGGTTTCTGCCTGTTCGAACGCTGCGATATCGTCGTGCAGCCGGCTGCGGATCTCGCCGAGCTGCGCTTCGTCGACGATTTTTCCGCCAGCCTGATCGGTAACGTAAAACACGTCGACGACCTGGTCCAGATACGTGCCGATCTTGGCGACGGCCACCGACAGCCCCGAGCGAAACAGCGACCGGGCGATGGTATACAGCAGGCCCGTCCTGTCGGCCGCGAAGACGTCGATAATCGTGAAGCGATCGGAGGTGCTGTTATCGATCCGCACGCGGGTCGGCAGCAAGGGTAACGTCGCCTGGCGCTGCTGGCCGGCGCGCCAGACGCGGCGGAACGTGGGCTTGGCCGGCTTGGTCAAGGCGGCGGACAGCGCCAGGCAGACTTCGTCGATGCGCTCCGGCGGCGGCTCGGCGGCGAAATCGGGATCGAGCACGTAAAAGCGGTCGAACACCAGGCCATCCGCCAGGGTATGAATTTCGGCGGACAAGACCTGTAATCCGCGACCCGCCAAAGCGCCGGCCAGCTTGTGGAACACGCCCGGCACGATGTCCTCGTAGGCCGCGACCTTGTACTCGACGGTTTTCGTCTCGCTCTGATAGCGGCCCGAAGTCAACACCTCGCCGTGCTCGAGGGCGCGCAGGGGATCGAGGTCTTCGATCACGGCCTCGGGCCCGGTCGTGAGCAGGTAAGAGGGCGGCGCCGCCGCGAGTTGCCGTTCGAACCATTCGCGTGGTCCCGCCTCGCGCTGCGCCCCGTCGCGTTCGGGCCCTTGGCGTTGGTCGAGCGCGGCCAGCACTTCCTCGCGGCGCTGCTGCAAGAATTCCTCGGAGTTCATGGCCGGCGCGTCTCCGGCCAGGTGCTCGATGGCGCGGCGGTGCAGGTCGGCCAAGACTTCGATCTTCCAGGCGTTCAGCACGCCGGGGCCCACGGCCGATAAATCTGCGGCGGTCAGCACGAACAGCATCTGCATCAACTCGGGCGAGCCGACCTCGATGGCGAAACGCAGCACCACCTGGTCGTCGCTCGTATCGCGCCGAAACGCCAGGTGCGACATCAAGAGATGCTTGTGTACCAAAAACTCCAGCGATTCGGCCTCCGGCTTCGAAAGGTGCAGCCGCTCGGCCGTCTCGCGGGCGATCCGTTGGCCGACTTCGCTGTGGTCTTCGGCGTAGCCCTTGCCCAAATCGTGCAGCAACAGCGCCAGGTGCAGCAGCCATTTGCGCTTGATGTGACGATAGACGAACCCGACCGGGCCCGCGTCGCGGCCGAAATCGGTGGCGTGCTCGACCGCGCGCAGCGAGTGTTCGTCGACGGTGTATTTGTGATACTCGTTGAATTGCAGCAAGCAGCGGGCGTGAGCGAAGGCGGGAATGATTCGTTCCAGCACGCCCATTTCGTGCAGGCTGCGCAGCAATTCGCCCAGCCGCGCGGGCTGCGAGAGCAGCGAGATGAAGCGCCGCGACGTTTCCGGCGTGATTTCGTCGGGCAAATCGGGCACGGCCTGGCGAATCGCCTCGCAGGTCGAGCGCGCGATCGGCTTGTCGCACAGATTGGCCAGATCGGCCAGCCGTAGAATCTCGGCGGGATCGCCGCAGAGCTTGGCCAGCGAGCGCGGGTTCACGGTGATCTGCGCCGGCCCGATGCGGAAGTCGCCTTCGTACTGATGGCTGAACAACGGCGCGAACAACTCGCCCCAGCGCGGGCCGCGCCGCGCGTTGGCTGCAAACCGTTTGACGATCTGGCTGACCGCTTCGGTGGCGCGAAAGTATTCCCGCATGAACTCTTCGACCGGCAGCAGCCCCGGCCGGCCGGCGAAGCCGAACGCTTCGGCCAGGCGAAGCTGTTCGGCCCGATCGAGATTGTCGTTGGACTTGCCGGCGTGAAAGTGCATCTCGTTGCGCACCCGCAGCAAGAACTCCTGCGCGCGCCCGAGCGCCGTTTCGTCTTCGGCCGGCAGCGCGGCGCGGGCGACCAGCGTCGCGGGATCGGCGGCGCCGTAACGCGCGAAGCCGATCCAGCGCAACAGTTGGATGTCGCGCAAGCCGCCGCGCGAGCGCTTGACGTTGGGCTGCAACAAGTAAACCGTCTCGCCGTATTGCAGGCGTTCGTCGCTGCGGGCTTTTTCGACCGCCGCGATCAGCCGGGCCGTGCGCCGCTGGGCCTGCTTCTGAAAACGGTGCGAGAAATCGGCGAACCCGACGGCGCCGCCCGCCAGATAGCGAGCTTCGACCAGCGACGTCCAAATGATCGGATCCTTGCGCGCCAACTGGCACGCCTGCAAGGGCGTGCGCACGCTTTGGCCGGGCGCCAACCCGACGTCGAACAGATCTTGCAGCATCCGCTGGGCCAAAGGCGCCACGCGCTCTTCAACCCCCGGCGCGTGCAACAGCATCAGGTCGACGTCGGAATAGGGCGCCAGGTCGCGGCGGCCGTAGCCGCCGTGCGGAACCAGCGTCAGTTCGCGTTTCAATCCGTCCGGGCCGTTCTCGCCCAGATCGTCGAGCGCCGCCTCGAACAATTCGAGCAGGATCGAATCGAACAAATCGGCCAGCGCCGCGCCCGCCGCGACGCCCGACATGCCTTCGGCGTGCCGGCGGCGCAAGAGCGAGCGCCCTTCCGCCAGCCGCTCTTTGGCGGCTAGCACGCGAGTTCGCATTCGAGACGCGGTGGTCATGGATCGCGCCGGATCGTCCGCCTTTGGCGCTCCAACGGCCGATGCCGTCATGCGTCGTTAGATCGCTTCTTCGCCCGTTTCGCCGGTGCGAATGCGGACCGTTTCTTCCAGGCCGATCACGAAGATCTTGCCGTCGCCGATCTGGCCGGTTTGCCCCGCGCGCATGATGGTGTCGATCACCTTCTGAACGTTGCCGTTGGCCACGACGACTTCGACTTTGACCTTGGGCACGAAGTCGACGGCGTATTCGGTGCCGCGGTACATTTCGGTGTGGCCCTTCTGGCGGCCGAACCCGCGGACTTCGGTGATGGTCATGCCCTGGATGCCTTGTTCGCTGAGCGCATTCTTGACATCTTCGAGCTTGAAGTGCCGAATGACTGCCTCAATCTTCTTCATCGCAAATCTCCAGAATGTAAGGCTTTCACCGCAGCACCCGCCGGGCCCGCCATGCGACGGACAGGCGCGCAAGGAAAAACAGCTTTCCTCTCTCTAATTATGGTGGCGTCGCGCCACGATGCAAACGACGCCCTCGGATTCGTTGCCAGCCCAAGTTGCAACCTGATTAGCCGTGCAGAGTAACGTCCGACCGCCCAGATTAGCACGCCGTGGAAGACGGCGAAAGGTCGAAAAAACGGCGAAGGAGCTTCTCAAAGCCTAGACGCTGCAAATTGGCGCGTGAGGTATCGATCTGGCTGGCGCTTGAGATCGGGCGTTTGACCGACCTGCCGATCCGCCAGGCGTTCAAGGATTTCCGTCGCCTCCGCACGCAGCTTCGGAAGGACGGGCCGGTCGCGGCACTCCGGCGCCTCGGATGGTCCGTCGTGTTTTGAGTATGGTGCGGCCAGACGCCTCTTGCTCCGCCTGCAACCGGGCAACGAGTCCGGCCAGAGTGCCCCCGGATTCGGCGAGCAGTTGCTCGCGAACGGCGTGTAGTTCGTCAAGAATCGGTTGTTTCTTCGTCATCAGCGTCACCACCCAGAAACTCGGCAGGCGTACAAATCAGCAGCGGCCCCACCCCTTCGCGGTCCAGCAACTCGTAAATGCGGGGGAGTTCACGGGCATTGGCAATATGCTTGCAGTTCAACGTCAGTAAATATTTTACATCGCCAAGAGCGGCGGCGGCAACGTGCAAAGCATCGGCTGCAGCCTTCTGCGGCATTGTATGAGCGGCCAGCAATCGTGCGGCGAGCGCTTCAACGTCGGCGTTGATATCGACGAGGGAGAGCCCCTTTAGCAATTCAAGTCGATCGCGCGCCGCGCCGGCGTCGCCTGCGGATGCCTCGTCGAGCGTCAACTGCGAAGTGACGAGATCGAACTTCGGACGTTGCGATTTCCACCAGTCGCGTGCTTGTTGTTGTCGAGCAGCGGTTTCGATGTCTCGACTCTGCCAAGCCGACGCGTAGCTGACGATCGACGTCTCGATGTAGACCCTGTCCATCGCACGATTCTACCACGCCTAACAATTGATGGAACGGAATTTCGTACCCGTGCCATCCGTATTCTCCGCCTTCAGCCCTCCGCCCTCATCCTTGCACCCCCTTCCGCCAAGGGACGTCGCCTTGGCCGGAAACGCGGTTTAATTCGCGGGCCAGCACGAACAACAGATCGCTCAAGCGGTTCAGGTAGACGACCAACTCGCCGGAGATCGTTTCGGCGGCCGCCAGCGAAACGAGCCGCCGCTCGGCCCGGCGGCAGACGGTGCGGGCCAGGTGCAACTGGGCGGCGGCCCGGCAACCGCCCGGCAGAATGAAGGTTTTCAGCCGCGGCAGCTTGGCCTCGTAGAGGTCGATCGCACGTTCCAGCGCCTCGGCGTGCGCGGCGCCGACGACCGGCACGCCCATCCGCGCCGGATCGGGCGAGGCCAATTCGGCGCCCAGGTCGAACAGCGAGTTCTGAATGCTCTCCAGCACCGCGTCGATCTCGGCCGGCAGGCTCTCGCTGCGGACGAGGCCCAGCACCGCGTTGAGTTCGTCGACCGAGCCGTAAGCCTCGATCCGCAGGTGGTCCTTGCGGACGCGCGGCCCGCCGAACAGCCCGGTTTCGCCCCGGTCGCCCGTTTTCGTGTAGATCTTCATGAGTTTCGCGATTGCTAGGTAGCAGGTGGCATGCGGCAGGCAGGGACTTATAATTGGCAGATTGTATCACGGAGCGATCAAGGCCCCGAATCCCCCCGATCCCTTCGCACCAACCGCCTGCCGCCGACCTTCTCCCAGGAGAAACCCCGCATGTCGTCCCGCCTGCCGATTCCATTCATTGCCGCCTGTCTGCTGTTTGCGGCCCTCGCCGGCGGCTGGTCTTGCCTCGCCGGCGGCCGGCCTTGCCTGGCCGACGAGCCGGCCGCGTCGATCGAGACTCAATTCCTCTCCAACGTCCAGCAAGTCACCGACGGCTTCGTCAAGGCGGGCGAAGGTTACTTCTCGCCGGACCAGAAATCGATCATCTACCAGGCCGTGCCCAAGGACTATCCGTTTTACCAAATCTACACGCAGACGTTGCCCAAGGGTCCGCCGCATCGGCTGAGCACCGGCCGCGGCCGCACGACGTGCAGCAACTTCTCGCCCGACGGCAAGCACATTCTGTACGCCTCGAGCCATCTCGACCCGCAGCTCGACAAGACCGAAGCCGACGAGCGCAAGAAGCAGGCCGACGACGCTGCCAGCGGCCGGCGCCGGCGATACGAATGGAACTTCGATCCGTACATGGACATCTTTCAGGCTGATCTCGACGGCTCGCATCTGGTGCAACTCACCAACGCGCCCGGGTACGACGCCGAAGGCGCCTACTCGCGCGACGGCAAGCTGATCGCCTTTTGCAGCACGCGCGACGGCGACCCCGACCTGTACGTGATGAACGCCGACGGCTCGAACGTCCGCCAACTCACGAACAAGCCGGGCTACGACGGCGGGCCGTTCATCTCGCCCGACGGCCGCTGGGTGATCTTTCGCAGCGACCGTAAAGAAAAAGACATGCTGCAAATCTATGGCATCGGCATCGACGGCCAGCACGAAGTCGCCCTGACCGACAACGTCGGCGTGAACTGGGCGCCCTACTGGCACCCCAGCCAGCCTTATATCATCTGGACCGGCGCCGATCATTCCGACCCCACGAAGCGGCCCAACTACGATCTGTGGCTGATGAAGTACAAGGTCGAGAACGGCCAACTCTCGGCCGATGGGCCGGTGATCCGCGTCACCGATCACCCGACGGCCGACGTGCTGCCGGTCTTCTCGCCCGACGGCAAGAAGTTGATGTGGACCAGCAACCGCACCGCCGACCACTCCAGCCAACTCTGGATCGCCGATTTCAAGCTGCCCGAGTAGCATTCTCCGATCATCGTCGCAAGCACGAGCCACGGCTTTTTAAACCACGGATGGCCCAGCGCGTCCTTCGGCCGCAACCCATTGAGCCACGGATGAAACACCGATGGAACACGGATGAAAAACAGAGTCGGAAAAACCATCTCCGATCGGTGTTCGATCCGTGTTTCATCCGTGGCTCGCCCCCGCCAAAAGCGCCGCATGAATCTTCGCGAGACGCGGAGAAATTGAACGTTTGTAGTACGGATCAAGAAGATTCGGGAACAGGACCGAAACAACTTCCTTCTTCTCATCGCTCTCTTTCTGAAAGAGGCTTTGCGAGGACCGAGCGAACCGCGGAAGTCGCTTGGCCTCGTTCTTAATAAATATCCGTGTCATCCGTACTACAAACGTTCTGTTTCTTTCCGGGCCGCGAAGATTACGCCCTGAGGGTCAAGCCGGGTTTCGCGGCAGGAAATTCAAACTCAGGCTCCAGAAAGTCGCTTTTCGCTCCGCGAAAAAGGCGCCTTTTTCGCGGAGCGAAAAGC
>Ga0307374_10006240_pt1 | contig 18844 bp, 16 predicted proteins | sample OX3MG_FD_202532 | JGI IMG/M metagenome (GOLD analysis project Ga0307374, IMG submission 202532) | Soil microbial communities from Risofladan, Vaasa, Finland - OX-3 | ecosystem: Environmental > Terrestrial > Soil > Coastal area > Acid sulfate soil | place: Finland: Risofladan, Vaasa | collected...
CCACCGGCCGCGAATCGGATCGCTGGATTGACTTCGATTTCTTCGGCCACCAGATCGTCGCACACCTCGCGCCAGCCGAACACGACGCCGCCACTAACCTTGTTGATGGCGAAGACGTGCCGGTACGCCACTTCGGCGTGATCCTGGAATGGGATCAGTGGCAAACGCTGGCGGAGAGCCTAAAGAAAGCCAAGGTGAAGTTCATCATCGAGCCGGGGATCCGCTTCAAAGGCCAGGTGGGTGAACAGGCCACCATGTTCTTCAAAGACCCCAGCGGCAATGCCTTGGAGTTCAAGGCATTTCGGGATACATCGCAAATTTTTGCGCGGGAATAATCAAGAAATTTGATTGCGGGGTTCCATTCCAGCCCAACTATTTTGGTCGGGCGCTCGTCGCAATGCGACTCGCCCCCGCGCGACAGGTGACTTTCCTGTTTACTCGGCCCATCCTTGGGCCTCGCCCTGTGGGCCTGCCTTCGGCAGTTCAAATTTGTTCCAGACAAATTTGTCAGCAAAAGTCACCAAAACCACTCCCCCGGAGCGCGGAGCTGTCTAAGAAACCAGCCTGCCCTTGCGCTTCCTTCGCTCGAGGCTTCGCGGACGGCACTTTTCTGCTGCGCAACCCTGCTCCGCAGAAAAGTCCAGGGCGCACATCCTCGTGCGCCCGCTCGAAGCAATGCTTCTCGCCCCTGTGCCGGTCGCGCGAGCTCGCCATCCTGGCATCGCCCCTGACGGGTTAACCTTGCTCAGTCCAGTGCTCGGCTCGCGCTACGGGTTGAAAACTTACCGACGTATTCGTCTAGCTTTCTTTGTACGGCAGGCAATTATGATATTACTGAGGAGACCGGTAAATAGTGCGTACGTTTCTAATCCCAAGTGCCCGGAATGTCGAGAAAATCGCAATTTCTAAGAGCCAGGTACGCACTATTTTGTGATCGGCTCAGTATGTCCCTATACCGGGCTGGAACAGATAGAGGCAAGCTCAAGTGTACCAATCCGCCACGGCGCAGGATGTGCCAGGGCATGTTAATTTTGGAAATACACCTTCAAGAGTCTGTTCACTGAACGATTGTCATAGCAGATCGACTGAATTATCGCTAGGACTTTTAGAGGAAATTGATTAGACTTGCCTTAATAGCGCGGTGTAATAGCTAAGCGCCAGAGAGGTTAAGTGTATGACATTTAGACTGAACTCGTCTGCTATAGCAATCCTTGCCCTGTGTACATTTCCACTAATGAGCGGGTGTGCGGCACTACAGGAGAAATTAGGAACTGGGCAAGATTCAACTCTTGGTTTCGACCAAGCTCAGCCCTCTGCCGATACTGCGCAAGGGTGGCAAAGTGACGGACTTACCCCAGCACAAAATAAAGAATGGCAGGGATATGGGTTTACTCCAGAAACGGCATTGCCATTTATCAATGGCCACTTTTCTGCGGCGGATGCGTCGGATTGGGTTATTAACGGAATTTCAGAGAATGATGCCATTCGCTGGAAATCGCTTAATCAAACTCCTGAGCAAGCTGGTCAATGGGCGGCTGTTGGGGTTAGCAGTACCTCTGCGCGGGAATGGATTAAGGCTGGTTACGCGCCAGGTGGTGTTTCTAAATTTACCGCTGTTGGTCTCACGCCTAATGACGTTGCTACGCTCAAAGATGGCGGGTTTTCTGACAGTGATATAAAAGTGTGGGCAAATTATGTGACTGGTTGTTATAACCTCAGCGCCACCGACAAAGAAGAGAATAAGGAATTAGGTATTAAATGTGCTGATCAAAACGAACACCAACCAGAAAACGCAATCAAGTGGAGAAATGCTAGCGTAGCATTAGCAGAGGCTGAAAAGTACGACCAAACAGATATTGGTCTCCCGATGGCCTTAAAATGGCATAAGGCTGGCATATCAGTATCAGATGCTGAACAGTACCATCAATTGAATATTGATATACCGACGGCAATGAGCATTAAGAAATATTGCAGGCATGGTTTGGAGACTGGTTCGATAGTTGAGAAAAACCCTTACACTGTCGCCGGTAGATGTTACGCATTGCGCGCAGGCACTGTCATTCAACTCTTGTCGCGCAAAAGAGCGGTAGTTCAAGATGACCAATCAGATATCCTAAGATCTCTCGTGGTACCTGATGGGCAACAAGAGCCTCCGGTTGTATTGGATTTCGGTCGCTTCGATTCACCAGCGGAGGGTACTGTGTTTACAGCCATCGTGAAAGGCAAACGCCCGGTCGTTTCTTATGGATTTGATGGAAAGCAGATTAGAGCGGCCGGTACGGTGCTTTATATGCCCAACAGTGAAAAGTCTACTGTGAAGTGATCGCTAGTTGTCTGCCTCAGCCCAAGATCGTCTTTGACATGTAATAGGGCACGCATACAAACGAAAGCAATCAACGACGTTGAGCTACTGATGGATAGTGCACAATATGGCCTCAAGTTAAATGAGTTTTTCTCATTCACGCACGCGCATCTCGCAGAGGCCGGCATTCTGACTAGACGCGGTGGGGTGCTTTATAGTGAGTTACACACGCTCGCACCAGGCCGATTTTATTTCCTTGGATTTAATCCCGGCGGGCCGGCAGACGATCCTAGTGCGCTGACAATTGAAGAAGATATTGAAAAACTACGGGAAGACAGGTTGCGAAATCGTTATTTACATGAAAGTTGGGGCCAACATGACACACCAGGCGATGCACCATTCCAGAAGCGTATGCGGTCTCTAGCATTTCTCCTGGGGGTGCAACTACAAGACGTGTGTGCAAGCAACCTTATATTCTGCAAAAGCCGTAAGGCAAATGACATTGCTTTCCCCCTATACGCCAACAAGTGCTGGCCTGTACATGAACAAATACTGGATATTGTATCCCCTCAATACATCGTCACTATTGGGAACCATGAACAGCGGTCTGCGTACAGTTTCTTGAAAACGCGATTTAATATATTCGACGGAAATGCTACATCACCAGTACAGACGGCTCGAAGCGGTCACCGTCGCTACACATTAAAGGTTTTCCGGGTTCAATATAACGGACGCCTTCTGAAGGTGATTGGCTTGCCGCATTTCTCGTATTATTCCCTGACTGCGCCGGGCCCACAGGAAGAAGTTCGTAAATTCATTGCGGATTACGTGAATTGATCAAGATAAAGGTAAACGCCTGGGAGAAATAAATGTCCGAATTCAAACTGGATGGTAACAATCTGAGGAATCATAGTGGATCAAAGATCGCCTATATTGACGGCAATGCCATAAGAGACCACCACGGCAGCAAGGTAGCCACGATAGATGGCCGCTATATACGCGATCCCCATGGCAGTAAACTTGCTGAATTTGATGGTGAGCATATCCGTGACTCGCATGGTTCTAGGATCGGTACATTGAAAGACGTTGAAAAAGTAATTGATGGCCATGGTGGCATCTCACTGGTTGCGCTGTGGCTACTGTTCATCCGTTAGCTAATAACTCGGAAACATTGAGGAAGTGGTCTGGCAAATCCAATATATTGGGTGATCTGGGCTGATTCTTACTAACTGAAGCGTTCCAACAGTAAATTCCGAATGCTCTTTTTAATCCCCTTGGATTCCGCTGAGCACTGGACTGAGTGAGGATAAGACCACGTAGCGGCGTCATCCCAGGGGCGATTTCCTTTGGGTACTTTCCTGTTTCGCACAAGGAAAGTACCACGCCCGCGGATGCGGGAACCCGCAGAAAATGCGCGGCCGAAGGCCGCGCAATCGAATCGTCGACAATGGATTGCCGACCTACACAACTTCAGAGCCGCACAATATCCCCCTCACCCTGGCCTCGGCAACCGTTCCTTGCGTTGCCCTACCTCCTACAAGGGGAGAGAGGATAAGGTACGGATGCCCTTTTACATACCGCTCTGGCCGGCAATCACGCCGGTGATCACCAGCGCCACCACCAGCACTCCGATCGCCACATACAGCCAGTCGCGCACCCGCGCGCTCACATAGATGCCCACCAGGAGCCGGGCCACGGGCGTAAGCAGCAGCACCACGATGGCTGCGTCCAGGAAGGCGCTGGCGTGCAGTCCGAGGCTGGCATGCGCGGCAGTATGCATGATCCGGCGCAGGGAGCCGCTGGGCGTCGCCGGGATGTGCGCGCCGCCGTGGGCAAAGAAAATCGCGAGCCCCATGGCGATGAGCAGCGCGCACAGCACAATGCTGACGCGCAAGATCCAGATATTCAGCAGGCGGCGCTCGCGCGCAATTCCGTTCATAGATTGAACAACCCCTTGAGCAGCATCTGTAATGCTACGAGCAACAGCACCACCGCGAATAGTTTACGCAGGGTGGCCACGGGCAGCATCCTGACGAGATGGCCGCCAATATAGGCACCGACAATCACTCCCAGAATGATGGCGCCGGCGATCACCGGTGGAATATCCCCGTGGGAAAGGTAGAAACCGGCACTGGTGGCGGCGGTGATGCCGATCATGAAATTGGAGGTGGCGGTGGACACCCGGAACGGCAGCTTCATGATGCGGTCCATGGCCAGCACTTTGAAGGCGCCGGAACCGATGCCGAGCAACGCCGACAAAAATCCGGCGCCGATCATGATTCCGAAGCCCGGCATGACGCCCACCACCCGGTATTCCACCCACTGGCCGGCTTGCTGATAACGGCTGCCGAGACGCAGACGCTGCGCCAACGGTGAACTCTCCGGCGCCCCGGCCACATCGCTGTGCTGGGGTCTGAAGGACATGATCGCGGAGTACCCCAGCACGATGCCGAAGAGCGCAAACAACAGGCGTGCCGGCAGATGGTGGGCCACCAAGGCGCCGATCAGCGCACCGCTGGAAGCCGCGATCTGCAGGAACAGCGCGGCGCGCACGTTGCTGAGCCCCGTGCCCACGAACCGCGGCGCGGCGCCGGTGGAAGTGGCGATGACGCCGAACAGGCTGATGCCGACGGCTTCGGGAATGGGCAGATGAAACGCCAGTGTCAACAGCGGCACGATGATCATGCCGCCGCCGAGCCCGGTGAGCGACCCGACCAGCCCGGCCGCGATGCCGCCGAACAGGATAACCATCACCATCAGTGACGCGGACATGGGTGGCGCGTGTTCCAGTCAGGGATTAAGCAGGCGCGGATTATACAACGGCGAACTGTGCCGCCCGCGATTCAGCGGCCGGCACGATGACGAAAACAGCTCACCAGATGGTCGTTGACCAGACCCGTGGCCTGCATAAAAGCGTAACAGATGGTACTGCCTACGAATTTGAAACCGCGCTTTTTAAGATCCTTGCTCATGGCGTCCGAAATCGCGGTGCGTGTTGGCACTTGTTGCATGCTGCGCCGACGGTTACGGATGGGCTTGCCGTCCACAAACCGCCAAATATACGCATCGAAGCTGCCGAATTCCTTTTGCACCGCTAGAAACGCCCGGGCATTGATAATGGCGGCCTTGATCTTGAGCCGGTTGCGCACGATACCAGGATCCTTCAAAAGCCGCGCCGCGTCGCGCGCCGTGAACCGCGCGACCTTCTTCGCATCGAATCCCGCGAAGGCCTGCCGGTAGTTTTTGCGCTTGTGCAGGATGGTGGCCCAGGACAATCCCGCCTGCGCACCTTCCAGGATGAGAAACTCGAACCAGCGCCGTTCGTCGTGCACCGGCACGCCCCATTCCCGGTCATGGTAATCGCAATACAGCGGATCGCCTGCCAACGGCGCCCACGAACAACGTTTGACTGATTTACTTGCTCGCGTCATACAGCGAATGCAGGCGCCTTGCCGCCCGGTTGCGCAGTTTTATACCAACGCTCGAACTCGACGGCACGCGCATGTCCCTCCGGCGGCGCCCAGGCCGCGAAGTCCTGTTCAGGGATTGGCAGGTAAGGGCCGGGCTTCACTTCCAGCACCACGGTGGAGGGCGCGAGCGTAACCACCGCATGCCAGGTGCCGGCAGGATTTTCCAGGCCGTAGGTGTCTCCGCCGGCGGACAGCAGCGTGCGCGTCACGAGCGTGCCGCTGTCATCGAAACTCAACACCAGCATCTCACCGCTGATGATCAGCAGCAGTTCCCATGTGTGCGGATGACGGTGCGGACGGATATAAGTGCCGGGCTCCATGGCCATGCACATGCGCTGGATGCTCTCGTCATGGGAGGCGTGCAGATTGTGATGGGTGCGCAGCCGCGGTGAGACAAGCGCTGCCGCATGCAGTCCGGCAACCAGCTCGCGGTTGATGAGTTTCATGTTGGACAAGCAATCAATGGCGGGGGTGGATCATTATAAATGTCCGGCCGCCTGACAACGGCCGGGATCCGGGAAATAAGCTTGCCGGCGAAAACCCCCATAAACCCTGGCGCGGCTTTTCAGGTGGTCCACTGCACCATGGACATGATGTGGTGTTCCATGCCATCCATGGGCATGCTGGCGCTGGCGACGATGGCGATACTGCCAATGCCCATGGGCTCGATCATGCAATGGAATCCCTGGGTGTCCATCTGCATGCGTTTGTCCACATGAATGTGCGGCAGGAGGAGCAGCATGACCGCGCCGTGCGGCGTCATCATCACCAGCTGCGCGCCCATCTGACCGTGCATATAAAAGGTATTCGCGTAGGTAATCGGCCCCATACTGCCCTGCAGTTTCGCGCCCACACGTTCCAGAACCGCGTCCACAGACGCATCGTCAATGGGTGTAGTGCTGGCCAGCAGCGCCTGGGGCTGCTGCATGACGTGCTGCACCACCGCCTCCGCGAGCGGCATGTTGCGCTCGCGGACATTCACCTGCCATGCAGCGATACCCACACCCACGGCAAGCACCACCGTGGCGGCGGCGGCCAGCCACGGATACGTGCGCCGGTGCGCAGGCCGGAAAGCGGTGCGCAACACAATGCGCGCTTCCAGATCTTCGGGAACGTCCACCGACAGCGCGCGCACCAAACGCGCGTCCAGGCCGAGCATTTCCTTCATAAAGCTGGCACAGGCGGAGCATACCTTGCAATGCTCCAGCAGCGCCGGGTCACGGCGCTGGGGTTCGGCGCCCAGGATGCGGCGCACTTCGAGGCAGTTGCTGCTGGTATTCATGCGATCGCTTCTCCCAAGCGTGCAGCGCTTCCGCCCAGCATCTCGCGCAACTGATTGCGGGCGCGGAACAGGCGCGTCAACACTGTCGCCTGGGTAAGTTCAAGCTGTTCGGCGATTTCCTCGGTGCTGCAACCCATAAGCACCTGCAGCACCAGCGGCTCGCGGTATTCGGGCGCCAGTTTCTGCATGGCGCGGCGCACGTCGTGCAGGTCGGTATCGTCACCGCCCAGGCTGGCGCGGCTGTCGGCCAACGCCAGCCCGTCGATATCCACCGTATCCTTGCGCTTGGAGAGTTCACGGGCGAATTCGCGCCGCAGGATGGTGATAAGCCACTGCCGCGCAGCCGCCTCGTCGCGCAACTGGTCCAGTGAGCGCCAGGCGCGCAGCAGGGTTTCCTGCACCAGATCCTCGGCCAGGGTCTTTTCGCGCGCCAGCCAGTAAGCATAGCGGTACAGGCTCGGCACCAGGGCGCGGGCCAGGATCTCGAAGCGGTGCTGACGTACCGGCATGTAACACAGACCCGGGTAAGAAGAAATTTATTACCACCCACCGGTGCTGCGAGCGCCGGGGGAGGCTACCAGTATAATCACACTCTGCCTGCCAAGCCGGCGCCCTGGCCGGCCGGGCCAGGGATGGGTGTGTGCGTTGCAGATCAGAGGTTCTGAGTGTGCTTCCGAGGGTTCTCAAGTGAGCCGACAGCCTTGTTTTCCGGGTAATTTCCCCGCCACCCGTCTGCGCCGCATGCGTCGCGACGACTTTTCCCGCCGTCTCCTGCGGGAAACGCGTCTCAGCGCCGACGACTTCATTTATCCGCTGTTCGTGCGCGAGGGCAAGCGCCAGCGGGAGGCGGTGGCCTCCATGCCCGGAATTGAGCGCGTCAGCATTGATGAAGCATTGAAAGAAGCCGCGGAACTGATGCAGCTCGGCATTCCGGCACTGGCGCTGTTCCCGGTCACACCGGCGGACAAGAAATCCCTGGATGCCGCTGAAGCCTACAACCCGGAGGGTCTGGTGCAACGGGCGGTGCGCGCCCTCAAACAGGAATTTCCCGAGTTGGGCGTCATCACGGACGTGGCCCTGGACCCGTTCACCACCCATGGCCAGGATGGCATCATCGATAACAGCGGCTACGTATTGAACGATGAAAGCCTGCAGGTGCTGGTGCGCCAGGCCCTGTCGCACGCAGAGGCGGGCGCCGACATGGTGGCGCCCTCCGACATGATGGACGGCCGCGTGGGCGCCATTCGCGGAGCGCTGGAAAAACACGCTTTCAAAAACACCCGTATCCTGGCCTACTCCGCCAAATACGCTTCCAGTTTCTACGCTCCCTTCCGCGACGCGCTGGGTTCCGCAGCAAGCCTTGGCAAAGGCAGCAAGCACACCTATCAAATGGATCCGGCCAACAGCGACGAGGCCCTGCGGGAAGTGGCGCTGGACCTTGCGGAAGGCGCCGACATGGTGATGGTGAAACCGGGACTGCCGTATCTCGACATCGTGCGGCGCGTGAAAGACAAATTCGGCGCACCCACCTGCGTGTACCAGGTGAGCGGCGAGTACGCCATGCTGATGGCGGCTGTTCACAATGGCTGGCTGGATGAAAAAAGCGGCGTGCTGGAAACCCTGCTGGCCATCAAACGCGCCGGTGCCGACGCCATCCTTACCTATTTCGCCAAACGCGCGGCCCAGTGGCTCAAAGAATAGACAACGGTGCCAGCCGCTGAAGTCAATTGAATATCCCGGCGGCTCGCCGAGCCTGCCGTTTAGATTGCCCGGGGAACTTCGATGCCACAGGCCGCCGCACGTTATGCCGTCATCGGTCATCCGGTAGCCCACAGCCGTTCGCCGGAGATTCACGCGGCATTCGCGCGCCTCACCGGTCAGTCGATCCTGTACACGCGCATCGATGCACCCCCTCACGGCTTCACCGCGGCGCTCAGGGAATTTCTGGATTCCGGCGGCCAGGGCGTCAACGTCACGCTGCCCTTCAAGGAGGAGGCCTTCGGCGTGTGTCACGCGCATACGCCCAGAGCCAGGAAAACTCGCGCGATAAACACCTTGTCCGTGCATGCCGACGGTACGCTCACAGGTGATAACACCGATGGCGCCGGTCTGGTGAATGACCTCAAGCACAACCATCAGGTGGTTCTCCAAAGCGCGCGCATCCTGTTGCTGGGTGCGGGTGGCGCGGCGCGCGGTGTGTTGCCGGCGCTGCTGGCGGAGAAGCCGGCGCTGGTGCATGTCGCCAACCGCACACCGGAGCGCGCCCATAAATTGGCGGCGCACCACGCCGCTGGCCGCGTTACCGGCAGCGGCTTCGAAAGCCTGCGCCGCCAGACCTTTGATGCGGTCATCAATGCCACTGCCGCGAGCCTCGCGGGCGAACTGCCTCCGCTGCCACACGACTGTCTGAATCCCGGGGCCGTGTGTTATGACTTGGCTTACAGCGAACGCCCCACGGTGTTCATGCATTGGGCCATGCAGGAAGGCGCGGCCGTGGTGCTGGACGGCTGGGGCATGCTGGTGGAACAGGCGGCGGAATCCTTCTATGTGTGGCGCGGGGTGCGTCCGCCGACGGCGACTTTGCTCGCGATTCGCCTGCGTTAGCGCCGCACGTGGGTAAATCCAGTTTCATCATCGCGATCGCCGCCGCCGCGCTGACCGTGAGCGTCTGGGCCTGGTTCAATCAGCCTGAACATGAACCGCCCTGGCCGGCGATCATTCAGGGCTTCGCATTTTCGCCGTTTCGTGCCGACCAGGACGCGGTCACGCATAAACTGCCCACCGATGCGGAAATAGCCGCCGATCTGAAACTGCTTGCCCGCAAGACTTATGCAGTGCGTACCTACACGGTGGAGGGCACGCTGGCCGACATCCCGGCATTGGCGCGCAAGTACCACATCAACGTGGCTCTGGGCGCGTGGATTGACAAGGACCAGAAGCAGGACGCTGCCTACGTTGCGCGCGCCATCGCCATCGCCAAGGCCAATCCCAACGTGGTGCGCGTCATCATCGGCAACGAAGCGGTGCTGCGCGGTGATGTCTCCAGCGAGGAGCTGATTCCCTACCTGGATGAAGCGCGCAAGGAAATCCAACAGCCGGTGAGCACTGCCGAACCCTGGTATACCTGGATCCAGCATCCGGAACTGGTGGCGCATGTGGACTACATCGCGGTGCACATGCTGCCGTATTGGGAAGGCGTGGGCGTGGATGAAGCCGTGCCCTACATCGCAGCGCGCATGCATGATCTGGAAAAAGCCTTCCCGGGCAAACCCATCGTCATTGCGGAAGTGGGCTGGCCCAGCGACGGGCGTTCGCGCCATGCGGCCGTCGCCTCGGCCGCCAATGAAGCCACGTTCCTGCGACGTTTCCTGGCGTACGCCGCGACCCAGCATTGGACCTACTACCTCATGGAAGCCTTCGATCAGCCCTGGAAAGAACAAACCGAGGGCGCGGTGGGCGCCTATTGGGGCGTGTATAACGTCTACCGTCAGCCAAAATTCGCCTTCACCAGGCCCATCGTCAGCATTCCTCACTGGCAGTTGCTGGCGGCCATTTCCGTGATTATTGCGGCTCTGTTATTGACGCTGTTGTACTGGGACAGCCGCGCGCTCAAGAAGCGCGGGCGGAGTTTTCTGGCGATCATCGTATATACAGTGACCACTGCCATCGTCTGGGTGATCTACGACTACACGCGGCAATACCTGACGATCACCAGCGTGGCGGTGGGGCTGCTGCTGTGCATAGGCATGATCGGCGTCATCCTGGTGCTGCTGGCCGAAGCCCATGAGTGGGCTGAAGCCCACTGGATCACCATGCGCCGGCGTCTGTTTGAACCCATAGGTGTTGCCGATGACGCGCTGCCGCTGGTATCCATCCATGTGCCGGCCTACAACGAGCCGCCGGAGATGCTCAAAAAAACCTTGGATACGCTGGCGGCGCTGGATTATCCCCGTTACGAAGTGCTGGTGATCGACAACAACACCCCGGACGAAGCCGTATGGCGGCCGGTGGAAGCACACTGCGCGAAACTCGGCGGGCGCTTCCGGTTCTATCACGTGGCGCCGCTCACGGGTTTCAAGGCCGGTGCACTCAATTATGCATTGCAACACACGGCCGCCGCCGCCGGGGTAATTGCCGTCATTGACAGCGACTACCAGGTGGACCCCCGCTGGCTCAGGGAACTGGTGCCGTTGTTCGTCGACCACAAGATCGCCGTGGTGCAGGCCCCGCAGGATTATCGTGACGCCGATATGAACGCTTTCAAGGCCATGTGTTACGCCGAGTACCGGGGATTCTTCTATATCGGCATGATCACACGCAACGAGCGCAATGCCATCATCCAGCACGGCACCATGACCATGATCCGCAGGGCGGTGCTGGAGAAACTGCATGGCTGGGCTGAATGGTGCATCACCGAGGATGCGGAGCTGGGCTTGAGGGTGTTCGAGGCCGGGTGGGAGGCGGCTTATATTCCGCGCAGTTACGGCTGCGGTCTCATGCCGGATACTTTTACGGACTATAAGAAACAGCGCTTCCGCTGGGCCTACGGCGCCATCCAGATATTGCGCCGTCACGCGGGCATACTGCTGGGGCGCGGCAGTCCCCTCACTCCAGGCCAGCGTTACCACTTCCTGGCGGGCTGGCTGCCATGGCTTGCCGACGGGCTCAACCTGTTGTTCAATCTGAGCGCATTGCTGTGGTCGCTGGCCATGATCAATTTCCCCCACAAGATTGATCCACCCATGCTGGTGGTGTCGGCGTTGCCGCTGGCGTTGTTCACGTTCAAGATCACCAAGCTGGTGTACCTGTACCGTACCCGCGTAGGCGCCAACACCCGCCAGACACTGGCGGCGGCGCTTGCCGGCCTGGCGCTCACGCATACCATCGGCTTGGCGACGCTCAGCGGTTTCCTGACCCGCAACCAAGCCTTTTTCCGCACTCCCAAGCAAGTCCGCAGTCACGCGCTGCTGCAGGCCTTGGCCGCAAGCCGCGAAGAAACCTTCATCATGCTGGCCCTGTGGCTAAGCGCGTTCGCGGTATTTACCCAGGTAGGCACCGGCATGCGCGACCTCACGGTCTGGGTAATAGTGCTGCTGGTTCAGTCCATTCCCTACTGCGCTTCGCTGCTGGTGTCCTTGCTATCGGCACTGCCATCCGTGCCCGCGAGCATCATCGGCCGGGCCGAAAACATGGACGCGCTGGCACAGTTGGTGCTCAAGGAGGAAGTCCTGGAAGTCAGAAATTGATGACGTTGCCGATCACGATCTCGTGACCGTGGACGCCGGGTGCACTCTTGAGGGGCCAGGCAATGGTTAAGTAGAAGGTATTGTTGAAAGCGCTGCGGATATCGCCGATGCGCAACCCCAAACCCATATCGCTGTAGGTGGGACTCCAAGCGGACGGCGACAACTGATGGATTTGCGCGACATCCAGATAGCCCACGAATCCCAGTTGGAAAAGACTCAGAATCTGCAGCGGCGTGACTATCCGGTCTTCCAAAGTGGCCTGCCAGCGGCGGTCGCCGATGGCGAAATAATTGGGGTAACCACGCAGCCCTTGCAGTCCGCCTATGTATAGGTAATTTTCCGGATCCGGCCGCAACACCGAATCCCATTGCACGTGCGCGACCAGCGTCTGCCGGGGAAAATACTGATTGTAGGACGTAACTGTCAGATTACCCAGCAGATTACGGCTTACACCCTCCTGCTGACGGCCGTTCACGGAAGCGGATGCCAGCAGCAAAGTGTTGCCGCGCAACTCTGCTCCCCAGGAAGCAGACAGGCCGTAGAACGGCGCCGACACATCGCCACCGAGATTCTCTCCGTAATGCCCCGCCTGCAGGTCCACCGTCCAGCCCAGGTTGTAATCCTCAGTTCGATCTATGTATTCCATGTTGGTGAAGCTCGCATAACGGTCCTGGAAAAATTTCCAGGTGAGCCCCACGCCGGCAAGCCGCCGTGGTATCAACACCGGTTCGGGCAACACTCCGGGGGTTTGCGGCTCCAAGGTTCCGTAACCGTAATCACTCTGCGCGTAAAGCACACCTGCGCGCATACCACCATCAACGCCGGACCAGTTGATGAGATGCGCCCATGACAGAGTGTGCTGCTGCAGGGTGCTGGGTGCGGTCCAGGCAAGTGTGCCTTGGTTGTAGAAGTTGATATTCTCCTTTTGGTCATAAAAACTTGTCCGCACCGCCCAGGGTGTTTGATCCTCATAAAAAGGCTGGCCCAGGCTCAGATACCTGATGTGGCCGTCGGACAGGTCCTCGTAAGTGCCGGCCAGCTGCCAATAGCTGCCAAACAGCGATGCATCCTGGTAGCTCAGCAGATTGGCGCTACGCTGCGGATCGCGGGTATGGCCCACGGCCAGGGCCTTGCCGGTGCCGAGGAAATTTCCATCCGTGATCTCGAATTGAGTGGTGTTCTGCCCGCTAATATGGGCAAATTCTAAATCCAGCTTCAGCGTCCAAGCATCCTTAACGTGCACGCTCACGTCCACGCTGTGATTACTGCAGTTTTCAGGCGTTATACTGGATTTGCGCAAATAACTGATCGCGTGCAAACGGCGCGCACTTTCATAGATGACACGCGGATCCACGAGATCACCGGATTTGAACAGCAATTGTTCGCGAATCGCCTGGGGATGGGTTTTGATATGCAGCTTGTCGGCGAGGCGTGCATACCAACGGTTCTGGGCGGGATTACTGAGATCGAAAACATTGTCCACGATGATATGTACGGCGCCGATGCGGTAGCCTTGGGCGGCAAGCGCATCCCACATGGCTTCTCCACGCCATTGCTGTAAACCGCTGTTCGCGGGCAGCGGACAAACATCGGCATGCACCGGCCGCCACGCCAGCAGCACGAACACAGAAAAACCGATCGCGATCCGGATCCGTGGCCGCGCCATTCAAGCCCGCATCCCGGCGAAGACCGCAGGTGTCCAATGTTTTCTGCGGCGCGCGCGACGCTCGGTCACGGTTTCGCCCTCGTAATCCACTGGCTGGGGTGACATGTGCAACTGTGTGCGCGCCGCCAAAACGTTGGCATTGATGCTGGCGTAAAGGGCGCCGTCAATCTCCATCACCCCCGCCATATATACTCCGCAGCGTACGCATACCAGAAAATCCGTGATGCAGAAACCGAAACGGTAATGTCGTACTTGTGCGGGATCGGTGACGCTGATAGTCACGACACCCTTTGGATCAGCAGCGCTCACAGCCCCATGGGCGCGACAGAAGCAACACCGGCAAGCGCGTAACGGCAGATTTGCGGAGGTGAAGCCGGTTTCAAAAACTATTTGAAGGTTGCCACAGTGACAGCGTCCGCTAAACGTCGTCATAGCCGATGTTCCTATGTTTCAAAGCAACGCCACGATGACGCCCATGAGACAGAAGCCGACAAGGTAATAACCCGCGTTGATAAGAAACAGCTTGGGGCTCTTGCGCTCGAACAGCGTATTCATGCCCACGACTGCGGCAGCCAGCACGCCGCCCAGAAATCCCACCGCCAAACCGTGGCGCCAATGGTGGCCCGGAAGCCAGCTCGCCAGAATGCAGGCCAGGATCGCCGCGCTCACCAGCAAAAGCACCAGCAGCACGGCGGAGAAACGCAGCATGCTCTTGGGAGTGGGCTTGTGTTCGGTGATGCCGGTTTCCCGCGACCAGGCATGGGCGAACAGCCCGGGTGAATACCAGATACCGCCGAGAATGAACATGAGCACGGCGGCGACAATGATGCCAATGATCTGCATGCCCATGCGCTTCTCCCCCAAGCATTCGGAATACCGGCTCACCCGGCGAATGATTCAATATAGATTCAATATACCGGTTTGCCCGGCTCACGACAGCCACGCCGGATAGGTGACGTCAAACCCTGTCTGTGGCAGGCTGCACACCCATGCAGGACAGCCCTTCAGTTCCGCCACGCAGCTTGCCACGCAAACTCGGCCTGTGGACCGGCATGGCGGTGGTGGTAGGCATCATCATCGGCAGTGGGATTTTCCGCGTACCCTCCCCGATTGCCGCGGTCACCGGCAATATCACCGGCATCGCCCTGGTGTGGGTGCTGGGCGGGCTGGTGGCCCTGTTCGGAGCCCTGTCGGTGGCGGAACTGGCAGCGATGTACCCGGAAGCCGGCGGTCCGTATGTGTACCTGCGGGAAGCCTACGGCCGGCCGCTGGCCTTTCTATTCGGCTGGATGTGGTTGTTGACCACGCCCATTTCCTGGGCGGCGCAAAGTCTGATCTTTGCCGAATATCTGGGATTCTTCGTGCCACTGTCGGTGACCGTCATCCATGTGATCGCCGCCGCCCTGATTGTGCTGGTGAGCGCCGCCAATTACCGCTCGGTGAAACTCGGCGCCGTGATCCAGAATTTGTCCACCAGTGCCAAAGTGTTGTCCATCGTGGGATTGAGTGCGGCGATCTTTTTCCTGGCCCCGGGTGGTGTCCACAACCCTTTGCATACGGAATCATTGGGTATGGCCAACTGGCCGGGCATCGGTATCGGTCTGGTGGCCGCGCTCTGGGCCTACGACGGCTGGGAGAATCTCACCGCTCTCTCCGGCGAAGTGCGCAATCCACAGCGCAATCTGCCGATTGCCCTGGTCGGCGGCACACTGGTTGTAATAGTGGTGTATCTGCTGATCAACGCCGCCTATCTGCGCGCCCTGCCGCTGCCGGCACTGGCGGCCTCTCAATCGGTGGCCGCGGATTCCGCCACTGTGGTCCTGGGACACGCGGGTGCGTCCATGGTGGCGGCGCTGGTGATGCTTTCGGTGTTCGGCACGCTCAACGGCAGCATCCTTTCCAGCCCGCGGGTGTTCTATGCCATGGCCGAGGACGGCTTGTTCTTCCGCACCGTGGGCCGGGTGCATCCGCGTTACGAAACGCCCTACGTTGCCATCGCCTTCATCGTAGTGATCGCCGTAATCTACGTTTTGCTGCGGGATTTCATGCAACTCGCCGAAGCCTATGTGCTCGGCATCTGGCCGTTCCTGGCACTGGCGGTCATCGGCCTGTTTATCTTGCGCAAGCGCAAGCCGAACTTTCCACGCTCTTACCGTGCATGGGGTTATCCAGTCATCCCCGCGCTATTCGTACTGGCCACGTTCGTGGTCGTGGCCAATTCGCTGTATAAGCAGCCCTATTCCACCGGCGCCAGCATTCTCATCACGCTGCTGGGTGTGCCGTTGTACTACATCTGGATTTTCTATCAACGGCACACAAAGCCTAAAAACGATGCGCCCCATCGCTGATGGGGGATCGAGCAGCTAGCGCAGGTCCAGATACTTTATTTTTCCCAGACTGTTATGTCTGGCCAGAAAACTGTAGATGAATAGCGGAATACAGCTCGCCGGTGGTGGACCGTATTCCGCTATCCATGCTCCACAGCTTATTGCTTGGGTAGCTGCGGTGCTTCGTACACCGCGGGCTTTCCCACCAACAGTGTGGAGGCGCCTGCTGCGTAGGCCGCCTGATTAAAGGCGGGTATGTCCTGCTGCAGCAATTGATTGAAGCGGCTCAGGTAACCCTGCAGGTCGCCCTGCAACTCCGCCACCTTGCTCTTGAAGGGTGCACTGGGTGCCTGGGCATAGCCGCCGAGGAAAAACGCGTTCCATTGCAGCTCGCCGTGGAAATGCGGCAGGGTCTTGAGAAAATCCTCACCCACGTTGTGCTGGATGCCCGGATCCCACAAAGCGTTTTTCAAGCCAGTGATCTTGTCATTCAGCTTGCCGCCATCGGCCAGCACCGCGACATCGGCTTTTGATTGGCCGGCTTGCTTGAGCGTACCACTCAAGCCGTTGAGCTGGTTCTGCCAGGCGCTGAGGCGGTTGAGCATCCCGTTGACCGCGCTCATCTGATTGCGCAAGGTCAAGGCCATCAGCAAGTGATCGCGGTAGTCCGTGAAGCTGACATTCACGTTGGGATCGAGTCCTACCGCTATTTTCTGTGTCAGCGTGTGGCTGTCCCCCACGGTAAAGGTGGCGGTGTAGCTGCCCGGCAGCACTTGCGGACCGCCCCGGTCCTGTTCGGCGCCTGCTCCCTTGAGGAAATCGATGGCCGTGGGCCCGGCGTAATCCATGCCCCATACGAATTGATTCAGGCCGGCTTTCCCGGGGGCGTGGAGGGTATTCACGGTGCGCCCTTGAGCATCCGTGATCACGATCTTCACCGGGCCTTGGTGACTGTGCTTGTCTTTGGCCTTGATCGCGGTCTTGAGGTAATAGCTGAATTCCACGCCCTGCGGTGCATTGGGTGCGGTGTAGGTCCATTGCTGGCCTTCGTCGGTTGCCCAGTGGTTATACAGTGTGCCCGGCTGGGGGCTGAACAAGTGGAATTCACGGTTGCTGACACCAGCGGTCCATTCCTCCAGTGGCCGCAGGTTGTCCAATACAAACAGCCCGCGGCCGTGGGTGGCCACCGCCAGTGAATGGGCGGCGGGCGCGAACTGCAGGTCAAATACGGGCACGGTGGGGAAATCGCCTTTGAGCGGATGCCACTGGTCGCCATCATTCAGGGAATAGTAAAGACCGGTCATGGTGCCGGCGATGAGCAAACCTTTGTGATCGGGATCTTCCCGCACCACCAGCACCGGCGTGTGCGGCGGCAAACCGTTCGTAATTCGGGTCCAACTGCGTCCGAAATTGGTGGTCCGGTAAACATACGCCTGATCATCGTCAAGCATGTGCGCATCGAAACTCACATAGGCGCTACCGGCATCAAAAGGCGAAACGCCTATCTGATACACCCGCGCCCACTGGGGCGCGCCGTGGGGTGTCACGTTGTCCCAGTGGGCCCCGCCGTCGCGGCTGAGTTGCACCAGGCCGTCATCGGTGCCCACCCATATGACTTTATCGGGTGCGCCGGGTGCAAGCGTGATGGACAGGAGCGTGTCGTAATTCTCGGCGCTGCTCACATCGTGATAAACCGGGCCGCCTGGGATCTGCTGTTTGCTCTTGTCATTGCGCGTCAAATCCGGGCTGATGACCTGCCAATGGCTGCCGCCGTCGGTGGATTTAAACAACACATTGGCGCCGAGATATACGGTATTGGCATCCGTAGGCGAGACCGCAATCGGCGAGGTCCAATTGAAGCGGTATTGGGATTCCGCCAGTGTTTTCGAGGTGTTCTGCAATCCATAGGATGTGGTGGGCCGTATCATCTTCGAGAGATGCGTGCGCGTGTCATAGCGTACGGTGTACCCGTCTTCCAGATCGGCGTAAATGATGTGCGGATCACTGGGGGCGATTACCGCATATTCGCCGTCACCGCCGACGGTCGTGAACCAGTTCTTGCCGGTCACACCCCTTTGGTCGAGGGCGCTGCTGGGCCCGCACCAGGCGCTGTTGTCCTGCAGTCCGAGGCAGGCATTGAATGGCGATTGATTGTCCACCGATACCGTATAAGCCTGTTCGATGGGCAGGGTATCGAGGAAGCGCCAGTGTTTGCCACCGTTGAGACTGAGAAATACGCCGCCGTCGTTGCCTTGAAGAATACGCTGCGGATTTTGCGGATCAATCCACACGGCGTGATGATCCACATGCACACCCTTATCAATGGGATGCGCGGTCTTGCCGCCATCATCCGATTCCATTAACTCCAGGGAAGTGAAGTAAAGCTTGTTGTCATTATCCGGAGCCACTTGCATGCCCGCAAAGTACCATTGACGCACCGCCAGCGCATGGTTATCGCTGACCATCGCCCAGTGATCACCGAGATCAGTGGACGACCATAAAGTGCCGTGTTGGGTGGGAATCAAGGCATAAATATGCTCTGGATTGGACG
>Ga0307374_10006241_pt1 | contig 18844 bp, 17 predicted proteins | sample OX3MG_FD_202532 | JGI IMG/M metagenome (GOLD analysis project Ga0307374, IMG submission 202532) | Soil microbial communities from Risofladan, Vaasa, Finland - OX-3 | ecosystem: Environmental > Terrestrial > Soil > Coastal area > Acid sulfate soil | place: Finland: Risofladan, Vaasa | collected...
ATGCGGAGTAGATCGGTGAGCCAGCCCTGGGCTTCATCGCCAAGCTTTGTGAAGTCCGGCTGTTGCGCGGTGACTTGCGCACGGACGCTGCCCGCGGCGGATAGGCTGCAAGCGGTAGCGAGCACGATCATGCAGAAACGGCGAAACATCGGATTTCCCTCCGGGCGGCAGTTCAGCCAACTTCGCGAGCTAACATCGCCACTGAATTATCGTAACATGTGCGTGCGGGATGCGAACCGCGCATGGAGGCGATGTGCCGCGAGGAAAAAGGGGGGCGCCCGGAGGGCGCCATTTCCAAACGGAGCGCGTCCGGTGAGCCGCGAAACCCGCCAAAAGGTTTGAACATCTTCGCGCTTCGTGGCAGCATCGAAGCAACGGAATACGCGGGTTCCGCCAGCGCCTGAGATTGGGAAGGAGGGGGAGCAACTTCAACCCCGGGAGAGACCCGGGGAAAAGATCCGGGGAACGATTGCCGCACCGGAAGGTCCACAAATCCATGCAGACCAACTTATTTCGTCGATTCATTCTCGGCATGCTCATCGTTACCCTGCTTTTCCCGGCCGGTGAGATGACGGCCTGGGCGCAGGACAAGGGCAAGAAGGCGCCCGCACCCGCGCCGCAGCAGGCGCCCGGTTTTGCAATTTCCGTTACGGTGCCGGTGGTGAGCGTGGACGTCGTCGTGACCGATAATAACGGCAATTATTTGACGGGGCTGAAGAAGGACAATTTTCGCATTACCGAAGACGGAAAAGTGCAGATGATCACGAACTTCGCGCCCACCGACGCGCCCATTACGATCGTGCTGCTGCTGGAATTCAGCAAGCTCGGGTATCAGGTTTTTACGTACAATGCGCGCAATTGGTCCGCGGCGTTTCTGAGCGACCTCAAGCCGAGCGATTGGGTCGCGCTGGAAACGTTCAACATGCGCTCGAACGTCGAAGTGGACTTCACCCACAACCCCGACGAGATCATGCGGGGACTGAATCAACTTGTGTATCCTCCGTTCAGCGAATCCGATCTCTTCGACGCCCTCGGGGATGTTCTGGACCGCATCAAGGACGTCAAGGGCAAGAAATCCGTGCTGGTCCTGGCATCCGGCATGAATACGTTCAGCAAACTGAATCTCGACCAGGTAATGAAACGCATTCGCGAAACCGATGCGACGATTTTCACCGTCGGCGTGGGCGAACAGCTTTTCACCATGGCGGACGCCAACGGCAGCCTCGGTCCCATCGCGCAGCTCAACTATCTGCAGGCCGAAAATCAGATGAGGACTTTTGCGGCCATGACCGGGGGGCGCTCCTGGTTTCCGGAGTTCGACGGCGAAATTCCTTCCATCATGCAGGACGTAGCCAACAGTTTGCGCAACCAGTACAGCATGACCTATACGTCTTCCGACACGGCGCTGGACGGCAAGTACCGCAAAATTAAAGTCTCGTTGGTCGCTCCGGACGGAGGCCCGCTCACCGTGCTCAATCAGAAGGGCAAGAAGGTGAAATTCCAGGTGTACGCACGGCAGGGCTACATCGCGCCAAAATCCAATGTCGAAGGCAACTGATGGCGGTTGTTTCCCTTCGCCTTCGTTTTCACAATGCCAATGATGGCCCGCGGCCAGGTTTTCGCCGGTTGTGCATTTCAGGTCTGAGAGAGATGCAGTGAAACCCTCGAACACCAGCCGCCGCCCGGGCCACAAATTCTGGTGGATTTCCCTGTGTGCGGTCTATCTGCTGGCAATCGGGGTTTACAGTTTCCGCTTCGACCTGCTCGGCTATTCCTTGCTCATGCATTTCGTCAATCCTCAAGCGTCCGGCATGATTCTGCGCTGGGAAAGCAATCCGGTGGAGACGCAGGACATCACGCTTCCGCTGGCCGACGGCCCCGTGCGGGCGCGACTCTACATGCCCATCGGGGTTGCGCATCCACATGGGATGGTTCTGCTTCACGGCATTCACCACCTGGGCATTGACGAGCCTCGGCTGGTCCGGTTTGCCCGCGCGGCGGCGGGCAGCGGTTTCGCCGTGCTGACTCCCGAAATTACCGCGCTGGCCGATTACACGGTGGATGCGGATTCTATCGCCACCATTGGCGAATCTCCGGCCTGGCTGCAGCGGCGGTTACATACCGGTCCGGTGACGCTCGTCGGAGTCAGTTTTGCCGGCGGACTCTCGTTGCTGGCGGCTTGCGATCCGCGCTACACCCCGCATATTCGAGCGCTGTTTCTGGTGGGACCCTACGACAGTCTCGGCCGCGTCTCGCGCTTTCTCGCCACCAGCCGGGCCGAGCTTCCCAGTGGGCGCTGGGAGCCGTATGCCGCTCACGATTACGGGGCGGCCGTATTTGTGTATTCCCATCTGAATCAGTTTTTTTCGGCAAGCGACGCGAGCATCGCGCATCAGGCTCTGCGCGATTGGCTGTGGGAGCAGCCGCAGAACGCGCGGCCGCTGCTCGCGCAGCTCAGTCCCGCGGGCCGGAACACTATGGACCTGCTGCTGGCGCGTCAGATCGATCGGCTGCGCCCCCAATTGCTTGCCGCCATTCAGGCCGACCAGTCACAATTGTCCGCACTTTCGCCGGAGGGAAAGCTGAGCGGGCTCCGCGTGCCCGTATACCTCCTGCATGGGGCTGACGACGATATCATTCCATCCACGGAAAGCCTCTGGCTGGAAAAGGAAATTCCCAAGCCGTACCTGCGAGCGGCCCTGATTTCTCCGGCATTTTTCCACGTTGCTCCGGAGAAAAATCCGGCCTGGCGCGACGAATTGCGTTTGGTCGGTTTGCTGGGAAGCGTTTTGCGCGCCTCGGATTGATCGCGAGGATTTTCCGATTGTGCGGGAACTGTAAAATTTCAACTTTGCGATTTGAGAGCTGAAATTTCAGTTTTCAGATTGAAAATCGGAAGATTGGATTTGAAGCGCAAGATTCGAGATGCAAGACGCGAGATGCAAGATGCGAGATTTTAGATTTGAGATGAAGCTGTCACGAGGCGCCAGTCACTTTTTCTTTGCCAGCCGCAAATCGTGGCCGGTCATTTCCACGGGCACGGGAAGGCCGAGCACGCCGAGCAGAGTCGGCGCAATGTCGCGGAGCGAGCCGCCGGGGGCGAGCGGGCCGGTTCCATCGTCGGTGGCGATGATCAGGGGCACGGGATTTGTGGTGTGATAGGTATGCGGGCCGCCCGTCACCGGATCGATCATGGTTTCGGCGTTCCCGTGATCGGCGGTAATAATCCAGGCGCCGCCGCGCGGCTGCAGCACCTGGCGAATGCGGCCCAGGCACGCGTCCACGGTTTCGACGGCTTTGATCGTCGGTTCGAGTTTTCCCGAGTGGCCGACCATGTCGGCGTTGGCGAAATTCATGACGATCGCGTCAAAATAGTCTTTTTCCACGGCCTTCACGATGGCGTCGGCAATTCCGGCGGCGCTCATTTCCGGCTTCAGATCGTATGTGGCCACCTTGGGAGACGGCACGAGAATGCGTTCCTCGCCGCCAAACGGCTTTTCGATGCCGCCGTTGAAAAAATAGGTGACGTGGGCGTATTTTTCGGTTTCCGCGCAGCGCAGATTTTTCAGATTTTGTTCGGCAAACACCTGCGCCAGGATGTGCGCGATTTTTTCGGGCGCAATCACGTAACGCAGCCACGGCCAGGTCTTGTCATATTGCGTCATCGCGACGTAACAGAGATTTTGAGGGCGTTTCGGATCGGCAAATTCCTTGAAACCCGGCTCGGCGATGGCGCGCGTCATCTGGCGTGCGCGGTCGGCGCGGAAATTGAAAAAGATGACCGCGTCGTCGTCGTGTATGGGTCCGACCGCTTGCGCGGAGGGGGAATCGCCTCCGGCAATCACGATGGGCTCGACGAATTCATCGGTTTCGCCGCGATCGTAGCTGCGGCGGACGGCTTCGACAGGGTCGGCCGACTTTATCGGGGCATCGCCGTGAACCACGGCGCGATAGGCGCGCTCGACGCGCTCCCAGCGGTTGTCGCGGTCCATCGCGTAGTATCGTCCGGTGATCGAGGCGATGCGCCCGCAGCCGATCTCGCGAATTTGCTGCTGCAATTGCTGGATGTATTCGACGCCGCTGTGCGGAGGGGTGTCGCGGCCGTCCAGGAAGCAATGAATGAAGACGCGCTCGACGTGCTGCGTGCGCGCCATGCGCAGCAGGGCGTACAGATGCTGCAAGTGCGAGTGCACGCCGCCGTCGCTGAGCAGGCCCAGCAGGTGCAAGTTGCGCGCGCGGCCGCGCTCCATCGCTTCGACCAGCAGCGGCTGCCTGGAAAATTCGCCGTTCGCGATCAGCAGGTCGATGCGCGTGATGTCCATGTGAATGATGCGGCCCGCGCCCATATTCATGTGGCCCACTTCGCTGTTGCCCATCTGCCCTTCGGGCAATCCCACTGAGGGTCCGGAGGTCTGGATCAGCGTGTTGGGGAAATCCTTGAGCAGGCGGTCGTAATTCGGTTTGCGCGCCAGGGCAATCGCGTTGCCCTTGGTTTCAGCGCGGTAGCCCCACCCATCGAGCACGGTCAATACAATCGGTTTCGGTCGTTTTGGCATAGGATTTTGGAATTCGCAGATTATTTTCGTGCCAGCGCGGCGCGTCCCGGAAACCGCGCGGCGGCGCCCAACTCTTCCTCGATGCGCAGCAGTTGGTTGTACTTGGCGACGCGGTCGGTGCGCGAAGCCGAGCCGGTCTTGATTTGCCCCGTGCCCATGGCAACCACCAGGTCGGCGATAAACGTGTCCTCGGTCTCGCCCGAGCGGTGCGAAACGATGGACGCGTAGCCGGCCTTGCGCGCCATCTCGATGGCCTCGATGGTTTCGGTGACGGTGCCGATCTGATTGAGTTTGATCAGAATCGCGTTGGCGATTTTTTCCGATATGCCGTGCTGCAGACGTACCGTGTTCGTGACGAACAGATCGTCCCCAACCAGTTGCACCTTGCCTCCCAGCTCCGCCGTCATGTGCTTCCATCCGGACCAATCGTCTTCGGCCAAGCCGTCCTCGATGGAGACGATTGGAAACTGCCGCACCCAATCGGCCCAGAACGCCGTCATCTGTTCGGACGTGCGCGCGGACTGGTCGGATTTCTTGAAAACATATTTGCCGCTGGCCTTGTCGAAGAATTCGCTGGATGCGGGATCGAGGGCGATGGCGACGTGTTCGCCGGGCTTGTAGCCGGCGGCCGTGATGGCTTCCAGAACGACCTCGATGGCTTCTTCGTTCGATTTCAGGTTGGGCGCGAAGCCGCCTTCATCGCCAACCGCCGTGGAATACCCGCGCTTGTGCAGCACGGCTTTGAGGCGGTGAAAAACTTCAACGCCCATGCGCAGGGCTTCGTCAAACGTTTTTGCTCCCACCGGCATGGCCATGAATTCCTGCAGGTCCACGGAATTATCGGCGTGCGCGCCGCCATTCAAAATATTCATCATGGGCACGGGGAGCGTGTTGCCGGACGGGTCGCTGGAATAGCGCGCCAGATATTTGTAGAGCGGCTGTCCTGCCGCCGCTGCCGCCGCGCGCGCGGCGGCCATCGAGACGGCGAGGATGGCGTTCGCTCCCAGTTTTCCCTTGTTCGGCGATCCGTCGGCTTCGATCATGCAGCGGTCAAGCGCGCGCTGGTCGGCGGCATCGAGGCCCGTGACCGCGCCGGCAATCGCTCCATTGACATTGGCGACGGCCTGGAGCACGCCCTTGCCGAGGTAGCGGGATTTATCGCCGTCGCGCAGTTCGATGGCTTCGTGTTCGCCGGTGGACGCTCCCGAGGGCACCGCGGCGCGGCCCATTGCGCCGCCTGTCAGGACAACATCCGCCTCGACCGTGGGGTTGCCACGCGAATCTATGATCTGCCTGCCGTGCACGCGCGCGATTTTCGTCGACATCCCGCCTCCTGAGAAAATTTAAACCGAATGGAACTACGATATCTCATAAATGCTGGCCGGTGGCGATTGCTCCACCGGTCAGGTGCTAAAGCCCGGCTCTTGTTGCGGTTTTGAAGTCGCGGCTGAATCCGCGACCCACAAAGCCCATATAGGAGATGACTTCTATGAACGATCCGCTTAACGATCCACAGCCTTGCTCATTCCGGTTCCTCGATCATCGATTCTTCGCGAACCACGACGACCACGCCGTCCTCGGTGACGTGATAGCGTTGGCGGTCGGCCTCCAGGTCGTATCCGATTTCCGTGCGCTCTGGGATCATGACGTGACGATCGATAATGGCATTGCGAATCCGGGAGTGCCGTCCAATGCTGACATGGTTGAACAGAATGGAGTTCTCCACTTCCGTGTAACTGTTGACGCGCACGTCGTAGCCGACCACCGAACGTTCCACGCGGCCGCCCGAAATGATTGATCCTCCGGCCACGATGGAATCTAGAGCCACGCCCATGCGCTTGGGATCGGCGAACACGGTCTTCACGGGCGGGTACTGGTGCTGCCAGGTGCGCAGCGGCCACGTTTTGTCATAGAGATTGAAAATTGGCGTGACTGAAACCAGGTCCATATTGGCTTCGTAGTAGGCCTCGATGGTTCCCACGTCGCGCCAGTATTGCGGGCCGACCTTGTTTTCATCGATGAAGTTGTAAGCGTACACCCGGTATTTCGGGAAAATGCGCGGCAGGATGTCCTTGCCAAAATCGTGCTTGGAATTCGGATCTTCGGCGTCCGCCAGAAGGGCCGGAATCAGCAGTTGAGTATTGAACACGTAGACGCCCATGGAAGCGTTGACCATGTCCGGGTGCAGGTGGGAACGTTTCGGGGAAGCGGGCTTCTCCTCGAATCCGTTGACTCGCCAGTTCGCGTCGGTTTCGATGACGCCAAAACGCCCTGCCGCTTCCTCGGCGGAAACTTCCAGCGTGGCCACGGTCACATCGGCGCCGGAGTCCACGTGCTGCTGGAGCATTTTCTGGTAATTCATTTTGTAGATATGGTCGCCCGAGAGAACGACCACGTAACGGGACTGCTCGCTGCCGATCGAATAGATGTTCTGGTAAACGGCGTCGGCGGTTCCCAGATACCAGTTCGTGGAAACACGCATCTGCGGCGGCAGCACTTCTATGAATTCGCCCAGGCCCAGCAGTTGTGACCAGCCCTGGCGGATGTGCCGGTTGAGCGAAAGGGCTTTGTATTGCGTCAGGACAAATACGCGCCGCAGGTCACTGTTGATGCAGTTGGAAAGCGTGATGTCAATGATCCGGTAGACGCCGCCGAATGGCACGGCGGGCTTCGCGCGGTCCCTGGTCAGCGGCCACAGCCGCTCGCCCTGGCCTCCCGCCAGTAGAACGCCGATCGCATCTCGCATCAGGGGCATGGGGCATCTCTCTGTCTGCGCCCGGTTTATCCGGGACAGGGGAATTTCCGCACCGATATTCTATCAGGTACTGCGGAAAGTCCTCTACTGGTACTGGCCCTGCCGTCAGGCTCAATTTTCAAAGCCTGGACATTAAAAAACAAAGCTTGACTTCGGCGGGCGGGTCCGCTAGAAGTGGTTGCCAATACGCTGTCATATAGGTGTGACCTCGCAATACATATATGATCCACAGCAATCATTGCCACATGCATCGGAAGGCGGGTGAAATTTAAGTGGCTGAAGTCAGCATTCAAGAAGGTGAGTCTCTGGAAAATGCGTTGCGCCGTTTCAAACGCAAAGTGCAACAGGAAGACATCATCAAAGAAATCAAGAAGCACAGCTATTACATGAAGCCTGGAGAGAAGCGCCGCGCGAAGCAGGCATTATCGCGCAAGCGTCTCCGCAAAAAGCAGCGGCGGGAGCAGGATTAATCTCCCCCAGGTCGGCACCATGCCCCATGGGATTTCCTAAGCACCTTCGGACGAGTCGGAATTGGGACCCACGTTTTTTTCAGGCGTATCCCAGCACAATCTGATCCGGACGAGGATGCTGCGGGCTCGGCAACCAGCGCAGAGCCACGGAGCAGCGTATGGAATACCACGATAAGGTCCTGAAGTGTTCGGAATGCAATCAGGAGTTTGTTTTCACCGCCGGCGAACAGATGTTTTTCGCCGACAAGGGCTTCAAAAACGAGCCTAAGCGGTGTAAGGATTGCAAAGCCAAGCGCTCTCAGAGCCCGGGCCAAGGTCCGAACAACATCCAACGGTCGGAGACCAAAACGACCTGCTCGCAGTGCGGGAAGGAAACTACGGTTCCTTTCCGCCCCACGCAGGGGCGTCCCGTGTTCTGCCGCGAATGCTTCCAACAGCGGCGGTCCATGGGTTCACCGGCTTAGATTGAGGGAAATGGGAAAGCCGCTGTCGCGCGTCGCGTCCTTTCGCGGCGGCGCGGCGGTTTTTTCCCCCTCAATTTTACGCTGGCGATCGATCTTTCCCATTCGGCATTACAGTTCCGTTCATTTGCGTTCATTTTCGTTTTCCATCCCGCATGGTGCTTGCGATTGCGGTGTGCGTTTGTGTTTCCTTTGAATCACAACGGGGAATTTACATCTTGCGCACCGTGTGTTTCATCCGCATTTCTCCAGCCATGTGTTCGGGCGCACAGGCTTCCGCCTGCGTGCATTTACTGCGCGGAAATTGAAAAGCACACAGGCGGAAGCCTGTGCTACCTTACCGCCTCGGCCTTTAGGGGAGGCGCATGCCGCAAATTCCCGTGCCGCCCACGGTTTGCACGATTGGCTGGGGAATGGAACAATATGAAAACTTCGCTTTCGGAATCGGCAATTCGCAACGCGCTGGGCGCTCTGGAAAAGGCTTCCGCCGCGTTTGCCCTCCGCTATCCCGGCGAGACCGAACGCCGCCAGCCCGTTCACACCGTGTACGGCGGCGCGCACCTGTTCCATGCCGAAACCGCGCGGCGCCTGGGAGATCTGGCCCTGGCGACGATGCGGGAATACGCGCCGGACGCGTTCACGTTCGCGCGTGCGATCGGACTGCCGGGCGCCGAATCTCTGCCGAAAACCGGCAAACGCGCGGCCGCGGCGGAACGTCAGTTTGCCCATTCGCCGGAAAAGCTGAGGCGCGAAAATCGCGCCGCATGGCTGGCCCTGACGATCCACGGACTCGTGCTTGAGAAACTGCAGCGCGAGCCGGTGGAGGATTTTCGGATTGATTTCGAGGACGGCTACGGAAACCGGCCCGACGGGGAAGAAGATCGGCATGCGCAGCTGGCCGCCCAGGAAGCGGCGCGCGGGCTGAGCGCCGGTTCGCTTCCTCCATTCCTGGGCATCCGCATCAAGCCGTTTTCGCCGGAACTGCGCGGCCGCAGCATTCGCACGCTCGATCTATTCGTCAGCGCGCTGTGCGAAGCGGCGCGCGGCCGCCTTCCGGAAAACTTTGTCATTACCTTGCCGAAAGTCATGATTCCCGAGCAGCCGGCCGCTCTGGCAAAATTGCTGGATGTGATGGAACCCGCGCTGGGCCTGAAGAAAGGCTCGCTGCGATTCGAGCTGATGATCGAAACCACGCAGGCGATTCTCAATAGCCGCGGGGAATCGAACCTCCCGCTGCTGCTGGACGCTTCGGCGGGCCGTTGCGTCGCCGCGCATTTCGGCACTTACGATTACACGGCCAGTTGCAGCATCACCGCCGCATATCAGACGATGGACCACCCCGCATGCGACTTTGCCAAGGACATGATGCAGGTCGCTTTCGCCGGCACCGGGATCTGGCTTTCCGACGGGGCCACCAATATTCTTCCCGCCGCGCCGCATCGCGCCGGAAAGGGCAAGCGCCTCACACAGGCCCAGCGCGCGGAAAATCGCGAAGCCGTGCACCGCGCCTGGCGCATCCACTTCGGGCACATCCAGCATTCGCTCGTCACGGCTTTCTATCAGGGGTGGGACCTGCATCCCGCGCAACTTCCCTCGCGCTATGCGGCCGTGTACTCGTTTTTTCTGGAGGGCCTGGATTCCGCCGCGGCGCGCCTGAAGAATTTCGTCGAGAAAGCGGCAAAGGCCACTCTGGTGGGCGACGTTTTCGACGATGCCGCCACGGGGCAGGGCTTGCTGAATTATTTTCTGCGCGCAATCAACTGCGGCGCGATCAGCCAGGCGGAAGCGGAACGCCTAACCGGCGTGACTTCCCAGGAGCTGCATCTCGGCTCCTTCTTGAGAATTTTGAAAAATCGCACGAAGTGAATGTCCATCCCATCGCAAAAGAAGCGGGACAGGCGGAAGCCCGTCCTGCGGGAGAGCGGATCGATTGTGGCGAATTGGTCCGGTCAACTGCCCCGATACGTCGAATACCCGAACGGGCTGATCAGGAGCGGCACGTGGTAATTTGCCTCCGGGTGGAGCACCTCAAAGACGATTGTGATTTCCGGAAACAGGGTTTCCAAATACAGTTCCGCATAATAGGCGCCTGAGTTGAAAAGCAAGCGATACGTGCGCGCTTCCAGTTGTGAATCGCCCAGCAGTTCAGTACAACGCCCGTTCGCATCGGTCAGGCCCGCGCCCAATTTTTTCCAGTTCTTACCGGACTTCACCTGCAATTCGACTTGGAAACCAACGGCCGGGCGGCCGCGCGAAATATCCAGAATGTGAGTTGTAATCGCGCTCATGATTTTTGTTCGCCGGCGAATAGCTTTTCCAGGCGCAGGCGCGTAATCAGCCGCTGCTGTTCCGCCGCGACCTGCAATTCCCCGGCTGGATCATTCTGTAAGCGATGTTCGAGAAGCGCAAGCATCTGTTCGGCGGATTTCCCCGTAGCACAGACGATATAGATGTAACCGAACCTTTCGAAATAGGCGCGATTTCTGCGTGCCAGGCGCGTTTTCACGTCTTCGCCGGCGGAGCGCGCGTTGCTTTGCTCGCTCTCCGCCCACTTTCGAGCCGACGCCGAGCCCGTCGCGGCCTGCTCGCCGATCTGCGGGTGATGGCGAAAGGCTTCCAGCCAGTCGGCGCGCTCCAGATTCCGCCAGGCGGCGTCGGCAGCGTCGCCCAGCGCGCTCAGCCTCGCGTAAGGGCGCTGCGCGGCCACTTGCGCGGCCCAGCGCGCGCTCCCGCAGCAGTCTTGCAGCGTGGATTCCGCCTTCGCGGGCGGCAGCGCGTTGAATTCGGCAAGCGTCATCGTCAGGCGGGCCTGCGCGCCGAATTTCCGAAAATGCGCAGCCGCGCCACCCCGCCATCGGGATAGATGTGAAAGCGCGCGTGCGTCGCTTCTCCCGCGTCGAGAATTTCCTTTTGGTAGACGTGCAGGGAATCCGCGCGAAGTTTGGTTCGCGGCAAAATTTCCGTCCAGCGAAGGGCCGCGAGGATGTTGGAACTGGTGATGTCGTGGGCGGCGCTGCAGACTTCGAGCGAGCAGCTCTCCGGATAATTTCCCTTGAAGTGGGACGTATCCACTTCAATGCGGCGCACCGCGCCCGGCGCTCCCAGTCGCAAAATGCACCAGTCATGGCCGGGCCCGCGCCTCCGGCGCGTTTCCCAGCCGTCGTGCATTCCCATCGAGCGGCCCGGAAGAATCAAATTATTGCGCGAGCCGAAAAACATGTTGCTTGCATCCAGGATCAGGCCCCCGTGCTCGACCGCGGCGAGATCGATTTCACCGCCGGCGCGCTCGATCGCCGCCCAGTCGGGAACGACCTCGCCATGCACGCGCAGTCGCGCCACGCCGCCGTCGGGATAAATCTTGAATCGCGCATGCGTGACGCGCCCGGCGGGGGAAACCGCCAAACGATTTTGCGCGTCGCCCGAGAGCGGCGTTTTCGCCAGCAGAGTTATCCATTGCGCTGGGGACTCCTCCAGTTGCGTGACGCCGGGATTTCCGTCGACCGTGCAGGCTTCCAGTTCGCATTGCTCCGGATAGTTTCCCTGGAAGTACGCCGTATCGACCACCACGCCGTGAACGATGCCCGGAAACCCCAATTTCACGATGCACCAGTCGAAGCCGGGCGTGCGCCGCCGCCGCGTTTCCCAGCCGTCCATCCACTTTCCGGCCTCCGTGTACTTGTCCGCGATCCATACCGGCGCGGCGGCTTTCAACAGATTTTCCTTGGGCGCGAAAAATTCGTCGTTCGCGGCCAGAACTTGCCCGCCGAACCGCTCGGCGGCCAGATCGATGTAATCGGTGAACTCCATCATGATTTGCCTCGCCGCAGCAGTGTGCCGCGCGGTGTTTTCGGAAAGAGCCCCCGATCGTATATCAATTCGCCTCCCAGAAATGTTGTTTCCACTTCGCCGCGCAGCGATTCGTTCAGGTAGGGCGACAGTTTATGGCGATGCTGGAGCATATTTGGCCTCACAATAAAACGTTTTTTTGGATTCCAGACCACGATGTCGGCATCGTATCCCGCCGCAATCGCGCCTTTGCGCTTTTCAAGCCCCGCCAGCCGAGCCGGGCCGCTGCACATCCAGCGCGCCAGATGCAGCAGCGAATCATCGCCGCCGCGCATCGCCGTCCACAGGATGGGCAAGCCCAGCTGCAGGGAGGAGATGCCGCCCCAGGCAAGGAAAAAATCGCCGGCGCTCCGGCGCTTCATTGCCGGAGGAGACGGCGAATGATCGGAAACGACGAAATCAATCGCGCCGTTTGCCAAAGCCGTCCAAAGTTTTTCGTTGTTACGCGAATCGCGAATGGGCGGCGCGCATTTATATTCCGTCGCGCCGTTCGGGATGGAGCGCGACGCAAAATACAGGTAATGCGGACACGTTTCCGCGCTGACGCGCAGCCCTTCCTGTTTGGCGCGCCGTATCAATGCCACGGAACGCTCCGACGAAAGATGAACGATATGGATCTGCGCATTGAATTCACGCGCGAGGCGAATCATCATTGCGACCGCTTCGGTTTCCGCCTCGGGCGGCCGCGATTGCAGCCACGACTTGTATTTCCTCGGATCGGCTTTTGAAAGTTTTCCAGCTTCCTTTTCCATGGGGCCGGGAAGCTCCGCGTGGATCAGCAGCGGAACATTCATTGCCGCAAGCTCCGGCAAAGCGATTCGGAGATCGCTTTCGCCAACACATTCGAATTCCGGCACGCCCGAAGGCACCAGAAAACATTTGAAACCGAATACGCCGGCGCGCTGCAGAGCGCGCAATTTTCCCGCGTTTCCCGGCACCACGCCGCCCCAGAATCCGACGTTTACCCGGCATTTCCTGCGCGCGGCCGCGCGTTTGATTTTCAGCGCCGCCGCTGTCGTCGTGGCCGGGATGCTGTTCAGCGGCATGTCGATCAGCGTGGTCACGCCGCCCGCGGCGGCCGCGCGCGTTGCCGTCCGAAATCCTTCCCAGCCCGTGCGTCCCGGCTCGTTGATGTGCACGTGCGTATCCACCAGGCCCGGCATCACGACGGAATCTCCCGCGTCATAAACAGCTTTGCCCGGGGAAATGTCGTCGTACCCCGCGACGCCCACGATCACGCCGCCACGAATGTGCACCGTCGCCGCTTTGACTCCCTCCGGCGTCACGACGCGTTTGCCGCGGATCGCGTGTATGGTTTTCATCGTGCGAGCTGCAAAAGAAATTCTTCGAGCAGATTTTGCGCGACGCGCAGGCGATACCGCGCGGTCGAGCGAATATCGTCAATCGGAGCGATTTTCCCCGCCAAACATTCCTGCGCCGCGGAGATGGCGGCGGGCGTGATCCGTTTGCCGCGCAGCGCGTCCTCGGTTTTTACGGCGCGCAGAACAATGGGGGCGATGCTGCCCAGGGCGATGCGGATGTCGCCAATCGTTCCCGCTTCCATCCGCGCGGCCCCGGCGAAGCACACTTTGGAAATCGCCTGCGCCTTGCGCGTGCCCACTTTCCGGTAGTACTGCCGCCACGGCCTGGCGCGGCGCGGCAGGCGAATGCGGCCAAGCAATTCATCCGGAGCGATCTGCATTTTCTTGTAACCGGTGTGAAATCCGTGATACGGCGTCCAGCGCGCGCCGCGCTGTGAGATCAGCTCGAGTTCCGCGTCATAGGCGAGCAGGGCGGGCGGGGAATCGGCGGCGGGCGAAGCGTTCGCGATGTTGCCGCCGAGCGTGCCGCGATTCTGCGTGGCTATGCCGCCGGTTTCGCGCGCCGCGCTGCACAGCAGTGGAAATTCGGCCTGCAGCGCGGGATCATTCCGCACGGCGGTGTACGTCGTCAGTGCGCCCAGCGTTACGGCATCGGCGGTGACTTCGATTCCGCGCAATTCCGCGAGTTTCGCGAGGCTGAAGAAACGCTTCTGCGCGAGTTTGCCGGCTTCGAGCAGCACCATCAGGTCGGTGCCGCCGGCAAATGGCTGCCACGTCCCGGGTTCGCGCGCGAGCAGGGCCAGGGCCTCCGGCAGATTTTCCGGAACACGCAGGTCATAGCTGGGAACGTTGGCCCTCATCGTTTTTTCTCCGGTTGTGCAGGCCGCGCTTCGCAGGCACGCACGACGGACGCAAAAATCTTCTGATAGCCGGTGCAGCGGCAAAGATTTCCCGCAAGGCCTTCGCGAATTTCCGCGTCGCCGGGATGCGGATACCGATCGAGCAATGCCAGCGCGGCGATCACCATGCCCGGCGTGCATATCCCGCATTGCGCGCCCCCGCATTCCAGAAAAGCGGCCTGCACGGCGTGAAGCTGTTCGCCGCCGGCAATGCCTTCGATGGTGCGAATCTCCGCGCCGCCCGCATCGATTGCGGGAACCAGGCAACTGTTGACGATCGCGCCGTCCAGCAGCACCGCGCACGCGCCGCATTCGCCCTCGCCGCAGCCCTCTTTCGTGCCCGTCAGATGCATTTCCTCGCGCAGCACGTCCAGCAGGCGGGCCATGGGATAGGCCTGCACGCTGCGCCGTTCGCCGTTGACGGTGCACGCGATTTTGATTTTCGCCACGGTGTCAGCCATGCGCGCCCACTTTCTCCGTCATCGCTTCCATAATATTTTCCGGCGTTGCGGGAATTTCGCGCAGGCAAATGTCCGTGGCATTTTCGATGGCGTTCAGAATGGCCGGCGCGGGGCCATCCATGGGCAGTTCGCCGATGCCTTTGGCTCCGTGCGGGCCGAAGGGATACGGCTGCTCTTCGAAAAAAACACGAATGGGAGGAACGTCCGCGGCCGTGGGCATGATGTAGTTGGTCATCTGGCCGTTGGCCATGCGGCCTTCGCGCCAGACCACGTTTTCATAGAGCGCCATGCCGATGGCCTGGGCCACGCCGCCCTCAATTTGTCCCGCGGCGAGCGCGGGATTGATGGCCTTGCCCACTTCCTGCACCGCCACGAAATCGGTGACGCGCGCCTCGAACGTTACTGTATCCACGGCGACTTCGGCCACATAGACGGCCCAGGCGTAGGCGCCGTAGGCGTCGCCGCTGTAGGTGGCGTCGTCCCAGTGCAGGCCCGGCGGAGGTTCGTATTGGCTGCGCGAGCGCAGCGGGCCGCGCGTTTCGATGTAACTTTGGCAGGCGCGCGCAAATTCTTCCTCGGTGCATGCGTCGTTGAGCAGGCCGCTCTCCAAGAGCGTTCGTTTCAGCGCCAGCGCCGCCTCTTCCACCAGTTTTCCGACAATCATGGCGGTACGCGAAGCGACGGTGGGCCCGCTGTTGGGCACGGCGCCGGTGTCGGGCTGCGCAATTTCGATGCGATCGCAGCCAATGCCCAGCGCATCGGCTGCGATCTGCGAAAAGATCGTGTTCGTGCCCTGCCCGATTTCCGTGCTGGCCGCCAGGATGCGCACGCATCCTTCGCGCGTCGCTTCCATTTCCACAACCGAGGCCAGAGTGACTTCGCCCGACCCGGTAAAGCCCGCGCCGTGACAGAAGCACGCAAGGCCCATGCCGCGCTTTACGGCGGCGCCGGGATTTTCCCGCGCGAAGCGTTCGAGTTTGGCGTGGTAATCGCTTTCGCGGAGAGCGCGATCCAGCAGGGCGTTCAAATCCACGTCTTCGTGAATCACCTGGCCGGTGGCCGTCGTCTGGCCCTTGCGAATAAAATTGCGGCGGCGAAATTCTTCCGGCGTCAGATGTACGGCGCGGGCCACCTGATCGAGGTGCCGCTCCAGGGCAAAAATACTTTGCGGGGCGCCGAATCCGCGAAATGCGCCGTGCGGGGGCGCATTGGTAGCCACGGTTTGCGCGCGAATGCGCACATTGGGGCAGGAGTAGGGTCCCGCGGCGTGAATGGTTCCGCGGGAAAGGACCACGGCGGAAAGCGTGGCGTAAGCGCCGCCATCGATCACGAAGTCGATGTCCATGGCGACCAGTTTGCCGTCGCGCGTGACGCCGGTGCGGTGCCGCGTGCGCGACGGATGGCGCTTGGTGGTGGCCGCCATGTCTTCCGCGCGGTCGTATACGATTTTCACGCGCTTTCCCGACTTCCACGCGAGCAGCGCGGCGTGCGCCGCGATCATCGACGGATATTCCTCCTTGCCGCCGAATCCCCCGCCGGTTTCCGCTTGAATGACGCGGATTTTTTCCGCAGGCAGGCCGAACAGGAGCGTCAGGGCCTTGTGCACGTAATAGGGGCACTGCATGGAACCCCACAGGGTCACGCCGTCCGCCGGGCTGGCCAGCGCGACCATGCCTTGGTTTTCGATGTACAGCTGTTCCTGCGCGCCCGTGCGGTACTCGCCCTCGACGATTACGTCGGCGCGCGCCCACGCGCTGTCCACGTCGCCTTTGTTCACGCGGTAGGATTTGAATACGTTGTCCTTGCCCCAGATGATTTCGCGCCCGGACAGCGAGTCCTCAATCGTGAAAATCGCGGGCAGCGGTTCGACGTCGATGTGCACGGCTTGCCGCGCCTGCTCCAGCAGATATCTATCGGGATGAGCCAGCAGAACGACCGGCTCCTCGGGATGATGGATCATTCCGGCGGCAAGGCACGGTTGATCATGTTCGATCAGGGTAATTTCATTTTTCCCGGGAATGTCCGCCGCGGTGACAATCGTGAATTCGTGCCAGGGAATTCCGTCGCCATAGCGTATGCCAAGGATGCGCCCCCGCGCGACGCTGCTGCGCACCGTTGCGCCGTGTATCATCTCCGGGGACGCGTCCGGGAAAGCGAGATCGTCCACGTAACGGGCGCGGCCGGTGACCTTTTCGCGCCCTTCCTTCCGGACCACGGAATGTCCCAGGAATTTTTCTTTCATGCTGCAAGGCCTCGTGGAAACCTCTGCTCTGTCCTGCGTTCAGTACGGGATGCGGTCCTGTTTCTGTTTCCACTCGCGAAAGGCTTCGAGTCCCTCATCGTGCATCATCGACTGCAGTGGGATGCGCCGCTCGGAACAGGCGCGAGCCAATTCCTCGTAGATGAAGGAGTCGTCAAAGCCGGCGTCGGCGGCATCCTTCGCGGTGGCCGCGTAATAGATCCGATCCGCGCGCGCCCAGTAGATTGCGCCCAGGCACATCGGGCAGGGTTCACAGCTGGTGAAAATTTCGCATCCCGTGAGCTGGAAAGTGCCCAGTGTGCGGCAGGCTTGGCGGATGGCCATAACTTCCGCATGCGCGGTCGGGTCATTATCGCAAGTGACCGAATTCACCCCCGTGGCGATGGCGCGCCCATCCTTCACCACAACAGCGCCAAACGGTCCGCCGCGGCCCGAACGCACGTTCTCCACGGCTTGCCGGATCGCTTCCTGCATGAAGGTGTTGGTCATTGTGCGTTTCCCGACCGGATGTGTTTCCATCGGGATTGTACCGGAAAAGTTGAATCCGGGATTACTTGGTTTTCCAATGGTTAGCATATAAAGTGCCAGCATCGATGCATCTGACCCCACTATTCGGGTTGCTCGGCGGGTTGCTGGTTCTGGCCTTTGCCGCCAACCGGCTGTTCCGCTGGACGCGCATTCCGGACGTCGTCGTTCTCATGGCCACCGGATTGTTGATCGGTCCCGTGCTGGGATGGGCGCATGCCGAGCAATTCAAAGACGTCACGCATGCGTTCGGGACACTCGCCCTGATTCTGATCCTGTTCGAAGGCGGGCTCGACCTGAACATCCGTGAAACGCTGAGTCATTTTCCAGGGGGGTTGTTGTTCGGCGGAGTGTCTTATGCGCTCACGACTCTGGCGGTCGCCCTGGTGGCGCATGCCAGCCTGGGACTGGGGCGGCGAGACAGCTTATTGGCCGGCGCGATTGTCGGCTGCACTAGCAGTACGATCGTGCTTCCAGTTCTTCAGCAATGGAAAACGGAAAAAGCCGCCAAGATTATTCTGCTCCTCGAGTCCACGCTCGGAGACATCCTGGCCGTGCTCACCGTCGGTTTTCTGCTGACGTACCATCAGCCGGGGAGATCGCTGGTGGGAGATTTCTTGACCGGTTTTTTTTCGCAGGTAACGATTTCCCTGGGGGTCTCCTTTCTAATTGGATTAGCGTGGTCGCGGCTGCTTCCGATTCTATCCGAGCAGCAATTCTGGCAAGTTCTGACCTTTTCGATGGTATTGCTGCTGTATGCGGGCACGGAAGGGCTGGGGGGAAGCGGGCTGCTGGCGGTGCTGGGATTCGGATTGACGCTTTCCAATATTCCCGGCGAGCGCCGCGCGATTGTTCCGTCGCTGTTTCAACTTTCGCGGCCCAGCGCGGAGCCTCATGAGAGGATTCTGAACTTTCATGCCGAACTGTCTTTTCTGGTGCGCACGTTTTTCTTTGTCCTGATTGGCGTGGTCGTGCAGTTGTCCGGACTCAGGCCGATCTGGCCGTTGATGCTGGGCGTGGTCGGAGCGATCTATCTGGCTCGCTGGGCGTCGATTCAAATCTGCCGCGGCACGTGGAGCGGTCTTGGCGTACCTGACCGCGAGAAGATCCTTTGGATGCTGCCGCGCGGGCTAATCACAATTGTGCTGGCGCTGGAAATTGTGGAAATCCGAGGCCCTGCGATGGAGTTCCTTCCGGCGATGGCTTTTGCCGCAATCCTGCTGACCAATCTGATTCTGGTTTTTGGAAGCGTGCGAACGCAGCGCCTGGGCCCTGCAGGGTTGCCGCAG
>Ga0307374_10006242_pt1 | contig 18843 bp, 14 predicted proteins | sample OX3MG_FD_202532 | JGI IMG/M metagenome (GOLD analysis project Ga0307374, IMG submission 202532) | Soil microbial communities from Risofladan, Vaasa, Finland - OX-3 | ecosystem: Environmental > Terrestrial > Soil > Coastal area > Acid sulfate soil | place: Finland: Risofladan, Vaasa | collected...
GCCGTCCGCCGCTTCTGGCCCCGCTAGGCGGAGAGGCGCACGGATTGCTGGGGGCAGGAGTTTGGCAATAACGCCACTCCTCCGACGCTGGCTGCCGACGCTCTTGCAAACTTGTTCTATGCGACCGTTACAAAGTGCACCGCTCCCGAGCCGCGATATACGGTCGATTCCAACAACCACTTCGCCGATACGGGGATGAGCTACGACGGAGACGGAAACCAAACGGCGGACACGGTAAACACCTACGCCTACGATGCGGAGAGCCGCATCGAGTCGGCCGACGTGGGCGGGACCTACTATTGCTACATCTACGATGGGAACGGAATGCGCGTCGCCAAGGCGACGGCCAGCAGCAGCGCGTGCAGCAGCCTGACCGTCTACGAACTCTACTGGCGGGCGATCTCGGGCGACACGATAGCCGTAAGCGACGGCAGCGGCAGCACCACCAACTCCAGCTACCACGAATATATTTTCTTCGCTGGGCGGCGCGTGGCGCGGTCGGACCCGTCCTCGGGGAACGTGTATTATTTCTTCGTGGACCAGGTGGGCAGCACGCGCGCGATGACGGACCAGAACGGCTTGGTCTGCTTCCAGATGGACTACTTCCCCTACGGGCAGGAGAACACCCCGGCCGGAGCCAACAACACCTGCTCGACCAGCTATCTGTTTACCGGCTACGAGCGCGACGCCGAGACCGGGCTCGATTACGCCTTTGCGCGGTACTACAATTCGCGCGAGGCGCGTTTCATGTCCGCCGACCCGCTTAGCGGCAACGTCAGCGACCCGCAATCGCTCAATCGCTACGCCTACGTGCTGAATAACCCGACGAGCTACATCGATCCCAGCGGGCTTGACACATCGTCCAGCGATTGCTCGACGACGGCGTCCTGCACCGTTTGGGTGAACGGCGACGCAAGCGGCATCGGTCCAGGCGTGTACGTCACATACAATTGTTTCCTCACCATTGGAAGCGTTGGGTGCGCCCCGGTGCGACACGTCAATCAAGTCGTGAAGAACCTGCCGCCGCCCCCGAAGCCGCAATCGCAGTCATACGCCGACTGCGTAAAAAATCTGGCAAATGTCGATAGCATTCAAAATCTGACACATGCAGGAAACGGCTTCCTTGCCAGTTCTTTTCTTTCAAATACCTTCTCTTCGTTCATCCAACTGAGCCAGGACATTTCTGCGTTCCCTTTCGGCTCGACCGGGAACGACATCGCCCAAGCTGCCCTGAGCAACGGGTTGGGTCCACTCGCGCAGAACGCAGCCCAAAACGTACCTAACGTGGCGGTTTCCGCCGCCGCTGTCAGCATCACAGCGTCCGAAAACGGAATTCAAGCCACCGCGACGAGTGTCACGGCGATCCTCCCGTTTGGGACGCTTGCTCAAGCCGGAGCCGGGTTGTTGGCCGACGTTTTCACGGGCAAGATCATTTACGATGCTGGCATCGCGCTGGGAGCATCAGCGGTATGCGCAGTTCCCGGAATTCGTTAGTTGAAAGGCGTGTGCAATGAACGTGCCACTGTCTCGACTAATAGCTGACCTCCTCGGCGCGAGCGTTGGCGTCTGGGGAATCTGGAACCTCCTGCGCAAGCAACATAGGCTACGGGGGACAGCTCGCACCTTGAGATGGGCAATCGTTGTGTTGGGGGCAGCCGTCTTTGGGGCCTCCCAGAGTGGAATGCTTGGCGCACATTGGGTCATAGGAGTTGTCGGGCTTTGGGCAGCATGCTTTTCCTTCGCATTTCCAGATATCTCATTCTACCTTGTAATGGGATGTCAAAAGCTAACGGGATGGCCGCGCGGACCTCAGTCTGGCAACGCACGTGGCATCAAACCTGCCTGAAACCGCGCCATGTTGCCGCAAGCGCAGTCCTATGCCGACTGCGTTAAGAACAGCGGGAACGAAGCAAGCGTGCAGGCGGCCCTGCGGTACATTAGCGGCGGGCGGATAGGCAACGGTGCTTTCTTCAGCGCACTCCTCGGGAATCCGATCTCGGGGATAATCCAGACGGTCGAGGACGCGACCACCCACTCTTGGTGGGGTGCAGGCTCGGCGGCCGCAGGCACGGGGCTCGGCCTAGCCGGCGGCAACGTGGCCACCGCCGCCGCGCCGTACTTGCCGCCCGTCGTTGTCGGGGTATCGGCAAGTGTTTCCGCTCAGGTGGACGGCCCGAGTGGGGTTGCAGCCATATCGGCGAGCTTCAACGCCGTTGTGCCGATCGGCCAAATTGCAAGCGGTGCCCTCAGCGTCTTCGGGAGTGCGCTCACGAAATTCGGCAACCTTGTTACTTTGCCCGTGAGTATCACGGCATCAGCCTTCGGCGCCATCACCTGCACCGTGGGGCCCTAGGAACGGCGGGCGATATGAGTACGTATGCCAGCGGGGGGTTCCTGCCGGACGCTGCCTCCACGACCATCCTGGTTTGGCTTCTTGCCTGGGGGATCCGTCGGCAGGGCGAGCTCGATATCGGACTGGATCGCGCAGCAAAGCGCGTCCGCTGGCTCGCTGTCGGCCTTGGTGTGGCCCTTGCATCTGCCGCACCGAAGCTGGACTCCGTGTGGTGCGCACTCGGCGGCTGGGTGCTGGCGACCGCATTCCTCGCATGGCCAAACTTCGCCCATCACCTAACGAGCTTGCTCCGATGGGCAAGGATCATCCCGAATCGCGCTGCCCCAGCGCCCTAGGCGGTGGAGCACCGGCGGGTGGCGCACCCTCGCTGCGGTTTCAGTGCCTGATTTTTCGGGTGCCGCGCTCTTTGCGTTGTTCGCACAAGGGTGCGTCTTTAGTGGTGGTCGCCGGTCCGTTCATGTAATCTCCGAGTCCGGCTCGCACAGGCCTACTCCCCGAAACTGCCGGAGAGATTCTTCGCGGAGTTTACCCTGAGCCCCTTCGCTGTATTCAGGGCCGTTCGACGGGAAGGGCGAACGGGCTCAGAATGACGGCGCGGCGCTATGCGGTGTCACCGTCCTACCCATGCGGGCTCGCCCTTAGCAGGAGGGGAGAAGGAAGGCTGCGCGCTGCACGCATCCCGTGACGCTGAGCGTTGGGGCGGGTTACTTCATTCCGATTCTTCCCCTTTCATTTGCTGGGCCAGATAGTTCGGCAATCCCATCTGCTCGATCATGCTCAGCTCGGTTTCGAGCGTATCGACGTGCTCCTCTTCGTCCTTGAGGATTTCTTTCAGGAAATCGGCGGTGGCGTTGTCGCCGGCCTTGCGGGAAATCTCGATGGACCTGTTGTAATCGGCAACCGCTCCCTTTTCGAGCGCCAGGTCGTTTTCCAGGTGTTCCTTCACGTTTTTGCCGATCCTGATATGGCCCAGTTGATCCATGCGCGGCAAGCCTTCGAGGAAGAGTATGCGCTCGACGATTTTCTCGGCGTGTTTCATCTCTCCGATGGCCTCTTTCTTGGTCTGCCCCGCCAGCCGCCGGTAACCCCAGTTCTCGCACATTTCCGCGTGCAGTATGTACTGATTGATGGCGGCGAGTTCTTCCTTAAGCCGCTCGGAGAGTTCGGCAAGCACTTCCGGTTTGCCCTTCATTGGCTTCCTCCTGCCTGCGTCGTGCGATTTGCTTCCGGCATGGCGTATTGCCGCATTGTAATGCGGCCGCCGGCTCCGGTGGAACCGAAACCGTTTGTCATCTTCCCTTTACTTCGCGTCAAGAACCTATTCACACCCGGTCTTGCATGATAGAATCCGCCTGTAGATTTTTGCGGCGATTTCGTCCAGAGGCGCCGCCATGGCCGTATTCCCTCGCGCTTACCCGTCGTCCGAAGAGGCACACCATGAAGCCCAGGCTCACGAAGCGAAGCGGACGCGGCGGCCGAAGCCAACGGGGAGACGCCACTCGGAATACCGATCCTCCCGGCAATTTCCCCGTCGCCGGCGTTGGCGCTTCGGCGGGCGGACTGGAGGCTATCGAAAAATTCCTGAAAGCCCTGCCGGCGGATACGGGCACCGCCTATGTGCTCGTACAGCATCTCGACCCGACGCATGAAAGCCGGCTGACCGAAATTCTCTCTCATTCCACGGCGATGCCCGTCGTGGAAGCGAAGCAGGGAACGGAGGTCCGGCCAAACAGCGTTTACGTCATTCCTCCCAACAAAAACATATCGATCACACGACAGAAGCTGCATCTCGAACCGCGCCGGAATTCCAAAACACAACACATGCCCGTCGACTTCTTCTTCGGGTCGCTGGCCGGCGACCGGAAGCATCAGTCGATCGGGATCATCCTTTCCGGAACCGCCTCGGATGGGGTTATGGGAATGCGGGCGATCAAGGCGGAGGGCGGCATCACGTTTGCCCAGGATCCCGGTTCAGCCAAATATGCCGGAATGCCGGAGAGTTCCATCGCCTCCGGGGCCGTGGATTTCGTTCTGCCGCCGGAAGAAATCGCGCGGCATCTGGGCCGCATGGGCAACCATCCCTATCTGACAACGTCGGAACCGGGAGGAAAAGAGCCGGAACAAGCGCTGCCGGGCGACCGAACCGCCGATCAGCTGTTCGGCATGCTCAAGAAATCATTTGGCGTGGATTTCACCAATTACAAATCCACAACCGTGCATCGCCGGATTCGGCGGCGGATGGCGCTGGGGGGCATCGGGAACCGGGAAGAGTATCTCGACTACTTGAGGGGCAATCCGGAAGAGCTGCGCGCGCTGTTCCAGGACATGTTCATTGGCGTCACCGAGTTCTTCCGCGATCCCGGCCTGTTCAAAACCCTCGAGCGAAGCATCTTTCCCTCCATTGTGAAGAATCGCGCCGATGACGCGCCGATCCGCATTTGGGTTCCCGGATGCTCGACCGGGGAGGAGGTATATTCGATCGCGATCTCGCTGCTCGAATACCTCGGCAACCGGGCATCGAGCACTTCCACTCAGATTTTCGGCACCGACGCCAATGAAGAAGCCATTCGTGCGGCCCGACGCGGAAGATACGGAAAGGAAATCTCGGAGAGCGTCGGCCCGGACCGCCTCCGCCGCTACTTCACCAAGGATTCGGAAGGCTATCAGATCAGCAAGGCCGTCCGCGATCGATGCGTTTTCGCCAGGCACGATATCACGCGCGACGCACCCTTCCGGAATCTGGACCTGCTGAGCTGCCGCAACCTGCTGATCTACCTGAATACCCCCGCCCATCAACGGCTGATCCCGCTCTTTCACTTCACGCTCAAGCCCACGGGCTTTCTGGTGCTGGGTTCGGCGGAAACCGTGGGGGGATTCGGCGATCTTTTTAATTTGGCCGATCGGCACTACAAGATTTACTCGAAACACCTGACAGCCTCACGGCCTTACTTCGAGTTCCCCCATGAGTACGCCTCCGAGCCGGCGGCGCAGCCGCAAGCCTTGCCCGTGCCGCCGCGCAGTGGCTTCGACCTGCATCGCGCCGCCGCCGACCAGATACTCCTAAGCCAACACGGCCCGCCGGCGGTGCTGGTGAACAAAAACATGGACATCCTGCACTTCCGAGGGCACACCAGCCCCTACCTGGAGCCGGCGCAGGGCGCCGCGAGCCTGAATTTGCTCAGGATGGCGCGCGAAGGGCTGCTGGTCGGGATCGAGAAGGCGATAACCTCCGCCCGGAAGAAAAATGTCCCCGCTCGGCAGGAAGGCCTGCGTGTGCACTCCCCAGGCGGAGAAAGAATCGTGGACATCGACGTTTTGCCGATCCATGCGCCGGGCACCGGGGAAAGCACGTTCCTGATCGTCTTCGAGAACGAAGGGACAAGAAAAAAAACGGCGGGGCAGTCTCGCGGGGGACGAACGAAAACCGCGGCCCGGCGCATCGCCGACGACCGGGTCGTCCAGCTCCAGCAAGAGCTCGCGGGGACAAAGGCATATCTTCTGTCGGTAATCGAAAACCAGGACTCGGCCAACGAAGCGCTGCGGTCGCTCAACGAGGAACTCCAATCCTCGAACGAGGAGCTGCACAGCACCACCGAGGAACTCGAAACCGCGAACGAAGAGCTGGAATCGGCCAACGAGGAACTCAATACCTTGAACGAGGAGGTCCATCGCCGGTCCGCCGAACTGGCCGAAATCAACGAGCGGTTGCAGCGAGAACTGACCGCGCGGCAGCAAGCCGAGGAGCGGTTTCATCGGATGGTGGAATCGGCGCCCGACGCGATGGTTTTCACCGACGCGGAAGGGAAAATCGTGCTGCTGAACGGGCAGACCGAGGAACTGTTCGGCTACCGGCGGCAGGAGTTGATCGGCCAGCCGATCGAGATTCTTTTGTCCGAGCGCTGGCGCAAAGAATACGTTTCTCGCCTCGCCTCCTACATGCAGAACCCGCCGTCGCCACGCGCGGAAACCGAACTGGATCTGTGGTGCCGGCGGAAGGATGGCAGCGAGTTTCCCGCCGCGATCAACCTGAGCCCGCTGCCGGCAGAAGAGGGAAGCCCGTTGACATCGAGCATCATTCGCGATATCAGCCGGCAAAAGGCGATGGTGGAACGCGCCAATCAGGCCTTACGGCTCGAAGAGCGCAATCACATGGCCATGGACGTGCACGACACGCTGGCGCAGGGGCTGACCGGCATTGTGCTTCAGCTCGAAGCGGCCGAGGAGGTATGCAAGCAAGAGCCACCGGAGGCCATGCGCCACATTGTCCGCGCACGCGAGTTGGCGCGATCGACGCTCGAGGAAGCCCGCCGCTCCGTCCTCGTGCTTTCCGGCTCTCCTCCCGGAGAGAAGGGCTTGGGCGATTCGATTCTCGAAATGGTGGAGCGCTTTCGTTCCGAAACGCCGGTCCGGCTGGAATTTTCCCTCACCGGGATTCCGCAGCGCCTGGATGTGACCGCCGAAGAAAACGTGCTCCGGATCGCCCAGCAGGCGGTCACCAACGCCCTGCAACATTCACAGGCGAACTGCATTCAAGTGGAACTGGCGTTCAATACCGTCGAAGCGCAGCTTTGCGTGACGGATAACGGCCGGGGGTTCGTCGCCTCCGCCGCTCGCGACGGATTCGGCCTGCGGAGCATGCGCGAACGCGCCCGATATCTCGGCGCAACGTTCCATCTGTCGAGTCAACCCGGAGAAGGGACCCGGATCGAAGTTCAGATTCCCATCTCTCCATCCGCGGCCAGACCGATTTGAAGACAGCCCACTCAGCTCGGAGCAAACGAATCCGCGTCGTCATCGCGGATGACCATCCGATCGTGCGCGAAGGCCTGCGGGCCGTACTCAAGACGCAACGGGATATCGAGGTGGTGGCCGAAGCCGCCAACGGCCCTCAGGCCATCGAACAGTTTCTTCTCCACCGGCCCGATGTGCTGTTGCTCGACCTTCGCATGCCGGAGATGGATGGCATCGGCGTTCTTCGAGCCGTCCTCGAAAAGAAGCCCGACGCCAAGATCGTCGTGGTCACCCACTACGGCGGCGACCAGGATATCTACCGGACGCTGCACGCCGGCGCGAAGGCGTATTTGCTGAAAGATTCCCCGCGCCAGGAACTTCTCGAGTGCATCCGGGCCGTGCACGCGGGCCGGCGGTGGATTTCACCGCCGGTGGGCGCGCAGTTGGCCGCGGGGATGGAAATGCCGCAGCTCACCCGTCGCGAAGTGGAAATTATCCGATTGATGGCAAACGGCAAGAGCAACAAGGAAATCGGCGATTCGCTCGGGATCAGCGATAACACGGTAAAAGTTCACGTTCGCAACATGTTCAGGAAACTCGGCGCCACGAGCCGCACGGAGGCGCTTCGAATCGCGCTGCTGCGAGGAATTGCGCATCTGGACGACCATATGGCAATCTGAACGCTCTCCGGCCCGTCAGGCGAACCCCGCATTTGCGGCCATCTCCCCTCCGGAAGCGCGGACCCACTAATACCTAAGCAGTATATTTTTCTACCCCCCATTGAGAATTGATCCTTTCACACATCACGGGGTACCTTCTGACCAAAGCCCCTGCCCATGGCCCAACCATCACGAGCAGGCTGAGGGGGGTCGGCGGGGATAGCGAAGCAGGATGCATTACCCGGGGAGCCTCCCTGAGGGCCTGGCCGAAGTAGCATCCGGACAGGCCAGGCCCAGGGAGGATTTGGAGACTATCGATGGTCGAGCAAGGTCTCCTTCCACGAGCCAGTCAACCCAACGAAACGATAAGCCAAGGGAGCAAACCATGGAGACTGGAAAGTGTGGTGTCCTGTTGGTGGACGACACGAGTTCGGACGGCTCGCTCCTGGTCAAACAACTGAAAACGATTGGATTTCGTTGTTCTTTCGCCCGCTCATTTGAGGAAGCCAAGGCCAGGCTCTGTGCCGAGGATTTCAACATTGTCCTCAGCAAGCTCAGCATGAATGGGGGTACCGCATACGAATTGCGGCCCCTGCTGATCGGACGGCCGATCAGCTTGTTTTACTCGCTCTCTGTCGAACAGGATTGTTGGTGGATTCCGGGCGTGCGTGAGGGGGTCGAGTGCCTGGGTGAACCGGCGCTGCGCCCGGACGACTTCCTCCAGCTGCTTGTAGTGGCCGCAGGCTGCACGAGCACAGGCACGGCGGCTTCAGCCAACTAAAACGCCTCGGGCCCGCGCCGGGAACCTGGGGCGGATTTTCCCCTGAACCGGACTTTCGGACCGGCCGCCATGGCCCGGGCTCGCCGGAGCTAGACACCTGTCCGAGACCCGGGCCCCGCAGGAAACCCTTGTATTGACGCTGTGATTCCAAAGGGACTACAATTTTTGAGGATTGGGGGGCCAGGCCATGTCCGGTCTCAAGAAGCTACTCGTCTCATCGTTTTTCCTTGGACTTATCTACGCCTACACCTTTACCTTGCCGGCGCAAGGCCGGCAGAACAATTCGGCCGACCAGGCCGCCCAACCCCGCAAGCTCAGCAAGAAGCAGGAACAGGAGTTGATGAAGGAGTTGGGCAACCCCTATAAGAATTGGATTAGCGGTCCCATTTCCTACATCATCACTCCCGCCGAGCGCAAAGCCTTCTCGCAGCTGCAGACCAACGGGGAACGCGAGCAATTCATCGAGGAGTTCTGGGCCCGGCGCAATCCCAACCCCGGCACGGAAGATAACAGCTTTAAAGACGATTTTTACCAGCGGGTGGCTTACGCGAACGAGCACTTCGCCTCGGGCATCCCCGGCTGGAGAACTGATCGCGGCAGAATTTACATCATGTGGGGTCCACCGGCTTCGATCGAGGCCCACCCCACCGGCGGCACCTACGAGCGTCCCGGCAGCGAAGGCGGCGGACAAACGGAAACCTATCCCTTCGAGGACTGGACCTACAATTACCTGCCCGGCATCGGCAACAACGTCGTTCTCGAATTCGTCGACCCCACGATGACCGGCGAGTATTACCTGACAACCGACCCATCGAAGAAGGACGCCCTGCTCATGGTTCCCGGCGCCGGCCTGACGACGGACGAGGCGTTGGGGTTGGCAAGCAAGACGTCCCGCTTCCAGCGCACCGACGGAACGCATCTGGCGAACCCCGAAGGCGGCGGTCCCGAGCCCGCGTCACTCGACGAATTCAACAGGCTGGACCTCTACGCGAAAATCTTTTCGCCGCCCCCGGTCAAATTCAAGGATTTGGAAGCGATCGTCACCTCGCGGGTGCTGCGAAGCGATTTACCCTTTCAGTACCGCTTCGATTTCCTTCGCATCACCGACTCGACCGACCTGGTCCCCGTCAGCGTCGAGGTCCCGAACAGGGAGATGTCGTTCAAGGATAAAGAAGGGGTGCAAACGGCGACGCTCCATATCTTTGGCCGCATTTCCACGCTGGGGGGCCGCATCGCGCAGACTTTCGAGGACACGGTTCAGCAGGACATTCCCTCGTCGCTATTCCAGAAGTCGATGGGCGGCCGGGCCATTTACCAGAAGGCGATGCCGCTGCGTCCCGGGCTGTATCGGCTGGACCTGGTCGTCAAGGACGTCAACAGCGGCAACGTCGGCGTCATCAGCACCCGTTTGCCCGTGCCCCAATACACCGACACGAAACTGAGCGCCAGCACGCTCATTCTGGCCGACCAGATCCAAGGCGTCTCCGCTCGCGATATCGGTGTCGGCCAGTTCGTTCTCGGCGACGTCAAGGTGCGGCCCCGGATCGGCGCGACGTTCCATTCGAACGAGACCCTCGGGTTCTACATGCAGGTCTATAACCTCAAGATGGACCCGAAAACGCATCACTCCGACGCCACCATCAATTATTTGGTGACCAGCGGCGCCAAGACAATTTTGAACCAGAAACAGACCTCCGCCCAGCTGGGCGATACGGGCGAGCAGCTCACCATCGAAAAAAAGATGCCTTTGGTTGGATTGCCGCCCGGTCATTACAAACTCCAGATCACCGTTCGGGACAATGTGACCCAGAAGGACATCGTTCAATCCGCCGATTTCACCGTCAAGCCCGCGGCGAAAGCGGCGTTGAGCGAAGCCAAGGAATGATGGAAAAGTAGGGAGCCGAACTCATGCGCCTGCGGGCACTGCTACCGGCCCTTTTCCTGGCGATCTGCTTCCCCGCCGCCCCGGCGCGGGCTGCAGGGCGGAGCGGGAAAGTGAGTGGAATTGTAGTCGCTCAGGGCACGCCGCAGCTCGGAGCGACGGTGATCATCACGCCGGAAGGCATGCCGGGACAGGCGACGCGGCTGGTGACCAACCGGCGCGGCGTCTTTACCTCGGCCGCCCTGCTGCCCGGCGCCTACTCGGTGCGGGCCCGCGTGGCCGGCTTCCTGCCTGCGTTTCAATCCCGCGTCCTGGTCCTGGTGGGGCAAGTCACCCTGCTGCGGATCCAATTGGGATCTTTGTTCTCCTCGATCGACCGGTTGCGTCAAGGACCGCTCGATAAGGGCGCTCCCGGCGAATGGAATTGGGTGCTGCGCTCGGCAACCATCACCCGCCCCGTTTTGCGGTTCGCTCACGGCCGGGTGACGATCGGCCCCGAAGCCAGGCACAAGGCCCTGGTGTCCCGCGGCCGCGCGGAACTGACGGCCGGGTCGCTTTCCGCCTGGTCCCCTGTCAATCCGCAAACGATGGGCTCGACTTCCTTCTTCTATGACCGCGGTTTCAGCCCCACCAGCCATCTATTGATCGCCGGCCGCTTTGGCTACGACCACACGACCGATTCGGCCTTCGCCGCCACCTGGGTTCGGTCGACCGACGCGCAGGCCGGCACGAGCGATTCGACCACGATCATCTTCCATGAGTCGCAGATGGAACCGGACGGGTCCTCGTTCCGCGGCATGGAGATCGATTCCCACCGCAAAATGAATCTGGGTGGCCGGGTGGAGATCGACTACGGCGGTCAGTTCGTGCTCGCCACGATGAACGGCGCCGCGACGGCCGCGCGCCCGGAAGTGCGCCTGCGCTTCGTGATCGATCCGGCATGGACGGCATCGCTTTTGCTGGGCTCGAATCCGTGGTCCCGGAACACGGCCGATTCTGGCCAGGTGCTCGATCATTTCGCGACGCCGGTCGAAAGCGCCGGCCGCCTGACCCTGGACCGCCCGTGGCATGAAGAGCTCCGGATCGAGCATCGAACCGGACGCCGCGGCGCGCTTTTGGCGGCGATCTTCCACGACAGCGATTCGCACACCGCCATCTTCGGCCGCGGCACCTTGGCCGGTCCGAACACGATCGTCGATCCTTACTCCGACGCGTTCGTCTATGACGGCGGCTCGCTCGCGCAATGGGGCGCCCGGGTGGGCTACACGGAAAAGATCTCGAGCCACTGGCAAGCGGCTCTGGTCTATGCATGGTCCCGAGCCCTGGTCCCGGTCAAGGACGGGCTGGCGACGGGCTCGCTGCGCGACGCCATCGAGGGGCAGGGCCGGGATTCGCTCGGCGGGCGGGTTTCCGGACGAATCGAGCGCACCGGCACCGAGCTGTCGGCCGGCTATCAATGGATCGATGGGCCCATCCTCACTCGGCCCGATCCCTTCGGCGAGGCGCTCTACGGGATCGATCCGTACCTGGATGTGAGCGTGCGGCAGCCGCTTCCGAATTTTCTTTGCTGCCGGATCATTGCCATCGTGGACCTGCGCAATCTGCTGGCCCAGGGTTACGTCAACCTGGATACCGGCGGCGGAATCGCCCTCGTGATGCCCGCCGCCCGCGCGGTTCGCGGGGGGTTTGCCGTACAGTTCTAGGGAGCCAGGGGGGCCGGCTGATGCGCGTTTCCCGCGCGAGCGGCGGGGGCCGCGTAAAGCCGCCGGTCAGGGGCGAGAGGAAGTTGCGGCAAGTCTGAGGATGGAAGCAAGCGCCAATTCGTATGGAGTGTCTCCGGCCGGCGTGCCTCGGCCGTCGCTGGGGATACGGCTGCGCGCGGTCATCCTGGCCTTATTGACGATCGCCGCCGTTGTCTTCGCGGCCCTCAACTTCGAGCAGCGCCTGCATTTCAATCTGCCCGATGACGGGGTCGTCTGGTGGGATACGGCCGGCGGCGTTACCGCCCGCCAGGTAACCCCCGATTCGCCCGCGGCCAAAGCCGGAATCCAGCCGGGCGACATCCTGATTGCCGTGGACGGAAGGCCCGTGAAGCGGGCCACCGACGTCGCCCGGGACCTGTATCGGGCCGGGTTGTGGGCGCAGCTGAACTATCGCGTGTTGCGGCGGGACGGCCCCGTGGCTATTTCCCTGGTCACCGAGCCGGCGCCCAAGCCGCTGGGCGCGGAGGACTATCTGCGGCTGGTCGGGCTGGCCTATCTGCTGATGGGCCTGTTCATTCTGCTGAGGCGCTGGAACGCGCCCCGCGCCGTCCATTTCTATCTGTTCTGCCTGGTTTCCTTCATCCTGTACAGCTTCCACTATTCCGGCAAGCTGTCGGTTTTCGACCAGGAGGTCTACTGGGCGAATGTGGTCGCGCTTCTCCTGCAACCCGCCCTGCTGGCGCACTTCGCCATGGTTTTCCCGCGGGGCGCGCGCGCCCCGCGCCTGCGGTGCGGCCTGCTCTATCTTTTGCCGGCGGCCCTGCTCGCCCTGCACGTGTCGGTCGCCGAGGGATGGTTCGGATTCGCGCCCTGGGTCGGCGCCCGGGTGACGCTCAATCAGATCGAGCTGGCCTATCTCGGCCTGCTTACGCTCGGCGCCGCGGCGCTCTTCTTCCGCAGCTATCGCCGCTCACCCGCCGGTCTGGTGCGGCAGCAGCTGAAAGTGGCGACGGCCGGAATCGCGGCCGGCACGCTGCCCTTTTTCTCCCTCTACATCGTTCCCTATTTCCTCGGCCTGCCGATGAAGCCGTGGATGGATCTTTCGGTCCTCTTTCTGGTGCTCGTGCCGATCGGGTTCGGCTACGCCATCATTCGCTACCGGCTCATGGACGTCGACATCATGCTCCGGCGCGGCCTGGCCCATACCGTGGCGACGGCCGGCGTCGTCGGCGTCTATTTCGCGGTGGTGGCGGCGACCGGCCTGCTGTTCCATACCGCCTGGACGACCGGCCCGGCCGGCGTCGTGGTGGCGATCGTCGCGGCCGCCTTTCTTTTCGACCCGCTGCGCGACTGGGTGCAGCAGCGCCTGGACCGGTTCTTCTATCGCGACCGGCTCGATTATCGTTCGACGCTGATCGAGTTCGGGCGCACTCTGACCACCGAGGTGCGCAGCGAGCCGATGCTCGGCTCGCTGCTCGACCGCATATCGCAGGCGCTGCTGGTCGACCGCCTCGCGATTTTCGCGGAAGATCCGGCCGCGTCGGGACGCTTCGCCCTGGCGCGCTCTTTGGGCCTCGCGTGGAACGGATCTCTGGACCTGGGATTTCTCCAATCGTTGTCGGAGGGGCGCAGCTATCTCTTCTTCGAATCGCCGGACACCCCCGGCCTCGACCCGGCCGAACGCCGCACGATCGCCGAACTCGGGCTGAACTATTTCGTCGGCTGCCGCGTTCACGATCGCACGGTGGCCGTGCTCGGCCTGGGCAAAACCGTCGACAGCGCCTACCTCTCGAGCGACGACCTGAACCTGCTTTTCACGATGGCCGGCTACATCGCCATCGCCATGGAAAATGCCCGCCTGTACCATTCGCTCGAGCGAGAGGCCGCCCGGACCGAGCGGCTGAAGGATTTCAGCGAAAGCATCGTCGAATCGCTCTCGGTCGGCGTCCTCACCACGGGCCTGGACGGCCGCATCGAGAGCTGGAACCCGTTCCTCGAGCGCCGGATCGGCGTCAGCCGGGACGCCGCCATCGGCCGGCCGTTCGAAGAGGTTTTCCCGGAGGACCTGGCCGCGGAAATCGCCATCACCAGCGAAGCCGACAGTGGCGTCGCCACCATCTACAAGTTTTCCTTGCCCACCCCGCAGGCCGACCTGGTCGTCAACGTCGCCATCGCCCCGCTGGTGGGAAAGAGCGGAGAGCGGCTCGGACTGCTGATCCTTCTCGACGACATCACCGAGCGCATTCATCTCGAGGACCAGATGCGCCAGAACGAAAAGCTCAGTTCGCTCGGGCTGCTGGCGGCCGGCGTGGCGCATGAAGTGAACACCCCGCTGGCGGTGATTTCCAACTACGCGCAGATCCTCTCCCGGCAGATGGACCGGGATGATCCCCGGCGACTCCTGGTCGACAAGATCGTCAAGCAGACCTTTCGCGCCAGCGACATTACTTCCCATCTGCTGAATTTCTCCCGGACCGCCAGCGCCGAATTCCGGGAGATCGATCTCAACACCGTGATCGAGGAGACCTTCGCCCTGGTCCGCCATCCGCTCGAATCCTCCCGCGTTCAGGTGGACCTGCGGCTCGATCCGGACCTGCCGGCGCTCTGGGGCAACGCGAACCGCCTCCAGCAGGTGTTTCTGAATCTGTTCCTCAACGCCCGCGACGCCATGCCGTCGGGCGGGCGTCTCGCCGTCGTTACCACCCGCGCCAATTCGCACATCGAAGTGCACGTCTCCGACACCGGCCACGGCATCCGGCCCGAGCATATCGACCGCGTCTTCGACCCGTTCTTCACCACGAAAACGCCGGGCCGCGGCACCGGTCTCGGCCTGGCGGTCAGCTACGGCATCATTCAGGAACACGCCGGCAAGGTGGCGATCGAATGCGGGCCGGAGGGCGGCACGACCTTCCGCCTGGAATTCCCCGTCATCCAGAAAGCGGTCCATGCCTGAGCCTTCGGTTCTGGTCGTCGACGACGAGGCGGAAATCCGCGAGGGCCTCCGCCTGCTGCTCGAGTCGGAGGGCTACGAGGTGACTCTGACGGATTCGGCCGAAGGGGCGCTGGCCCGCATCGAGCAGCGCCCCTTCGACGCGCTCCTGCTCGACGTCAGCCTGCCCGACCGCAACGGCATCGACCTGCTCAAGGAGATTCGCGGCCGCGATTCCTCGGTTCCGATCATTCTGATCACCGCCTTCGGCTCGATCGACATGGCCCGCGAGGCCTTCAAGAGCGGCGCGCTCGATTACATCACCAAGCCCTGGTCCAATGACGAGTTGCTCGCCCAGATCGCCAAGGCGATCGACATCAGCCGGCTCCGCGAGGAAAATCTCCAGCTCAAGCGCGCCTTCAAACAGCGGTACAACTTCCCCAACATCATCGGCAAGAGCGATAAGATGCTCGCCGTTTTCGATATGGTCGGCCAGGTGGCCGCTTCGCGCTCGACGGTGCTCATCTACGGCGAAAGCGGCACCGGCAAGGAGCTGATCGCCAAGGCCATTCACGCCGCCTCCCCGCGCAGCGAGCGGCCCTTCATCCCGATCAACACCGGATCGATGCCGGTCGATCTTCTCGAATCGCTGCTGTTCGGGCACGTCCGCGGCGCCTTCACCGGCGCGGTCGCCCCCAAGAAAGGGCTGTTCGAAGTCGCCGACCAGGGCACCCTGTTCCTGGACGAAATCTCGACGATCGGTCCGGAAACCCAGGCGAAATTGCTGCGCGTGATGCAGGAACGCGAGTTCATGCGCCTGGGCGGCACCGAGACGATCAAGGCCGACGTGCGCATTCTGGCGGCGTCGAACGCCGATCTGGCCGCCATGGCGCGCGAAGGCCGCTTCCGCGAGGACCTCTATCATCGGCTGAACGTCATCACCATCCCGCTGCCGCCCCTGCGCGAGCGAAAGCAGGACATACCGCTGCTGGCCGCCCACTTCCTGGATCGCTACTGCAGGGAAAACCAGAAATCCCCGCGCTGCTTCACGGGCGCGGCCATGCGCGTCCTGATGGATTACGACTGGCCGGGGAACGTGCGGGAACTGGAAAACACCATCGAGCGGGCCGTCGTTCTGTCGAGCGAGGAATCGCTCGGTCCCGATCTGCTGCCGGAAAATCTCCTCACGCGCGAGATTTTGCCCGGCATTCATCTTCCGGCCGCGGGGGCCCTGGCCGGGGGCGAAGCGGCCAACCCGCCCGCCGGCTCGCAGAGCCTCGCCCAGATCATCGAGGAGGTCGAGAGGCGCCTGATTCTGGATATGCTGGAGCGGACCGCCTGGAATCAGACCGAAGCCGCCGAGCGCTTTCAGATCCCGCTGTCCACGCTGAACCAGAAAATCAAGCGTCTCGGCATCGAAGTCTATCGCCGCGGGCGGCCGGCATCGTCCGCGGACGATGCCCCGTCAGTCCCCGCCACCCGCCACAGCTAGCTTCCGCTGACGGGTCTTTTCCAGTTCACCGGCAACAGCGTGTGGGTCAGATCGTTTTCGGAAAGATCGACGCCGCCGAGGTCGGTTTCCCTGAGGATCGTCGTCGTCAGATCGGCGCCGCGCAGATCGGCGCCAGCCAGTTTGACGTCGCGCAGGTTCGCCACCCGCAGGTTGGCCCGGCGCAAATCGGCCCCGGAGAGGTCGGCGCGGAAAAATTCAATTCCACCCAGCTGCGCCTCGCTCAGATCGGCGCCGGCCAGAACGGTTTCAGTGAGGTCGGCATTGCGCAGGTCGGCGCCGTGAAGATGCGCCCCGCTCAAATCCGCGCAGCTCAGCTTTGCTTTCCGCAGGTCGGCCCCATCCAGGCGGGCGCCGCGCAGATCGGCGTACGCTAGCGTCGTCGAACTCAAATCGGCCCGGCTCAGATCGGCGTTGCGCAGGTCCGCCCGAACGCCCCCTTCCTCGGCTCGAACGAACCGGAGATGGTCGGCGAGAATCTCGTCGAGCGGTTTCCCGTTATGTCGAATCGAATACGGCTTTCGCAAGTTCTCCTGCTCCTTTCCACCAGCGGACGATGGGGCGCCACCGCCGCATCTTTCCTGTACCTGTACAGGGCTATCGACTCATTTTACAGAAGAAAGGCAAATGTTCCCTCTGCCCCGCCTATGTTACTTTCAATCCAGGATGCCTTTGCCCCGCCCAAGTCGCTCTTTCGTGGCGCTGGCGCTGGCGGCCGCTTTGACCGCCCCGGGGATTTCCATCGCGCTGGGCGCCCGGCCGGCCCCGCAAGTCAATATATCCGAGCGGGTCCGAGAGGTCGTCGCAACGCTGGCCACAGGGCAGGTGACGATCCTCGTCGGGCAAGACGGCCTCGTCGTGGCCGCCGTAGGCAACTCCTTCGAACCCGACAGCTTGCCGCCACTGATCGTGCCGCTGGGCGAAAGAAGTCTCGCGATCGTTCTTGGCGCGGACGAATGGACCGAGCCGCCGCCCGCCAGCCGCACCCTGCTGCGCCTGGATCGGCAACTTCCTCATCTGAACGCAGGCGCTGGCCCAAATAGTCCGAGCCTGGAACCCTCGGCGAATATCTCTCAGCTGGAACAGCTGGGCATAGCGGTCCTCGAGCCGCTGCGGGCCGCGGCCGGAAACCTTCACTCGCAGATACAACTGCCTCATAATCTACCACTTACAGAACTAGTCCTTATTCACCAGATGGAACGGCAGCAGCCGCTCGTTTCCGACGTGAGCTTCTGGATTCGCCAGACATTCTGGCAGGAAAATTTCTGGGATACCGAGGTGGAACGGCCGCGATTCATGCAACTGTATCCAACAAAAGGGGATAAGTCCGGCATCGTCCAGATCAGCTACCCGCCCGATGACGCATCCCCGGGCCTGCCTGTCTGGCTGGCGCATCCGACCGGCCCGTTCGCGCAGGCGATCGCAACCGATCCGAAGCTCGCGGCCGCAGAGAAGGAGATCTCCCGTGAGAGGCTCAGCAAAACGCCCCTGGCGGAACTGGTGCCGCTGGTGAAAACGGCCCTCGGAACAATGGCGCCGGCCGGCACGGCGAGGGCGCTGGCTGCCGTGGACCAGAAAAACGGTTTTGCCTGGATTATCCAGCCACCCGCCTCTAAGAAAGCGCCCGTCAAACAGGAACCCGGCGCCCCATCGCTCGAAAACCCTCCCCCGGCCAACTAAGCGCAAACCCGGGCCGGCGTTTCCGTTGCTCGCACGAAAACCTAGCGGGAACCGGAGGCCAGTTTTTCCTTGAGCCGCGCGTTCTTCTCTTCGACCGATCGAGCCAGATCGTGCTTGTGCACCGCAAGCTTAGCCGCGATGTCCGCGTCAGAGAGGGCCAGCACCTCGGCGGCAAAAACGGCCGCATTGGCCGCGCCGGCCTTGTCGAGGGCCATCGTCGCGACCGGAACCCCGGCTGGCATCTGCACCGTGGCAAGCAGCGCGTCCAGGCCGCTCAGCGAGGTTGCCGCCAGCGGAACGGCGATCACGGGAAGCGTCGTCAGCGAAGCGACCACCCCGCCCAGATGCGCCGCGGCGCCCGCGCCCACGATGAAGATCCGAATGCCCCGTTCCGGGGCCCCTTTCACGTAATCGTGCACGCGCTCGGGCGAGCGGTGCGCCGACATAACCTCCATTTCCGAGCCGATACCGAATTTCTCCAGACGGCTGGCCGCCTCGGCCATCACCGGCAGGTCGGAATCCGAGCCCATCAGAATGGCCACGCGCGGGACGCCAGCAGGACTCGATGTCACATTACCCCCCTTATGCGTTATTTCTTTTAGTTAACTTATTGTA
>Ga0307374_10006244_pt1 | contig 18841 bp, 13 predicted proteins | sample OX3MG_FD_202532 | JGI IMG/M metagenome (GOLD analysis project Ga0307374, IMG submission 202532) | Soil microbial communities from Risofladan, Vaasa, Finland - OX-3 | ecosystem: Environmental > Terrestrial > Soil > Coastal area > Acid sulfate soil | place: Finland: Risofladan, Vaasa | collected...
GGGGCACTCTTGCACGCGAACAGCGCCGTCCCGCATGCCAGCAGGGCGGCGGCACGTGATACCCGACGATGAAAGCCACGCATCTGCATACCTCCAATGCTCTGAGGTTGCGCGCAGAGCGCGCGGGGGTCAGTCGGGCATTTGGAAGACGGATGTACGGGAAATGCAGCCCATGCCGGTGGCATGACTCGCCCCTGGCCGTGAGCCAGGGGCGATGACCGGTATGCCGGTCAGCTACAGGCCGCCGTGTCCGCGCCCACGTCCGCGTCCGCGCGCGTTGCCGTTGCCGTTGCCGTTGCCGTTGCCCTGGTTGTCGTCTCTCGGCTTGGCCCGCTCGCGATCCTTGCCATCGGGCTGACGCTTGTAGTTGTACCGTCTGTCGACGCCCACCCACGCCTTTTCCCGCGGCGGAAGGAAGTATTCGTCGTTGCGCCGATACACCATCACAGCGCGCGAGCCCCTGACGGAATGGTGATAGTAGTGGCCGTCGTATTCGTAGACTGTCACCGGCGTCCATTGCCTGTACTGCGTCCGCCAATCGCCATACGCCGGCTGCGAGTAGGCAAAAATGTTGATCTCGGGCCCGAGCCGTCTACCCAGCATGACGCTGATGCTCACCTGTGCCGGCGCCCTGACCGGCACGGCAAGCGCCGCGCCAAAGACCATTACGGCAAGTGCATTTGACAGTCGCATTTCGGTGCTCCAGTAGAATGGCTGCCTGGGGGTCCATCCAGGTGATTCCAAGCTAGAGCGCAACGAATGGGGCAACCATCCATCAAACGTGCTACCGCACGTGCTACTTTCGTGTGGGCCGGGGCCCCTGGCACGCGATCAGGGCCGCTCCGCTATGCGGTCTGCAGTGCCCGGGTCGGGCGTCTCCCGTCCAGGTATGGGGTCACGGCCGGCTTCGTGCGGAACTCACCGATCGCCCCGTGCAGCGAGTCGGCCTGTGCCGACAGCGCCTCCGCCGTGGCCGCCAGTTCTTCCGCCGCCGCAGCGTTCCGCTGTGCGGCGTCGTCCACCTGCCCCATGCTGCGGTCGATCTCGCCGATGCTCGCCGATTGCTCCGTGGACGCCACCACCACCCCCTGCGCCAGCGACGCCGTCTGTTGAATGGACTTCACCAGTTCGTCGAGCAGCGCGCCCGAGCGCTCGGCCGCGCTGTGGCTGCGCAACGTGAGTTCGTTCACTTCCTTTGCCGTGGCGCTGCTGCGCTGGGCCAGCCGCCGCACCTCCTCCGCCACCACCCCGAAGCCCCGGCCATGCTCGCCCGCGCGCGCCGCCTCGATGGCCGCGTTGAGCGCCAGCAGCTTCGTCTCCGTCGCGATCTCCTGGATGAACCCCGTGCGTTCGGTGATCTCGCGCATCACCTCCATCGCGCTCCGCACCGCGGTCGCGCTCTCCTGCGCCGCCGCCGCGCCCCGCGCGGCCACCGTTTCCAGCTCGCGGCTGTGCTCCAGGTTCGCGTTCACGCTCTGACTCACCGCGCTCAACGCCGCGGTGGATTCGGTCACGTTGCTCGCCGTCTGCGTGGCGCTCGACGACAACTCCTCGGTGGACGCCGCCACCTGCAACGACGCCTGCGACAGCGCCGATGCATCGGCCCGCACCTGCTCGATGGTCTCGGAGAGCTGCTCCGTCATCCGCACGAACGCCTGGCCGAAGCTGTCCCGTTCCGAACGCGGCGACAGCGTCCCCGTGAGGTCGCCGGCGGCGATCCGCGTGGCCACCGCCGCCATGTCCACCAGATAGCTGCGCATGTTCGAGAACGCGGTGCCGAAGGCGTCGTCCTTCGAGCGCGGCTCCACGTGAACCGCCACGTCGCCGGCGGCGATCGACTCGGCGGCGGCCGCCGTCGATTTCAGGTAGGCCACCATCGCCGTCATCGCGTCGATGAGCCGTCCCACCTCGTCGTCCGTGCGCCGCTTGAGTTCCACCCCCACCTCGCCCCGCGCGATCCGGCCGGCCGCTTCCACCGCCTCGTCCAGCGGATTGGTCACCGCGTCCACCGTGGAGCGCGAGATGGCGCCCATGAACGTCAGCGACACCGCCGCCAGCACCACGATGATGATCCACATCCAGCGGGTCAGCCATCGTGCCGTGGTGAACGCGCTCGTCATCGCTTCGCGGGCGCCGGCGGCGCGCCGAACGAGAATCGCGTCCAGCCGGCTCAACTCCGCCGCCGACACCGCGTCCAGCGCGACGAGACTGTCCCGAGCCACGCCTCCCCCCGCCATGGCGGCGGCCCTCGCCGGCGCATAGAACGCCGAGAAGGCCTGGTCCGCATCGGCGAACGCTGCGCTATCCGCGCCATCCAGCGCGCGGGCGTCGCGAAGCTGCGTCTGGAATCCCGTCCGGAGCGAGTCGGCGGCCACCAGGAGCGACGGATCGTGCGTGTCGCGCGCGGAGCGCAGTTCCCGCGCGATGGCGTCCACCGTGGCCTGCATGGACTGATTGATCTCGATCGTGGGGTAGTGTTGCGTCTGGATGGCCGAGAGCCAGTGCTCCATCAGCAATCCCTGGATCGCCACGCTCGCCACTACGAAAACGGCGGCCATGGCCGCCAGTGTGGGGAGGAGCATCAACTTCTGCCGAAACCGCAACCCTTCGAATCGTGCCTTGGTTCTTGCGATCACCCGCACCTCACCGGCGTCATCGCCGAAAGAGATGGTTACGACTACACCTGCAGTGGACGGCGAAAGATTGTGTTCCGGCGCCGGCACGCTGTAGGGGAACCGGATATTCGATGTGGTGGATCTTGAGGATGTTGCTGCCCGGCGTGACCCGGGTCACCGGAACCGGCTCGACCGGCGCTCGCCGGACCGGCTCGCCTTGTGAGACGCGACGCCACTCTGCAAGATGATGGCGCGTCACGCGCCTCTGTAATCGACTCTGTACCGGAATTCGCCATGCGCCGTTGGTCCGTCATCATCGCCGCTCTGATCGCCGGAGCGCTGCCGGCTCGCGCCGCGGCGCAATCCGTCGCCGAGCCGCCCAACGCGCCCGCGGTGGCCCGCGTCCGCGACGGGCGGCTCACCCTCACCTACGGCGGCCGCGTCGTCTTCTCCGCCACCATCGTCAGCACCGGGGGGCCGCCCGAAGCGCTCGCGCTCGTGGACACCGCCGGGGACGCCGTGACCCAGGTCCTCAAATGGACGGTGCGTGGCGGCGCCCGGTTGACGCTCACCGGCACCGTGCACGCCGGCGCGCAGGCGTTCGCGTGCGCCACCGAGCCCCGGGCCAATGAACTCGCCATGGTGCGCAACAGCGTCGGCCCGAGCGACAACCGCCTCAACCGCGCCGTCTACGACCGGCAATCGGATTGGGTGCTGTCGGTGGATGAGCCCACGGGGGTGACGGTCACGTCACTGGCCGAACCGGGCGATTCCACGGCGTTCGCGCTGCGCGCCACCGGGTCGGAGATCATCCTGCGCTTCCGTCCGCGCTTCTATCAGAAGCACCGCGGCCTGAGCTACTACCGCCCCTGGACGTACGACGTCTGGCACCGATCGGTGGCGGGTTGGACGTCGTGGTTCGCGTTTCTCGACAAGGTCACCGAGCAGGACGTCCACCAAGCCGCCGACGTGATGCACGACGTCCTGCAGCCGTTCGGCTACGACTATCTCCAGATCGACGACGGCTACGAGCAGGAGCCCATCGGCACGCCGGCCCACTGGCTCCACCCGAACGCCAAGTTCCCGTCGGGGCTCGACGGGCTGGCGCGGTACATCGCCCATCGCGGGCTCGCGCCCGGCATCTGGACCAACGCCAGCTTCGGCGACAGTGCCTATGTGTTCGCGCACAAGGCGGAATTCGTCGCCACGGCGGATGGCGCGCCGGCGTACGGCAACTGGGTGGGGTACGTGATGGACGCGTCCAATCCGGCCACGCTCGATCATCTGGTGCGGCCGGTGTACGACTCCCTCGCGCGGATGGGATGGCGGTACTACAAACTCGACGCGCTGCGGCACCTGCGCTACGAGGGCTACAACAGCCACGCCGGCTACTTCCGCGCCCGGGGGCTCCATCGCGTGGACGTGTACCGCCGCTTCGTGCAGACCGTGCGCGACGCCATCGGCCCCCAGGCCTTCCTGCTCGCCTGCTGGGGCATCCGTCCCGAACTCATCGGCCTGGTGGACGCCGTGCGCGTGGGCACCGACGGCTTCGGCTACGGAGGCTTTGCCGAGTACAACTCCTACAACAATGTGGTCTGGCGCAACGATCCCGATCACATCCAGCTCGCCGCGCCCGACGCCTACCGCGCCGCCACGCTCGCCTCGCTCACGGGATCGCTGCTCATGCTCACCGACCGGCCCGAGGTGTACCGCACGGCCCGCGCCGAGATCGCCAAGCGCACGGCGCCCGTGCTGTTCACGCGGCCGGAGCAACTCTACGACGTCGATCCGTCGCGCTCGGCGCTCGTGGGCCGCGCCGCCACGGAAGTCAGCGGATCCGGCCCGCGCGCCTTCGACGCCGATCAGCGCCTGACCGTGCCGTTGTACCTGCTCGACGTGAACCGGCCGTTCGAGCGCTGGTCGGTGCTCGCCCGCACGGGCGGCGCCGACACCGATCGCATCCGGTTCGCCGACCTGGGCCTCGATCCCGCTCGCGCGTATCTCGTCTTCGAATTCTGGTCGCGCACCTTGCTCGGCGCGTTCCACACCGAGTTCGCGCCGGGGCCGATCGACGCGACCCGGCAGGTGCAGGTGTTCTGCATTCGCGAGCGCGTGCCGCATCCGCAGTTGGTGGCCACCAACCGCCATGTGAGTTGCGGGGGGCCGGACCTCGAACGCCTGTCGTGGAGCGGCGACACGCTGTCGGGCACGAGCGCACTCGTGGGGAACGATGAGTACGACATCTACCTCACCGAGCCGGCGGGGTTCCGGTTGGCCCACGTCGCCGTGACCGGGGCGGAGTTGGTGGGCACGTCGATGAACGGATCACTGCGCGTGGTGCGGCTGCGGTCGGGCCGGAACACCACGGCGGCCTGGAGCGTGCGGTATACGCGATAGCGGGCGGGGTCCGGCCCGCGCCTCCCTCACTCCACCGTCACGCTCTTCGCCAAGTTCCGCGGCTGATCCACGTTCAGCCCCCGCTTGGCCGCGATGTAATACGCCAACAGCTGCAGCGGCACCACCGCCAGCACCGGATACAACATGTCGATCGTCTCCGGGATCCGGATCTCGAAGTCGATCTTCCCTTCCAGACTCGGCTCGTCGCGGCTCGTGATCACGATCACCCGCCCGCCCCGCGCCTTCACCTCGCTGATGTTCGACACCACCTTCTCGAACACGCTGTCGTGCGGCGCGATGAACACCACGGGCATGTTCTCGTCGATCAGCGCGATCGGCCCGTGCTTCATCTCCGCCGCCGGATAGCCCTCGGCGTGGATGTAGCTGATCTCCTTCAGCTTCAACGCGCCCTCGAGCGCCACCGGGAAGTTGTACCCCCGCCCCAGGTACAGGAAATTCGTGGCGTCGCGGAACCGCTCGGCGATCTGCTCGATGGCCGGCGCCCGGTCGAGAATGGCCTGCACCTGGTCCGGCAGCCGCTCCATGGCCTGCGCGATCTCCCGCCCCTTCTCCACCGACAGGCTCCGCAGCCGCGCCAACTTGAGCGTGAGCAGCGTGAGCGCGATCACCTGGCTGGTGAACGCCTTGGTGGACGCCACCCCGATCTCCGGACCGGCGTGCAGATAGATGCCGCCGTCGTCCTCGCGCGCCATCGTCGAGCCCACCACGTTCACCAGTCCCAGCGTCTTCGCCCCACGCCGCTTGGCCTCGCGCATCGCCGCCAGCGTGTCGGCCGTCTCCCCGGACTGCGAGATCACCACGCACAACGTGTTGTCGTTCACGATCGGATTGCGATACCGGAACTCCGACGCGTACTCCACGTCCACCGGGATCCGCACCAGGTCCTCGATCATCAGCTTGCCGATCAGCGCCGAGTGCCAGCTCGTGCCGCACGCCGTGATGATGATGTGCTCCAGATTGAGCATCTCCTGCTTGGAGAGATTCAATCCCCCCAGCTTGGAGAACCCCTCCTCGGTCACCAGCCGCCCGCGCATCGTGTTCTGGATCGTGATCGGCTGCTCGAAGATCTCCTTCAACATGAAATGCTCGAACCCGCCCTTCTCGATCTGCTCCAGATCCCAGTCGATCAGGTTCACGCCCTTGTTCACGTCGTTGGCGTCCAGGTCGAGCACGCGATAGCCGTCGCGCGTGAGCACCGCCATCTCGCCGTCGTCCAGATACACCACCTGCCGCGTGTGCTCCAGGATCGCCGCCACGTCGCTGGCCACGTAGTACTCGTTCTCGCCCAGGCCGATGAGCAACGGGCTCCCCTTGCGCGCCGCCACGATCTTGTCCGGATCGCGGCTCGAGATCACCGCGATCCCGTACGTGCCCTCCACCAGCCGCAGCGCCGCGATCACCGCCTCCTCCAGATTCCCCTGGAAGGCCGCTTCGATGAGATGCGCCAGCACTTCCGTGTCGGTGTCGGACCTGAACACGTGGCCGGCCTCGATCAACCGCTTGCGCAGCGATCCGAAGTTCTCGATGATCCCGTTGTGCACCACGGCGATCGTGTTCGTGCAGTCGTGCTGCGGGTGCGCGTTCTTCTCGCTCGGCGCTCCGTGCGTGGCCCACCGCGTGTGCGCGATCCCCGTCGTCCCCTTCACGGGCCGCGCCGCCACGGTCGATTCCAGCGCCGCGATCTTGCCCTTGGCCCGGCGCATGTCCACGCCGTCGTCGCCGAGCAGCGCCACGCCCGCCGAGTCGTAGCCGCGATACTCCATCCGCTTCAGTCCGTCGATGAGCATCGGCGTCGCCATCCGCGGCCCCACGTACCCCACGATTCCACACATGCGTCCGTTCCTCGATTGATTACCGGCCCAGCGCGTCGAGCGGCTCGCGCGCCTTGCGCACCAACTCCCGCGCCGCCGCGTCCGTGGGCGCCTCGGCGATCACCCGCACGATCGGCTCCGTGCCCGACGGCCGCACGTGCACCCACCGGTCGCTCCACGACAGCCTGAGCCCGTCCTGCACGTCCACCGCCGCGTCGGGAAACGCCCCGCGCAGCGCCGCGTACACCGCGTCCAGACTCGCCTCCGGCCGGTCCAACTTGTCCTTCACGATCACGTACCGCGGCAGCGCGCCCACGATGGCCGACAGCGGCTTCGCGTCCTCGAGCATCAGCTGCAGCACCAGCGCCGCGCCCACCGGCGCGTCGCGCCCCAGATGCACCTCGGGCAGGATCACCCCGCCGTTCCCCTCGCCCCCCACCACCGCCTTCACGTCGCGCATCTTCACCGCCACGTTCACCTCGCCCACCGGCGCCCGCAGCAGCGCCGACCCGCCCCGCACCGCGGCGTCTTCCACCACCCGGCTCGTGGACAGATTCGTCACCACCGGGCCCTGCCGGTGCCGCAGCACCAGCTGCACGGCCAGCGCCAGGGTGTAATCCTCCCCGATCGCCTTCCCCTCGTTGGACACGATCGCCAGCCGGTCCACGTCGGGATCCACCGCGAACCCCACGTCGGCTCCCGTCTCTTGCACGAATCGTTCCAGCTCGCCGAGATTCTCGGCCACCGGCTCCGGCGAGCGCGGAAAGCGGCCGTCGGGCTCGGCGTTGATCACGCTCACCACGCAGCCCAGCCGGTCGAGCAGCGCGGGCATGATCACCGCCCCGGCCCCGCGGCAACAATCGAGCGCCACCTTGAACCGGCGGCGCCTCAGCCCTTCCACGTCCACGAATGGAAGCGAAAGGACACACTCGATGTGTCGCATTGCGGCACGGTCGTCGTGCTCGATCCCCCCCAGCTTGTCCCACGTGGCGTACGGAATGCCGTCGTCCACCAGCCGCCGCATGGCCGCGCCCTCCATGGCCTCGAGGAACAGTCCGCTCGGCCCGATGAACTTGAGCGCGTTCCACTCGATGGGGTTGTGGCTGGCCGACAGCATCAGCCCGCCCGCGGCATGGTGGTGCTCCACGGCCAGTTGACAGCTGGGCGTGGTGGTGAGCCCGATGTCCATGACCGTGCACCCCACGGCCTGGAGCGCCCCCACCGCGATGCGATGGAACATGGGCCCGGACACGCGGCTGTCGCGCCCCACGACCACGGTGTGCGACCCGCCCGCGGCGATCGCCCACGCGCCGAACGCCGCCGCGTAGCGCGCCACCACGTCGGGCGTGAGCGCCTCGCCCACGCGCCCCCGGATGCCCGAGACACTCACCATCAGCCCGTCGTGGGCCATGCGTCCTCCATATGCAAGAGCGTAAGCTAGCCCCACCCCATGAACGCGCAAAGCACGCCGCGGCCGGCGCTTTACACCCCCCCCGCGCGGACCTAACTTGACGCCGCCTGCCTTGGAGGGCGTTCCCCTGACTCAGCCGCTCGAAAAACGCGGCACAATCCGCTTCCCGTTCCGGCTGAAGATGGCCGCCATCAGCGCGGTGGCCGTCGTCCTCACGCTGGCGGTGATCATGGTTCCCGTGTACGAGTCCAGCCGCCAGCAGCTGGCGGCGGTGCACGGCGACCGCCTGCTCGGGATCGCCCGCGGCGCCACGCTCGTCGTGCCCGCCGAGTCGCTCGACGTGATCGCCGCCAAGGGCCAGAACACCGAAGCGTTCCGCGCCACCCGGTCGGCCCTCCTCCACGCCTGGATCGCCAATGGCGCCGGCGAGAGCGACCTCGTGAACGGACTGGCCATCGTCCGCCCCGACAGCAACGGCCGGATGCGCGTGCTCGTGCACGCGTCGTGGCAGCCCGGCGCCCCGCAGTACCAGCGTCCCTGGAGCCCGCCGCCCGGGCTCGCCGACAGCATGACGATCGGCCATGAGGCGTACACCAGCGTGTACGTGGCCGACGATGGCTCGCGCCTCTCGGCCGAGGTGCCGGTGCGGCGCCCCAACGGCTCGATTGCCGGATTCATCGTCGCCACGCTCCGCGCCGACGCGTTCCTGACCGACCTGCGTTGGGAACTGCTTCGCTTCACGCCGTTCCCGCTCATCGCCCTGCTGCTCGCCCTCGCCCTCTCGTACTGGGGCGCGGCACGCCTCACGCGCGGACTCGACGAGGTCACGCGCCACACCGACGCCCTGGCCACCGGCCAACTGCGCCACGAACTGCATTACGTGTCGGCCGACGAGATCGGGGCGATGGCCGAATCGGTGCGCCGCATGACCACGGCCCTCCGCGCGCTCCTCCTCGAGATCGACATCGGCGCCAGCGAGGTCGCGGCCACCGCCGAGGAACTGGCAGCCAGCGCCGAGGAGATGACCGCCAGCACCGACCAGGTGGCGGGCGCCGCGCGCGCCATCGCCAACGCCACCACCACGCAGACGGCCAACATCCACGCCGCCACCCAGGGCTCCACGCAGGTGGCCGACCGCGCGTTCACCGTGGCCGGCCACGCGCACAACGCGCAGAACGCGTCCGACATCATGGCCCGGTCCGCGGCCCGCGGCGTCACCGCCGCCGGCCAGGCGCTGGAGAGCATGACGGCCATCGCCGCCGTGACGCGCGACGCGGTGCCCGCCGTGGTCGAGTTGGGCGAGAAGTCGCAGCGCATTGGCAAGATCACCGACACCATCGCCGCCATCGCCAAGCAGACCAACCTGCTCGCGCTCAACGCCGCCATCGAGGCGGCGCGGGCCGGCGAACACGGCAAGGGATTCGCCGTCGTCGCCGAGGAGGTGCGCAAGCTCGCCAACCAGACGGCCCATGCGCTCGACACCATCCGCACGCTGGCCGCCGAGATCCGCAGCGCCGCCATCCGCACCGAAGAGCAGATCGCCCAGGTCACCGACCGGGTGGCGGTGGGCGAGTCGGTGATCCGCGCCTCGTCCGGCGCGCTGGCGCAGATCGGCAAGGAGATCGAGGCCAGCCGCAACGCGGTGGACCTCATCGTCGCCTCGGCCGAAGCCCAACGCGACGACGCCGCCGCACTCGCCCGCGAGATCGAGGCGCTGGCCATGGCCGCCGAGCAGAACGCCGCCACGGCCGAGCACGTGAGCGGCGTGGTGGAGCAACAGACGGAATCGATGGACGCCGTGGTGCAATCCAGCCAGCACCTGGCGTCGATCGCGGAGCGACTCAAGCAATCGATGGCGCGGTTCAACCTGTGAGCGAGCCTCTGGCCCTGGTGCCGCTCGCCGCCGCGGCCGGGGGCGGACGCCTGGGCGACTACGAAGCGCAGCAGCTCGTGGCCGCCGGCCTCACGCTGCTGCAGCGGTGCGCGCCCCTGGTGCGCGCGCTCTCCGGCAAGCGATCGGCCATACTCCTGCCGGCGTCGCCGGCGTTCTTCACGGCCCTCGCGGCCAGCGACGGCCGCGGCGCGGTGCTCGTGAACCCGCTGGCGTCGCCGCTCGAGATCGCGGCCCAGCTGGCCGAGGCCGACGTGGGCGCGGTGTTCACCGTCTCGGCGCTCGCCGCCCGCGTTCCCGCCGCCCTGCCTCTGGTGCTCATGGACCACGCGCCCCGCGCCGCGCGGTTCGTCGATCACGGCGCCACGCGCGACGTCGATCTCGGCTCGCACCACGGGCTGAGCGTCGAGGGCGCGCGCGACGTGCCGGGCGCCGGGGAGGAGGCGGCCATCGTCTACACGTCCGGCATGGCCGGCCGTCCGCTGGGCGCCATCCTGTCGCACCGCAATCTGCTGGCCAATGCGCGCAGCACGGTCCAGGCCGCGGCGCAGACCGCCGACGACCACGTGCTCGCCCTGCTGCCGTTCTCGCACCTGTTCGGATTCACCGTCACCGCCATGGCCCCGCTCCTGGCCGGCGCTCGCGTCACGACCATGGAGCGGTTCGCGCCGCCGCGGGCGGCCGAATTGCTGGCCGGCGGCAGCATCACCGAAGTGGTCGGCGTGCCGGCGGTGTTCCGCGCGCTGCTCGCCGCCGTCGAGCGGCGCGGCGCCGGCGTGGGCGCCCTGCGCCTCTGCATCTGCGGCGGCGCGCCGCTGGACGTGGAGCTGCAGGAGCGCTGGCTCGACGCCACGGGCGTGGACCTCCGCCAGGGCTACGGACTCACCGAGGCCGCCCCGGTGTGCCTGTTCAACCGCGTGGATCGCGCCAACGTGCCCGGCACGCTCGGGTTCGCCTTTCCCGGCGTGGAGGTGACCGTGCGCGCGCCCGGCGATGGCGACGGGGCGACGCCCGCGCTCGCCACGGGCGACGAGGGCGAGCTGTGCGTGCGGGGCGACAACGTGTTCGCCGGCTACGTGGGCGGCGCGTCCGGCGGCCTCCGGCGGCGCGACGGCTGGCTCTACACGGGCGATCGCGGCGTGGGCAACGCCGACGGCAGCTTCAGCTTCCGCGGCCTGCTCAAGCCGATGTTCACGCGCAACGGCTTCAACATCTACCCGGAAGAGATCCGCCGCGCCGTGTTGGAGTTGGTGGGCGTGCGCACCGTGGACGTGCGGGCCATTCCCGAGCCCTCGCGCGAGCACGACATCGGGCTCGACGTCACCGGCAGCGTGAGCGTGGACGACGTGCGGCGGTGGTGCGAACTGCGACTGAGCGGCTACAAGCAGCCCAGCGAGATCCTGGTGAGCGCGGGCTGATCAGGGCGTGAGCAAGGGCTTGGTCGCCCGCGGGATGAGGGCGAGCGTTCCCGACGACGCGGCCGTCGTCACCGCCTCCACCACGTCGGGATCGAACTGGACGCCGCCGTGCTTGATGATCTCCTCCACCGCGCCCTCCAGCGTCAGCTCGGCGCCGCGGTACGGCCGCCCGCTCGTCATCGCGTCGATCGCGTCGGCCGCGGCGGCGATCCGCGCCTCGAGGGGCACGGCGCGCCCGCGCAGCCCGTCGGGCACGCCCTTGCCATCCAGCCGCTCGTGGTGCGACCGCACGATGTTGAGCGCGATCGGCGCATCGCCCAGGAGCGGCGCGAGGATGCGCCATCCCACCACGGGGTGGATCATGATGTGCTCGTACTCTTCGGCGGTGAGCGGCCCCTGCTTGTTCAGCACCGCCTCGCGCACGCCGATCTTGCCGATGTCGTGCACGTGCCCGCCCAGCTCCACCTGCCAGATCATCTCGTCGTCCAGCCGCAGCGTGCGGGCGATGACGCTGGAGTAATGGCTCACCCGGATCGAATGGCCGCGCGTGTAGGGATCCTTCACCTCCAGCGCCTCGGCCAGCGACTGGATGCCCGTCAGGAACTGCTCCTCCAGCCGCCGCGCCTGCGCCTCCACGCGCTCTTCCAGACGCTCCTGATAGTCCCGGTTCTCCATCACCAGGCGGCGGCGCTCCAGCGCCTGGCTCACCCGCGCCCGCACCTCTTCCAGATGGAACGGCTTGGTGAGGTAGTCCATGGCGCCGATGGCCAGGCACTTCACCGCCACGTCCACGTCGGCCACGGCGGTGATCATGATGACCGCCGTGTCGGGATACCGGGCCCGGATCTCGCGCAGCAATTCGATGCCGTCCACCCGCGGCATGCGGATGTCCGAGATCATGAGCGTCACGCGGTGCGTCTCCAGAAAGTCCAGCGCGTCACGCCCGTTCGCCGCCTCGTAGCACTCGAATCCGTCGCCGCGCATCAGGTGCATCAGCACCTGGCGCAGCGGCGCCTCGTCGTCGACAATCAAGCAGCTCGCCCGCCCGATCTCATTCATCCGCCACTCCGGCCGCCGGCCGCCGGCCGCCGGTGCGTCGCTCGCCGGGTGCCGCCGCTACGGTTATGTTTCTCCCAACCACACCCTTCCGAGATTCGGCATGACTCGCGTTTACGACGACGACCTCGCCGCCGGCTTCGCAACCCGCGCGGTTCACGCGGGCCAGCGGCCCGAACCCCTCGCGGGCGCCATCATGACGCCCGTCTATCTCACGTCCACGTACGTGCAGGAAGCCCTCGGGGAAAATAAGGGCTACGAATACGCGCGCGGCAAGAACCCCACTCGCCAGGCCCTGGAGCGCAACGTAGCGGCTCTCGAAGGGGCCCGCCACGGATTCGCGTTCTCCAGCGGCATGGGAGCCGTGGACTCCATCATGAAGTTGTTCCGTGCCGGCGATCACATCGTCTGCGGCGAGAACGTGTACGGCGGCACCTTCCGCTTGTTCGACAAGATCCTCCAGCACATGGGCCTGCGGTTCAGCTACGTCGACACGCGTGATCCGCAGCTCGTGGCCGACGCTCTCACGCCGGCCACCCGGGCGATCATCGTCGAGACGCCCACCAATCCGCTCATGCGCCTCACCGACCTGGCCGCCGTTTCCGCGGTGGCCCGCAAGGGCGGCGTCCTGCTGATCGTGGACAACACCTTCGCCTCGCCGTTCTTCCAGCAGCCGTTCAAGTACGGCGCCGATATCGTCTTCCACTCCACCACCAAGTACCTCAACGGCCACAGCGACATGGTGGGCGGAATCGCCCTCGTGAACGACGACGACCTGGCCGACAAGCTCAACTTCATCCAGAATGCCGCCGGCGCCGTGCCCGGGCCGTTCGACTCGTGGCTGGCCCTGCGCGGCACCAAGACGCTGCACCTCCGCATGCCCCGGCACGACACCAACGGCCGCGCCATCGCCGCGTGGCTGGCCGAGCGGGTGGGCGCCGAACAGGTCAACTACATCGGATTGGCCACCCACCCCCAGCACGACCTGGCCAAGCGCCAGATGACGGGGTTCGGCGGCATGATGAGCGTGGAGATGGGCACCAAGGAGCGCGCCGCGCACGTCCTGGGCCGCGTCCACGTGTTCTCGCTGGCCGAATCCCTGGGCGGCGTGGAATCGCTGATCAGCCATCCGGCCATGATGACCCACGCCTCCGTGGACGCCGACCGCCGCGCCGCCCTCGGCATCACGGACGGCCTCATCCGCCTGTCGTGCGGCGTGGAGGACATCGGCGACCTGCTGGCCGACCTCGACCACGCCTTCCAGGGGCTTCCCGAGCAGGCCCGCCGCGACCGCCAGCCCAGAACCGCGGCCGCGACACCCGCATGAGGCTGCCCACGTAGGGAACAGGAACGGTCATCGCCACTGGGTGCCCGCCGCCGGCGGGCACCCAGCGCTCCGCCTTCCTTCATCCGGGTCGCTCCTATGCCACGCATCCCGCTCGTTCAGATCTCCTCGCGCGCCTGGGAACACCCGGCCGATCGCGCAGCGCTCAACACGCTGCGGTCCATCCCCGGCTTCGACGAAGTGGTGCGCAAAGTCGCCTCCTTCTTCGGGGAGCGCGGCGTCCGCCAACTCTTCCTCGCCAACGCGGTCCGCGTGAGCGACCACCAGCGGCCCAAGCTCAACGCCCTGTACAGCGAGGTGCTGGAGACGCTCGACTGGCCCACGCGCCCGCAGCTCTACGTCACGCAGACGCCGTTCGTGAATGCCGGCGCCGTGGGCTTCGACGACCCGTTCATCGTCATGAACTCGGCCACCCTCGCCATGCTCGACGAGGACGAACAGCGGTTCATCCTGGCCCACGAGCTGGGCCACATCATGAGCGGCCACACCACCTACCGGACGATCGCCATCATCATCCTCACGGTGGGCATCAGCAATCTGCCCTTCCTGGCTGGCGTCGCCCTGCTCCCGTTCCAGCTCGCCCTGCTCGAGTGGTACCGCAAGAGCGAACTGTCGTCCGACCGCGCCGGCCTGCTCGGCACCCAGGATCTGAACGTGGTGATGGGCGGCTTCATGAAGCTCGCCGGCGGCACCGCGCCGGCGGGCGATCAGGCGAGCCTCGAGGAGTTCATGCGCCAGGCGGAGGAATACGAGACCGGCGGCAACGCCTGGGACACCGTGTTCAAGGTGCTCAACACCGCGTTCCGCGACCACCCGTTCAACACCGTGCGCGCCTCCGAGCTGCTGCGGTGGCACCGGAGCGGGGCCTACGACGCGATCGTCGCCGGCAACTACGCGCGACGCGGCGCCGACGACCGTCCGCTCACCGACGACTACATGGACGCCGCCGGCTACTACGGCGAGCAGACGCGGTCCACCTTCCAGCAGTTCGGCGACGTGGTAACGCGCGCCAGGGACGCCTTCAACGAGGCATGGCGCGGCACGCCCAAATGAAGGTGCTCCTGGTCGGCGGCGGGGGGCGCGAGCACGCGCTCGCATGGAAGCTGCAGCACGACGATCCCTCGCTCTCCCTCATCGCCGCACCGGGCAACCCCGGCATCGCCGAACTCGCCGAGTGCGTGCCGGTGGCGGCCACCGACATCGAGCGGCTCCTCACCCTCGCCCGGGAGCGCGCGGTCGATCTGGTGGTCGTGGGTCCCGAGGCGCCACTCGCCGCCGGCATCGTGGACCGCTTCCGCAGCGCCGGCATCCCGATCTTCGGCCCCACGCAGGCCGCCGCCGAGATCGAGACCTCCAAGGCATTCGCCAAGCAGCTCATGCTCCAGGCCGGCGTGCCCACGGCACGCGCCCGGATCTTCACCACGGTGCCCGAAGCCAGGGCCTGCGCGCGCGAGTACGGCGCCCCGGTGGTGATCAAGGCGTCGGGGCTCGCCGCCGGCAAGGGCGTGATCGTGTGCGACACGCTCGCCCAGGCCGACGCCGCGATCGAGGCGATGCTCGTGGGCAACGCGTTCGGCGACAGCGGGCACGAGGTGCTCGTGGAAGAGTTCATGACCGGCGAGGAGCTGTCGGTGCTCGCCCTCACCGACGGCGAGCGCGTGCTGTCGCTCGTGCCGGCGCAGGATCACAAGCGGCTCCTGGCCGGCGACCGCGGCCCCAACACCGGCGGCATGGGCGCCTACGCGCCGCTGTCGCTGGGCGCCCGGCTCGGCGGCGTGTCGCCCGACACCGCCCCCCTGTTGCGCGAGATCGAGACGCGCGTGCTGCTCCCCACGCTCCGTGCCATGCGCGAGTGCGGCCGCCCGTTCACCGGCCTGCTGTATGCCGGCATCATGATCACCGCCGACGGCCCCAAGGTGGTGGAGTTCAACTGCCGGTTCGGCGACCCCGAAACGCAGGCCGTGCTCCCGGTGGCCCACATGCAACCGTCACTGCTCCACGTCATGCGCGCCATCGCCACCGGCGCCGGCATCCCCGCCGGCGCCCGCTGCGAGGCATCGGGCCACGCCGTGACCACCGTGCTCGCCGCCGCCGGCTATCCCGAGCAGCCGCGCGCCGGCGACGAGATCGCGCTCCCCGAGCCGGTGTGGAACGCCATCGTCTTCCACGCCGGCACCGCGCGCAACGCGCGCGGCGCGCTCGTCACCGCGGGCGGCCGCGTGCTCGCCGTGACCGGCCTCGGCGACACGTTCGCCGAGGCGCAGCAGGTGAGCGCCGCCGTGGCCGCGCAGGTGACGTTCGCCGGCAAGCAGTTCCGCGACGACATCGGCTGGCGCGAGCGCGCGCGCGGTGCCTGAGCTTCCCGAAACCGAGACCATCGCCCGCGACCTCGACCGCCAGGTCACCGGCGCCACGATCGTCGCCGTTGCAGTGCCCAGGCCCGACGTCTTGCGCGAGGTGACCGCCCGCGTGCTCCGACGGCGGCTCGCGGGCGCGCGGATCGCGCATTGCTGGCGGCGCGCCAAACTCGTCGTGCTCGATCTCTCCACGGGAGATCGGCTGGTGGTGCAGCCCCGGTTCACCGGCGCGCTGCTGCTCGACGACGGCCAGCTCGACGAGCGCGAGCGGGCCTACGCCACCATCCGCCTCGCCCTCGACGACGGCCGCACGCTCATCTATCGTGACATCCGGCGCCTGGGAACCGTCGCCCTCATGCCGCCGGCGCGCTTCGAGCGCTACGTGGCGGCGCTCGGCGTCGAACCTCTTGACCCCGCGTTCGGCGCGGGTGAACTATCGGACCTTCTGCAAACGAGCCGGCAGGCGGTGAAGAAGGTGCTCATGGATCAGCGGCGGTTGGCAGGCGTGGGCAACATCTACGCCAACGAAGCCCTGTGGCGCGCCGGGATCGATCCGTCGCGGCAGGCCCGGGGCATTTCCCCCGCCGAGGCTGCGGCACTTCACGCAGCCATTATCGGCGTGTTGCGGGAGTCGATCGAGGCGCGCGGCACGAGTTTTCGCGACTATCGCGATGCCAACGGTAACGCCGGCGCCTTTGCCGAGCAGCTGGCGGTGTACGGGCGAGCCGATCGTCCCTGCCCGCGCTGCGGCACGCGCCTCGTGGGCACCCACGCGATCGATGGACGGAGCACCGTGCTGTGTCCGCGCTGCCAGCACTAGCGCTCCTTCCGCGGCGCGCGTCGCCGGCCGAGCTCCGCGCGCTGCGCGACCACGTGCGCGCCGGCGCGGCCGACCGCCCCGGCGTGTACCGCATGATCGCCGGCGACGGCGAGGTGGTGTACGTGGGCAAGTCCAAGCGGCTGCGCACGCGGCTGCTGAGCTACTTCCGCGCCTCGTTCCCCGAGGACAAGGGCGCCCGCATCGTGCGCGAAGCGGCGGACATCGAGTGGGACTACGTGCCCAGCGAGTTCGCGGCGCTGCTGGCGGAGATGCGGCTCATCAAGCGGTTCCGCCCGCGCCTCAACGTGGCCATGAAGCGCGACGCGCGGCACTTCGCGTTCATCAAGCTCACGCGCGGCGCCGCGCCAAAGCTGCTGGCCGTGCGCGCTCCCAGCGGCGACGACAGCGCCACCTATTATGGGCCATTCCAGGGGGCGCGCCGGCTGGAGGAGTCGCTGCGCGAACTGAGCGACGCCCTGGGCCTGCGCGACTGCCGGCTCACGCAGCCCGTGATCTACGCCGACCAATCAGAGATGTTCGATGGGCCCCCGCGGACGCCGGGGTGCATCCGGCTCGAGATCGGCCGCTGCCTGGGCCCGTGCGCCGGCGCCTGCACGGCCGCCGCCTACGCCGAGCGGGTGCGCCTGGCGCGGGCGTTTCTCGACGGCGAGAGCGACGGCCCGATCGAGGGCCTGCGCGCGCAGATGGAGGCGAGCGCGGGACGTCTGGAGTTCGAGCGGGCCGCGTCGCTGCGCGACAAACTCGGCCGGCTGGAGGCGCTGCGGGAGCAGTTCGACCGGCTGCGGTTCGCGGTCGAATCGCTCTCGTTCCAGTATCGGGTGGCGGGGGCGGACGGCGACGATCGCGTGTATCTCATTCGCCGCGGCCGCGTGCGCGGCGAGGTGGCGGCGCCGCGTTCGCGCGCCGAGCGGCGGGCGCTGGCCGAACTCTCGGCCGCTGTCTTCGGCGGCGACGAGCCGCGCGGCGCGCGCGTGCCCACGCACGAGATCGACGAGCTGATGCTGCTCTCGAGTTGGTTCCGCGCGCATCCGGGGGAATTGACGCACACGCGCCCGCCGACCGCCCGGTAAACCCGCACACTCACCGTCGGCGCACGCCGGACAAACCCACTCCCGAACGCCGACAGACGCGTGAATCACCGTCTCGTACGTTCTGCGGTATCGAGGAGGAAGGGATGCTCAAGGTCCGCGAGATCATGACCGCAGACCCCATTACCATGGGGCCCGATCTGACGTTGCGCGAAGCCGCCGAGCGTCTTGCGGGTTCGCATATCTCGGGGGCGCCGGTCGTGAGCGGGGACTCCGTGCTCGGAGTGTTGTCGCTCTTCGACATCGTGGAGTTCATCGCCAACAGCCCGGGATTGCCTCCCGACGAGGCGGCGAACGACATCGAGGGCGACGATGACGGCTATGAGGCCGTCGCCGCGTTCTATTCCGACGCCGTGGCCGGCGACATGGCCGACGTCGTCGAGCGGATGCGCACCGTCGATCGCAGGGAGTGGGACGTGCTCTCCGAGCACACCGTGAACGAGGCGATGACGCACGTCGTGTTCTCGCTGCCTCCCGATGCCACCGTCGAGACGGCGGCCGACTACATGCGGCGCGGCGAGATCCACCGCCTGCTCGTGCTCGACGCCGGCCGGCTGGTGGGGATCATCAGTGCGCTCGACATCGCGACG
>Ga0307374_10006246_pt1 | contig 18829 bp, 15 predicted proteins | sample OX3MG_FD_202532 | JGI IMG/M metagenome (GOLD analysis project Ga0307374, IMG submission 202532) | Soil microbial communities from Risofladan, Vaasa, Finland - OX-3 | ecosystem: Environmental > Terrestrial > Soil > Coastal area > Acid sulfate soil | place: Finland: Risofladan, Vaasa | collected...
GGACCTGCAAATCGCCTTCCCAGTGCGCGCCGGCGCTCATCGACAGCTCCCCGCCGATGCGGCCATCGCCGCGCATGTGGCCGCTGACCATCAGCGCCCCGGTGGTCTCGATATCACCGATGACCCGCGAGCCGGCGGCGATCAATGATGGCGAGGCGCCGATACGATCGAGCAGTCGCCGGCGCGGTGTGTCGCTCACGATGATGACTCCCATGCGGCATGCGCATTGACGCTACTATACGGATACGGCACGGATACGGCGCTATCGTGTTAGCGGGCTGTTACAATTATTTGAGGATCCGGAGGGAGAGGCGATGAAGGCAGGGATCGGTGATCGGCTCGGGCGCGCCATGGCGATCACACTGGCGCTCAGCGTACTGCTGCTGGCCGGGTGTAGCCACGAGAGCGCGGACTGGAAACAGGCGACGCTGGCGAACAGCACCGAGGCCTACCAGGCATTCCTGCAACAGCACCCGCACAGCCCGGAAGCGGTGCAGGCGCAGATGCGCATCAAGGAGCTCAGCGCGCAACGCGACTGGCAGATCGCCAGTACGGCCGATACCCGCGATGCCTATCAGCAATTCGTCACTGCGCACCCGGACAGCAAGTGGGTCCAGGAAGCGCGGCTGCGCATCGAGAACTTCGCACAGGCCGGGGCCAGTGGCACGCCCTTGTCCGATGCCGGCGCCGGTGGCGCAGCCGGGACGAGCACGCCCGCATCCACCGGAACGGCCGCTGCCACCGGGGCTGCCACCGGGGCTGCCACAGCGGCTCCCGCGCTCAGCGCCCATGCGGCGGCGAGGTCCCCCTCCCGGACCTCGGCCACGGCGCGGCGGCACGGCGCTCGCGTCGCCAGTGCCAGCTCCACGCACGCTCGGGCACACGCGGGCCGCGTGGTGCAGCTGGGAGCCTTCAGCAGCAAGTCGCGCGCTCAGTCCGAGTGGAAGATGCTGTGTGCGCGCGTCAAGGAGTTGCGGTCGCTCACACCGCACTATGTTCCGGGTCGGTCCAGGGGCGCGCGGGTTTACCGCCTGCAAGTCCATATGTCCTCGCCGGGCGCCGCGTCCGGGTTGTGTGCCACGCTCAAGCGCCATGCGCGCGCGTGCCTGCGCGTCAATGCCTGACTGCATCTAGCGCGGGGCTTGCGTATCGCTCGCTGCGGCGCAGCAGGCCGCAGCCCGGCCAGGCACGTCAAATCGGCGTCGGCTTGGCGTCAATCAGTGACGGAATTTGTCAGCCCGCCGGCTGCCAAAAACTTGTCGGCGCATGCAAGTTTATGAAAAACAGCGTCTTTCTACCTGGCACGAGCCTTGCTGTTCATAGTCCGTAAGGTTTTCCCCTAACCTTTGCGGACAACGTTCCCCGGTGTTCGCCTTCAGGCGCCGCGGCTCTCCCCAGCTTGCGGCGCCTTTCTTTTGCGGCAAGGATTGGCTCAATGGACCCAAGCGATACCCCCCGCTCGAAACGGCTGGGCGCAGCCAAGGGCGCACACGCACTGGTGTCGGCCGCGCCGGTGGCATTGCGTCGGCAGCGGCGCGGATCGTTTGCCGATGCGGCACACGCCGTGCACAGCGCAGCGCTCGCCAATGGCCTGCGCGTCATCGTCTGGCCTGATCACAACATCCCCAATGTGTCGCTCTACAACTGGGTGCACGTGGGCAGCCGCAACGAGGGCGCCGGGACCACCGGGCTGGCGCACTTCTTCGAACACATGATGTTCAACGGCACCGCGCGGCATCCGCAGGGGGACTTTGACCGGCTGATGGAAGCACGCGGCGGCAGCAATAACGCCTATACCTCGCAGGACGTGACGGTGTACCAGGACTGGTTTCCGAGCTCGGCGCTGGAGCTGGTACTGGAGCTCGAAGCCGACCGGTTGGCGAATCTCGAGCTGATGCCCTCGGCCGTGGAAAATGAGCGCAAGGTCGTCTATTCCGAGCGGCGGTTGCGCGTGGACGACAGCAACTCGGCCTCGCTGGAGGAGCAGGTCCAGGCGCTGGCATTCCTGGCTCATCCGTATCGCATCCCGACCATTGGCTGGCCGTCCGACATCCTGTCGTGGACCATGGCTGACCTGCGCACCTTCTACCAGACCTACTACGCTGCCAATAACTGCACGCTGGTGCTGGTCGGGGACGTGCAGGCCCAGCAGGCGCTGGCGCTGGTGCAACGTTATTTCGGGGCGATGCCGGCGGGGCCGGCGCCGCCGGCGGTACGCACGCGCGAGCCGGAGCAGCAGGGCGAGCGGCGGCTGCTACTGCCGCGTCCGGGCCACAATCCCCTGGTGCAGTACGCCTATCACGCAATTGCCGCCTGTGATGCGCGCGAGCCGGCGTTGAACCTGCTGCAGACGGTACTGGTCGGTGGTGACGCCTCGCGTCTGCACCGCTCGCTGGTCGAGGAGCGGCGGCTCGCGGTGTCGATTGGTGGCGGCTGGCCGCAGGGCTTCGATGCCAACCTGTTTCACCTGCAGGCGATCTTGCCGGGCGGCAAGTCGGCCGCAAAATTCGAGGCTGCGCTCGACACACAGCTCGAGCGGCTGCTACAGGACGGTGTCAGCGAGGCGGAATTGCGGCGTGCCAAGAACATCGCCGCGGCCGACTTCTGGCGCGGCGTGTCCACGATTGACGGCAAAGCCCGGCTGCTCGGTGAGTATGCCGTCATGCACGGGGATCACCAGCGGCTGTTTGCCGCGCCCGAGGCCTATGACAGCGTGACTCGCGCGGACGTGCTGGCGATCGCGCGCGTGGTGTTCGACCCGACGCGGCGCACCGTCGGCGTGCTGCTGCCGCGTGCACAGCAGCCGGCATGAAGATCCCGCCGCATCAGCGCCTGACGCTGCCCAACGGCGTGCGGCTCATCCTGCTGCCGCGCCACGAGGTACCGCTGATCGCATTCGAGGCGCTGGTACGCGGCGGTGGGGCACTCGACCCGGCAGGACGTGAGGGCGTTGCCGCGCTGGTTGCCGAGCTGCTGACCTATGGGGCGGGGAGCCGCGATGCCTACGCCTTCGCCGATGCGGTCGAGGACGCAGGCGGCATCCTCGACGCCGAGGCGCACCGTGAGGCCATCATCGTGCACGGGCAGTTCCTGGCGCAGGACCGCGAGCTGCTGCTCGAGCTGCTGTCCGACGCGCTGCAGCGGCCGCACTTCGACGCGGCCGATCTGGACAAAGTGCGCCAGCGACGCATCGAGAGCATCCGCGCGGCCAAGGATTCCGAGCCGCAAAGCCTGATCGGCACCTATGGGCGCTCACTGCTGTTCGGGCAGCACCCGTACGGCAAACCCATCAGCGGCAGCGAGACCACGCTGGCCGCCATCCGCCGGGCGGACGTGCTCGAGGCGTATCGCGATCAATTCGGTGCTGACCGGCTGACGCTGGTGTTCGCCGGTGACTTCGATCCGGCCTGGTTGCAACAGGCGGTGACCCGCTCGTTCGCGTCCTGGCGCGCGGCCGGCGTGCCGCTCATCCCCCTCACGGTGCCCGAGCGCGTGCGCGGGCGACGGGTGCTGCTGATCGATTCGCCCGGCTCTGAGCAGACCTATTTCTGGATCGCCAATGTCGGGGTGGCCCGCGCCTATCCGCTGCGTGCGGCGCTGGACGTGACCAATACCGCCTTCGGCGGCAGCTTTGGATCCATGTTGATGCAGGCACTGCGCACCCGGACCGGGCTGACCTATTCCGCCCATTCGAGCTTCCGACGCGGCAGTGTGCCCGGCGAGTTCGCGATCAGCTCCTTCACCCAGACCGCCGCCACCCGCGGCGCCCTCGATATAGCCCTGCAGACGCTGGATGCGCTCAAGCGCGACGGGCCGGCCGCACAGGCCGTCACGTCGGCGCGCAGCTATATCCTCGGCCAGTACCCGCTCGGGTTTGAAACGGCATCCGACTGGGCTGCAGCGCTGACGGAGCTGGAGCTCTACGGCCTGCCGCCAAGCTACATCGATCAGTTCGACCCGGCGCTGCAGCGCGTCGATGAGGCCCAGGTCGCGCAGGTGGTCGGCACCGCTTTTCCCTGCAGCGACGATCTCGACATCGTTTTGATCGGCGACGCCGCGCAGATCCGCGAGCAGGTCGCCCCGCTCGGGCCGCTGACGGAGCGGTCGCTGGCCGCGCCTCTGTTCGCGTTTCACTGATGGCATTTTTGCCCGATATCGCCACAATGGCCGGCAGGCGGTTGACATCAGCGTGCGCGAGAGCGCGGCGGTGGCGCAGTGAGGCGGTTGATCGCGTATTTCTGGCCGTTCGGATCCTACCGTGACGCCGATCACGGCAGCATGATGGAGCGTGCCGCCGCGTTGCGCTACAACCGGCAGCTATCCAGCTCGCTGCCGATCTACATCAATCGCTGGGCCGTCTGCGCGGCCGTGGAGCTGATGCTGCTGCACATGCTGCCCCGATCCCTGACGCCTGTGATCGCCGTGTTGCTGACGATCTCGGTGTGCGCTCTGGTGCACATGATCCGCATGTGGCTGTTTTTCCGCCGGCGGTTCTAGCCGCTAAAACCCAGCGCTACCCTGCTGGGCACTCAATGACAATGACGGCCGCTGCCAGCGGCGAGTGTCGTCGGGGTAACCGCGGATGGTCTCACGCTATGTCGGCACCGATGGTCGTGTTGCATGGCTCCTCTGTGTGCTGTCGGCCTGCCTGTGCGCCTGCTCGGGTAATGGCGTGGGGCTGGACGCCAACGGACAGCCACTCGCTCGAGGGTCCGATGCGGTGCCGCTGTCGGAGGATTTTGCATCATTGCAGGCGAACATATTCACTCCCATCTGTTCGGTCTGCCACATCGGCGCCACGGCGCCCCAGGGGCTGCAGCTCGATGCCCGGCATAGCTACAGCTTGCTGGTCGGCGTGCCGAGCACGGAAGTCGCGAGTCTGCTGCGCGTCAAACCGGGCGATCCGGGCAACAGCTACCTGGTCCAGAAGCTCGAGGGTCATGCCGCAGTCGGCGGCCGCATGCCGCTCGGGGAGGCGCCGCTGCCGCAGACCACGATCGCGTTCATCCGCCAATGGATCACGGATGGGGCGCAGCCCGCGGCCTCGCCAGCCCTGATGGCCGCTACGCTCGCGGCGGCGCCCGCCGGCAGCGGCTTGCGGGTGAGCACGGTAGTGCCCGGTGACGCGAAGGTGCTGAGCGGCGCGCCCGCGCACATCGTCATCGCCTTCACGCGCGAGCTCGACGCCACCAGCGTCAGCCCGGCGACCGTGCGCATCGAGCGCGTTGCCGCGGCTGCCGATACCAATGCGCTCGCGGACAGCGATTCGGTGCCGCTGCAGATCGAAGTGCCCATCGGCGACCCGAGTGCGCTGTTGCTGACCCCGAAGCAGGCGCTGGCCCCTGGGCGTTACCGAATCGTATTGGATGGTCCGGCTGGCGTGATGCTCAGCGCTTTGGACGGCGAGCGCCTGAGCGCGCCTGCCGCTGGGGCTGATGGCGCTCGGGTGTCATCGCTCAGTTCACGATCGCGCCGGCACGGCCGAGTGCTGAACCATGATTCATGGCCCGAGCGCCACCTCGACGCGTCGCGTACGCGCTGGACTGGCCGCACTGTGGATGGTCTGCCTCGGCTGGGCCGGCGTGCGCGTGGCGCAGGCCGAGCCGTACCTGGCCGTGGCTACCGGCAACCCGTGCGTCGCCTGCCACGTGAATCCGACCGGCGGCGGCATGCGCAATGCTTTCGGGGATGCGTATGCGCAGACTGCGCTGCCAGCGTCGGGCCTGCCTGCCGGCTCGCCGATCTGGACCGGACAGCTGCTGCAGAACATCCTGCGTGTGGGCGCTGATCTGCGCGCCGCGTGGTCGCAGACCACGACCCCGCACGCGCCAACCGAGCGCGGCTTCCAGCTGGAACAGATGCGGTTGTATGCCGACTTCAGCGTGATTCCCGGCCGCCTTGGGCTATACGTCGATGAGACCGTCGCGCCGGCCGTGCAGAACATGGAAGCATACCTGCGCTATGGCGATCCGACGCGCTGGTATCTGAAGGCCGGGCAATTCTACCTGCCCTTTGGGTGGCGGCTGCAGGACAATTCTGCTCTGGTGCGGCAAGCCAGCGGCATCAGCATGCTCACACCCGATCAAGGCATCGAGCTCGGGTTTGAACGCGTACGCTGGAATGGGCAGCTCGACTTCACCAACGGCGCCGGTAACGCCGGCGTTGGTTCGGGTTATCAGCTGTTGGCGCGGCTCGTGCGCGTGCAGGGCTGGTGGCGCATCGGCGCGTCCGCCGCGAGCACGCAGTCGCATGCGGGCAACCGCCGCATGGGTGCCGTGTTTGCCGGTCTGCGGACCGGACCGATCGCGTGGCTGGGCGAGGGCGATCTGATCCGCCAGCAGGGCTTTGCGGATGGCGCGCACACGCTGCTCGCCGGCCTGATCGAAGCCGACTGGCTCCTGCGGCGAGGGCAGAATCTGAAGTTGACCTATGAGTACTACGACCCCGCGCGCCGGGTTTCCAACGATGCGCAGACGCGCTGGAGCGCTGTGTATGAGTTCACACCGATGCCGTTCCTGCAGCTGCGCGCGGGCGTGCGCCGCTCTGCGGGCATCCCGCAGAACGATCTGCAGAACCGCACGCTCGCCTTCCTCGAATTGCACGGCTATCTGTGATCCGCGCCGCCGCGCTGCGGGTGGTGCCGGCCGGCGCCTCTCCGCTTTACCGCGTCTGTCGCGGCGCCTAACCTAAGCCAATCGTGCGAATAAACTGGCGCGGATCGATCGCGCTGCTGACGCTGTGGGTCGCGGTCGTTCCGGTCGTTCACGGCCAGGGACTCGGCGTTGCTGTGGGCGTCAGCAGCGATGATAGATGGCGCGGCCTGTCGCAGAGCGCCGGGGACCCCTCGGTGCAGGTCGATCTGCACTACATCCGGACTAGCTGGTACGGCGGCGGCTCGGCCGAGGCGGTGCGACGCCCAACGGATCGGCTGCTCGGTGCCGAGCTGATCGTCTACGGGGGCTACGAGTGGACCTGGTCGAACCAGCTCAGTGCCTCGCTGACACTGCGGCATTACGATTATCCCCAATTCTCGCGGCGCTACGACGAGCTGGCAGCGTCGATGCTGTGGGGTACCTTCCTGCGTACCACTGTCACCGGCTCTCCGGACACCCCGGCGCTGCAGTACGCCGGGCCTGCAATGCAGTCCAGCTACCGCTATCGCGACCCGCGCTATTCCGATCCGGGCTATGGCGATCCGGGCTATGGCGATCCGGGCTATCGCGGGGGGCGGCGATGGGCCTTTTCCTATGAGCTCGCCGCACGGCTGCCGCTGCCGTTCGGGCTGTATGCCGGTGCCGGTATCGGCTATTACGACGTGCATCGCCAGGCAGGCGAGGGTTACGGTTACGGCAGCATCGGCGTGGGCGGCCAGTGGCACGACTGGGACCTGGACCTTCGTTATATCGGCACTGACGCCCGCGCCCGAGCGCTGTTCGGCACTGCGGCCTCATCGGGGCTGTCGGCCACGGTGCTGTGGAACTGGTAAGGCCGTAGCGGGCCACCGTTACAACCATTCGACCGGCACGAGGCACTTACCCTTCGGGTAGCCATCACGGAAGACCGCCATCGCTGCGTCCCCACATCCGAGCGTCCCGGCATGCGACGACCGGCTCGACCGGCAGCTGCTGCAGCAGGCGGCCGCCGGCGATAGCCGCGCGCTCGAGCAGCTCTACCGCGGATACTCGCGCCGCCTGCGGCAGTTCCTGTCACGGCTGACGCCCCGCACCGAGATCCTCGATGAGGCAGTCAACGATACGTTCTGGATCGTGTGGCAGAAGGCCGCGCAGTTTCGTGGCGCTTCGCGCGTATCGACCTGGATCCTGGGTATCGGCTGGCGTTGTACCTTCAAGGCACTGCGCCGCAGTGCAGCCGCGACCGCGACTGCCGGGCCCCCCGCGCCCCCGTTCTCGGCCGAGCCCGTCAGCGACGAGGCCGCGCATGCCGAGCGCCTGCAATGGCTCGAGCACGGCCTGATGAGGCTGCCGCTCGAGCAACGTGCCGCGCTCGAGCTGGCTTATTTCATGGGACATTCGTGCGAGGAGATCGCAGCCATCATGGATTGTCCCGTCAACACGGCGAAAGCGCGCATGTTCCAGGCGCGTATCAAGCTGCGCAGCCTGCTGCCGCAGCTCGGCGGGATCGATCTGCCATCTGACAGGAGCGCTGTCCATGAGTGACCCTTCGGTCCATCGGCACACTTGGGACATGATCCCGTGGATCGTCAACGGTAGTGCCTCGGAGGAGCAACTGGCCGGCGTGCGATCTCATTTGCAACAGTGCGCGGACTGCCGCGAGGAGCTGGCCTATCAAAGTCGGCTGCAGGAGGCAATGCATGCCCGGGTGCTGCCCGCGCAGGTGCGCAGCGCGTTGGACGAGCAAGCCGGCTGGCAGTCCCTGCAGGCACGCATCGCCAGCGGCCGGCCATCGGCCACCGGCGAGCGCGTGCGCCGCGCGGGGCGCGGCTGGATGCCATGGGTGCTGGCTGCGATGATCGTCGAGTCCGTGCTGCTGGGCGCAGTGTCTGCGGCGCTGTGGTCGGGCGCAGCCCCGGTCTATCACACGTTGTCCGCCGGCGAGATCGGGCCTGCGGCCGCGACCATCCGGATGGTGCTGGCGCCATCGATGACGATCGCGCAGGTGCAGCGCCTGCTCCACGCAGCGCGGATGCAGGCCGTGGGCGGCCCCAGCGCGGCGGGAGTATGGTCGCTCGCCCCGGCGCCGGCCGCGGGTCGGGCCGATTTCGCGGCGACCGTCAAGCGGCTCAGGCGCGACCCGGATGTTCTATTCGCCGAGCCCCTCGGCCCTGGTCCCTGAGGCCGGGAGCGGCCATGCGCGGCATGATTGGAATTCGCATGATTGGAATTCAGCCGCGTCAGCGGGCGCTATGCGCGGTCTGGGCACTGCTACTGGGTGGCTGCGCGGCTCTGTCCCCGCCTGCGCGCACTGACGGCAGCGGCCTGGATGTCCGGGCCGACCGGTTGATCGTCGTGACGGTCGCCAATGCTCCCGTGCCGGTATCGTTCGACGTTGGATCAACGCCGCATCCGTATGCCGCACCGCGTCCTTATACGGCAGCCCGCGCGGCGCGCGCGCAGGGCGCGGCGCTGGCGCGCGATTATCATCTGCGCATCCTGCGCGAATGGCCGATTGCGGCGTTAAAGGTGGACTGCTTCGTGTACGCGTTGGCGCCGGACCGCGATCGCGCCTCGGTGCTCGAGCAGCTGGCAAATGATGCGCGCGTGCGGCTGGCCGAGCCGCTGCAGCTGTTTGATACGCAGGCCTTCCCAGCTGCCAAGCGCGACGGGATCGCTGCGTCAAACGCTGTGCCAAATATCGGGTACGCCGGCGGCGATGCGTACAACGACCCGTACTTTCGTTTCCAGCAGGGCTTCCGCGCCATCGGCGCAGACCTCGCGCAGCGTCGCTCACGCGGCGGCGGCGTGCGCGTCGCCATCATCGATACCGGTGTGGACGTGCGGCATCCGGATATGGCGCATGCAGCGCTGGTGCAGGATTTCTTCAGCGAGGATGCGGCGGCGTTTCGCAGCGATCGGCATGGGACCGCGGTGGTCGGGATCATTGCCGCGGCCGTCAACAACCACATTGGCATCGTTGGCATGGCTCCGGATGTGCGCCTGCAGATTTACAAGGCCTGCCAGCCGATACGGCCGGGCGCGCTTGCGGCGCAATGCAATTCGTTCACGCTGGCTCAAGCGCTCGATGCAGCCATCGTTGCGCGCGCCCAGGTCGTGAACCTCAGCCTCTACGGTCCCAACGACCCGTTGCTGGCGGCGCTGGTCCGTTCGGGGCAGCGCCGCGGCTGCGTGTTCGTCGGCGCACTGCCCGCCAGCGGCCGCCTGGACGGCTTTCCGCTCAGCATCACGGGCGTCATCGCCGCGGGCGAGCCCGGCAGTAGTAGTGGTAGTGGCCGTGCCGATACCGTGCTGCATGCACCGGGACGCGAGATCCTGAGCCTCGCTCCGGCGGGCCGTTACGATTTCGTTTCCGGCAGCTCCTTCGCCACCGCGTACGTGACCGCGGCTATCGCGATGTTGCGAGCACGTGCGCCGTCGCTGGATTCGGCAGCGCTGCGCGCAGTGCTGGCGAGCACGCAACGCGGCAGCGGTGACGCACTGATCAACATCTGTTCGGCGCTCGCGCGCGTCATGCCGGACAATGGTACAACCGGGGTCACCCGATGCACCGCCCGGGCATCGCAACTCGCCGCCCAATAATAGTTGGCGAGGTTGAAACCTTCGGCGCGGTTCCATGGGACGCAGTGCAGCGGTCATCGCTGCAACTGGGGGAATCCATGCAAACCTTGCGCTGTGTCGGAATTGCGCGCGTCCTCGGCCCTCGCGCGGTCCTCTTCGGAGGATTGGCAACCGTCACCCTGACGCTGGTCGCCTGCGGTGGTGGCGGCTCTTCCCCCATGGGCGCCAACAACCCGCCACCGCCGCCATCGCCTTCCTATACGGCTTCCGACCTGGTGTCGAACCGCGCCGGTGTACCCGCCGGGCACGTCGATGCGAACCTGGTCAATCCGTGGGGCATTACGTTCAGCTCGCAGGATTTCGTCTGGGTCGCGAATGAGGGCACCTCGACCTCGACGCTGTACGACGGTAACGGCGTAACCCAACCGCCCCTCGTGGCGATTCCGGCCGGCAGTAGCGGCGCGGCCGGGCCTACCGGGGTGGTGGCTAACGAGACCACCGATTTCGTCGTGACGTCCGGTAGCGCGTCCGGCGCCAGCGCGTTCATCTTGGATGGCCTGGGAGGCACGATCAGCGGCTGGGCGCCCGCCGTTGACATGAGCAAGGCAGTGGTCGCGTACGCTGGCGGCAGCGCCGGTGCCGAATATACCGGCCTGGCAATCGGTCACGACGCCGCCGGCGCCAACTTCCTGTTCGCCGCCGATTTTCACAACGCGCGTGTCGATGTGTTCGATGCACAATTCAAGCTCGTGACCACCGATGGCGGATTTGTGGACTCCTCGGTGCCTTCCGGCTATGCCCCGTTCGGCATCCAGAACATCCCTGCCAGTGACGGTAGCGCGCAGATCTACGTGACCTACGCCAAGCAGGATACGACCGCGCGGCTGTCGGTTGCCGGCGCGGGGCTCGGCTACGTTGCCATCTTCGATGCCCACGGCGTATTGCTGAAGCACCTGATCTCCGGCGGCAGTTTGAACGCTCCTTGGGGTATCGCGCTGGCACCGGCCAATTTCGGACCGCTGAGCGGCAAGCTGCTGATCGGCAACTTTGGCGATGGTACGGTCAACGGCTTCGATCCCGCTAGCGGCGCGGCCGGTGGCACACTGATGCATGCTGACGGCACCGCGATCAGTATCCCGGACCTGTGGGGTATCGCCTTCGGCAATGGCGTGAACAATCAGCCGACCACGACCCTGTTCTATGCGGCCGGTGTGAATGGCGAAGCCGATGGCGTCTATGGCCGCATCGATTACGGCATCAGCGCTCCGTCGGGTGGCAACCCGTCACCGTATTAGCGGTTACTGCCCGAACCGCTCCCCGCCGCCCGCGAGCCACTCGCTCTCGGCCTCGGTGCTGGTGCGGCCGACGAGGGCGTTGCGATAGGGGAAGCGCCCGAAGCGCTCGATCAGGTCGCGGTGCTGCTGCGCATAACGCAGGCTGCCCTCGAAGTAGGTATGTAGCGCCTCCGGCGCCTCGTCCAGCAGGCGTCGGAACGCGGCCATCGACTCCTCCTGGACCGGCAGCGATTCGGCGTGCATCAGCGGCATATAGAAGAATAGGCGCTCGAGCGGATCGAGCGCGGCGTCGGCGCCCAGCTGCATGCCCGAGACCGCAAGCGACAGGGCTTTGCCATCCTGCGCGAAGGCGCGCGCGCTGCCGCGGTAGACGTTGCGCGGGAACTGGTCGAGCAGCAGGATCAGCGCCAGACGGCGGCGCGGGCCGGACTCCCATGCGCCCAGCTCGCCGCGTTCGGCGGCCGCCAGCAGCGCACCGAAGCGCTCGGCGATCAACTCGTCGGCCTGCGCCGTCAGCTCAGGGGCCGCGGCGTTGCCGAACCACAGGCGCGAGCGCTGCGCGACCTGCGCGGCCGTGTACGGCCTGGGGCCGAGCCAGAACAGCAGCACATCCTGCGCCCGCGGAAGGGGCTGTGGCCGGGTGCGCGACACCGACGATTGCAACTGCGCGGGCGGCTGCGGCTGTGACTTCAGAGCAAGTGCTGCGGCTGCCGCGTATTCATTCGCACAAGCCCTCCAGGTAACCCTGGGCGACCGAGGAGAGGCGCTTGCGCGCGAGCGCACGTGCCTTGGGGTGGTCAACCAGCTGCTCGAGCGGTCCGGTCAACAGCATGCGGCGCACCGCCGGGTCGGTGGCGGACACGCGTGCCATCTTGTTCAGCACCGTGAAGCCGCGATGGATCTTGCCGCGTGGTGCCCGGTTGGTTTCGATCGAGCGGGCGAGGTATTGGCCGAAACGGCTGTAGAGGAAATAGTCGTCGTTGCCGACTTGGAATCGGACTTCGGCAAAGAAGTCGGGGAAATTCTTTTCGAGATATTGATTGACGCGCTGTAGGCGGGGCCCAGGTTCGCTATCTGCGGACGCTTTGAGCTTCTTCATTTCAGTCTCTGTACACCTCCGGTGGTCCAGACAACCATCGCTGGACGTCACGAGCGGTACCACACCTCGCAACGCGCGCGAAACTTAAGGCACCTCGGCCCCCGATGCAATAGAAATGTTTGCCGATGTGAGGTCGCGACCTTGGCGCGTCGCGACCTCACTGGACTTCGCTGGCCGTGTCTCGATCAGCCGTGCCGGATCAGCCGCCTTTTTTCGGGCCGCGCTCGGCGCTGCGCTCGCTGTCCGTGCCGGCCTGCCGGGCTCGCGCCGGCTCTTTCCTGGTGGCGGCGTTCTCATCGTTGTCGCTGGGCTGACCGCTGACGACCGAGTCCTCGTCGCTACGGTCCGCCGAGCCCTGCAGCGGCGCGGAGTCGTCACTCGGGTCGGTGATGTTCGGCGACTGCGTCAACGGGTCGCCCTCCTGGTTGTAGTTCGAGAAGCCGTGCAGGACGCGCTGCGTGTCGATGCGCGGCCGCCAGGGCTCGCGCTGCTTGTGCTGCTGCGGCGATGGCGTCGGCTCGTCGGCCTTGGTCTTGTCGGTATCCTGTGACATGAAATATCTCCGGTAGCGTGACCGCTCTGTCGCATTTGACGGCAGCGCGCGCCGGTCGTTCTGTCAGTAAACGCCGCGGGAGGGCGTCGCGGAAGGCGACGCGGCGCAGTAAAAAGCCGACGAGCTGGCAGCCAACCGTGCTGCCGGCTCGCCGGCTTTCTGGGGGCCGGCGTCCGGTGGGGCGAGGCTCAAATCCGAGCGGCGGAAGGGTCGCTGGGAGTCTCGGGGCCACCGTGCGCCTTGGGTATGACGATATATCGCCGCAGATGAATCGCCGCTGAATCCGCGACGGCCGCGCCCGCGATTTTCGTTGACCGCAAAACGCCGCTAGGTATATTGGGGGCTGCTGGCGCGGAAGGCAGCTGGTATCCCCGGCTCCCTTAGGGTCTTGGGTCGACTTCCCGGCGAGCCTGCGCGGCTGATGGGAAGCTCCGCCGCACAGCATCGCACGATTCTGCAGCCCACACCGCGGGTCCTTCGCCGCCCGCGGTGTCAGATCGGCTCGCCTGTATGGAGCTTACGGCGAGGGACGCAGCCGAGGGACGGAGCCACTGTTATGACTATCGACACAGGCAGCGGTCGCGGGTTGTACCGCGAGGCATTCGAGCGCGACAGTTGCGGCTTTGGGCTGATCGCGAGCCTCGACGACAAGCCCAGCCACTGGCTGGTGCGCACGGCGATCGCGTCGCTGAACCGGCTCACTCATCGCGGCGCGATCGCGACCGATGGGAAAACCGGTGACGGCTGCGGCCTGTTGCTCAAGCAGCCCGAGAAGTTCCTGCGTGCGCTGGCCAGGGAGGCGAAGATCCGCCTGGGCGCGCGTTTTGCCGCCGGCCTGGTGTTCCTGCCGCAGGATGCGGTGGCGGCCGAGGCCGTGCGTGCGTGCCTGAAGAGCGAGCTCGAGACCGAATCGCTGCTGCTGGCCGGCTGGCGCGTGGTCCCGACCGACGCGCAGGCCTGTGGTGCGGAGGCGCTCAAGACCCTGCCGCGCATCGAGCAGCTGTTCGTCAACTGCCGCAGCGCCGATGTCGATGAGGCCAGTTTCAACCGCAAGCTGTTCCTCGCGCGCCGCCGTGCCGAGAAGAAGCTCGCCATGGAGCCGCAGTTCTACTGCCCGAGCCTGTCGGCGAGCACCATCGTCTACAAGGGCATGGTCATGCCGCAGCACCTGGCCGAGTTTTATCCGGACCTCGCCGACCCGCGGCTCGAGGCCTCGGTAGCCGTATTTCATCAGCGCTTCTCGACCAACACGCTGCCGCAGTGGCGGCTGGCGCATCCGTTCCGTTACCTGGCGCACAACGGGGAGATCAATACCATCGAGGGCAACCGCCAGTGGGCGGTCGCGCGCGGCCCGGTGCTGCGCTCCCCGCTACTGCCGGACCTGACCGACATCCTGCCGCTGGTGTCGCTCACCGGTTCGGACTCACAGAGCCTGGACAACATGCTCGAAGTGCTGCTGCTCGGCGGCCTGGATGTACCGCATGCGCTGCGGCTGCTGATCCCGCCGGCATGGCAGGCGGTCGATACGATCGATGCGGACCTGCGCGCGTTCTACGAGTTCTACTCCGCGCACATGGAGCCGTGGGACGGACCGGCGGGCCTGGTGCTGACCGATGGGCGTTACGCGGCCTGCACGCTCGACCGCAACGGCTTGCGCCCGGCGCGCTTCGTGATCACGAAAAACCGCCACCTGACCATCGCCTCGGAGACCGGCGTGTGGGATTACGCCCCCGAGGACGTGGTGCGCAAGGGCAAGCTCGGGCCGGGCGAGATCGTGGCGCTGGACCTGTCCACTGGCACGCTGCTCGAGACCCGTGACATCGACAATAGGTTGAAGACGCGCCATCCGTACAAGGCGTGGCTGAAGAAGGGCGTGCGCTACCTGGAGTCGGACCTGATCGACCCGCGCCTGGCGGCCGAGCCGATGGACCGGGAGACGCTGTCGGTCTACCAGAAGATGTTCGGTGTCACCGCCGAGGAGCGCGACGAGATCATCCGCGTGCTGGCCGAGGACGAGAGCGAGGCGGTCGGCTCGATGGGCGACGACACGCCGATGGCGGTGCTATCGCACAAGGTGCGCTCGCTGTACGACTATTTCCGCCAGCAGTTCGCGCAGGTGACCAACCCGCCGATCGATCCGCTGCGCGAGTCGATCGTGATGTCGCTGTCGACGCAGCTGGGGCCAGAATGCAACGTGTTCGCGCCGGCCGCCGAGCATGCGCGCCAGATCGTGCTGAATTCCCCGGTGCTCTCGCAGCGCAAGCTGCGCCAGATCCTTGCCTCCGACGAGGTGATCGAGGCCAACGAGTTCCTCGACCTGCAGTACGAGCCGGACGAAGGCCTGCGCGCGGCGATCGTGCGTATCTGTGATGCGGCCGAGTCCGCGGTGCGCGACGGCAAGCTGGTGCTGCTGCTGTCCGACCGCTACCTGGTGTCCGGCAAGCTGCCGATCCATGCGCTGCTGGCCACCGGCGCCGTGCATCACCGCCTGGTTGATTCCGGGCTGCGCTGCAAGTGCAACATCCTGGTGGAAACCGGTACCGCGCGCGACTCGCACCACTTCGCCTGCCTGATCGGCAATGGGGCCACCGCGGTGTATCCGTACATGGCCTACCAGACGCTGTACGAGATGATGCGCAAGGGCCAGGTGAAGCTCGGCTCCCAGAAGCTCGGCTCCGAGGATCGCCGCCAGCTCGGCCGCAGCTACCGCCACGCCATTCGCAAGGGCCTGTACAAGATCATGTCGAAAATGGGCATTTCCACCATCGCCAGCTACCGCGGCGCGCAGCTGTTCGAGATCGTGGGATTGTCCGACGACGTGGTGGACCTGTGCTTCCGCCACAGCACCAGCCGCGTGCAGGGTGCGGATTTCGAGGACCTGGAGGCCGATGCCCGCCACCTGGCGCTGCGTGCATGGAATCCGCGCGTCGGCGTGGACCAGGGCGGCATCTATCGTTACGTGCATGGCGGGGAGTACCACATGTACAACCCCGACGTGGTCGCGGCACTGCAGGCCGCGGTGATCTCGGGAGAGTACGAGCACTACCAGCTGTACGCGCAGCTCGTGAACGAGCGGCCCGTCTCGGCGCTGCGCGATCTGCTGGCGCTGAAGCTCGCCGATGAGCCGGTGGCGCTGGAGGAGGTCGAATCGGTCGAGGCGGTGCTGGCGCGCTTCGACGGCGCCGGCATGTCGCTGGGGGCGCTCTCGCCCGAGGCGCATGAGGCCCTGGCGATCGCGATGAACCGGCTGGGCGGACGTTCCAATTCCGGTGAGGGTGGCGAGGACCCGGCGCGCTACGGTACCGAGCGCAACTCCAAGATAAAGCAGGTGGCCTCGGGCCGCTTCGGCGTCACGCCCGAGTACCTGATCAATGCCGAGGTGCTGCAGATCAAGATCGCGCAGGGGGCCAAGCCCGGCGAGGGCGGACAGCTGCCTGGTCATAAGGTCAACGAGATGATTGCGCGGCTGCGCTTCGCGCGCGCCGGGGTCGGATTGATCTCCCCGCCGCCGCACCACGATATTTATTCGATCGAGGACCTGGCGCAGCTGATTTTCGACCTCAAGCAGGTCAATCCGCAGGCGCTGGTATCGGTCAAGCTGGTCGCTGAGCCCGGCGTTGGCACGGTGGCGGCCGGCGTCGCCAAAGCCTATGCCGACCTGATCACGATCTCAGGCCACGACGGCGGCACCGGCGCCAGCCCGCTGTCGTCGATCAAGTATGCCGGTACGCCATGGGAACTGGGCCTGGCCGAGACACACCAGACGCTGCGCGCCAACGACATGCGCCATCGTGTGCGGGTGCAGACCGACGGCGGACTGAAGACCGGCCTGGACGTGATCAAGGCGGCCATCCTCGGCGCGGAGAGCTTCGGCTTCGGTACCGCCCCGGTGATCGCGCTGGGCTGCAAGTACCTGCGCATCTGTCACCTGAACAACTGCGCCACGGGCGTGGCCACCCAGCACCCGGTGTTGCGCGAGAAGCATTTCCTCGGGCTGCCCGAGATGGTAATCAACTACTTCCGCTTCGTCGCGCAGGAATGCCGCGAGCTGATGAGTGCGCTCGGCGTGCGCCGCATGCAGGACCTGATCGGGCGGGTCGAGTACCTCGAGCGGCTGCCGGGCGAGACTGCCCGGCAGCGCAAGCTCGATCTCTCGCCGCTGCTTTCCGACACGGGGCTGGTATCCGAGCGCGCGCACTTCTGTGTCGAGCCGTCGAACGCGCCGTTCGACAAGGGCGAGCTGGCCGAGCGCATGGTGGCCGACATGCTACCGGCGATCGAAGCGCGTGCCGGAGGCAGCTGGCGCTACGCGGTCAAGAACTTCAACCGCTCGATCGGCGCGCGCGTGTCCGGCGAGATTGCGCGCCGCTGGGGCAACTACGGCATGGAGGAGGCGCCGCTGGTGGTGCAGCTCACAGGCTCGGTGGGCCAGAGCTTCGGCGTGTGGAATGCCGGCGGACTGTATCTGCACCTGGAGGGCGACGCCAACGATTACGTCGCCAAGGGCATGGCCGCGGGCCGCGTAGTGCTCAAGCCGCCGGCGCGCGCGAGTTTCGTGGCGCGCGATACGGTGATCATGGGCAACACCTGCCTGTACGGGGCGACGGGCGGGCAGCTGTTCGCCGCCGGGCAGGCCGGCGAGCGCTTCGCGGTGCGAAATTCCGGTGCGGTCGCGGTGCTCGAGGGCGCCGGCGATCACTGCTGCGAGTACATGACCGGCGGCGTGGTATGTGTGCTTGGGCGCACCGGGCTGAATTTCGGTGCCGGCTTCACCGGCGGCTTTGCCTACGTGCTCGACCTGGATCATGATTTCGTCGACCGCTACAACCACGAGCTGATCGACATCCACCGGCTCACGCACGAGAGCATGGATGCCAATGCGCAATACCTCACCGAGTTGCTGCAGCAGCACGTCGAGTACACCGGCAGCGTCTGGGGCGAGGAGATTCTCAACGACTTGCGCTCCTTCATCGGGCGCTTTTGGTTGGTCAAGCCCAAGGCCGCGTCGATCGACTCGCTGATCGAGGACCTGCGGCGTGCGGCCTGAGCGCACAAGACGACAACAGCGCCCCAGACGAGACCCCCCCAATGGCTGACAAGACCCTCAACTTCCTGGAATTCGAGCGCCGCGAGCCGGACAAGCTGCCGGTGAGCGAGCGCACCCATAATTTCACCGAGATCTACGCGCCGTTCGACCCGCACACCACCGCGCAGCAGGCGAGCCGCTGCCTCTCGTGTGGCAATCCGTTCTGCGAGTGGAAGTGCCCGGTCCACAATTACATTCCCAACTGGCTCAAGCTGATCAGCGAAGGCAAGCTGTTCGAGGCGGCGGAGCTGTCACACCAGACCAATTCGCTGCCTGAGATGTGCGGCCGCATCTGCCCGCAGGACCGGCTGTGCGAGGGGGCCTGCACGCTCAACGACGGTCTGGGTGCCGTGACGATCGGCGCGATCGAGAAATACATCACCGATGAGGCGCTCAAGCAGGGATGGCGCCCGGATATGTCCGGGGTGCGCTGGACCGACCGGCGTGTCGCGGTCATCGGCGCAGGCCCGGCGGGGCTCGGCTGCGCCGATATCCTGGCGCGCAACGGCGTCAAGCCGGTGGTGTTCGATCGCTACCCGCGCATCGGCGGGCTGCTGACCTTCGGTATCCCGCCGTTCAAGC
>Ga0307374_10006249_pt1 | contig 18821 bp, 17 predicted proteins | sample OX3MG_FD_202532 | JGI IMG/M metagenome (GOLD analysis project Ga0307374, IMG submission 202532) | Soil microbial communities from Risofladan, Vaasa, Finland - OX-3 | ecosystem: Environmental > Terrestrial > Soil > Coastal area > Acid sulfate soil | place: Finland: Risofladan, Vaasa | collected...
CTTCGGTGAACCATCTCCAGCCGCGCAGAAAATCATCCTCGACGATGTAACAACCTGCTTGCTCCACCGTCTCGATCAAGCCCAGCGGCGGAAGCTCGCAGAATGAACCTTCTAATACGACGCGAATACGGTCCTTGGGCCGCGCGGCGCGTCCGGGTATTTCCGCGAGGACTTTTTCGAGAATCTGCAAGAAATCCTCGGGAGCCATTAAAGTGCCGGCCCGCACAAGAACAAATGACTCCGCCGCCGAAAGCAAATGAGGCGTTTCCGTTCGGATCCGGTAAATCTCGCGCAAGGCGCACCGAATCCGGTTATACAGGCTGATGCTGCGGTTCAGGTCGGCCGGAGTGGGCGAGTAGCCCGACCGCTCCTGCAGTCTGTTCAGCAGGCGGCGGTATTCCGTTTCCAAGTACTTTCGACCCAGAGGCGAGGCGAAATTCTGCGGGAAATGGATGTACTCCACAAACAAACCCGGGAAGTTTCGCTGGAAAACACTCGCAAGATTCCTGGTGGGATCGCAGATCGAGTGAAACAACATGCCGTCCAAAAACTTAAGGCGGTCCGTCAGGCCCAGTTCGAGCGTGCTTTTTACAATCGAACAAACAAAGGATTGGAACCGGGAATCGGCATGTGTGATTTCGATTTGGTTGCCGGCGCCGATAATGCCGAGCGGCAGCATGCCTGACGCGTGGATCAATTCGACCGGGCAGTAAATCGGGAAACAGCCGATTGCTTTTTTTTGCGGGTGCTCTTCGAGCCAGTGTTTGGCGGTGGCGAAGTCGGAGTCTTCAGCAATCTCCCGGCAGGAAGCCAGCATCGAGTCGAGCTGTGGAATTTCTTCAACCAGAGTGGTAGCCACCTTTACCTCCAATTACGGCGCCTCCGCAGGTTCAGGCCAGTTTTCGGTTGCCCAAAGATGCCATGCGGCGTCCGCAGCGGAAACACGTACGGCCGTTTTGCGCGGCTGAGTTCCGCAAGATCTTCATGGGCCCACTCTACTCCTCTGTTGAAATCGTGTCAATAGTATTCTGGTATTACAATACCATAATAGGGCGTAGCCCGTTCACGGCGCTTGTATTGAGTCGCCGGGGAACGAATGTGGATCTCGGGGGCTTCGTGTTAGCGATGGGCTACAACATTTCGGGCCGGTCGCGACGCGCTTGTCGCGTTCGCCCAGGGGCGACGCGCCATCAGCTTCAACATCGTCGAAATTGTGATCGACCGAAAGGTGGCGACGGCGTGGTCATCCAGTTCATTAAGCACGAGGCGCAGAGCGGCGCTCGCATCCGTGGTTGTTTTCGCGTCGCTGGTTGCGCGTGCGCGCCGCCCGATGGGCTCAAAAAGTTCAATTACGTCGAGCAACGTGAGCCGCTTCGGATTGGCTATCAGTTGGTATCCTCCGCCAACTCCGCGAACGGCGTCCACGATTCTGGCGCGCCCCAAGTCCCGCAACACTTTTGCAAGGTGATGGGCCGAGATGCCATATTTGTCGGCAATTTCCGTTCCTGAAAGCTGATGCGTTGGATTCGCGGCGAGCTCCAGCACCGCGTATATCGCAAAGCAGCTCGCCTTTTGAAGTTTCATACGATCTTCCCTCGCAACTGTCAATCGAGCGTAGTCTCAAGTTCGATGAACGGACCGGCCATCATTCCTTGACTGCGGAAAAAAGAGAGCACGAGATGATTGTCGCGGGCCATCAGGGTTCGCATCTCTTTAATTCCAACGCGCCGAAATGCGTCGCAGAGCGCCTCAAATAGCCTTGTTCCGATACCCTTCAGCCGAGTCCGGGGCCGGACCTGCATGGCGAATACCCATCCACACGGAGGCTCCCCAAACTCCCAGGCGCGCACCTCGCCAATGATGAATCCCTCGATGCGATGATCATATTCCGCAACGAGAAAGACGCGCCCCGCCTGGTCGTTTGAGCGATAACGCAAGAATGTGTCCTTCCAGTATTTCCGCTTGGCAAGGCCGGTCACTTCCTCGTCCAAGGAAACGAGAGACGCTAAGTCCGACTTGACCGCCGGCCGAATGAGAAGCCCCTCGACCGGTTTCGAAGCCGCTCGGGATTTCATGATGGAAATATTTGCCGTGGCGTCGCCCTCCCTAAAACCTGCAATATAGTACTGCTATCCAGGAAAGACAAGTCGCGTGGCCTCCCGTGGCTACCACGGGTGGTCCTGTATACGGCTGCTTCCGGAGCGTCCGAGGGATACGTGATTGTGATAGAGCTTCCAATTTCCATGTTCTTGAAGAAAGACGTCGGTGCCGTAGCCTTCTCGCAGCAGACGAGCTCCATTTAGCTTCGAGCGGGCATCCGTGCGCCATTCGTAGACGACGGTGGCGACGTCGCCGAAAGCTCGTATCTTTCGCGGGCCAAACTTCAGACTAACTTCATCTAAGTTGTCGAAATATCGTTCCAGCATTTCCTTTGCAGATTCCCACCCGTAATACGCGCCCCGAGAAGTGAAAAAAACGAATCCGTCATTCTGCCAGTAATGGCTGAATAGCCTCGGGAGGTCCTTATCGCTCCAGGCCTTTTCCATTGCGTCCATGATGCGCATAACGGCATCTACATTCGGCCCCGCCACTTCTGGCGTCGCCGTCTTTTCCACCGCAGCTGAGGTTTTCATGTTCTTCTCCGTGCGTTCTAAAGTTGTCTCAAAGCCCCGAAAGAAATGCGGAGAATGACTTGTTCATCTCCATTTTTGAGCTAGGTCGTTCTCGAGCTCAACGGCCCGAGGAAACAGGATATTGTTCTCAAGATGGATGTGCTGATGCAGGTCTGCCGCAAATGCCGGGAGTGATTGATAGAGGGCCTTAAAGCTCACGCAAGCGCTTGCCGGCAGAGCGTAGTTGCTCGTTGCTCCGCGCATTGTGTCAAGCGCCTGCCCCGAGGCCTCGTGTTCCATGATCATCGCAGCGACTGGGTTCTGCACGGTCCCAAACACGGGTTCTGGCGGGCGGCGCGAAAAGCGAGCCGCTTCTTCTAATTCCTCAATGTAAGGAAAGAGAAGGCCCTCTTCCTTGTCCATATGTTGCAGCAGTTCCCCGGAAAGGCCCTCGAAGATCCTCTGCACGCGAAGCAATTCCGGGTGATTGCTTCCGTGTGCGGAGACCAATTTGGAAATCAGACCGGCGAGCCGGCTGATCTCGGCGCGCGCAAACGAGTGGTGCCGCTCCACAATGTACTGCGCGAGATCACCGAGCGGCGCGGTCCGCCAATCCCGTTCAGGAGCCGGCATATCGCATTTCGAGATTGCTCGGATGACTTCCTCGATGGAGCACTTGGCTGATTGGCAAGCTTCGGCGAGCGTCTGGCCACCTCCACAACAGTAATCGATGCCAAAAGTTTCAAAGATTCGCGCGGCATCTGGCTGTTCCAGAACCAGATCGCGCACCACTCGTGCGCCATGGCAATGCTTGAAGGATTCGTCTGCGACACGCGCTGAAGTATCCATAAGAGCCCCCCTGTATCTCGTAAACAAGCATTATAGTACCATAATATATCTATTGAATCAACCGCCGGATGAGATCGCTTGCTCAGCGAAACGTTGTGTTGTCGATCGACTTCTCACGATTGCGCCTTCGACCCACTCGCGTCTTCCATGCGATTGGCAGTCGGCCACTCAATCCTGCGTAGCCCCCGCGAGGCGGCGTCCATTACTTTTCTGACCGACTTGCAACCGCGACCGTTTCGTGAATCTTCCTGCCCGCCCACACCAGCTGCCGAATCATTGGAGACACGCGATAGCGCTCGCCTCCGTAATGGGCGGCCAGATTTCCCAGCACCGCCTGAATGGCTGGCAGTCCCAGGTCATCCGCCCAGTTGAGCGGCCCACGCGGATAATTCACGCCCGTGCGCATGGCGGTATCGACGTCCGATGCAGTTGCCACACCTTGGTTTACGGCGTCTGCAGCTTCGTTGGCGAGCATGGCAACGGTTCGCATCACCGCCAGTCCGGGCACGTCTTTCAAGCAAGACACGCGCAGACCGGCGGCCTGCAATACACCTACGACCGCAGAATAGGCTCGCTGGTCGCACGTGCTGGCCATGGCGATTGCAACGCGCGTGGCCGTCATGTAGTCGAGGGCTAGGTCGACCGCCACAAAATTTTGTCGCCCTGTTTCATGCGCGCGCTGCGTTGCAGTGCGCCCGTCGGTGACTGCGATGGTGGCGTCCCCAACAACAATCCACTCCCCACCGGTCCCGTCGCACGCAGCGCGGTTCACTGCCACGCCTGAGCCAGCCAAGCGTTTCTCCAATGCGTCCGCCAGACGACCAGTTGGCGGAAGCGTCACGCGCTCCGGCTTTGGCGCCGGTGCCTCGGTTTCAGGCTGCATGACAGGCGCGCCTTCACCATATTGGTAGAATCCCCGTCCGCTCTTTCTTCCGAGGTACCCCGAGCGAACCATGTCCTGCTGGATGAAGGAAGGCCGGTAGCGTGCGTCGCCGAAATACGCAGTGAAGAGTGACTGGCTTACCGCGAGGCTGATGTCCAGTCCGACAAGATCCATGAGTTCGAACGGGCCCATACGGAACCCGCCGGCTTCTCGCATCACAGTGTCGATAGTGGCCGGGCCACCGGCTTGTTCGGCCAATAGAACCAATGCCTCGCCGTAATATGCACGAGCGACGCGGTTCACGATGAAACCGGGAGTGGACTTTGCGTAAACCGGCGTCTTTCCCCATGCCGCAGCTGTTGCGTGAACTGCGGATAAGAGATTGGCGTCAGTCGCCGTGCCACCGATAATTTCCACAAGCTCCATTAACGGAGCCGGATTGAAAAAGTGCATCCCAACGAGTCTACTGGGCTCCTTGAGAGCAGACGCTATAGCGCCGATGGACAGAGAAGACGTATTCGTTGCAAAAATGCAATGCTCGTCGACGATGCGTTCAAGCGCGGAGAACAAGTGGCGTTTGACGTCGAGATCCTCAACGATCGCCTCGACGACGATTCCAGCGCTGCGGAGTTCGTCCAGTTTTGTCGCGGCGCGCAGGAGAGCTGCCGCCTTTTCCGCTGCTTCTGCGGAAACCTTGCCCTTTGACGCGAGCTTTTCAAACGTTTGGCAAACGCTTTGAATGGCCAGCGGTACTGCGTCCGTGCGTGTGTCATAAAGGAGTACCGGATGCCCTGCGGCAGCGGCCACCTGGGCGATGCCGGCTCCCATCGTTCCGCTTCCAACTACGGCAACGAGGCTGCCTTTCGGAATTGCGCCTGACATCATCTCCATCCGTGTTCTAACTCACGCTAATCGGCTTCAGACCGCGCTGAGTCTGGACGCATTCGACGCCAAGAGCAGTGATCATCGTCACAGCTAGTAAACGCGCGAATTGTTTAGACTAGGGCAAGCTTTTGCGCGTCGTATAGATACGAAGGGTGGAATTGGGCCGTCGGCGGTGCCAACAGAGGAGGGCGTGATGCCCGCATTTGGTGGTGTGGACTACCTGGATTTCGACTCGATCCTAAACGATGAGGAACTTCTTGCGCGGGCGACCGCGCGAAAGTTTGTGGACGAACAGGTCATCCCCGTGATCGAGCGTCATTTTCGCGACTCGACTTTTCCGGTCGAAATACTGCCGCAACTCGCCGAACTCGGGTTTTTCGGCTCGAATTTGAAGGGTTACGGTTGCGCCGAGATGTCGAATGTGGCCTACGGTCTGGTCATGCAGGAACTGGAGCGAGGTGATTCGGGGCTCCGCAGTTTTGTGTCTGTTCAGAGCGGACTTGTGATGTACCCCATCCACACTTACGGGTCTTCAGCGCAAAAAGACAAGTGGCTTCCGCAGCTGCAAAGCGGACGAGCCATCGGCTGCTTCGGACTCACGGAGCCGCAGTTCGGCTCGAATCCCGGCGGAATGCTGACGCGCGCGGTGCGTCGAGGTGACCGTTACGTGCTCAACGGTGAGAAGATGTGGATTACCAATGGCTCGGTCGCCGACATCAGCGTGGTTTGGGCCAAGTGCGAGGATGAACGCGTACGCGGCTTTTTGGTTGAAAAAGGAGCGAAGGGCTTGACGACGCATGACGTGCACGGCAAATTGTCGATGCGCGCTTCGGTGACGTCAGGACTTTCCTTTAGCGATTGCGAAGTACCCGCAGAAAATCTGCTCCTGGGCGTGGATGGGTTGCGGGGACCACTATCCTGTCTCACCCAGGCACGCTATGGCATCGGGTGGGGTGCAATCGGAGCAGCCATGGCCTGTTACGACACCGCGCTGCAATATGCGAAATCGCGCAAACAATTCGCCAACAAGCCCATCGCATCGCACCAACTCGTGCAGGACAAACTGGCATGGATGATCACCGAAATTTCGAAAGCGCAACTCCTGGCGCTGCACGTCGGAAGGCTGAAGGACCAGGGCCGCGTGCACCCCTCGCACATCTCCATGTTGAAAATGAACAATGTCTGGATGGCGATTGAGGTGGCGCGCAGAGCCCGCGAGATATTGGGCGCCAATGGCATCGTCGAAGACTACTGCGTCATGCGCCACATGAATAACCTCGAGTCTGTATACACCTACGAGGGCACGCACGACATTCAGCGGCTAATCATCGGCGAGCGCATCACGGGTATCCCCGCTTACACCTAACAACGGACGTTCGGGAAGACTTGAACTCTGGACGGCAAACGACGAGTAATCGTCGTAAGTGCCGCTGGTCAACGATCTCTCAGGGCATGAGTTCGCCGCCGGCGATGATGATGCTTTGCCCTGTTATGGACGCCGCGTCGCGCTTGCTGAGCCAAACCACCGCGTCGGCCACCTCAGCGGGTTGGATGAGACGACCCTGTGGGTTTCGAGCGATTAAGCTCCCCACTGCTTCCTCGCGACTTCGGCCGGTCTTTTGCACGATGTTCGCAATCGTTTCGGCGGTCATGTCGGTGTCTACATACGCCGGGCATATGGCATTGACGGTCACGCCCGTGCGCGCCGTTTCCATAGCGAGTGCGCGGGTAAAGCCAATTACGGCGTGTTTCGCGGCGCAGTAGGCTGTGATATAGGCATAGCCGGTCATTCCAGCTGTGGAAGCGATATTAACGATGCGGCCCCACCTGGATTCGACCATTGCAGGAAGTACCGCCCGCGTGCAAAAAACGGCGCCCATCAGATCTACATCAAGAATTTTTCGCCAGAATGCTGCGTCCGATTTTAGAAAGGGAGAAGACAAGCCCACGCCGGCGTTGTTCACGAGGATACTCGGCGCACCGAGAACTTGACTGACGCTGCTGACGGCGTTTCGCACGGCGGCTTCGTCCGTTACGTCGGCTGATGCAGTCGCGACCTTGACGCCGTAACTCGCGCGAACGCGATTTGCCGTGCCGTCAAGTACCGCCTGATTCCTGCCGATAAGAGAAACGGACGCGCCTGATCGCGCGAGCGCTGCGGCGATCGCAGCGCCGATTCCCCGGCCGCCGCCGGTGATCACAGCGTGTTGATTGGTTAGCGGCGCTTTGGAGTCAATTTCCATGAAACCGTCTACCGGCTCCTCGATGATTCCTGGTGATGCTGTGATGAACGGGCTTATGCGCTAGAAGTCGAAGCGCCTTTCGTGCCTGCCGCCTCGATCACCTTGGAACCAATAATCAGTTTCAATACCTCGCTCGCGCCTTCATAGATTCGCAGTGCCCTGATTTCGCGGTACAGTCGTTCGACCGTCACCCCACGCACGACTCCAAGGGCGCCGAAGATCTGCACGGCCTCGTCGATTACTTCTTGCGCGGATTCCGTGGCAAACAGCTTGGCCATGGAGGCCTCGCGCGTAACGCGTCCGCCCAACACATCCTTGGTCCACGCCGAACGATATATCAGCAGCGCGGCGGCATCAATTGACACCGCCATATCCGCGAGTTTTTCCTGCGTCAATTGAAACTCCGCTTGCGAGCGGCCGAACATATGCCGCTGGCATGCTCGTTCAGTCGCTTCATCCATCGCGCGGCGGGCAAAGCCCAGTGCGGCGGCGCCTACCGTCGTGCGGAACACATCCAGAGTGGCCATCGCAATCTTGAAGCCTTCACCTGGCCGTCCCAGCAGGGAATCGTTTGGAACGCGGCAGCCACTCATACGCAACGTGCCCAAGGGATGCGGAGCGATCACGTCTATGCGCTCTGAGGCGTCCAGGCCGGCAGAGTCCGCTTCAACAACAAATGCGGATAGCCCCTTGGTCCCCGGACCATCGCCGGTGCGGGCAAACACGACGTAGAAAGCGGCGAGACCGGCATTCGAGATCCACGTCTTAACGCCGTCGAGTCGCCAGGAATTACCGTCACGTTTCGCAGTTGTGGTAATGGCGCTGACGTCGGAGCCAGCGTCCGGTTCGGAGAGTGCAAAGGCCGCCAGCGCAGTGCCGGCGGCGACCCGGGGCAGTATCGAGCGTTTCTGTTCCTCGTTTCCGTACAAGCTGATAGGTGCGCTGCCGAGTCCTTGCATAGCCAATGCAAAATCGGCTAGTCCGGACGCTCGGCCCATAATTTCGCGGGCCAAACTTAAGCTCCGCACGTCGAGGTTCTCGCGCGCACCGCCATACGCGCCGGGAACGCAGACGCGCAGCATCCCGGCTCGGCCCAATTCCTCAACGATCCGGCGAACGCATGCGTAGACGGCGTCGAGGCTCTCTTCGGATCCCTTGAGCAACGGCGGCAGAGCTACGCGGGCCCACTGTTCGAGTTCGCCGGCCAGCGTGCGATGTGCCTCGTCGAAAAAGGGCCATGTCAGGAAACTCTGATCCGCCATCAGTTTCCTTCGAAGACAGGCGTCTTCTTGTTTGCGAATGCGTTGTAAGCGCGTTCGAAGTCTTGCGTCTGCATGCAAATCGCCTGCGCCTGCGCTTCCGCTTCGATACACTCGTCAAGGCCCTGGCTCCATTCCTGGTACAGCATGGTCTTGGTCATCGCATGGCCAAACGTGGGGCCATCCGCGAGAGTTTTGGCCAGCGCCGTCGCTTCTTCGAGCAATTTCTCCGGTTCAACCACGCGATTGTAGAACCCGAATCGCTCGGCCTCGTCGCCACTCATTGCGCGGCCAGTGTAGAGAAGATCCGCTGCACGGGAGAGCCCAACCAGTCGCGGTAGCAGCGTGCACGCGCCCATGTCGGCTGCCGCCAACCCGACGCGCACGAATAAAAACGCCACTTTGCTTCGCGCCGTGCCAAAGCGGAGGTCGGATCCGCAAGCGATCATGGCACCGGCACCGGCGCAGACGCCGTCAATCGCGGAGATGATGGGTTGCGGGCAGGAGCGCATCGCCTTCACAAGATCACCAGTCATTCGTGTAAACGCTAGCAGGTCAAGCATGTCCATCTTCACAAGCTTGCCGATGATTTCGTGTACATCGCCGCCGGAACAGAAATTGCCTCCCGCTCCTGTAAATACCACCGCCTTGATATCTGTCGCGTAAGCCAGTTCACGAAATAGATCGCCTAACTCACCATAGGATTCGAATGTGACGGGATTCTTCCGTTCGGGCCGGTTGAGCGTAATCGTAGCCACCTTACCGCAGACGTTCCACTCAAAATGGCTAGCTTTATAATTTGCCAATTGAATTTTCTTCATGAATTTCTCCTTTGTCTCCGCATCAGCCAACCATTGTGAGTCCGCCGTTCACGCTCAACACTTGGCCCGTGATGTAGTCGGATCGCGAACTCGCAAAAAACAGAATCGCATCGGCCACTTCTTCAGGTTTTCCGAACCTTCGGAATGGGATGGCTCGTTTGAAGGCTTCCAAATGCTTCTCTGGAACGGCAAACAACAGTGGAGTCTCGGTAGGCCCGGGGCACACGCAATTCACATTAATGTTGTAGCGTGCGACTTCGCGGGCCAGCGATTTGGTGAAGGCAATAAGGCCGCCTTTTGCTCCGGCGTAGACTGTCTCGCCCGAACTGCCAACGCGTCCGGCATCGCTGCCGACGTTGACAATCTTGCCGCTGTTGCGCTCCATCATTTTCGGTAAGAAGATTTTGACCAGTTTCATCGGACCCACCAAGTTGAGGTCCACGATCTTGCTCCAGACTTCGAGCGGCATCTCCCAGAATGGCTTGATCAGTCCCCATCCCGCGCCGTTTACAAGCACATCGGTCGCTCCGACCTTGCTCTCCACGGTGTGGGCGAGTGCGGCTATGGAAGAGTCGTCGGTGATATCCAGATGGACGTAGTCCGCTTTGAGTCCCTTCTTCTGAATGGCGCAAGCAGCGGCCTCACCCTTGTCTCTTGCAATGTCTGCTATGACCACATGTGCTCCGGCTTCAGCCATGGTTTCGGCGGTCGCCAAGCCGATGCCCGAAGCAGCGCCCGTGACAATCGCGATTTTGCCCTCCAGTTTCATGATTCCTCCTTACGTCTCAAGCCTGCTGGTCTGCCGCTTCTTAGTGCTTCTTTCGAGGAATTCAGCCACCCTCCGCCTCGTTTCCGGGTGCTGGTAGAGCTTCCGCGTCGCGGCGAGTTCCTCTGCAAAGCCGTCGAGGTGCGGGTCGCCAAATGCGGCAAGGCATCGTTTGCTCGCAGCCAGAGCTGGCCTTGGTGCCTGAGAAAAGCGGATTGCAAGCTCTCGGGTCCACTCGGCCAATTCCGTCGCCGGACGCGCCCATTGAACGATGCCCAGCCGTTCCCCCGCAGCTCCATCAACTACTTCGCCCCCAAGGATGAGGCGCTCAGCTATACCGCGACCGCAAAGCCGCGTCAGTCGTTGAGTGCCGCCGGCGCCGGGCAAAAGCCCCAATTTCACTTCCGGAAGCCCGAGTTTCGCTTCGACTGCCGCTGCGCGAATGTCGCAAGCCAGCGCTAGTTCCAGACCACCACCCATGGCCGGGCCGCCGATTTCCGCCAGAGTAACCAGCGGTGCGGCTTCGATCCGCGTAAACAGGCGCTGCATCCGACGCACCAAATCCAACATGACGTCGGGGCCCTCGAGTGTTCCAAAACAGGACTGCATCAGCGCCAAGTCTGCTCCTGCGCAAAACGCCTGCTGGTCGCTGCGGATGTGCAGCACCGTAACCTCTTGGTCTTCGATCACTTGGTCTAGCACCGTGTCGAGACGCTCTATCAACTCATCGTTCAGAGCGTTGACCGGGGGACGGGACAACGTGGCGACGACGATCCGACCGAAGCGTTCGACTGCGACCATCGCCTGAACCTTTCTCCTTTGCGATACCCGGTCCTGATTAGCGATGGCGACACGCAGCTTGTATCGTTGTATTTTTCCGGTCGCTGTCTTCGGCAACTTGTCGACCACATGGATCCATCCCGGCAGCTTGTAGCGCGGAAGATTTGTCTCGCAGTAGTGCAGAAGTTCTTCTTCGATCTCGTTCCCGGGAAGCGTCGAATCTTTCAAGACCACCCAGGCATCGGCGTGGACCAGGCCATGCTCGTCTTTTCGGCTAATCACCGCCGCCTCAAGCACCTGAGAATGCTGAACGAGTGCGGACTCAACTTCGTACGGCGAGACCCAACGGCCGCTAACCTTGAATACATCATCGCTTCGCCCGCAGTAGGTATAGTAACCGTGTGCGTCACGACGGAATGTGTCACCCGTGTCGTACCACCCGTCGACAATGCTTTTGGCGGTTCTCTCCGGATCGTTCCAGTAGCGTCGGATAACCGATTGTCCGTTTACCAGCAGCCGTCCAGGTATATCGTCAGGAACGCTGTTCCCAGCCTCATCTACTAACCGCACTCGGTAACCAGGTATCGGCTTGCCGGTCACCCCTGGCCGGATGTCGTCGACGCGGTTCGAAATATAGATGTGGCCCACTTCCGTCGAGCCGATTCCCTCGATAATTGCCACCCCCGTCGTTGCCAGCCACTCGCGATGCAGTTCAGGAGGCAACGCCTCGGCCGCGGAAATACACCGGCGGAGCCGTGGATTGTCCTTTCGGCTCAACAGTCCCGAAGCCAAGAACTGTGCGTAAAACGTGGGCACGGCCGCAAAGATCGTAGGCTGGCACCGGCGAAACACGTCGAGAACGCTTTGAGGAGTCGGTCGGCGGTCGTCGAGAATCGCTGTCGCACCCACATATAGCGGACCGAGCATCCCGACGTTCATGCCGTACGAAAAACAGAGTCGCGCCACGTTGAAAAACGAATCGTCTTCGGTGGCCCCCAGCGTCTCGACCGTATAGAACTGGCTGATCACTGCAATGTCGCCGTGCGCATGAATGACGCCCTTCGGCAGGCCGGTCGTGCCCGAAGAATAGAGACAGAAGCAATCGTCCTCGGCGCGCGTAAACACGGCGCCCAGCTGCGACGAAGCATTGCGAGCCAGGTCCGACAGCGATTCTCGCTGTCCATCGACTGCCATCACCACCTTCAGTTTCGGGGAACTCACCGCCAGCGCGGCGTCAATCGTGGGCGCGAACTCGCGGGAATAGAACAGCGCGCAACATTTCGAATGCTGAATGATGAATTCAAAATCGCTGGCGGGCGCCAAGCCGTTCAGGGGAACCGGCATTGCTCCAATCTTTACCGCTCCCCAGAACACATAAAAGAACTCCGGGCAGTCCCTGACCACCATCAACATTCGGTCGCCCGATTTAATGCCCAGACTTTTGATCGTATTTCCGAACCGGTTAACTTTGTCGGCCAACTCGGCGAAGCTTACTTCCCCCTGGAGCGTCCGAATGGCAGCTTTGCTGCTGCGTCCCTCGGCAAGGTGGCGGTCGATAAAGTATTCCGCTGCGTTGAATGGTTCCGGGAATTGCAGCCTTGGAACACCTTCGTCGTGAATTTCGGCCACCAGACGCATGCGGGGACTCCTAGACCGCAACGAATGCCACGCTAGGTCAAATCCACAACCGGCGGCAGTGACTTCAGTCACGAAGCACGGTGACGCGAGTCACGGTGTGAGGGCCAAGTTCGCGAAGATCTTCGACCGCCGAAGTCGTACCGCTCATCTTAGGCGTCGGTGGGACCCACGCACGATAAACAGAACTGAGAAGTCGGCAAGGACCGGAGCAATCATGGCTGCGCTTCCCGGTGTCGAGGAGATAAAGAAAGCCTGGGCCACGGAACGCTGGAGCGGCATCGAGCACCATTACACCGCAGAAGATATCGAGAGGCTTCGAGGAAGTGCCGGAATCGAACACAGCCTCGCCGACATGGGTGCTCGAAGACTCTGGGAGCTGCTGCATCGCGACGATTATCTGCGCGCCTTGGGGGACGGTTGCGATTGAGCCAAGCAAGTCCGTGGTCTCCGGCCGTCCGCGGGGTTTGCATCTTCATCAGGGCGGCCTAATTCCCGGCAAAATGCTTCCGGCCTCGCTGTTCGATGTGGCGCTGTCGCATATCAAGTGGATCCGGCGTGGTTGAAGCATCCGCGCATGTTTTACATTCCGAAATCGGAGTCGGCGGAAGAGGCGACTTGATGGCGGGATCTTTTCCAGTTGATCGCCCGAGCCAGGGGGCGCGCCGCGAATACGAGCGACAGAAGTTCAAATCTTTTTCAGATTGCATATCGAAAGCCACGATAAAAGTAAATCGAAGTGCCACTCATCCTCGACAAATTAGCGATTTGACTTCAGTTTTTGTGTTAAATCTGAATCGATGATTCAGGATAAGGAACTTCAGAGCTTGCTCGATGCAATCGCTCAACGTCCCTTGGTGTGCGACGGCGCCATGGGGACGCAGTTGTACGCGGCAGGGCTTGCGCTCGGTGGCTGTGGCGAAGAATGGAACGTGACCTATCCGGATCGCGTGCTGGCCATTCAGCGCGAGTACTTCCAGGCCGGAGCCGATTGCCTGCTCACCCAAACCTTCGGTGCGTCGTCGATCAATCTCGCCCGACACGTCTTGGCCGACTCGGTGGAAGAGATCAACCGGGCCGGAGTCGAAATCGCACGCCGCGCGTTCGGTGATCGCCGCGGATACGTGCTTGGGGATATCGGTCCATTTGGCGGTCTGCTGAAGCCGTTCGGTACGGTAGGCGCAGACGAGGCGAGAGCCGCGTTCGGGCAACAGGCGTCAGCCCTGATTGCGGCGGGCGTGGATGCAATTCTCATAGAGACGCAGACGTCGCTGGAGGAGCTCGGCGTGGCGATCGAGGCGGTTCGCGCCGCAGGCGCGCCCTGCGTTATTGCCTCCGTGTCCTTTGATGTCACACGCAACGGCCGCGACGTGCGCACGATGATGGGAGTGACGCCCGAGAAGGCCGCTGCGTTCATGCAAGCTGTAGGCGCCGACGTGGCAGCCACGAATTGCGGCGCCGGCGTGGACGTTCGCTGGATGGCAAAGATTCTCGCGCGCTACCGAACCGCTTGCGACTTGCCCTTGATGGCCAAGCCAAACGCGGGCAAGCCCGAGCTGGAAGATGGCCGATGGGTTTACAAACAGTCGCCCGAGGAGATGGCCGCAGGTCTTGACCCACTGCTGGATGCTGGAGCCAGAATTGTAGGCTCCTGCTGCGGAAGCACGGCTGCGCACACCAAACTGTTTCGCGCCATCGTGGATCGGAGAATCGCGAAGCAAGCGTGTTCCCAGTGAAATGACCGTCCAGCCGCATGCCAAAGGCCATCCGCTCTGATAGTTCTCGCCTAATACCCCTGACGCGTGCGGAAGCAGGGGCCGATCAGCTCCAACGGAGATGGCATCGCCGTACTCGGTTTGACATCGCTTAGCGAACCCGCTTCTCTGCCTTACAGTGTGAGGCATTCTTCTCGGCCTCCGATACGCTCCCGCGAAAGCTTCGGGATCGATAACCGCTCCACTCGTAATAGCAACCTCGCGTTTCCTGGACTTCGTGTCATTCCGCACGTCACGCATTCTATCCTTGCACCCGCGCTGCAAAACACCCGGTAAGCGCGACGAATATATCCGTTCGGCCAACGCATGTTGGCAGTCAGCTGCCGACGAGCGGAGTTTTCACCAACTCCATCCGGTTCGCTATCCGGAACTCGGTCCAGTGGAAAATGCGAGTTCTGAGACCCGCTTGGCAGGTCCGAGACCAAGAAGGCGCCTGAAGCTGCCCGTCCGCGACCTTTTCTCCTTCGCATTAGCCGCTAAAGCCGCACGAGCGTGAAATTGAGCGCTAGCGCCGTGTGTCTAGTTTGCGCGAGGTTCCCATGCTCGTAATCAAGATCGGCAAGAAGCCGACGACTCCGCGGGAAACGCAATGCAAGAAGCCGACGGGATTCTTCGGGCGCTTCACTCTGTCGCGAATGAACAAGAGCCACTCGAAGCTGACCGACTGGCGGGCGTGTGGTGTGCCGCGCACCTGGCGCGAACTGGCAGGCGCGTCCAAGCAACGAAGGTCGTCAACGATGAGCCGATGTGCTCCCGCTGCTACAGCGGAGCGCCGATCTTCCCGCGCGAACGGTTGAACGAGGGGCGCGGCGGACCTGGCCACGTTTGGCGCCGTGAGTACGTTGCCCGGAAGCGTACGGCGTTTGCAGACCCGTAGTACATCGGGTACCTAGATTTTTGCTGACACGGTGCTGACTTTTTTCCCAACTTCAGACGCTTCCGAGTAGCGATCCTTCAAAATCACCTGTTTTTATTGAAAATTTGGTGAGCCGCGGAGGACTCGAACCTCCAACCCGCTGATTAAGAGTCAGCTGCTCTACCATTGAGCTAGCGGCCCGAAAGGATATTCATTTTAGCACGGGCGGAATCATCCGCCATGAAGGAACCACGCTACTGCTGCCGAAGTGTCGCGGCAATCTCCTTGGCCACTTGGCGCGCGCGAACCAGATCGCCAGGCCCCAGGGAAATCGCGGCCACGCGTGCATGCCCTCCTCCACCGTACTTTTCGCAGAGCGCCGCAAGGTTCACGCCCTCCGGAGGTTCCTTCCAGGGATTCGTTCCTACGGAAACTTTCACGCGCGTGGGCGAAGCGCTGAGCCCGACCGAATACATCGCATCCGGAAACAAATAATACGGAACAAATTTGTTGTAGCCCTCCAGATCGAGATCGGTCACGTCGAAATAAATCACACCGTCGCGCGAATCCGCGCGCTCGCGCATGATGTCGATCGAGCGCCTGTGCCGCTCCAGCAGCCCCGGAAGATATTTCTTCACGATGGGCAGCTGCTCGATCTGCGCCAGCGAACGCGTGGCCAGCTCCGGTATCAGGCATGGAGCCATGTTCGGATCGGGCGCCGCTTCGATCACCAGCGCGATGCGCATGGCTGGCTCCGCCAGCGCCACAGCCTCTTCGGCTGAAGCGAACTGCGCGCCGTCGATGATGTCGCCCCACTTGATCAGCTCCGCGAGCGGAGCTGCGTTGAATCCGAATTTTTCAGCCGCGATGGTGGCTAAAAATTTGGTGCAGGATTTATAGCTCGGATCGTAAAACTTTTTGCCGGAACGATCTTCCCGGAAATGCTCGGCGTCTTCCGGCTTCAGGAACGCGCTCTGATGATGATCGAACCACCAGGTCAGCAGCGGCGAGCTGGAATACTTGAAATCCACAATCGCGTTCTCGTCCCCGTCGAACATTCCGTCTTCGAACGGTTGCGAGGCCTTATGCGTCATGCCCGTGTACAGAAATTCCGCGTCCGGATTGATGCGTTCACGATAGAAGCGCGAAAAAATAGCTGCGGACGACGCGCCGTCAAAACATTTGTCGTGAAAACAAACGCGAACTCTCAATTACCGTCTCCTGTTTCACGCCAGCTCGCGGATTTCCCCGCTCCCATCGCGAAAGTCAACTAAGATGGACGGTCCGGCCACGGATGTCAAGAGAGAAGCTAAAATTTGCGGGAGAACCTGCGGCACATTTATTCGAAGTCGCGTAAGCGCCAAATCCAATCGCGCTTTTCGAGCGCGAGGAACCGCCTCGTATCAGGCATTTACCGGAGCGGCCTGCACCCAAGCCGTTTTTTCGTCCACGATTTCATAGGTGGTGTGAAGTGCGGCGCTTTGCTTCAACATGCCGCCCACGGAACAATATTTATCTTCGGACAGCTGAATCGCCAAATCGACGGCCGCTGGATCGACGCCGATTCCCGTGATCACATGGTGGATGCGAACGTCCGTGAACACCTGCGGCGGCCGTTCCGCCTGGTCCGCCTCCACGCGCACTTCGTACCCGGTGATTTTCTGGTGGTGCTTTTGCCGCAGAATCGTAATCACGTCGAAGGCCGTGCAGCCCGCCATCGCCACGGCAACCATCTCGATTGGCTTCGGTCCGCTCGCTCCCGTTGCGTCGTCAAGCAGCATGTGATGCCCGCTGCCGCTGGTAGCCACGAATTGCCGCCCCACTCCAAGCGCCTGCGTTAACTGCACTTTTGCCGTAATCATCGTCGATTCCCCTGTTCAGCGATCGGCTCAAGCGTAACTGGCTCGCAATGGCTCTGGTGGCTCCTGTGTATGATGGTCAACATCTTCAAATTGAGCCATGCGAACCGGACGACTTGCCAAGGTAAGAATGTTCTCCAAAACAAAGTCCCTCTGGTGGGCTTCGTCGCGTAGAAGGACGCCTTCATCTGCACTTTTTTCGGCGGTGCGTATTCAAGAATTTGCTGAGACATAATTCACTCCGGTATCAGCGACCATCCCGGCCGCAGCCTCGCCTTATATAGGAACATGTGATGAAGCAGGATCTTGATCCAGTGCCCAGCCAGACCGATTTCTCCCATTGTGTAATCCATATCGCGGCCCGTTTCCGGATATCGTTCGTAGTCCGGCACGATTGGAAAAACGATCATCGATGCCGCGGTCCCTGTAAACGGATTCGCTCCCGCCGACGCCACGCACGCCGCTCCCATCTCCGCCATTGAAGCTGTTCGCGTCGGATGTGCGCTGCCGTGGATCATGTCCACGATGCTTCCCGCCACCGCCCTGCCGATCATCGCCGAAGGCATTCCTGTACGCGGCGGCGCGGCGAAAATCGGTGTGCCTCTGGGGCTGCTGCGTGGCCGCGATACGGGATGCGGCGGCGCAAACGCGATCCCCACCGCGAACAAGTTCTCGTACGCTGCGCTTTGATAGTACCGCGGCCAGTCGCACGCCTTCCACTGCTCGTAAGGCTTCGCCTGGTAATCTGCGTCCACTCGCATGAAGCCGTTCGGCGCAAACACCCGCGCCGTAATCTCTTCGCCTTCCCGGTTGAAAGCTTTCAAGCCAACGCCGGCAAACGGCGGCAGCAGCATGGCCATGTCAAACGTAAGCTCCCGTTCTTCCCCATCCAGCGTTTCGTAGAAGGCGCGGCCCTCTTCTACCTGTTTCACGTGTGCGCGAGTGATCCAGTCAATGCCCCGTTCCGCGAATAATGACTCGGTGAAAATGTTGCTGGGAGTCACATACCCGCCCTGCTTGACGTGAATGCCGTCCATTCCGAAATCGCCCAACTCATACTCATTGGTCAGAAATATCACTTCCGCACGTTCGCGCACTCCGCGCGCCCGCAACTCGAACTCCAGATTCACCACATATTCGAATGCCGCGCCCTCGCACGTGCAGGTTCCGTGGCCGGTGCCCACCACGAAGCGCTTCCGCGCGCCCCGCTTCATCTCCTCGACGTTCCGCAGAAATGCGTCCGCGGTTTCCCGCGCGTGGTTGGCGGTGCACACCGAGTAGCTATGGCCCGCCGGGCCAAGCCCTTCGGTCGCGCCGAAATTCAATTTGGGCCCTGTCGCGTTAATTAAATAATCGTACTTGATCCGCTCCCGCTCTCCGGCTTTCCCTTCCAGCGTCCACTCGATTTCCACGAACGCGGCGGGATCGCTCTCCAAACCTTCCGGGTGAATGGCCGCGGCGCGCGCCTGTTTGAATTCGATTCCGTGCTTGCCGTATACCGGCGCCAGCGGAAACTCCACTTGCTCCTTCTGCAGTAGACCGACGCCCACCCAGACGTTCGACGGAATCCAGTTATAGTTGGGCTGCGGAGAGACCAC
>Ga0307374_10006250_pt1 | contig 18820 bp, 10 predicted proteins | sample OX3MG_FD_202532 | JGI IMG/M metagenome (GOLD analysis project Ga0307374, IMG submission 202532) | Soil microbial communities from Risofladan, Vaasa, Finland - OX-3 | ecosystem: Environmental > Terrestrial > Soil > Coastal area > Acid sulfate soil | place: Finland: Risofladan, Vaasa | collected...
GATCATATGCATGCGCACGTGCGCTTCGACCGTGTACTACCCAATTGGAACTACGTCTTACTTCCACGATGACCCTATTGCTTTCGGGGAAGTTATTAAATCCTCGCCCCTTATCGAGGAGCCAGCACGATGCAGCGACGCACGTTTCTTGGCGCGGCCTTGGCCGCTTCGACCGTTTCCCCTTTGTTCGCGGCATTGCGCAAAGAGCGGTGGGATGACGCAGCCGAAGTGCTCGAGCGGGCCGCAGCGGCCAAACAAGTCGATGCCGCGGTGCTGCACGTGATTCAAGGAGATGAATCGTATATGCGCCACTTCGGCAAGGCGGCTTCGGGCGACGCGATGTTTTTGCTCGGCTCCATTTCCAAGCCGATCAACGTGACGGCCGTTATGACCCTGTTCGATCAGGGAACGTTTCAACTCGACGATCGGGTGAAAAAGTTCTTGCCGGCCTTTACGGGCGGCGGGCGCGAAAACGTCACGATCCGTCAGCTGTTGACGCACGTCTCCGGGCTGCCCGATCAGCTCGCCGAGAATAACGAGTTGCGCCGGCGCCATGCGCCGCTCGCGGAGTTCGCCAAGGGGGCGACCCGCGCGCCGTTGGCTTTTGCTCCCGGCGCCAAGTACCAGTATTCCAGCATGGGCATCGTGCTCGCCGCGCGAATTGCGGAGATCGCGAGCGGCTCCGACATTCTCACGCTCGTCGACCACAGCGTTTTCCAGCCGCTGGGGATGAGGCACTCGGCCCAGGGGCTCGGGCGGTTCGAGTTGGCCGACATGATTACGTGCCAGACGGACGGCGCCGCGCCGGAATCGGGCGCCGGCGATCCGCAGGCCAAGGAGTGGGATTGGAACAGCCTCTATTGGCGGAAGCTGGGCGCTCCCTGGGGCGGAACGCACGCTTCGGCGCCGGACCTGGGCAAGTTCCTCGCCGAATTCATGCATGCCCGCGGCCAGGTCGTGCGACCCGAGACGGCGCGGCTAATGACGAAGAATCACAATCCGCCGGGGTTCACGCCGCGAGGGCTGGGGTTTGCCGTGGGGCCGCAAGCCGGCAGCCCGGGATGTTCCGAGCAAACGTTCGGCCACACCGGTTCGACGGGCACGCTGTGTTGGGCCGACCCTGCGAGCGAGACGATTTGCGTCGTGCTCACGTCGCTGCCGAGCCGCGCGGTGCAGCCTCATCCGCGCGAACTCGCGGCCCAGCGCGTCGCGGCGGCGGCTCGCCGCTGAATGCGGGCCGAGAGCGCTACTGTCGCCCTAAATGCTTGCCGCGCACCATCGCCGGCGGACGCGAATACGACCGCCCGTGCGGGGAGTCCTCCGCTTCGTGCGGCGAATGCTCGCGCAGCCACGCGCGCAACGGCGCGTCGCCGTCGGCAGGGTCGTAGACGCCGTTGGCGGACAAGCCGTCGCCCAGAATTTGTCGGCGAATGGGATCGAGCGTCGGATACAAGTGCGCAACCGTCATTTCGTCCTTGGGCCGCAGCCAGCGATAGGCGTAGCCGTACCAGATCACTTTGCGCGTCTCGTTGCAGAGATTCGGGCTGCGCGAGTGCCAGATGCGCCGATCGATCAGCACGGCGGTTCCGGGCTTGACGCACAATGGCTCGGCGCCCTCGGGGTTCGACGCGCCGTCGGCCGGACAATCGAGTTCGTCGCACAGGTGCGAGCCTGGGACGATCAGCGTATTGCCGCGGTCCGGCTCGCTGACGTCGGTCAGGTAGTAGCCGATCTTGAGCGAGAAGCGCGGACGAGGTCGAGATTCAATCTCGTCGTTCACGCGCATGCTGTCTTGATGCCACGCCACGCGCCAGCGAAGTGCGGCGGCGTCCGCGGGCGGCGTCACGTCGAGGTGAGAATGGTACAAGTAAATGTTCCAGCCCAAAATGCCCCAGACCTTGGGAAACGTCGTCGGCCAATCGATCAGCTCGACCAGCGCCGGATCCTCGTGAATGATGTTCGGAACCGACAACAGCTTGTCGTGCGTTTCCTCCGTCCGCACGCGGCCATCGATGCGATCGGCGACGGCGACGAGCCGCTCGATCATCCTCGAGTCGAGCGCATCTTCCACAATCAGATAGCCGCGAGAATTGAAGAACTCGCGCTCGTCGGCCGTCAGGCGATGTTCCAAGCAGGCTGGCGTCATGGTTTGCTGCTCTCCGATCACTACTTCCACAACCCAGAGTTTGGATTCTTTCGAAGAAACTCGAGAAGCGAAAGCATCGCTTTTGAAGACTGAGATAAATGCTCCATTTTGTACGGTAGGCCGAGCCTCTTGTCCGCAACAATCTCCGAATACGTTTTCCCTTTGCAATGGCCGGCAGGATCGTCCGGAATAAATACCGTATCCCAATAGAACTGCCTGTTGCCTCGCGGCCGTCTTGCTAGTTTACCTTGCGTCTCCCCCGTGAAAGTGTAGATGTTGCGACCATCGCAATAGACAACCACCGCCCTCGCTATAGCGGCCTTTCCCGACGACTTTGTCTCCGTGAGAAACTTTTCCGACAACGCGTTCCACATAGCCTTCGTTAGCCCTCCCGGGTACGACTCCTTAACATATTTCTTAAAAATAAGACCCGCGTACTCCACGACGCACGGTACGCCAATCTCTCGGTACGCTTTCCGGACGCCCTCATCTACCATCTTTTCAATATCAACTTCAAGAATCTGCAAAACCGGCTTCTCGCGAAACTCAAATTCAAACAACTCGTTCACACGCGCCCCAGGGCGATTGCACCATAAGTCATTGTCCGACGAGGACTTTCTCGAGGTAGTCCTCGTCCAAGGCGGCGAGGAGGCGTTTGGTTTTGATGCCGACCTTTTCGCTCGTCTCGTTCTTCAGCAGGCTCAGTGCGGCGCGACGCAAGGCGCTAAAGTTCTCGTCGGCGTGTCCTTTGCGGATGCGGCATTGGTCCTCTTGGAACGGTGGCGAGGGCTCACGAGGAGATGGAGGGCGGACGCCCTCGCCCGCCCGTCTGCACGCTGTTATTCGTCATCTCTTGCCGGGCGAGGGCGCCCGGCCCTCCATAAAACGGGCGGGGGCGCCCCGGCCCTCCATATAACGGGCGAGGGCGCCCGTGCCTCCATGATAAAAGATGCCTTTCGTGCTTTCGCTCTTTCGCGTTTTCGTGATTCTCCCGTGCGCAAATCAAAGCGATATGGCCGGCGGGCCGTTCGCCTCAACCGGTTCCAGCCTTCAACTCGCCGCCAGGGCATCCTTGACGCCTTCCAACAACGCGTCGAACTTGCCGTTAATGACCAGCCCTCGCGCGTCGGCGGAAATCGAGGGCTTTTCTTGCGAGAGCCGCTCGCGGGCCAGCAAGGGGCTGCTGGTCTCGAACAGTTTGCGCAGCGCGGGGTCTTCCAATTCCGATTCATCGGCCGGATAGACCAGCGACTTGTGCGGCGTTTCGGTGGCGACCCAGTGATAGAGCGTGACGGGACCGGCGGAAGTTTGCACGTCGGCCAGCGCGGCGGCGGCTTGCTCGATCTCGGACGGATCGAAGTAGCCCCGCGTGAGGTGCAGCACGATCGGCGCCAGGCAGGCGGTCGGATGCTGCGAAGTCCAGTCGGCGACGATGCGGGCCGCCGCGGCGACGGCTTCCAGGGGCGGAGCGCCGGTCGTCGGTTCGAGGTCGAAATAGATCGGCTTCTTGCGCGTCACCGAGACCAGCCCGCCGACGCCGTTGGAAACCTGCTCTTCGAACTGCTCGACGCGAATGGCGCCCTCGGCCAAATCGCACGGGCGGGCGAACGTCTTTGCTGCCAGCGGCCCGTCGAAGGCGGCGTGGATTTCCGCTTCGCCCGCGGCGCCCACGCCGTACGACACGACGGCGGCGGCGACCGCCAATTCGCCGAGCTTCGAGATCTGCTTCAGCACGTCGTTGGCCTGGTCTTGCAGTTTGAAGAATGGCTTTTGCACGCCGCCGCTGAACGGGTCGGCCGCCGAACGGTCAAGCACCAGCACCACCAGCGCCGCCCGCTCGCGGTTGCCTGCGGGTTCCTCGCTCAAGGGAATTGGCGCCAGTTCGTCCATCGTCAGCGGCGCCGCAACGGCCGGCGAAGCGACTTCCGCCGCGGCCTGTTGGGCCGGAACGGCGGCCGCCCAACGGCTGGCGTGAGCCTTGACCAGGCCCAGCAGGCGAATGACGTCAGAGATTTTGGCGTTATAGATCAGGCCGCGGGCGCCGGCGTTGACCGTGGCTTTCGCCTCGCGGAGCGTCTCGGCCAGAGGCGGCGGCAGCACGCTGGCCCGGCGAAACAAATCGCGGGCCGAGCCGAGCGTGAGATAAACGTAACTCGACGGATAGAGCGAACTGGCCACCGCCGCCGCTGCGGCCAGATGGGCCTGCAACACGAGCGGGGGCCCGGCCGGCGTCGCCAGTTCCAATAGTTTGCTGACGGCCACCTGCGGGTTGCCGTCGCCCGAAGCGCCGGACGAGACGTGTACCACCAGCGGGACGCCTGGGTTCGGTCCCGCTTCGGCGGACCAGCGCTCTAACAATCCGCGGCAGTAGTCGTAGGCGGCAATCTGCGGCGCCTTACTGCCCAGGCGAGGTTCGTACCAGAGGGGAAACTCGACGGCTTCCTCGCGCGCGACGCCCAGCCCGCCGGGCGCCGGGATCTTGCGCGTCCGCGATTCGACCCTCAACGGCGCGCCGCGCAGCTCGGCGGTCGAGACGAAGTCGCGACCGGCCAGCGCCCCGCCGAAGCGGCTGCCGACGTTCGCCTGGCCGGCGCCGTCGGACTGGTAGCCGACCAGCGCCAAAGGAAAGTCGGGGCCGGCGGCCAGTTGATTCAGCAGGGCGTTGATGGCCGTGGCCACGCGGTCGGCATTCGACTTGGTCGAAGCCTTGCCGTCGCTGACGACTTCGCCCATCACGGCGCCCATGCCGGCCGATTCGTCCAACAGCAAAATGACGCAACCCGGACTTTCAACGGCGCTCATTCCTAGGCGACTCCTCAGTTGATCGAATCAGTTGATGGCAAAGCAATTCGCGGGGTCAACCACGAGCATAGTCTGAGAATCCTTCCAAAAGCTTTTCCCCGTTATCTCCCCCTATCTCCTCCTCATCCCCCAATCCCCTTTCAAAAAACCTCTCCCTGTGCGACCTCTGTTCAATCCTACCGCAGCGCCCCCGGCGCCGCCGCTCGCGTGCCCATGTCGAGGAACTTGATGAGCGCGACCATGTCGGCGTTGAAGGCCATGCCGCGGGCGTTGGGCTGCAACTCAAAACCTTCGGCCACGGCCCGGCTGTAGATCGTCTCGGGCAGCAGGCTCGACATGTTGAACAGCACGCGGGCCAGGTCGTCGGGCAGGATTTCGTTGCTGGACGGGAACAAGAACGGATCGGCCGCCGTCATCGACAGGTGGCAGTTGAACAACAGCACGTTGCCGTCGTCGGTCGCCAGGCTCTTGATCGCGTCGGCGTAGGGAATCGGATCGCCGTCCTGCGATTCGCCGTCGGTGATGTTGATTACGATCGGCGGGAAGCTCGATTGGTGATCTTTGATCCAGTTCTCCAGGATTTCGTAACTGTGGTGCAGCACGTTGCACATCGGCGTGCCGCCGTCGGCCCGCGGGTCGACCCAGACCGGCATGTCGGCCGGCATCTCGATCATTTCGCCGGTGTCTTCGTCGGGCAGTTGCTGCATCACCGAATCGATCCGCAACGGGTTGGCGCCGATGTCGGCGATCGAGTTCAGCTCGCGGCCGGCCAGCGGCCCCTGCAAGGCCGATTCCAGAATCGGGTTGCCCTGGTTGTCGGTGCGGTAGCCGATCACGCCGATGTCCATCCAGTCCTTGATGCCCGTGTCGCCGCTGGCGCGGATCGTCATGTTTTGCAGCCAGGCGTTGAGCGCCTTGGTCAACTCGTCGCACTTGCGCTGGTTGGAATTGCCCAGCGGCTCCTCCATCGAATACGACTGGTCGAGCAAGAACAAGAAACAGGCCTTCCGTGCCCGGCTGATCTCCTGCGTGTACGGCGACATGCGTTGCTTCCTCGTTAGGTTGAAGACGGTTTTGCCAAGACTTGTTCGAATTGACGCCAGCGTTCGACGATGGTCCGCGCCGTGGCGGCGGCGCCTAGAAAACTCCACCGCCGGCAAGCGCGGTCGGGCGGCTCGTCGACGCCCCAGGCTTCGCGGTAGGAGGTCAATTCCTGCTCCCACGCCTCGCACTGCCGGGCGAAATCCTGCCAGTCGTCGCGCGATCCGCCCTGCCGGATCAGCTTCGCCGAGGCGTCGTTGTACTGCTGCGCCCAGACGACGTATTGGGGCGTGCCCGGCGGACGATCGAAACTGTCGCGGGCAATCTGTTCGTCGCCGCGCGGCCGCAGCTTGCGATGCTCGCGGTCGGTCCAGAACCGCCATTGTTCGGCGCCGGTCGGCAAAAAGAAAATGCCGATCTTGCGCTGCGCGCTTTTGGTAATCGCTTCTTGCTTGCCGATCAAGTCCGTCGGCGGTTCCAACCGGGGAAAGCCTTTCGCATCGAGCCACTCGACGGCCTGCGCGCGAACGCGTTGCCGCGTGGCCTCGTCGACGCCCGGCTGCTCGAAAATGGCGGCGGCCTGCACCAGCAGCGTCTCCAAGTCGGGCGGATCGGCCAGCTCGGCGATCGTGATCGCCAGCGTCAAGGCGTCGCGGCGATGGAGCAACTGCGTTCGCAAGTCGGCTTCGGCGGGCGAAGGCGGGGTCGGGTAACGGCGCAGGAAGCTCTCGATCGCCCGCTTGAGATCGCGATCGGCTTCGCCGTCCGGCCGCCGCGAGATGAGTTCCTCGGCGGCCTGCCGATACTCGGCGCGCTTCCGCAGCGCATCGACGCGCTCGCCGACGTCTCCTTCGTGCAGGCCGCCCAGCGGCTCGCTGGCCAACAGCGCCAGGCAGGCTTCGTAACGGCCAGCGTTCAAATCGTCGGCTGCCTGGTCCAGCGCGCTGGCAATGTTGTCTTCCCGCTTGTACTGCGCGACCTCGTTTTCGAGACGCTTCGACCGCTCGGCGACGAGTTTGAAAAACGTGTCGGCGCCCAAGCCGTGCGTCGCAGCCGGCTCTCGTTCGGCCGCGAGAAAATCTTGCAGGCGGCGGGCCGCCAGATCGGCGCCGCGCCTTCGCGCGGCCGCCGGCGCGTCGTCCTCGACCGGCGGCGGCAAGGCCGTCAGGCAGTTCATCGCCAAAGATCGCGCGTGTTCCGAGCGCTTCCAAGTTTCGACGATTGCGCCGAGCGTATCGCTCTCGGTTGCGGGCAAGGCGTGCGGCTGCCGGGCCAGCAGATCGGTCTTCGCCAAGGCCTCGACCAGCGGAGCTTCGGCCGCCGCCGCCTGCGCCGTATCCGCGGCCAATTTTCTGGCTTCGGCCAACTGGGCGTCTTGCGCCGCCGCGTCGAGCGGCGGCTCGGGGCCAAACGCCTCGACGAAGCTCGCGATCGTCAACACGACCAGCGGCAGGCAGGCCAAGATGAGGATCAACAGGTATCTCATGGCGAGTCGTCGTCGGGCTGCGGTTCGTCGATCGGTTCCGGATCGCCGATGATCAGGCAATCGGCGACGATCTGTTTGCCGACGCGCCGCGTCAACACGGCGGAGATCGCGCTGGCGCGCGAGCGCAAATTGCCCGACTTGAGTTTGAACTGCTCGTCCGCGGCGGTAAGTTCCATTCGGCTTCGTCTCAGATCATTCTGCAAACTGCGGCCACGTGCTCGAGCCGGCGCCAAAATCTGCTTCTCGACGGCCTGGTCGTAGGTTTGACCTGCGCCCTTTTGCGCTGCGTCGTCGCCCGGCTTGGCGCCGTCCTTCGCCGGAATGTCGACTTTCAGCAGCCTGGCCAGCGTGCGAATTGCTTCCTGCTTGCGCTCGGGCGACGTTTCAGCTTTGCCGTAGGCGGCCAGTTCCGCATTGATCGCGCCCATTTCGTCTTGTTGTTGCTCGCAGGCCCGCCGTTGCTCAAGTAGACTCGCCGGGGCGTCGATTTCAAGCGAAAGCTGCCAGAAGTCCTGCTTTTTCGGGTCGCGGTTCAAAACCACGCGCACGGCGCCGACGTCGTATTCCGACAGGATCTCCTCGGCTTGAATGGGATCGACGGGCTGCTCGCCCCCGGCGAACGTCAACCGGCTCTGGCCGAAATTCACGGTACACGAGGCGATTTGCAGATCGACCTCGCCGAACGACCGCGCCGGCAGACCGCCGACCTTGCCGGGGTTGAACTTCGCCGTGCCGAAGGTCGGGTGCAGTTCGGCCAGCGTTTCGGGCGCGGCCAGCAGCAACACGTCTCGCGCCGCGTCGCGCTCGAATTCCAAGACGCACGTTCTCAGCCAGTCGCGCGCCACAGTCAGCTCGGGAGAGCGGTCGCCCTCGCTCCAGCGAAACTCGAGCGCCTCGGGCGTCGGCGCAAACGTCGCCAGATCCTTGGTCGGGCCGCTCGATTGGGGCGTGCAAATCCGCGCGACGACCGCCCACTGGCCTTTGTCGCGGGCCTCGAGCGCCAGTTGCGGATAGCGCGGCAGGCTCGGACTGCGCTCCTGCAAACGGGCATTGGCGAAATCCAGCCCGTGCAGGCTGAGCTTGGCTTGCTCAGGCCGTTCGCTCCAGGGGATCAGTTTGGCCGGCTTGCTCGCAACCGATGGCGAGCGGCTGAGCGCAGGCAGTTCCTTGTAATCGGAGACCCGCCGGCGAGCGTCACGGCGCGCCGGCCGGGCCTCGGCCTCGGGCGCCGGGGCGACTCCTTTCGCCGCAGGGGGCGTTTCTCCTGCCGCGGGCTTCGGCGGGGGTTCGCTCGGCGCCATTTCGGGCGCCGGCTTCTCGGAAGACGCCGGCGTCTCCGGCGGCGTTTGCGCCTCGGGCGACTTCGGAGTCTCGGTCGCAGGACCGTCGCGACGGTCGGCTTGGGCGGAACGCTCTTCGGCGGAATCGGCCGACGCAGCCGGCTTCGTCTTTGGTCCGGGCGAAACCTGCTCGGGCGAAGTCGGCTCGGACGATGCGGCGCGCGGCGTTTTCTGCGGGGCGTCGTTGGATGGGCGGTTGGTCGGCGCTCGGGCGCCGTCCGCGGCGTTCGTGGCCACAGAGGCGGCCGCCGCAGTCGTTGCGGCGCCGCCGGGGCGTTCGGGCTCCGTCCAACTGAAATAAATGCCGCCGGCCAAGGCGACGAGCGCCGCCGAACCGCCGAAGGCAATCAACAGCGGCATTGGGGAGTTCCGCCGCGCAGCAGCCCCGCGCTTCCCGCCTTTATTGCCCGGCTTCGAGTTCTTCGAGCGAGCGCCGGCGAACTCCGACCAATCGCCGTATTCGAAGAACCGTACCAGCCGCGAACGCACTACCGGCGTCAAGAATCCGATGTTGCCGACCAGCGCGCGGCCTAGTTCGCGCAAGCAGTCGAGCTTGCGCGTGCCGCGCAGATCGTCTTGATAGACGCTGATCGGCATCGCGCTTTGCAGGGCCTCGGCCAAAGCCCGATAGTCGGGCGGCTTGGTCTTGCGGAAGACGGCCTCCAGGCGGTTTTTCGGCTTGTGCAGTTCGGCTTCGCGAATAGCCAGCAGAATCGAACGGATTTTCTGCCATTGCACCACGCGGCGCTCCGCCAGCGCCGGCTCTGAGAAGTAATCGACCCAGCCCTCCAGCGCGTCGAGCCGCGCTTCGAGCTGCCGGGGATGGTCGGGAATCTCGAATAGCAGCCGGGCCAGCCGCGGCCGCAACACGTCGTCGGGCGGAGGGAAAAAACTCCGCAATTCGTCGCGATGGTCGGTTAGCCAGGCCAGGAGCGGTGCGTCGTCGAATTCCTTGAGGATGTCGCCCACCACCGCTCGCAAGGCCGCTTGCAGATCGGGCTCGGGCCGGCCGCCGCGCACGACGGCCAGCAAGAACAATTCGGACTGCTCCGGCGCAAGCGTGCGATACAGCGGCCCGATGACTTGGGCCGGCAGCCGCGCCAGCACCGAGGGCAATAGCGGCTCGGCCCGGCCGGCGATGATGCTGCTCAAGCGCGAGCCTTCGCTCCACAGGCTTTCGCAATTTTCGGGAAACCGGCCGGCGCTCGACAGGTAAAACGCCAGAGCCTCGATCTTGGCCGAGCGGGGCAAGCGAGTCGAGGCCAGCAATTCGCCGAATTTGTCGGCCGGCAACTTGCGGAGCAGAAACTGCAGCGGCCCGTGGATGTCGGCCGCCGCGGGGGCGCTGGCGATCAGTTCCATCACCAGCAACTGGTTCGGCGAGCCGATCAAGGCCCGCAACTGTGGCCAGCCGGCCGAGTCGTTCGCCAATTGCAGATGCACCGCCTGCGACAGGTAGCGCGTGGCCACGTCGGATTGGCGCCAGCGAGTTTCGCCCAGCGGAGCCGCCGGATCGAGCACCTGCCCGACAAGTTGGTGGACGTCGGCCAGCAGCTCCAGGTCTTCCGGCGTCTTGGCGCCCGAGCTGTGAAAGCCGCCGAAGAGCTGATCGACGGCGCCGAAGCCCGAGGCCAGCAGCGTGCCGACCAGCAAGCGGCCGTAATGGCCTTCCGGCCGGCCGTGATCGGAATGGCGATTGATGAATGTGTTGTAGACGTAGCCGCGGCGGCGATAGGCGTCGGGCCGCAGATCGGTCGTCTCGGGCGCGTGGAACGTCGTGGCGGCCAGCGACACCGGTAGCCGGTCGGCGTTGGGCTCGAAGGTCGAAAAGCTGATACTTTCGCGAACGGCTCCCGGCGGCAGCAGCCGGGCCACGCCGTAGAACACCAGCGCCGACAAGCTCGGTTCGATGACCAGCAGCAGATTCTCGCGGCGCTGCGAACCGAGGTTCAAGAAGCCTTGCAACGTTTCGGCCAGCAACTCGCCGCGCTCGGCCGGAGCGACGTAACGCCAGCGTTCGGGAATCACCTGCCGAGGATCGTCGAAGGCTTCGCCGAGCGGCGTATTGAGGAACGTCCACAGCAGCTTGTCGTCGATCGCCGGCGCGCTGCCATTCAGCAGGCCGCCGAGCGTTTGCAATTCGGGCAGCTTGGGCGAGAGGTTCGCCGAGTCTTCATCGGCCCACGGCGCGCCCCAGAGCTGCAGGCAGTCCAACGGCGACCAAGGCGTCGCTCGCGGCCCGAACAGTACGTGCCCGAAATAAGAGCCCGGCCGTCCGGCCGTGTCTTGCTGGCGGTAAGAAATCTGCCCGAGCACCTGAATGTCGCCGATCGCGGGGCTGTAGAACAGCCGCCGCGGCGCCGTGGCGGCGTCGAGCCGCAGTTTTTCTTCGGTCGGCGTGTCGGTCGGCAAGTAGTAGTACAGGAACCGCTCGACTTGGCGATAGTAATTGCGCAGCTCGGTGCGCTCGAGCGAGCTGGCCCGCGCGCTGTAGCCCAGCACGCGTTCGGCCAGTTCTCCTTCGCGCTGTTCCAACGCCGAGCTGCCGTAGGTGCAATGCGTACAGTAGATTTGATGGATCGGACTCATCGGTCGCTCATCCGGCTTGAGCCGCCAAAAATGCCCCCAGGATTCCAACGCGCCGGCCTGACCGGCGCCGGCGTTTCCAGACGTCCGAGAATCAAAGGCTCGCTGGCGAACGTCTCGAAGCCCACGTCGACCAGCGCCCAGACGGTCAGATAGGCGCCTTGCCAGTTCTGTTCGACGTGCAGCAAGCGGCTGCCGCCTCCTTCTTCATAACTTTTACGATCCACGGGCAATCTTAGCCAGGCGTCGAGCCGGCGCGGGTCTTCGCCGGGCCGCGGCTTGTGCCGGCAGACGGCCACCAGGCACTGGTCGGTAAACCGCGGCTCGGGCCATTGCCAGCAGATGCGGCAAGTCGCCGATGAGCCGGGTTCCATCGCCAACGCCTGTCGCGCCAAGGGCGGCGCGAGGCCGAGTTTCGCCGCGGGCAGCACTTCGACGGCGAGCCAGTCGCGAATCCGCTCGGCGTGCGGTGCGAAGGCGGCGTGATTCTGCCGCAGCAAGCGGGCGTCGAACGCTTCGTTGAATTCGGCCGGCGCGTTATTCGCGAGCGCGGCCAGCAGCCGCCGCATGGCCTTGACTTCGGCCACGGCGCCCTTGGCCTGGCGCACCCAGTCGGCCGGTAAAGGATAGTGGTGCAGGCACGGCTCTTCGTAGAGATCGACGATGCGGTGCTTGTCGCCGGCGGCGATGGCTTTTTCGAAGGCTTCCAGCACTTGCTTGCGATGCACGGCCTGCCGATGCGCCGCCCGCCACGGTTGGGCGTCGCGGCAGCCGTCGAGCAAATCGTCGTCCCAAACGCCCAGCAGCCTGGGATCGAGCTGCGGCGCCTGTTCGGCGGGATAGGCGTGCGGCAACTGCTTCAGCGCGTAAAGCGCCGGCGCCCGGGCCGCGGCTTGCAGCACGCGGCCTTGGATTTCGGCCGGCGCGAGCGACTGGGCCTCCAGCTTTTCCAACTCTTCCCAGGCGGCGGAAATCGCCAGATCGGAAGCCGGTTCGGCGAGCGCTGCGCCGAGTTGATCAAGCGCCCTGAGACGCACCCGTGCAAGTTCGACGCGCGATCGCAAGTCGTGTTTGTATTCCGCCGGCAATCGCGTTGCGACCTTGACCAGCTTCGTTTCGTCGGCGGCCGTATGCGCGGCGACCGCGAGGCTTTCCAATCGCTTCACTAACGCCAGCCGCTCGTGAGCCGCCACGACGCTCGGCCGTTCGCGTTCGGCCGTCTTCCAACCGTCGAACAACTTCTCGTTCCAGGCTCGCACCAATTCCAGATCGGCGGACTGCCCGCTGCCGCGCTCGATCTTTTGAAAGTGCGACCAGGCGCGCTGTCGCTTGAGCAGCCGTTCGATCGTCGGCCGCTCGGGCTCGACGTCGGGATGCCCGCCCAGCGAGGTCAACTTGGACCAGGCCAGCCCGAGCGCCCCGACTTCGCAGGCCGGCTGCTTCAACAGCGACAGCACGGCGTCGCAGGCCTGATTGCGCTCGCGCCACGCGCGCACCTCGATCTCGAACTTCGCGGCGCTCTTGCGGCTTTCCAGCAGCGCGCGGTGCGCGTCCCAAAGCTGGACCAACTGCCGCCAGTGCTGCGCTTTGCGGGCCGCTTCGAGCTGCGCCAAAAGCGGGATTGCCTCGGCGGCCCGCCGGGCAACCTCCGCCGCCATCAGGGCTTTGGGGTAATCGTCGAACAGTTTGGGCTGGAACAGCCGCTGCATTGCCGCTTCGTCGCCGGCGCCGACGGCTTTTTCGAGTTCCAACCGCAGCTTGACGCGCTCTTGGGCTTCGCGCACTTTCGGCTGCAAGGCCGCCGGGGCGTCGGCGGCCGTTTTCTTGCCGCGCGAGAGCATCTCGACGACGCCGTCGAAATCGCGCGCGGCGAGCAGCTTTTCGACGTTGGAAAACGAGAACAGCAAATCGGCCAGCCGCGGCGTTTGGTGGATGTCGAGCCGCCGCAGTTCGACCAGTTCGCGGCACAACCGGCCCACCTCGGCATCGGTCGATTCGTACAGCGCCTGAACGAGCGTCGAGTGCCGCGGATCGTCGAGATCTTCGCGGCGAAACAACAGCTTGTCGTGCTGCGGCCGCTCGACATACGTGTTCCACAGTTCGGGGTCGGCGGCCAAAGCTCGCAGCGCGACGAGAATGAACAGTGCCGAATAGCGATCGAGTTCCAGCGACAGAGGCGTCTCGTGATTGCGAGCGGGATGCTGATACGGTTCGACGCCAATCTCCAGATTCTTGCGGCCGACCAGCGCCGGCACGCACATGCAATCGTAATCGACCAGCTTCAGCTCGCCCTGTTCGGTGACCATCACGTTGGCGTGCTGCAAATCGCCGTGAGCGATTTTGGCGGCGTCGAGCTGCCCGACCAGTTCGATCCAACGTTCGGCGGCGCCCGCCAGGGCTTTGCGGTTTTTGTCGAGGCACTGCCGCCGGACCCATTTGAACAGCGTCTCGCCCGGCACCCAGTCCATCGTCACCAACGGATAGAACTTGCCGTCGCTGGCCGAGCGAATGCCGTCGTCGGAATAGCTGAAGCCGACCAAGGCAGGCAGCTTGCGGCTGCGCAAGTATTCGGCGATCGCCTGATAGCGCTCGCGGCGCTCGGGGGCGCCGCTGCTGAACACGCGGATGGCCAGCTTGCCGCCGCCGTTGGGAAAGCTGCCTTGATAGACCGTGGCGAAGGCGCCCGACCAGGCCCGCGGTTGATTCAAGCGGTCCTTGGCGATGGCGATCTGCTTCAGGTCCGGGCTGCGGAACGCGATCCGCGGATTCTGCAGCACCATGCTGAAGTGCGAAGCCAGGGGCCAGGACTGGGCGGTGTTCATCAGTCACATTATATTATGGATCGCGACGAAGTGCGGCCCGCCGTCGATGATTTGAAGCGGCGATGCCGCCCAACGGCCCGTCGACCTGCGTGAGAGCTTCGATGGGCTGAGCGGACTCGCCCAGTCGGTGCTGCAACGGGTGGCCTCCACGAGGGGGCGACTTTTTTTGCCGCGGCGATCTCGCTTTTTTCTTGCGTCGGGACCGCGGTTCGTTTATAAAGCGGTTGCCATTCGTGACCCGGTCTGGGTCTTGGAACCGAGTCGGCTTTGAAAAGGGGGTGTTCCGATGCGTGCTAGCATTATCGTCGCCTCGCATCAGGAAGGCGATCGGCTGTGGCGGACCCTGGCGTCGTGCTTCGAGACGACGGCCGGTTTCGACCGCGAAGTCATCGTGGCCGACGACGCGTCCTTTGATGGTTCGGTCGAAGAGGCGTTGCGCCGTTTCCCGCAAATTCGCCTGTTCCGCAATGACGAGCGGCAAGGCGCCTCGCCTATGAAGGCATTGGGCGCGCGGGGAAACGCTCGTGTTCCTGGACGGCCACACGAAGCCGGAGCCCGGCGCCATCGCGCGGCTGATCGAGGACGTCGAGCAATTGAAAGGGGAGGCCGTCGTCACGCCGGCCATTGCGGCGCTCGACGTGCCGCGTTGGAAGAACGCCGCCTCGCAGATCGGCCACGGCTATTTTCTGGATCTGGAAGAATTTCACTGCGGCTGGCTGCCGCTGGGCGAACTGCGAGGCGTGTGGAAAGGGCCGAGAAAATTCTACGAATCGCCGGCCTTGATCGGCTGTGCGTTGGCCGTCGGCCGCGAACTCTACGAGAACCTGGGCGGCTTCGATCCGCACATGCGGTACTGGGGCGTCGAAGACCTCGATTTCGGCCTGAAGAGCTGGCTGATGGGCTGTCCGATCCTGCACGACCCCGATGCCGTGATCGGCCATCGCTTCCGGGCCGCCTTCGACAACTTTTCCGTGCCGATGGAGCATTTGCTGGCCAACCAATTGCGAATGGCTCGCAAGAATTTCACCGAGGTCACGTGGTCCGACTGGGTGGACCGCTGCCGCGCCCGGCACGTCGGCCGTCTGCCCGAGCATCCCGAAGGGCTCTGGGCTTTGGCCTGGGAATTGTTCCAGGCCGACCGGGCCAGCGTCGAGCACGAGCGCACGAGGCTGCTCGGCCACCGCTGGCGCGACGAATTCTGGTACGCCGAACGGTTCGGCCTGGAATGGCCGCGGTTGGCATCGACCGCCGCGGGAAGCTTGCCGCAAGCGCTATTCGCTGAGCCTAGCCCAAGTCCGAGTCCGCCGCCGTGCCCACGAGTGGTTGAAGTTTACGTGCAAGCGTCCGATACGGCGAGAACGAAGAAAATTCCGAGCGTTCTCCCGGCAGCGCAAAAGCCAAAGGATCATTTCGTTACTGTCAAAGGTAATGGCGATGTTATATTGGAAGCCGCGTTAGACCCGCCTGATGCTTGTGACCAGATCACATGGGGCGCAATTGGAGCTCAGATTGTATATCCCGCCATTGACAATAATTGTACTGCCAAGATATCGAGAGCTGTTTCAGCCAAGATTCCAGTCTACATAAAATGCGGGGACACGACTCTTTGGCAAGGCATCGTTTGGGTCGTGTGGTCAACGCCAAGCCACCAGCAGAATCCGCCTGTATTTGGTCCTTATGTTGGAACCGTGCCTACGAATGGTGACCCCGATCTCCAGCAGCCCCCTGTGGGAGGGCTGTTTTTGCAATTCAGCACAAACGACATTTTATTTACGATTACCCCGTCCGAAGTAATCACGGATTCAGACATTCCGAATCTTAAGGGGTCGCAGACACCAGGAAGCGAGCCTGACGGAGATCAACTCCACTTCGCGGAAGGGGCGCCGCTAAAACTGGGAATCGATGCGAAATGGGATCACTCGCGGCAGGTGCGCGTCAAGATAATCAATCCTGCCGGATATACGAAGTCACAGCTACCCTACACTCCACCCGGAGCTTGGGTATTTAATAACATTCAAGCTGGCGTGAACATACCGGTCACTTATCCAGCAAGCGATGTCGTCGGTAATGATGACTTCTCGACTAACGCCGAGGATAATGACCCGTACAACACACCGTATCTTGGGCAGCTCGAAGGCTACGACACTCCTGATTTCGGCATGAGGAACTCTACAGGGGCGGACGGCGATACACTTGAGCAACGGCTACACGCTCACGAATTCGCCCGCCTTGAGTTGCTTGGCAGCTGGTTTAGAATCAGCGATTTTGTTCTTTGGCGCGTGCATCAGAAATTCAAGCACGCAAACGGCCAATGGCAAGACGATGGGTCGAATTCCGCTTGGGATAACAATGGGTTCTGACGATCCATTTGCTAGAAGGTCGCTACCGTACGGTTAAAGGCGATCTAACATGATCCGCTCTATTTACTGGCAACGTGTTTGCTACAATGTCTCGCTCCTTGCAGCCCTTTTCCCCGCTCACGCGTATCAGGATGCGCTGGCACAGGAGGGCGCAAATGCAAAAGCTCCCGAAAATGTCAAAGCACCGAGCGATGGCACGAACCAGGCCCTTCGCGCTAAATACTATCGGGCATTGGATGCGTGCATTGAGTCGGTTAAGAATGTCGCTAGTGACGAATCTGCTGATCGTGTGTTAGCAAAGATGTTCACAGCGGCGCCTGCTAGCTACGTCCAGCGGTATCTAGAGCATCGGCTGACAAAGTCTCTCGGAGCGAAAGAACGAGCCTCGTATGTTACCGTCATCGAGCGCATTCGGGAGCTGGAAGCGATATGCGATGCGCAAGGCGCCCGAGAACGAGTTGAGGCTGCCGTGAGGCAGCGAAACACGGATACTCTCTGCACATGCCTGCTAGTGCGATCCCGCGGCGAATTGCAGGTAGCAGCCGCCCAAGCGTTGGCGCAATTCCCGGACGAGAAGGCTGTGCGTTGTCTCGTTCGGTCATTAGAGGGCAATGCAGGGGGAATTGGCTACGGCGGCGCAGGCGCATTAGTCGAGCAAGTCGAGCTACTAAACGCGGCGATCGAAAGCCTCCGCGTTATTACGGGATTGGAGTTTCGCCGAATAGAAGATCCCGGCCGGCTAATTCGTGGTCCCAAGGACATTGACCAGGAGGAATTTAGAAAACAACTAGTTCATTTTCACCAAGAGTATGCGGCGCGCTGCAAGGATGCAATAGCGCGTGCTAAGCGATGGCTGAACCATCGCGAGAGTAACGCTCGCGGTAGGTCTTCCGGCGATTCGTGTCGTTTTGGCCGCAGAAGCTCTCGCCGCGCATTGTCGTGAATACCCCCAGTAGTTTTCCACGCGCAATTCCGCAGCAGAAAGTTCATCAGCCGAGGCTTTTAAGTGCGCGAGCGAGGCTTCGGCGAGTGTCTGGAAAACAGCAATTCCCTGACCCGAACACAAATTACCCGTTCCTGAGAATCCCCGCAAATGGACGCTGGTTCAAAGGGATTTACAGCATTAGCATCGTTGACGGATGCCCAAAAGTAGCGATAAGCGCTGCGCAGGAAGAGCAGCGACCGTTCGACCAACGGACGTGCCCGTAACTCGGGGCGAGGCGGAGCTATGGCGCTAGGAGCAGCGTAGTTCCCGGCAGCTTCTTCAGCAGACAGCCAGGCGCGTAGGTCAACCTATAGGGGGCAAAGGAGAACCTTTATGCGAGGCATTAATTGCGCAGCCGTTTTCTTGGCCGTGTTCTCCGCGAGGTCGCCTGCCGTAGTGGCGGCGCGCGGCCCGGAGGAAGTCGAAGTGCAGCAAATCATCGAAGCGCTGCGCCAGTCCGGCGTCGTGGCGCGTTGGCAGCAAGACGAGGCAGGCCGCCGCGGTCTCGAAATCGAGTTTCATTTTCCAGACGTCACCGATGAGCAATTGGCGCCGTTGGAACGCTTGCGGGACGTGCGCTCCCTGCTTGTCCGCAGCCGAAAACTGACGGACCGCGGGCTGGCGCACATCAGCGGCTGCTCCGAGCTGCAGTCATTATCCCTTGAGTGCCCGCAACTCAGCGATCGCGGACTCGAGACCCTGAAAAACTTCCGAGAGCTACGCGTGCTGCGGCTGGAGGCGGCGACCGAGGGGGCGTGCCTCAAGCATTTAGAAGGCGCCGGGCGTCTTTGGTCAGTTTCGTTAATCAGCCCTCGGCTAAATCGCGACGGAATAAAGAATCTTTCGCGGCTGAGCGGGCTGACGAATCTGCAACTTATCGCTCCGCTGGACGACGCAGGCGTCGAAGAACTGGCGGCGCTGGGAGAACTGCGAGGCCTTTCGCTGAACAGCCCTGATCTGACGAATGAGCACCTCGCGAAGCTTCGCCCATTGACCAATTTGCGCACTCTCCATCTTGCTGGCACGCGTGTAACGGACCTCAAAAACCTGCCGAGTCTCAACCGCCTAATAAGCTTGCAGTGCGAAAACGTCCCGCTTACTGACGCCGGACTAGGTGGCTTAAAAGCAATACCGTTCAATTAGTCAAAACGACGGACTGCATAAAGGTTTTCGTCGGCGGACGGGGGCCGCGATGCTGGGGCCGTTTTTTTGGCCACTTCGAGACTTTTTGTTTGATGACGCGCGGGTTGAT
>Ga0307374_10006251_pt1 | contig 18819 bp, 19 predicted proteins | sample OX3MG_FD_202532 | JGI IMG/M metagenome (GOLD analysis project Ga0307374, IMG submission 202532) | Soil microbial communities from Risofladan, Vaasa, Finland - OX-3 | ecosystem: Environmental > Terrestrial > Soil > Coastal area > Acid sulfate soil | place: Finland: Risofladan, Vaasa | collected...
TAAAAACACGATCAATATGGTTCCGAGCATCGTCTTCTCCTGCGCGATCGAAATCCGTCCTGATAGTCAGTGGGCCCGCCCAGCGTGGGCGCACTAATTCCGTCGCCGCTTTCTGAGCTGGGCCGGGCTTGCATGCATCCGTTCACCGTTCATGGGGAACGGTCAGTTGACATAAAAGGTGATCGCGATTCGGTCCCGCGGATACGCGCGGTTGCACAGGTAATAGCCATCCCCAAAATAGGCGATATACATTTCGTCGTTTTCGTACCAGTTGTTTGCCCAGTATTGTGGCCATGGGTCAACGAGGCTGAACCAAAAACCGCCGTACTGGAAGCGGGGATACGAGCCAACATAGACCATGCGGAGAGTGTTGATGCGAAACGCGTGATTCTCGCCGTAGTACTGGTTATAATTGTCGGTCGGAATGCGGTAGCCGTTATAACCGCCGCGCTGCTGCCAGGTGCGGTGTTGAGCCTTCCAGTTTGTTGCGCGCTGGTTCTGCCAGACGACCGACTGTTGGCGTTGCTGGCTCTGCTGCGTCCTAGCCTGTTGCCGCGGCTGACGTTGCTGCCTCCCGGCTTGTTGCTGCTGCTGCTGCCGCTGCTGCGGTTGCCTCGTGGCCTGCTGCCGCTGCTGCTGCGGTTGCCTCGTGGCCTGCTGCCGCTGATGTTGTTGCCGTGGCTGAGCTTGCGGCCTCCCGGCTTGCTGCTGCCGGCCTTGAGATTTCGACTGCTTCTGCTTCGATGCCTTGGACTGCTGCTGCTTCTGCGGTTTCCCCTGGCCCTGCTGGCGTGCGCCAGCAGGAGCGGCAAATCCCGAAAGCAGAAACAGAGCGGTTGTGCCGATCACTCCGAATCGATTCATGGTGTTGCCTCCATTCCTGCGTACTTCCAAGACCGTCCCTCTTCCATATCTCGGGGATGAATCCCGATGGCCGACTCGGATTCGTGGCTCCGAGTTCATTCCTCTCTTGCGTGTGCGGTTGTGCCTGCCTATCCGCCAACGCGAACATTCGAGAGGGAGTGAAACAGTCCAAATACATTCAGGAGCCACAACACCACGCAAATCACCACCACCGCATTCAGGATCGTCTTGATGGAGCCCGCCATGGGTATAAACCGATTGACCAGCCAGAGCAGCACTCCCACCACAATCAAGGTCACGACGATGTTCAGTAAAGGCATGATCTGTCTCCTTTTCTTCTTCTCTCTTCTCTGGCAGGCAGGCCTTGCTGGCCGGCCCCAGGGTCTTGCGTCGCTGATTCCTATTTGCCGGACTTGTTCCTAGGAGACTTTTTGTTCAGAGTGCGGAGGAGCAATCTCGCCGACCGGGGTGGACGAATCGCACTGTTGATGACGATGTCCTTGGCGGTAACTCCCCTTCCATACAACCGTTTGTTCCCGTCGTTATCCGGGCGCAGGGTCGAACCCCCCAGTGAAATCCCGGCAAACAGGCCCCGCGCACGCGAATAGGACAGGATTTCCGCCCGCATGCTCAAATCGGTGGACGCGCTCGCGCTGCGTCCCACTGGTCCGGCCGCGGCAGACACGTCGCCGCCGAGCTTGACCTGGCTGGTGAGAATGGAATCGGCCCCGCGCCGGTTCATCACCAACAGGACAAAGTCCGTCGCCTGGCCTCCCAGTTGAAAGCCGAAGCTTCCCCCTTCGAGCGCCATCATGGAAGGCGCGCTCCAGCGCCCGTTGAAATTCCTCCCGCTTCGGCAAGTCATCACCCCGCGGCCGTAGCTGCCTCCGAACCCGATGGCAAACTTGAGCACCGACGGCAGAACGATAACGCAGTCCGCCTTGTCCAGAATGTCCGCCGGAATATCGTCAGGAACATTGAGAATCTCAACCATCACCTTGCCGGCATTCTCAATGCGATTGTTTTCATCCTTTTGGGCAAACGCAGGCAGGCAAAGCAGCGCACTCATCACAAGCAGTGAAAAGATATTCTTGATCATCTTATTCCTCTCAAGGTTCTCCCGAGTGCGGCGGTACACGACTCGGTTCATGGCCTTATTTCAGCTACCCGCAGTCTAGAAGAGTGGGAACCGTATATCTGTCCCGTTTTGGACACCCCCGGGGCTTGGTTGCGACTCGCGCTTGTATGCAATGATGGGGAATATCAAGTATGTATCCCCGATTAGCAGAAAATCATGATGTACTTTGCGGAGGTAATCGACGCGTGTGCCGACGTCCATAATTTCTCTCCGGCGGCCGTTCCGGCCGAAAGTGGCGCCGAAAGAGCCTGGCGGCTCTCGCTGTCCGCATGGTCGAAGATGCACGCCCCGTGCCATACAGAGAGACTGCTAATCCGCGGTAACATTGGGAATTAGTGATTTGGATGGCCCGATTGAAGTCCTTCAGGATTCCACAAAACACCCACCCGGCAGCGTGAAAACTCCCAAATCTTTCGGTCGGCCGCTTCCGTCCTCCATTGCGGCGTGGGCTCCGGAAATTGAAGGGCCGCTGCGGCGCGGGGGCTGGCAATCGCTTGCCGGAATGTGGTTATTAGGGTGTTTCTGATTCTCCGGATCGTTCCTGAGCCTCCGATCTGCTTTGTCCTGAATTTTCACCTGGTTCCGAATCCCGGCGTCAATCGGAGGTGTCTGCAATCGCACAGACAGGCGTCCGCTCGATGGAATAGGATTTTCCTGCAACTCCGCTGCTAGCAGCGCTGGAGTAGCGGCGGCCCACGTTTTTTTTGTGAAGATCCCGGCTCACTGCCGGATCGGTCCTGCTCGTCTGTTTCAGGTCCTGGCGCCGTGATTCCAGCGACCCGGTCAGCGCGGAACGACGTTACACAATGCCAGACTAGAAGGGAACCGTGAGCTATGGACGTGGAAGTGGATTCGGCAGACCGGCACCGCCTGCTGCTTTATCGCCACGCCGCTTCAGGTTCCTCTCGGCCGCGGACCGAGAGATCAGCGGGTCCGTCAGCCGATTACTCTTTTGTCGCAATTCCCATTTTGCCCCCGTCACCCCACCGACTCAATACCCGTGTGGGAGGACAATCAGAAATGAATGAAGGATAATGTCCGGTCCATGCGGGGAACCTGTTCGATGCACCACCAAGCGAGGGGACAAAATGAGCGGAGCACGAAAGCCATCTTCACGTCCTGAAAATCGCCTGTCAGGGACGGGAACGAATTCACGATATCCCGGAAAAGCGACGATCTATTCCCAAGGCGAGCGGGCTCACACGATTTTCTATATTCACAGCGGCATCGTGGTGCTCACCGTGCGATCGAAACACCACCGGCCTGCGGTAGTTGCCGTCCTGGGCGCCGGCGACTTTTTTAACGAGCTCTGCCTCTTGGGCCATCCTCGTTGTCTGTCGACCGCCGTTACGATCACCTCCAGTTCAATACGTGCGATTGAAAGGGAAGAGATGATCCGCATTCTTCGCCATGAGAATGGCATTACAACTTTTTTCCGGAACCGTGTGCTTTACTCGACCATGCGATTCCGGGAGGACGTGGTGGATCTGCGCGTCAACTCAAGCGAACAGCGGCTCGCGCGCCTGCTCTTGCGCCTCGCCCATGCAGGCTCCAAGAGCCGACGAATGGCCCCCCTCCCCGCGATCGGTCAGCAGGCTCTTGCTGAAATGATTGGCACCACCCGCTCCAGGGTCAATTTGTTTATGAAGCGATTCAGGAAGAGGGGGTTTATCCACTGCAACGGTGGATTGGAAGTACGCAGCGCCTTGCGTAACGTCCTCCTGGACGGCAGACGTTATCAGACGTCGCCCGGGAGCCCGTCCGAGATTTAGCCTTCCCGGAGTCTTCCGGCAGGGGGCCTAGGTCAACGGAGTGAATCAGGCGCCGATCACCGGCCCGTTCCGCGCCGACTGCGGATTCGTTCGTGGAGTTGGCCAAACAGGGCTTGTACTGTTTGGCGAGGATCGCGCACCGCGCTGACGCTGTTCTTTCCTGCTCATTTTCGCGTGCAATGGTTCGTCCGGGACTATCCATCTCGCCAGGATTTGTGCCGGGGAGGCACAATCCTGAAGCAAGCCCGAAAGATGTCGGAGAGGAGCGACGGGGTTTCGGAGGGGCAGGTGCCGTAAGTGCCTGGTGCCGGAGGTGTTCAGTTGGCAGTTGGCGCTCGCGCTCCGTATGTCTCGTCGCTTCCTCTCTTTTCCTTTTCCGGCGGCCGAATTCGGTATGCTTGCCATTTCCCGTTTTCCAGGCTTGCCGGTGCGTGACGTTGCACCCTTTCTAACAGGCTCGCGGAGGGGAAGTCTGTTCAGAATTGCACAGTTGCGACAAACCGGCGCCGGAGGGTCGTTAAAGTGAACGAATCGGGTTTCCCGCGCAGTCTTCGGCCTCAACCGTTCGCACATCGGGGTAGAGCCTGCAACCGGCGGGGAAGAACCTGGGGAAGCGAACAGGGAGACGGCGAGGCGTCCGAGAAATCGCATGGGAGGCGGATCAAGGTGCGGTTGACTCCATCCCGGAGGCGCACCCCCGGCTGTCTGATCCAGCTCTGGGGTCGGGAATGCAAAATGGCGGTTGCCAATGAGCCGGTGGCGAGCGTAGCATCCGTGCCCATGATGCCACAACGGAAATCCTGGCTGATGGCGGCTTGCGATGGCGAAAACATGCCACGGAATGGACAAAGGAGCGCTTGACTATGCGTGTGCGATTCGTTCTGGGTGCCCTGTTGCTCGCGGTTTTCCTTCCGAGCCTGGCGCGTGCCTACTGCGGAGTGCGCATTGACGGGAAATGGGAATATTCGGGCGGGACGTGCGCCGATTGGAACGACTACGCGCAGAACAGCGGCGATAGCGGATTCGCCTGCTTCAATTTCGGCGTGGCCGTCCAGCTCGTTCGCCACTCGCCGAACGAGGTCTCGATCGTCGGGTCCTCGGGCCAGCAAATGCCTCTTGCTTCCGACGCCATGCAGCGCGCGTTCGACCGCGTTGCTCCGAAAGCGTTGGCGCACAAGCCGCCGCAGCGCATCATGATCCGCGACGATCACGGCGTCATCTCGAACCAGCGCTTGGCCGAAATCAGCAAGCAGACCGGAGCCAGGATCGTAAGCGCCGGCCCCGGCGGTGGAAGAGTTCGTCCTCGCCAATAAATAACAGCCCAGCCGCCGCGGGTTTCGCGCCGAGGCGCTTTTCCTCTGGCGCGGGTGTCTCGCCCACGGTCCTTGATTTGAGGCCGCCCCGTTTAGCGCCGGGCTTGGCCCGGCACGCCGCCGTCCGGTGGGTTCTGCGCACTGTCAAGTCCTGTAGGGCCGGTCGCCGGCTTTCGCGTGCTTGTAATTGTTACGCCGTGTGACTGCAAGCGTCGTCGTCCCGCTGGACGGATAAATGCCCACGCAATAGATTCTGCGGGCATTCCTGCGAAAACGAGCATTTATTCACCGGTGAATAGCCACGGATTGTGGTTGCCCGTTTCGGAGCTTCCGCCTGAGGGTTGTCCCTGTACGGCTAGCTTGCAAGTGGCGTGTCGCGCATTACAGACTGCGCATCCGGGCGTTCACCAGCCATCGGGTTGGAGGAGGTGGTGAATCCGAACTGGCGCATCTTGTACAGCAGGGCTTTGTAGCTGATGCCAAGCATTCGGGCGGTGTCCTTGCGCCGCCAGTGCGTTTGCTGCAGCGCTTCACCAATCGCCTTGGTTTCGGCTTCGTCTTTCAGCCCGCGCACCAAGCTTTTTATGTTTTGCGGCCCGTGTCCGTTCGAGCCGGGCTCGGAAACCGCCCGCCGGGAGGCTGTGCCCTCCACCAACTCCCGCAAGCTATCTTCCTCGCTGGCCAGGATCACGTAGCGTTTCACGAAGTTTTCGAGTTCGCGGACGTTCCCCGGCCACGGATATCCCATGGCCGCATCGATCATGCGGGCGGAGGGTTCCGGCGCATCTTTGCCAAACTCCTTCCGGTAACGATCCAGAAAGAGCCGGAATAGCATCGGGATCTCCTCGGTTCTCTCTCTCAAGGGCGGCAGATGACAGGGAACGACGTTCAGGCGGTAGTACAGGTCTTCCCGAAGTTGCCCCTGGCGAATCGCCTCGTGCACCCCGACGTTGGTCGCGGCGATGACACGCACGTCGACCTGCGTCACGTGACGCGCGCCCAGCCGCGAAAACCGTCCATCCTGCAGGACGTGAAGAAGCTTGCTCTGCAAGTGAGTGCTCATTTCCGCGATTTCGTCCAGGAAAATCGTGCCGTGATTGGCGAGTTCAAATTTCCCCGGCTTGGCGCGCGCGGCGCCGGTGAAGGCGCCCTGTTCGTAGCCAAAAAGCTCCGACTCCAGCAACTCCCCCGGCAGCGCCGCGCAATTGACTTTTACGAAAGGACCGCTCCTGCCCGCGCAGCGCGAATGGATCAGTCGCGCGACGACCTCTTTCCCCGCGCCGCTTTCGCCCGTGATCAGCACCGGCACGTTGACCGAAGCGATCCGCAGCATCTGCTTCCGGATTTTCTTCATTGCCGGGCTCGCGGCGAAGAAATACAGGCCCTCGCCCACCTCCTCGCAGACGCCGCGATCTTCCGCGTTGCCTGAGGCTTCGGCGACCGTCACCTCGTTCCCGTCGTCTTCGGTAAGCGAACTTGCCAGGCCATCTCGAAAGTCTTCCCTCAGGCGCGTCGGGCGCGGCTCGCATTCCCTCCCTGCGGCCGTGAACAGCTGAATCAACAGCCAATCCGATTTCGGCAGCCGGCGCACCTGCGCCGGAATCGGGCCGGCCGCGCCGCGGCACTCGAGGGCGAAGCTGCTGGCGCCTGCTTCGAGGGCGCGCAGAACGTCTTCCAATGCGGTGCTGAGTATCTGGCCAACGAAAGTCGACTGCGCCGCTTTCCCCTGTCCATCCTCCCACAACAGGTGTTGCGCTTCCGGATTGGCGTAGAGCAGGCGCCCAGCGCGATCGGTTACGAGAAGCGGGTGTTCGATTTCATCAAAGACAACCGCCAACGCCGGCGAGATGGAAGAAACTTCGCTTGGCATCTGCTCGAGCATTAGAGTTCCTCATTTCCGGCGTTACCCAGGCACAGGGTCGGTTCCCCCGCAATGGCCCCGGCGAACAATACGCGCGATCGTGCGTCTTTTTGGTTAACCGCAGGCAGGTGAAGCGGCGAACGCACACCTAGCCATAAAAAGAAGTCCTTGATCATTATGTTTATTCCCCTGTTCTACCGAGTTCACCGGTCCGCAGACTCAGCCCCGATGGACTTCCCGACAAAGAGGCATTCTAAAGGCATCGAAGTCGGTACGTCTGTTCCCTTTTGAACAGTCCCCTTTTTGGATTGCCCACCCAGGCCCGACCCTAACCCTTGTCGATACAGTAACGTCCTGTCGGTTGCGTATCTTTCGGCCTGAGCGCATAATTGCGCTTAGTCTTAGGTGCGGCGGGGTGCCTATGCGAAATCCGAAATCAAAACAACTGAGCAAAAAACCTGCCTTCGACGTTCAGGCTTTTCTTGATTCCGCCGGTGTAGCGAGAAGAATTCGGGAATTTCGCAGAGCCGAGAAGGTTTTCTCTCAGGGCGACCCCGCTGACAGCGTTCTGTACATTCAAAAAGGTGGGGTGAAGCTCTCGGTGATCAACGAATCCGGCAAAGAGGCGGTCGTCGCGATGCTGGGACCAGGCGACTTCTTTGGCGAGGGGTGCCTGGCAGGTTACCCGGTTCGCATCGGGTTGGCCACCGCGATTACTCGCACCACTCTGCTCGTTATCGAAAAGAGCGAGATGCATCGCGTGCTCCACCACGAACACGAGCTCTCCGACCGTTTCATCACCCACCTGCTTTCGCGGAACGTTCGGGTCGAGCAGGATTTAGTCGATCAGCTCTTCAACTCCACCGAGAAACGGCTTGCCCGCACCCTTTTGCTGCTTGCCCGCTACGGCCAGCAGAACCATCCCGAATCGGAGATTCCCAAAATATCGCAAGAGACGTTGGCGGAGATGGTTGGCACGACGCGCTCGCGGGTGAATTTTTTCATGAACAAATTCAGGAAGCTGGGCTTCATCAAGTACAACGGCGGCCTCCAGGTCCACAGTTCCTTGTTGGGTGTTGTCCTGCACGAATAGCCCGCAACCCTCACGGGCAGGGTGCAGTTCGGTCGAAGCTCCCGCACTATCCGCGCGCATTGTGAACTGCCTTCCCCGTCCTTCCATGGCTGCGCATCCTGTTGCTGTTCTCCTACTTCCTCGAGATTGCCGCGTCACGGCATTTGATTTTCCGCCTCCGGTCTCCCCCGGGGGTGGGTGAGGGGAGCAAAGGACTCCCCGAAACAGGAGGACAGGAAAAATGAAAGTCGAACAAGCAAAGCAGATCGCAAGCAGCGCCATCGGGCAGCTCAGGCAGTCCCTCCAGGCGGGCCACAGTGGGGTGCGGAAGGACTATCTCGCCCCAATCATTCGGCGCGCGGCCAATGAAATGCTGGATTCCGGCGCAGCGATCTTTCAGGGATCGCGTTTTGGCACAGTGGAGGGTCGAATTGGCCTATTGGGGCATCATCTGCGTTGGCGAGTGCTCTATAATCAGCACGCAGTTCCTGTCGGGGCGTAGCGCAGCCTGGTAGCGCGCCTGCCTTGGGCGCAGGAGGTCCGGAGTTCAAATCTCCGCGCCCCGACCAGATCCACGAAAGCCGCATAAGGTTCCCGGATTGCCGGGATTTGCCCCGTCTGCAGCCATCCTGACAAATGGGAATCATGAACCCCTGAGTCCAACGCATCGATGGTGCTGTCCAATAAGAATGACGGCAGCCGAAAGGGGAACGGAATGGAAATCGAATCGATCAGAGCGAAAGGGAACGCACTCGCCCTGGAGGCCGGTGAATTCACGATCGGCGGCGATCTTCGCGTCACTCGCCTGGGATTCGGCGCCATGCGCATCACGGGCAAGGGAGTTTGGGGGCAGCCGGCGGACCCGGACGAAGCGATTCGCGTCTTGCGGCGGGCGAGGGAACTGGGCGTCAACTTCATCGATACGGCCGATTCCTATGGCCCCGGCGTAAGCGAAGAGTTGATTGCGGAGGCGTTGCATCCCTATCCCCGGGATCTGGTGATTGCGACGAAGGGCGGCTTCGAGCGTTCCGGCCCCGGCCGCTGGGTCGAGAACGGACGGCCCGAGCACCTGATTTCGGCGTGCGAGGGCAGCTTGCGCCGCTTGCGCGTGGATCGGATCGACCTGTATCAGTTGCACCGAATCGATTCGAAGGTGCCGGCGGAAGACCAGTTGGGAACTTTGAAACAGTTGCAGGAACAGGGCAAGATCAGGCACATCGGTCTCTCTGAAGTGAGCGTGAGCCAGCTCCAGAACGCGCGATCGATCGTGGATGTCGTAACCGTGCAGAATCGCTATAGCCTGGCCGACCGCGGCTCGGAAGATGTTCTCGACTACTGCGAACAGCAAAAAATCGGTTTCATCCCATGGTTTCCCCTGGCTGCCGGAAAACTTTCCGGTGAAGACGGTCCTGTTGCGCGCATGGCAGCCCAAACGCATGTCACGCCATCGCAATTTGCTCTGGCGTGGCTGCTTTGGCGATCCCCCGTGATGCTCCCGATTCCCGGAACCTCCAAGGTCGGCCATTTGGAGGAAAATATTCGCGCCGCTGCCGTGCGGCTCGACGAGTCCACATTGAAGGAATGCCGACTGTGACCGGCTGCGACCCATGTCCGGGAGAAACAGGTCCCTTGCCGGAGGCGGCCGCAAATGCCTGAACGTCAACAGTGTATGAGTCGGAAGCGATGCGCCTGGGCCGGCGCGAACGATCCGCTGATGGTCCGGTATCACGATTGTGAATGGGGCGTTCCGGTTCACGATGACCGCAAACATTTCGAATTTCTCGTGCTCGAAGGGGCTCAGGCCGGGCTCAGCTGGTCGACGGTGCTGAAAAAACGGGAGGGTTACCGGCGCGCCTTTAGCGGCTTCGATCCCGAAAAAGTGGCGCGCTATACGCGCAAACAGATCGGCAAGATCCTGCTGGATCCGGCGATCATTCGAAACCGGATGAAAATCGAGTCGGCGGTAGGGAACGCGCGGGCGTTTCTCGCCCTTCAGGAAGAGTTCGGCAGTTTCGACGCCTACCTCTGGCGGTTCGTGGGTGGCCGTCCGAAGGTGAACCGGTGGAAGATGAAGCGCCAGATTCCGGCGACCTCGCCCGAATCCGACGCTTTCAGCAAGGATCTCAAGCGCCGGGGATTCCGCTTCGTGGGATCGACGATCATATATGCGCACATGCAGGCGGTCGGGATGGTGAACGACCACCTGGTGGATTGTTTCCGGTATCGGGAGATTCGCGACGCGCCGCCGCCGTCGAGCCGCCGTTCGTGAGGACCATCCTCGCGCCAGAGAGGTAGCGGGAGAATATCTTCCCGCGATGGATCGGCGGCGTTTGCCCTGCCATATGATGGGAGGGACCGGAGCGATCGAGTGACCCAGGAAACCAATGCATCTGTCCTCCGAAGGACACCGCTGTTCGCGAGCCTCACGGACTCCGAGGTGCGCGCATTGTGCGCCCGAGTGAGCCGAAGGCGCTACGACCGCAACGAGTCGTTGTTCCATGAGGGCGATCCGTGCCTGGGCCTGTTTCTGGTGGCCTCGGGCAAGATTCGGATCTTCAAGTTGTCGCCTTCCGGACGGGAACAGGTTCTGGCCATCGAAGGGCCGGGGAGTTCCTTTGCCGAACTTCCGGTTTTTGATGGCGGCAACTATCCCGCGTCCGCGTGCGCGCTCGAAGGCACCGAAGTGCTCTTCATCTCGCGCAAGGATTTCCAGAACTATTGCCGCGAACATCCCGAAGTGGCGCTCAAGGTGATTGCCGTCGTCGGCTCACGGCTCCGCCGTCTGGTCGGGATCATCGAGGACCTCTCGTTCACGACAGTGCGGCAGCGACTGATTGGTCGCCTGCTGCGATTGGCGCAGGGGGAAGGGACCGCAACGAAACAGGGTGTCCGCGTGGAATTGACGAAAACCCATCAGGACCTGGCGGCAGAATTGGGTACGGTGCGGGAGATCGTTTCCCGGAATCTGAGCCGTCTCCAGGCCGAAGGATTTGTGGACGTGGACGGCCGCACCATCATCGTAAAGGACCTGGCGGGCCTGCGGCGCGAGCAAGCCGCCTCCGAATAAATCACTCTTTTTTTGGCCACTTCCGGGAACGGTGACTTTAGTCACTGCCGCCCCGTTTTCCGCCGTGCAGAATGGGGCGGTGAGGAGGCGCCCATGAGCTTTACCACGGAAACCAAGGTGAAAAACATCGCCCTTTCGAATGCAGAGGCGAGGCATGTTCTCGAAGATGCGGGGATCGACTACTGCTGCGGCGGCGGAAAGTCGCTTCACGATGCCTGCTTGTCCACCGGAGTCTCCGCCGAGGAAATTTTAAGTCGTTTGCGGTCAAACGGCGGAGATGTGCACCCTGAAGCAGCCAACTGGACCTCCGCGCCACTGAGCGCTCTGACCGGCCATATCCGCGAGAAACATCATCGGTATGTCCGCGCTGCCATTGCTCGAATTCGATCGCTGCTCGACAAGGTGAACGCGAAGCATGGTTCGGCCCACGGCGAAATCGCGGTGATCCAGGAACTCTTCCTGAAAGTCGGCCAGGAGATGATCGTGCATATGCAGAAAGAGGAGATGATTCTCTTTCCGTTCATCGAGGCGATGGAGCGGTCGGCCGGGGAAAATGGCTCTTGGAAAGCTCCTTTTTTCCAGACGGTGCGAAATCCGATTCAGGCCATGATGGCGGAACACGATGCCGCCGGGGATCTGGTAAAGCAGATTCGCAAAGCCAGCGCGGACTACACGGTTCCTGCCGGCGCCTGTGCGAGTTTCAAGGCCTTGTATGAAGATCTCAAGCAGTTTGAAGCGGACCTTCATCAGCACGTGCATCTGGAAAATAATGTTTTGTTTCCCCGTGCCGTAGAAACCGAAGCCGCCACCCTGAAGCCATGAATATGCCGGTCCCCACGCAGGCATCGACGCCGGGAGTCAATGCGGTGCGCGGTCCTTCACCTTCGCCCGCTGAAATCATGGAAATGACTCGTTCTCGCGAGGCTTCTCTTTCACGCCTCTTGATGGCGTATATATGTTCGGGGATCGCGTTCATGCTGCTGCCAGGAACGTTTCTGGGAGTGTGGAATCTCCTCCAGATCAGCGGGCATGAGAGCGCCGGTTCGGTTCCTCCGGCATGGCTGCAGGCACACGGCCACGCGCAAGTGTTCGGTTGGGTTGGCAGCTTCATTCTCGGCATCGGCTTCTATTCCGTTCCCAAGTTTCGCCATGCGCCCAGCCGGGCCTTCGGTGCTGCGTGGGTCTGTTGGGCCATGTGGACGGCGGGAGTCGCGGCGCGATGGGTTGCGAACGTCTATGCGTTCGAGTGGCGATGGCTGTTGCCGGTTTCGGCCGCCCTTGAACTTGCTGCCTTTCTGATTTTCTTCGGGATTGTGTCCCAGCACCGCCCGGAAGGCTCGGGCAATAACTGTCTGGGGGCATGGGTTTGGGCGGTTATCTGTGCCAGCGTAGGATTGCTGGCCGCGCTGGCCGTAAACCTGGGAGCTACGGCCTACCTTGCTTTGCGCGGCGCGGGTCCCGCCTTTCCGCACGGTTTTGACCAGCATTTCATCGTGCTGATGGCATGGGGATTCTTGGCGCCGTTCGTTTGGGGCTTTAGCGCCAGATGGATGTCGGTCTTCCTCGGCTTGAAACCCGTTCGGCCGGGGCTGCTCTTCGCGGCACTTGCCGTGAACTTTGCGGGCGTCGTCTTTACATTTGCCGGTTTCAACCGGCAAGCCACCGCGTTATTCCTGGTTGGCGTAGTTCTGGCCATAGCGGCATTGCGCATATTTGAACCGGCCCGGCAGGCAGCAAAAACACGTGGTGTGCACTGGAGTTTCCCCTATTTTGTTCGCCTGGCGTATGGCTGGCTACTCGTAGCGGCCTTATTAGGAACCGGAGCAGCCATTTGGGATTCTTCCGGAGGGATTTGGGGCGCGTCCCGGCACGCGCTGACGGTTGGATTCATCGCGTTGATGGTGCTGTGCATAGGCCAGCGGATTCTGCCCGCCTTCGCAGGTATGCGCCTGCTGTGGAGCACGCGCCTGATGTTTTCCTCTCTTGTGTTGCTAACGGCCGGATGCGCCCTCCGGGTTTCGGCGGAAATTCTCGCCTACCAGGGTTACGCCGGTTGGGCATGGTCCGTGCTTCCTGTTTCGGCCCTATTGGAATTGTCGGCGATCACCGCGTTTGCGGTGAATATCCTGGGGACTTTCCTGTTTGAGCCAAGCCACATGCAAAGACAGCCGTTGATCGTCGCATCCATCCGTGAGCGGGATGGTCACACAATGGTTGAAATATAAGGGCGTCCGCGGCGGTTGTACGGGTTCATTCGATTCGGACGGCAGATGCCTGGCGTTTCCTGGCGCGCCTTGGGCGCAGCCTTGAGCGCGGGCGGTCCGGAGTTCAAATCTCCGCACTTCGACCAGATTTTGGCATATGTCCCTCGGCGGTTTCCTCCCCGTGCATTAATATTGATACTCTCATGCGTCGAGCGAAGATCATTTGCACTCTGGGTCCCGCGAGCGCCGACCCCGCCGTTCTGCGAAAGATGGTGCTGGCTGGAATGGACGTGGCGCGCCTGAACTTTTCTCACGGCAATCACGATTCCCACGCCCGCGCCATTGCCGCCATCCGGAAAATCTCCGAAGAAATTGGCCGGCCCATCGGTATCCTCCAGGACCTCGGCGGCCCGAAAATTCGGACCGGCCCCCTGGAAGGCCATCAGCCGGTGCTCCTGGAGCCGGGGAACCGCATTGTTCTTTCGGCCGCGGCCGGTATGGGAGACGCCGAACGCGTGCGCACGACGGTGGACCTCTCGAGCGAGGTGAAACCCGGCGAGCCGTTGTTGCTCGCCGACGGGATGATCGGTCTGCGCGTCGAGGAAATCCGCGGGCAGGATATCGCCTGCCGCGTCGAAGCCGGTGGATTGCTGGGCGAGAACAAGGGAATCAATTTGCCGGACTCGAAACTGTCGATCCCGGCCATCACGGCGAAGGACATTGCCGACCTGGAGTTCGGTCTCGAGCAGGGCGTGGATTTCATCGCCATGTCGTTCGTTCGCCAGGCGCAGGACCTGTATGATCTGCGCAACAAGATCGCCACATGGGCCAATGCCCACGAAGGTCGCGGGATGGATACGCTGGTCGTGGCGAAGCTGGAAAAACCGCAGGCGATGGAACATCTGGACGAAATCCTGGACGCCTGCGAGAGCGTCATGGTCGCGCGTGGCGATCTCGGCGTCGAGATGCCGCCCGAGAAGGTGCCCGCCCTGCAAAAAAAGATCATCGCGGAAGCCCGCCGGAAGCGGCGTCCGGTGATTACCGCGACGCAGATGCTCGAGTCGATGACCGAGCATCCGCGGCCGACGCGCGCCGAGGCGAGCGATGTCGCCAACGCCGTGCTCGACGGCACCGACGCGCTGATGCTCTCGGGCGAGACGGCTGCGGGCCACTATCCGGTCGAGGCGGTGGCGATGATGGCGCGCATCATCGTTGAGGCCGAAGCCATGCCGCGTCCGCCGGCCCTGCGGCCACCCGCAACCGAACTGTCGATACCGGAAACGATTGCCGAATCGGTCGCCCACGGCGCGGAAGATCTAAAGATGGCCGCCATCGCCGTGTTCACGAGCGGCGGATCGACAGCGTATATGACCAGCAGCTACCGCCCGCCGTGTCCGATCTACGGTCTCTCGCCCGACGCGCGTACACGCTCCCGCCTGACGCTCTATTGGGGCGTTACGCCGATCTCGTCGCCGGAAATCCTCACGACCGACGAAATGCTTCGCCGCGCCGAACTTCGCCTGCTCGATCTCAATCTGGTTCGGTTGGGCGACATCATCGCCATCGTGGCCGGGTCGCCCTTTGGCGTGCCCGGACGAACGAACCTGATGAAAATTCTGCGCGCCGGCGAATGATTCACCCCCCTCCCCCGCGGTAACTCCCTCACGAGCCAGACTCGTGCGTACGCCACAACTGGGGTTGCGCCCGTTGGAACTCGCCGCGCCGCGTTGACCGATCGTCGCCCGCGATTCCCGGGGAAATTTATCAAAAGCCCCGCGACGAACAACGTGGGCCGCGGCTGGATTGCGTGAGAATAGAAAGAGCTCTAGCGTTGATCGCGAAATTATTTTATATAGCGTTTTTCCTGAAGCTTTCCGCCGCGACGCATCCCCTCTAACGTTCTGATAAAAAGACGCTTAGAATCCGGCCGTCCCGGGCGCCCATGGCATGAAATCTGCTATGGAGAAGTGCTGCTTTTCAAACTCGGAAGCCCGTGGAGGGAAGAAACATGAGAGGAATTCGCTTTAAATGGTTGTGCACAATTCTTGTTTGCAGTTTTGCAATGTTCTGCGTGTCGGGGGCCCGGGCACAAACAGACGCCGTGGCGCAGGATGTTCTCTGTCCCAACAATCTCTGCGCCGGAAGCGATGGGACCTGGAACGTTCTCACGTCACAGAACCTGCCCACGCTGGAATTTGCCAATTCAGGCGGGGCGGAATCGGGAACGGCATGGCTCGTCATGCTGGTGCCGAGCACGACGGATCTGGGCCTGAATTTCACGGTAAACAGCACAGCCGCCATCGACAACGGCGTGTGGACCGGCACGCCAAGCAGCACGATCTTCGGTTTTCTGAATGTGGCCACGGCTGGCAATTTGGGGGGATTCGGTTCCTTCAATGTCGGCGGGTTTAACGCATTTACATCCGCTTCGGGCCAGGTGTCCGGCCCGGTGAGCGGATTCAACGTATATACCGCCAATCTCGGTTCGTTTAACGCGACGACGGCCATCCCGTTGACCCTTTCCGGCTCCGCGTTGCCCGCGGGATCGGTTTTCTGGGGCTATTTGAGCGGAAGCCCGCTGAATGGCTATTCGTGCAGCAGCGGCTCGACCTGTGCGAGCGACGACGTGGCGCTGGACGAATCGGTTACGGTGACGCCGGAACCGGGAACGCTGGCCCTGGTCGGTTCCGGTCTGTTGCTTTTGGGACTGGCGATACGCAGGAAAATTCCCGGGGATCAATCCTAGCCCCGGCTGCAGAACGGACAGATGAAGCCGGCCGTCATCCTCGTTTTCCTGGCCTTGACGGCGCCGGCTTCGGCACGCGCGCACCCGCTGCGATGGGCCAGGTCGCATGTGCTCGAAATTGCCGCCGACGCCTTGATGATCGGGGCGTCGGCCTTGGACGTGGCGAGCACGCGTTCGGCGGTTCGAGGCGGGAACTATGAGGCAAACCCGCTTTACGGGGCGCGCCCGGGACTTGGCCGCCTCGTGCTGGTCAAAGCCGCTTTCGACGTGCCCGTTGCGGTGGGCAGCTACTTTCTCGGCCGGCGCACAAGAGACGAGCCACGCTGGAAGCGAGCGGAGATACTCATGCCTGCCCTGATCCTGGCCATTCCGCAACTCTGGGCTGCCCACCATAACTGGACCCTGCGTAAAGCTCCGTAAAGCCAGGTAAAGCCCCCTGTAAGGCCCCCGTAAAGCAAAGACTCGATCAAAGCGCGGAGAGAGGAATTCTCTCGCCGCGCCGCGGCCTCTTCACTCCAGACTGATTGCCGGGTTGGACAACCATCCTCTCATTTCGTTTCCCCTCGAAAGACGCGCGCGGATCAGATCACTGAATCTTCAGTGAACTCCCATCCCTTTCTCTCTCCATGACGAGGATGCGCGGGACGCCCTGCAGTGGTGTCTGCATGGGTCTTTTCTCGCATTGGAAAAGCGGAACGGGTGAGCAAAATAACCCGGCCGCCGGTCGAAATCGGAGGAAGCCTTTGGGTGTTCAGCAACTGCCTGTGTCTAAAGCAATTGGCAAGGCCGGCCGGCCGCCACGGCTGGCGCATATGGTTGACCGGTTGCTGGCAGGAGAGTGTGGCTGAAACCTCCGAACGATCTGCGGGCACCGTGCCAGCCGGTTCGCCTGCAACGGCAGCCGGCTTGACCACGGAAGAAGCCCAGCGCCGTCTCGCCATCTACGGCCCGAACGATCCCGCGCGCCGGAAGGGCCGTTCCCTGCTTGCCGAAGTGTTGCCGCTGTTTTCCAACCCGCTCGTTTTAATTCTACTCGTGGCAAGCGGGGTAGCCGCATCCCTGGGGGAGATCGTCAATGCGACGATCATCGCCGTCATCGTTTTCTTGAGTGCCGCCATCAATTTTTTTCAAACCTACCGCTCGCGCCGCGCGATCGAGCGCCTTCGCGCGCAGGTGGGAATCACCGCGACGGTGCTGCGTGACGGGGTATGGGTAGAGGCGCCTCGGCGTGAGGTAGTCCCGGGCGACGTGATACGGCTGGGGAGCGGGGATCTGGTGCCGGCCGATGCGCGTTTGGTGGAAGCGAGATTTTTGAACGTTCAGCAGGCGGCCCTCACCGGAGAATCCCTGCCGGTGGAAAAGCGAGTTGTCGAAGGGAAAGCCCCCATCGTTCCGGATTCGCCGGGAGCGGTTTTCCTGGGAAGTTCAATTGTCAGCGGCGAAGGCGCGGCCGTCGTCGAAGCAACCGGCCGGGCGACCGTTTTCGGGGAAATTGCGGCGCACCTGGCAACGCGGCCTCCGGAAACGGAATTCGAGCGAGGGTTGCGCGGGTTCGGCCTGCTGATCATGCGCGTAGTGGTCCTGCTGGTGCTGGTGGTGTTTCTGGCATTGGCGGTGTTGCGGCGCGGCTGGCTCGATTCGCTTTTGTTCGCCCTGGCATTGGCTGTGGGTCTGACTCCGGAGTTCCTGCCGATGATCACGACCGTGACATTGGCTCAGGCGGCGATTCACCTGGCCCGTAAACGGGTTGTGGTGAAACATCTGGCGGCCATTCAAAATTTGGGCAGCATCGACGTGCTCTGCGCGGACAAGACGGGCACGCTCACCAGCGGAGAAATGGGCCTCGACCAGCACCTCGATCCATTCGGGAGCACAGCCGACGCCCCCTTCCTGTACGGGTATATCAACAGTCGGCTGGCAACCGGCATCGAAAATCCGCTCGACGCGGCGATCCTCCGTAGCGCCCCGCCGGAGGCAGGCGATTACCGGAAGCTGGCGGAGATTCCCTTTGATTTCGAGCGGCGGCGCGTGTCGATCGTCATTGCGCGCGACGGCAATCGGCTGATGATCGTCAAGGGAGCGCCCGAGGGTTTGCTGCCGCTCTGCTCGCGGTTGCTGGTGGACGGAACCGAGCAGCCGATGGACCCGGCGGCGCGTTTCCGGAGCGTCGAAACCTTTCACCGGGAGAACGAACAGGGAGTGCGGGTGCTGGCGGTAGCCTATCGGACCGTATCCGAACAAACGGCCTATTCGCCCGGCGATGAAAATGAACTCGTATTGGCCGGCTACCTCACGTTTCTCGATCCCCCGCTCGAAGACGCGGCGGAAACCATCGAACGGTTGCGAGGAGACGGCGTACGGCTGGTCGTTGTGACCGGAGACAACGAACGGGTTGCGCGCCATGTCTGCGCGCAAGTGGGACTCAATACCGGCCATCTCGTGCTGGGCGAAGAGATCGACAAAATCATTGACCCTGCGCTGGGAGCCCTGGTGGAGCAGGAAGACGTTTTCGCCCGCGTATCGCCCGTGCAAAAGACCCGAATACTGCTGGCGCTTCGGCGGCGCGGACACGTGGTGGGCTTTTTGGGCGATGGGATCAACGACGCGCCATCGCTGCACGCCGCCGACGTCGGCATATCGGTTTCGCAGGCCACCGAGGCGGCCAAAGACGCGGCCGATGTGATCCTTCTGGAACGCAGCCTGGCGGTGCTGCACACCGGAATTGTCGAAGGCCGGCGGTCATTCGCGAACGTGCTCAAGTACCTGCTGATGGGCACCAGCT
>Ga0307374_10006252_pt1 | contig 18817 bp, 20 predicted proteins | sample OX3MG_FD_202532 | JGI IMG/M metagenome (GOLD analysis project Ga0307374, IMG submission 202532) | Soil microbial communities from Risofladan, Vaasa, Finland - OX-3 | ecosystem: Environmental > Terrestrial > Soil > Coastal area > Acid sulfate soil | place: Finland: Risofladan, Vaasa | collected...
TGGTTGGCCTTGAGACGACGCTGAAGCGCCCGATCATCAACACCCGCGACGAGCCCCACGGCGACGCGGAACGCTTCCGGCGTCTGCACGTGATTATCGGCGACGCCAACCTCTCCCAGGTGGCGACGTTTGTCAAGGTGGGCTCGACCGCTTTGCTGCTGGCGGTCCTCGAGGACCGCGGCCCCGACGTCTTTCCCGCCATGCCGCGCCACCCGGTCGCAGCCGTGCGTGCCTACGCCCTCGACCCGTCGCTCACGACGACGTCCGAATGCGACGACGGGGCCTCGCGCACCGCCTGGGACTTCCAAGACCTCCTGTGGACGCTCGCGTCGCAGTACGCCGCCGCGCGCGGGGCCGACGCGGTGGCCGCGCCCGGCGAGGTGGACCTCATCCTTCGCCACTGGCGCGAGATGCTCGACGGGGTGCGCGACGACCCCGACTCGGTGGCCGACCGAGTGGAGTGGGTGGCCAAACGGCGCGTCGTCGACGGCTATCGCCTGCGCTACGACCTCGGCCCCACCGACGCGCGCCTACGCGCGATTGACCTGCAGTTTCACGATTTGCGCCCCGAACGGTCCTTGGCGCGGCGAGTCGGACTGGTCGAGTTGGTTGACGAGTCGGCCGTTCGTGAAGCCGTTCACAACCCGCCACGCACGACGCGGGCCTACTTTCGTGGCGAGTGCGTCGCTCGCTACCCCGAGCAGATCGTGGCCGCCAACTGGGACTCAGTGGTCTTTGACCTCGGCGAGGGACCGTTGCAGCGCGTCCCCATGATGGATCCGCTAAGGGGTACCGCAGAAATGACCGCTGACTTGCTAGAAACAAGTCAGACAGCCGACGAACTCCTCGCCGCATTAGACAGGTAGAAAAGACGTATGACCGAACAAGAGCGAATCCAGAAGCAACGCACGGGACGTACCTCGCCGGTGACCGGCGAGGTGTCCGTCGACGCCACCAAGGGCGAGCAGTTGAAGGCCGACCTGGATGAGCTCCTGGACGAGATCGACGAGGTCCTCGAGGAGAACGCCGAGGAGTTCGTCCGCAACTACGTCCAAAAGGGCGGCCAGTAGGGATGGGGCTTCCGCTCTTTCGCACCGGGGACGACCCCGGGCCGTCCTTCTTTCGCTTCGCTGAGAACGCCGGACTGACGTCGTTGGCCTGGCCGGGCGACGCCCCCTCGGCGCACGCGACCACAGTGATCGCGGTTCGCTACGTGGGCGGTGTCGTGATGGTCGGTGACCGTCAGGCGACGAGCAGTTACATCGCCAGCCGCGACGTGCGAAAGATCGAGCCCGCCGACGGCTTCACCGCGATCGCCATGTCGGGCGCGGCGGCGCGCGGCCTCGAGTTCATCCGTATGGCCCAGCTCTCCTTCGAGCACTACGAGAAGATGACCGACGCGACGTTGAGTCTGGAGGGCAAGGCCAACTACCTCTCGCCGATCATCCAGCGCAACAACCTAACGACGCCCCTGTTGGTGGTGCCCCTGTTAGCCGGCTGGGACCCCAGCCACCAAGTGGGGCGCATCTTCGAATACGACGGCGCGGGCGGCTGTTACGAGCGTCTCGACTTCGCCACCATCGGCTCGGGGTCACCGTTCGCGGACAACACGCTGCGACTGGGCTTTCGCAGCGACCTCGACCTCGAAGGCGCTCTGGAGCTCGGCGCGCTGGCGCTCTACGAGGCTGGCGACAACGACCCGTCGACGGGGGGACCGGACTTCGTTCGTGAGATCTTCCCGATGATGGTGACCCTCAACGCCGACGGATTCCGCGAGCTGGCGCCCGAGGACGTCGCGCAACGATTCCGAACAATCAACGAGCGCCGCACCGAATCAAAGGGCCTGGCCGGAGGGACCCTGCGGTGAGCAACTTCTTCTACGTCTCGCCCGAGCAGCTGATCAAGGATCGCGCCGAGTTCGCCCAGAAGGGCATCGCCCGAGGTCGCTCCATTGTCGCGGCCATCTACGACGTGGGAGTCGTGATGGTGGCCGAGAATCCGTCAGCGTCACTCAACAAGATCTCGGAGATCTACGACCGCATCGCCTTCGCTGGCGTGGGCAAGTACAACGAGTTCGACCGGCTTCGCGAGGCCGGCATCCGGTGGGCCGACGGTACTGGATTCACCTACTCGCGTGAGGACGTCGACGCGCGAGCACTCGCGAACTACTACGCCCAGCACGTGGGCGACATGTTCACGGAGGGGCCCAAGCCGCTGGAGATCGAGATCCTGGTGGCCCAGCTGGGCAACCAGTTCCGACCCACCAAGCTGTACCGCATCGCCTACGAGGGGACGATATCGGACGAACCGCGCTTCGCCGTCCTGGGCGGCGACGCTGAGACAATCAAGGCCCGCTTCGCCGAGTCCGAACAGACCCTCGAGCCGCTCACGGTGACGCTGCGCAACGCCATCGCCGCGCTCGCCGGGCCCGATCGAGCGATCCCGACGTCGGACCTCGAGGTGGGCGTCCTGGAAGACGGCGGAGGGCGTCGGACGTTCCGGCGCCTGGGCGACGATGACGTGAGCAGGCTTCGAGAGTGACGCGTATGCGCCGGGCACCACGATGTTGAGGCGCATCTACGGGATAGAGACCGAGTATGGCATCACCTTCTCGTTGCGCGGACAGCGCCGACTCAGCCCCGACGAGGTGTCGCGATTCCTCTTCCGCAAGGTGGTCGCCTGGGGACGCTCCAGTAACGTCTTCCTCGAAAATGGCAGTCGCCTCTACCTGGACGTGGGAAGTCACCCCGAGTACGCGACGGCCGAATGCGACACGCTGTCCGACGTGGTCGCCCAGGACAAGGCCGGCGAGACGATCCTGCGCGAGCTGGTCACGTACGCGCAGGGACAGCTGGCCGACGAGGGAATCCGCGGGGATATCTACCTGTTCAAGAACAACACCGACTCATCCGGCAACTCGTACGGCTGTCACGAGAACTACTGCATCGAGCGCATCGACGACCTGAATCGTCTCGAGCAGGTCTTCATCCCCTACCTGATCAGCCGCCAGATATTCACCGGCGCCGGCAAGGTCGTGACGAACGCCAAGGGCACGACCTTTTCGATGAGCCAGCGCGCCGAGCACATCTGGGAGTCGATCTCGTCGGCGACCACGCGTAGTCGACCCATCATCAACACCCGCGACGAGCCCCACGCCGACCCCGAGAAGTACCGCCGGCTCCACGTCATCGTGGGCGACTCGAACATGTCCGAGTTCGCGACCTTCCTCAAGGTCGGCACCGCCAGCGTCATCCTGGCCATGATCGAGGACCGCAACACGGTGCTGCGCGACTACAACATGGCGTCGCCGATCAACGCCCTGCGCGACATCTCCTACGACCTGTGGAGCAAGGAGCCGGTGCGCCTCAGCAGTGGGCGCGACATGACCGCCCTCGAGATCCAAGAGGACCTGTGTGAGCGGGCCGAGCTGTTCTCCCAGTCCCACCACCTGCCGCCCGATCAGATCCGCGCGGTGCGCCTGTGGCGCGAGGTCATCGAGCAGTATCGCAGCGACCCCATGATGCTGTCCGACCGCGTGGACTGGATCGCCAAACTCCAGATCATCGAGCGCGAGCGCGAGCGCTCCGGGCTGAGCCTGGCCGACCCCAAGATCGCCCTGATTGACCTGCTGTATCACGACACCAACTACGAGCGAGGGCTGTTCTACCGCCACCAGGCGCGCGGCCACGTGCGCCGAATGGTCACCGACGAGGACATCAGCCGAGCCGCGCAGCTTCCCCCGGCGACGACGCGCGCCCACATGCGCGGCACCTTTATCCGGGCGGCCAAGCAGTGGCGCCGCGACTACACGGTCGACTGGGTCCACCTGAAGTTGAACGACGAGATGCAACGCACCGTGTTGTTGAAGGATCCGTTCAAGAGCAACGACGAGCGCTTCCAGAAGCTCTTGGTCTCTCTCGAGCGCCACGAACGCCGCGACTAACCTATCGAAGTGACCGACGACTCCACCCCCTCGGCGCCGGTCGCCGTGGAAGATCCCGAAGACCCGGTGACGCCCCCCGCGCCCCGATTCGTTCGCCGGCACCGTCGCCTCGTCCTCGAGTGGGCCATCATCATTGTGCTGGCCGTGGTCGTGTCATTCGTCATGCGCAGCTACGTGGTGCAGACGTTCTATATACCGTCGGCCTCCATGGAGCCGACACTGCAGATCGGCGACCGCATCCTCGTCTCCAAGCTCAGCGTCGACTTCGGCACCATCCACCGCGGCGACATCGTCGTCTTCAAGGCGCCCCCCGCCGAGCACTGCGGTGACGCCGTCTCGGACCTGGTCAAGCGCGTCATCGGCCTGCCCGGCGATCACCTGACCTCCAAGGGCAACAAGATCTACTACAACGGTCATCTCTTGCACGAAACCTGGCCACACATTGAACCGCTGCAGACACCCATCGGCAACGTGACCGTGCCCAAGAACTCCTACTTCGTGATGGGCGACAACCACCCGGACTCGTGTGACAGTCGTTTCTGGGGCAGCGTCCCGCGCAAGGACTTGATCGGCAAGGTGTTCCTACGAATATGGCCGCCGTCTCGAATCGGCTTCCTGTAGGGGTGATTTCGGGCCGTCGTCGTACACTTGGGCGATGTTCAGTCTGAGTCCCATCAAAATCCTGGTCATCGTGGCCGTGGTGCTGGTACTGCTCGGGCCGGACAAGTTACCGGAGGTCGCCCACCGACTCGGCACAGCCTGGCGGTCCCTCAAGCGACTTCAGGAACGGGTGGAGTCCGAGGTGCGCGAAGTCATGCCGGACCTGCCAAGTTCCAGTGAGATCGCGCGCATCGCGCGCAGCCCGGTGAACTTGCTCAACCAGCTGGCCGACCGCGCCGACGCGCGCGAGTCACGCGAGCAACCCACTCCATCGGCCGAGGATCCTCCGGTCGAGGAACCGGCTCTTGACCTGATCGCGCCCCCTCCGAGGCCGCGCGTACCCCGGCCCATCGAGGGGTCCGGCCCCCCAGACCCGTCGCTCAACTAAGCCATGGCCAAATTTCGCCAAGCGGCGTCCGGTATGACGCTGGCCGAGCACCTCGCCGAAGCCCGTCACCGGTTCATGGTGGCCACGGGTGCGGTCCTCGTACTCGGCGTGGCGGCCTTCATCTTCTACCCGCAGATCCTGCACGTCCTCACTGAGCCCTACTGTCGGGCGCGTCCGGATCACTGCAGTTTCCTGGTCACCAACCCGCTCGACGGACTCACCCTGCGCATCAAGATCGGATTCTTCGGCGGTCTGCTTCTGGCGTCGCCGATCGTCTTCTGGCAGGTCTGGCGGTTCATTACTCCCGGTCTCAAGGCGACCGAGCGCCGCTACGCGGTGCCGTTCGTCGCGGCGTCGGTCCTCTTCTTCGCCGGGGGAGTGATTATTGCCTTCTTCAGCTTCGGCCACGCCCTGCGGTTCCTGCAGTCCATCGGTGGGCACACGTTGGTGGCGCACTACAACCCCAATCAGTACCTGAGTCTGTTCCTGCTCATGATGTTCATCTTCGGCATCACGTTTGAGTTCCCGGTCGTGTTGGTCGCGCTCGAACTCGCGCACCTGGTGACTCCGCGCCAACTTCTACGTTCTTGGCGCTACGCACTCATCGGCATCACCATCGTCGCGGCCGTCTTCACGCCCAGCGGCGACCCCCTGTCGATGTTCGCCCTCGCGCTGCCGCTGACCGCCTTTTACTTTCTCTCCATCGCGGTCGGCAAGCTGCTGCACCTGTGAGCCCGATCGACGAGCGGCAACGCTTCGTCGAGGGGCTCGGCTTCGCCCCCGACGACTTCCAGGTCGCCGCACTGGACGCCGTCGACGAGGGTGTCGACGTGCTGGTCAGTGCGCCCACCGGTTCGGGCAAGACACTCGTGGCCCAGTACGCCATCACCTGCGCGTTGGCTGCCGGGACTCGTGCGTTCTACACGACACCGCTCAAGGCTCTCTCGAATCAGAAGTACCACGAGCTCGCCCGACTCTTCGGTACCGCCCGCGTGGGCCTGCTGACTGGGGACACCTCGATCAATCGCAGTGCCGACGTCGTCGTCATGACGACCGAGGTCCTGCGCAACATGCTGCTAACCGACTCGGATCAGATTCGCCACCTCGGCCTCGTGGTGTTGGACGAGGTGCACTACCTGCAGGACCCGTTCCGCGGGGGGGTGTGGGAGGAGGTGCTGATCCTGACGCCGTCGGTGGTGCGCTTCGTCGCGCTCTCGGCCACCATCGGCAACGCTCCTTTCCTGGGCGACTGGCTGCGCGAGGTGCGCGGGCCAACGACCGTGATCGTCGAACTCGAGCGACCCATCACGCTGCACGATCACTTGGCCCTGGTGCGGCGCGGACAGAGCAGCGCCGAGGTGATCGACCTGCTCGACGGCACTCGACTGTCCGACGAGGCGCGCCGCATCGACAACGTCATGCGCTCAACGCGGCGGTTCCGACCCGGCCCGAAGTGGCACGGACCGAAGTCGAGCGCCCCGCCGCCGCCCTTCCTCGCCCCGCGCCGCAGCGAGCTGCTGCGCGCGTTGGAGCGCGAGGACCTCTTACCGGTGATCGTGTTCATCTTTTCGCGTGCCGCCTGCGAGGACGCCGTCCACCAGTGTCGTCGCGACGGACTGCGCTTCACCAACGCCGAAGAGCGCCGCGAGATCGAGGCCATCGCCGAATCACGCCTCAAGGTCTTTCGTGACGACGACCTGGCCGCGCTGGAGTACGCGGAGTTCCTCGACGCCCTGGGACGCGGTCTGGCCCCGCACCACGCGGGGATGGTGCCGGCGTTCCGCGAGATCGTCGAGGCGTGTTTCGAACGCAACCTGTTGGGTGTCGTCTTCGCGACTGAGACCCTGGCGCTGGGCGTCAACATGCCGGCGCGGTCGGTCGCCCTGGAGCGCTTCACCAAGTACTCCGACGCCGGCCGCCAGTCACTCACTAGCGCCGAGTTCGCCCAGATGACCGGACGCGCGGGTCGACGCGGCCTCGACGACGAAGGTCACGCGGTGGTCTGCTTCGCGACCGACCTGTCACTCGTCGACGTCGCGCGCGTCGCCACGGCTCCGCCCTCGGACCTGCACTCGTCGTTTCGGCCCACCTACAACCTGACCGCCAACCTGGTGAACCACTTCGATTTCGACACGGCCCTGGACGTGGTGCGCCGCTCGTTCGCTCAGTTCGAGGCCGACCGTCGACCGACGGGTTCGCGACGTCCGTTGACCGAGCAGATGGTGGCGCGTCACCACGTGATGGATGAACTCGGCTACGCCCAGGGCTGGATGTTGACTCCGTCCGGTCAACTCCTGCGCGCGATCTACCACGAGTGCGACCTCTTGATCGCCGAGGCGGTCGCCGAAGGGGTCTTCGACGGCCTCGAGCCGGAGTCGCTCGCCGGGGTGCTCAGCGCCTTCACCTACGAGGCGAAGCGCGCGAGCCGTACGCCGCACGCCGGCGCCAGCGTCTCGACCAAGAAGCGTCGCACGATCCACGACCGACTAGGCCCCCAGCGACGCGACACGATGGACGAGAGGATCCGCGAGATCACGCTGCTGTCCATCGCCACGCACGAGGTCGAGGATCGCTATCACGTCCCGCACGCGCGCGAGCCCGACGGGCGCTTCGCCTCCGTCATCGCGGCCTGGGCGCGCGGGGCGCCGCTGGGCACCGTGCTGGACCTCGCCGACGTCGAAGTGGGGTTGACCTCGCCCGGAGACTTCGTGCGACAAGCCAAGCAGGTAGGCGACCTGTGCGAGCAGTTGGCCCGTCTTCACGAGCGTTCCGACGTGGCCGAGGCCGCGGCGACCGCGCGCGACCTGGTGTTACGAAGCGTCGTCGTGGCCGGTACCGGCGTCCACCCCCTTACGGAGAACTGGCCCTAGTCTCGTAAATCCATGCACCCCTACGTCGTTGAGGAGTTCTCCGCCGAGGAGACCGCGATCCTCCGGCGGTACTTCACCAACCTCGAGGGACCGGTGTTCGCCCTGGTGAACCTGCCCGACGTGGTCAAGGGAGCCCTGTTCGCGCGCTACTCGCGCTCATCGAAGAGCCTGCGACGGCTGTTCCTCGACGAGTTCGTGGGCGACCTGGACCTCGCCGGCGACTTCTCGGTCGACGCGACCGTGGGCCTGGACCGCGCCGCCGAGCTCTACCAGCGGATCTTCTACGAGTACGGCGACGACTCGGTCGCCCAGTTGGGCGGCGTGCATTTGGCGTGCGAGCAGGCGAGCAACGTGCTGACCAAGGTGCTCGAGCGCGGGAGACTGATGAGCTACCTCGAGCAGTCCACGCGCTACCTCGGCTACGACCGGCGCCTGGCCAACGGGCTCTACCGCTACTACCGGGACCCGGCGATCCTGGAGTCGCGGCGCGGAGCGCGCTACGTGGGCGAGATGGACCGCATGTTCGACACCTACGCCGACCTGCTGCGCGAGTTGACCGAGTGGTTGACGCGTCGCTTTCCCAAGACCGCCGACGACACCGATTTTGTCTACCGCCAGGCCATTCGCGCCAAGGCCCTGGACGCCACTCGCGGACTTTTGCCGGCCAGCGCCATCTCGAACCTCGGCATCTACGCCTCGGGCCAGGCCTACGAGGCGCTACTGCTGCGCATGCGCGCCCACGCCCTGCCCGAGGTGCGCGACTACGCCGACCTGATGATGACCGAGCTGATGAAGGTCATCCCGTCGTTCCTCAAGCGCGTGAACGTGGCCGAGCGCGGCGGCGCGTGGGTCGAGTACCTGGCCCAGACGCACGGGGCCGCGCGCGACCTGGTGCGCACGACGTGGCGCGACCCCGACCCGCCGCCCGACGAGGAGTCGGTGCGGCTGGTGGACTTTGATCCGCAGGGTGAGCAACGCGTCGCCGAGGCCATTGTCTTTGAGGCGTCGTCGATGTCCGACGCCGAGATCGTTCGCCGGGTGGGTGAGATGAACGAGCTCGAGCGCACCCACCTGGTGAGGACGTATGTCGGGCGCCGCCTCAACCGGCGCCACCGGCCGGGGCGCGCCTTCGAGCGCACCGACTACCGCTTCGAGCTGGTCACCGACTACGGCGCTTTCCGCGACCTGCAGCGCCACCGCCTCCTCACGATCGAGTGGCAGCCCCTCACAGTCGACCTCGGCTACGACGTGCCCGACGTGATCCGTGAGGCGGGACTCGCCGAACGCTTCGAGGAGTCGCTCGCGCGCTCGGCCGAGCTCTACCACGAGCTGCACCAGGACCTGCCCGAGCTCAGCCAGTACGCGGTGGCCCTGGCGTACCGGATCCGCTACAGCATCCAGATGAACGCGCGCGAGGCCATGCACCTGATCGAGCTGCGCTCCGGGCCCCAGGGACACCCCAGTTATCGCCGGGTGGCCCAGGAGATGGCCCGCCAGATCCGCGACGTGGCGGGCCATCGGGCCATCGCCGACGCCATGGGCTTCGTGGATCTCTCCGACGTCGACCTCGAGCGCTTGGAGGCCGAACGCACCGCGGAGCGGAACCGGCAAAAAACCAAATAATCCGGTGATTACGGCCTCGGGGGTCCGAAAGGGCTTCGTCGCAGGAAAAAAGGCTCTACACTGCTCGCGCTGCGAAAGAGGAATTGACACATGGCCAGTGAGAGCGATACCGAGGAAGTCTTTGACGAGGAGGAACTCGCCGAGGGTTTTGACGAGGAAGTTGTCGCCGAAGAGCTTGTAGACGACGAGGACGTCGTCGCTGATGAGGACGACGAAGACGACGTCGCCGTGGCCCTGGAAGAAGACGAGGTCGTCGCCGAGGTGCCCGTCGTCGAAGAGGACGAGGAGGTCGCCGACGACGTCGACGTGGAGTTGGCGCTCGACGAGGTGTTGGCCGAGACGATTCGGCGCTCCACGACCGCCGAGGAGGACGACGAGGTCGTCAGTGAGACCGACACGGTGGTGGACCCGGCCGAGACGATCTTGCCCAAGCAGGACGACGAGTTTCGGTGCGCGTCGTGCCGACTGCTCAAGAAGACCAGCCAGCTCGCCGACCGGTCAAAGACACTCTGTCGCGACTGCGTCTGAGTCGCGACAGCGCGTGAGCCTGACACCGGCGACCGAGGTCTCCGCGGAGCTGCGCCAACTGTGGGGTGAAGCCCTCGACGCGGTGACCACCATCCGTGGCGGGGCGGAACTCCTGGCTGAAGTCCTACCCGACTCGCTGGATCCCTTGAGTGAACTCGTCGCGACCGACTGCGTGATGCTGGAACAACGCGACGAGTTGCTCGTAGGTTTCGCAATCGTGCGCCACCGAACGATCGTCGGCGTCTACGTGAGCCCGGTGTCGCGGCGCCTCGGCGTCGCCCGCGACATTGCGAAAAGCCTGTTTGCGATGGATGTGCCGCCCCTGGACGCATTCGCACTGCCCGGAGACCGGGCCACGAAGTCTCTCTACGAGTCCTTAGGACTCAAGGCGCGGCTTCTTACGATGCGCGGCGAATAGCTGGCCGACGCGGGGCACGCGTCGGCGGTGGGGGAGGGGGAACCTTCATCCCCAGGAGTTTGGCCAGTTCCGGGATGGCGCCCGCGTTCTTCAGGGCGACGGCACGACTTTCGTCATCGTCGGGTATTCCCTGTGGTTTGACGTTTCGCCGGATCGACGTCTCCGCGGCCAGCGTGACGATCTGACGCCACTGCGCCCCGTCTTGCTCTGAGATGAGAACCTCGGAGGTCATCGCCACCACGCGCGCGGCGACGTCGGCACTGACGCGCGTCGACATGTCGGGCGGACGCGCCACGAGGCGCAACGCCTCGGGAACGTTCTTGGACGTAAGGGCCGCCTCCAGCTTCTCGCTCCACTGGGTACGCAGGGTGTCCAGTCGAGTGGTGAGCGACGCCTGGAGCTCCTTGAGTTGGGCGCGAGACTCTTCATCGAGCGATACCGTCTTGGCCGAAGTGACCACCGCGCGCAGGTCGCGTAGGCGCAGTTCGCGCCCCGCACCGATGGCGCCCGCTGCGCGGTCGCGCCACAGGGCTAGATTGGTCTTTCCCAGGAGCTCTTCGGCGATGCGGTCGATGGTCGTCGCGTCGATCGTCGGACGGCCCTGGGCCGTTGCGTTCTTGTTCTGCTCGGCCACCGCTGCGCGTACGGCGGGCATCCCGCCGCGCAGGAGTTGCTCCGCCACCGGAAGCTGCTCGGGCGAGAGCGTCGCCAGTAACGCGTTGCGGTTTGTCGTCGTCATGGGCGGCTGGGCCGGACGCGCGCTGCGCGAGGGTCGCTCACCTCGAGCGGGACGCTCGCCGCGGGCTGGTCGCTCGGTGCGCTCGGGTCGCTCACCGCGGGGACGCTCAGTCCTCGGGCTTCGCTCGCCTCGGGCCGGACGGTCGGGACGGTCCGGACGCGGGGTTCGGGCGGGACGCTCGCGGTCGGGTCGGTCGCTCGCCGAGCGGGGCTCGCGAGGCGGTCGCTCGCGGTCCGTGCGGGCCTTGCCCGGGGGTCGGCTGCCGGTGCGCGGTGGACGGTCGCGGTCCGTGTCGCGGCGCGGACCTCGGCCCTTGGGCGCGTAGGTCACGACCACGTCGGGTCCGGAGGGTGCGACGACGATTCGTTCGACCCGTTCGTTGCGAGGGTCAACCGGTGACGCGGTCTTGGCGGGGGCCACGGATAGGACCTCGATGCCCTCCATGAACTGGTCAATGTCCGCTCGGTAGACGGTGCCGACGACGGCTCCGCCGGGCACCAGCGAGGTGTTGAGAACGCCCTTGGGCAACTTGGCTCCCGCGGCACGCCACGTCGCGATTTCACCATTAAGACTGGTGATCTCAATGTCAATTCGACGCGACATAGTGAACCAATCTAGTCGCTGATCCCGCCAGAAATATTTCGGTGCGGTTTAGATGAAACTTAGATTGCGGTGCTTAGCATGGCCCCATGAGTGACATCACCCCACCCCTAGGAGACGAGCCGGAGTCGCCAGCTCCCGCGTTGCCCGAGCCCACCCAGGTCGGTGCCGCGGGTGCGACGTCCGAACTCGCCGGCGAGCCTGCCGCGATGTCACCGGAGCCGTGGGCGCCGCCGCCCGGGGACGGGGAAGACCCCGCCTACGTCCCCGCGGCGGCCCCACAATTCGTGGACGCGCCGGCCCTGTCGTCCCAGGAGCGGCCGTCTCGAGGAGTATGGCCCACTCGGGTGTCGTTGCTCCTCGTCGCCGCGCTCGTCGGCGGTCTCGCTGGCCACTACGCGGCGCCGGCGTCGTCGGGCGGCAACGGCGTGTCGGTCAACCAGGTGAGTTCCGCACCCGGTGGCGCCGTGCTTCCGAACGGCAAGACGATTCCGGCCCTTGTGCGACAGGTAGTGCCGTCCGTCGTGTCCATTGACGTGCGCGGTCCGGGTTCCGAGGACCAGGGCACCGGGATGATCATCTCGTCGAACGGTCTGGTCGTCACCAACAATCACGTGATCGCGGCCGCGGTCGGTGGGGGAACCATCACCGTGACCCGCACCGGTTCAACCAAGGCCCTGCCGGCAACGTTGATCGGCACGAACTCCGTCAATGACGTTGCCCTGATCCGTATCAACGGTGCGTCGGGACTTCCGCCCGTGACCTTTGGTAACTCCAACTCACTCGTCGCCGGCGACGCCGTCGTCGCGATCGGCAACGCCTTGGGACTCGCCGCCGGCACGCCCACCGTCACGCAGGGGATTGTGTCGGCGCTGGGCCGCACGGTGACCGCCGGTTCGTCGACGTCAAGTGAGACGCTCAACAACATGATCCAGACGGATGCGGCGATCAACCCCGGGAACTCCGGCGGGCCGCTGCTCGACTCCCAGGGCAACGTAATTGGCATGAACACCGCCGTCGCTGGCACGCTGCCCGACGGAACCAACGCCCAGAACATTGGCTTCGCGATTCCCGACGCCACCATCTTGTCGTTGCTCTCTTCGCTCAAGTCCGGCGCCAGCGTCGTGAGTCACGGCGCGTTCGTGGGCGTGGAGATCATGTCGATGACCCCATCGCTGGAGATCCAGTTCGGCTTCTCGGTCTCCAGCGGCGCGTTGGTGCAGGGTGTCATCCCCGGCACCGGTGCCGCCAAGGCGGGCGTGCGCCAGGGCGACATCATCGTCAAGATCAACTCCACCAACATCAGCTCGGCTCAGGACGTCACGAACGTCATCACCGCCCTCAAGCCGGGCGACGTCGTCACCCTGGGGATCGTGCGCGGGACTCATCACATCTCCATCAAGGTGACGCTGGGCACGAAAGCTGGCTAGTTCAGCGTCGCCAGTCCTCCGTCAACGGGCAGCACGACACCGGTGATGTAACTCGCCGCGGGGGAGGCCAAGAAGATCGCCGCTCCCGCCATGTCGCTCGGCTTGCCGATGCGCTTCATCGGCGCCGATTCGGCGATCTGATCGCCGAAGGCCTCGAGCGTCGCGTGCATCATCTTGGACTCGAAGGGCCCCGGAGCGATTGCGTTCACCGTCACGCGCGGCGCCAGGAAGACGGCGAGGTGCCGCGTCAGCTGATGGACGCCAGCCTTGGACGCTGAGTACGCGTAGGTCTCCATGGAGGGAGGGCGCAGTCCATCGATCGACCCGATGTTGATGACCCGCGCGGGGGAGTCGGGCGTCGCGGCCGCCTCAAGCATGGGACGCAGGAACTTCGTCAGGTGAAAGACGGCCTTTACGTTGAGCGCGAGGACACGCTCGAAGGCCCTCTCGTCGTAGTCAGCCATCGGGGCGCCCCAGGCGGCCCCGGCGTTGTTGACCAGCACGTCGAGGTGATCCTCACGCCGCGCGATCTCTTCAGCCAGGCGCCGGCACTCGTCTTCATGTGAGAGGTCCGCGGGAATGGACACGCACACGCCGACGCGCGAGAGATCCTCGGCGAGGGCGTTGCCCACCTCGGCCTTGCGCGAGGAGATGTACACCACCGCGCCGGCCTCGACGAATCCGCGCGCGATCATCTCGCCAATGCCGCGACTCCCACCGGTCACCAGCACGATCTTTCCCGAGACGTCGAACAGGTCAGCCATTTCGCGAAGTGTAGGGCGTCACGCAAGGGCGCGGAGATGGAACAACAGAAGCAGGGGAGCTGGGGGAGTTGCGGGCGCCTCGAGGGCGCCTGGTCAGTTGCTGACGTCGATGTTGGTGACAGCGGAGGCGGACACGTCAGAGGACCGCGTGGGGGCGTACTGGGACTTGATCTCCCAGGTACCGCTGGTCGTGAAGTTGAAGCCGCACTCGACCTGGCTGTCCTGGACCGCCTGGTAGCGACAGACCAGGTTGTCGAGGCCCGAGTCCGCCGGGGCGATCGCCACGATGCGCACGACGCCCGGGGTGTGCTCGGGCAACACGTCCGCGATGATGTTGAAAGATCCGTTGCTCGCCGACGCCGGGTCACTGTTGTCGCTGAAGTCGAAGGAGAGGTGCACGCGGCTGCCGTCGGCGGCATTGACCTCGGCACCGGCGGGAATGGCCAGCCAGCCGACAGTCGACGCCGCGAGGAGGAGGACAAGGAGGGCCCGGCGCATGACGGCGATCATACCAGCGTTATGTGGATACTTCGCCGATAATGTTCGTTATGTAAAGTTAGAGTGAGACTCGAAGGTCACGTTCGACAGACGCATCATCAGCGTCAAGACGCCAGCAAAGTAGCGTCAACGTACCAATGCGGCCCTCCATCACGCTCTCCCCTCGTCAGCTCGCAGCGGCCATTGGAGTCGTTGCAGCGGGTGGAGCGGTCGGTACAGCGCTTCGTGACGTTTCCATGAAAGTCCAGGGCGCGTCGTCGAGTTCGACCGACTGGGTGAGCCACATCCCGTGGATCCTCCTCGCCCTCAACGTCGTCGGCGCCTACGTCGCCACATGGCTGCTGCGCGGACCCCTGCGCCACCACGACCCGAACGATCTGTGGCGCCTGGTACTCGTGACGGGCTTCTTCGGCGGCCTGACGTCCTACAGCGGCCTCTTCCTCGGTATCGCGGCCGTCTGGCACCGCTGTGCGGGTGGGGGTCTCGCCGTGGCCCTGGGGGCCGTCGCGAGCGGCGTGGCGGCGGCCGCACTCGGACTGGTGGGCCACCACCGCCGCCACCACTCATGACGCTGCTCGCGGTCTCGGGCGCCGGTGCCGTCGGGTGCGTGGTGCGCTACCTCATGGAGTACGCGGTTCGTCGGCACCACCCAACACTGCGGCCCTGGGCTACCGTCCTCGCCAATACGCTCGGCTGCTTCGTCGCCGGCTGGGTCGCGTACCGCTTCGTGGCCTCCGCAGACGCCACCTGGCGGGCCGTCACGCTCACCGGGTTCTGCGGGGGCCTCACAACCTTCTCCTCGGCCTTCGCGATACCCGCCGTCTTGCAACGCGAGCACCACTGGGGCTACGCGGCCACGCTCGTGGTCGCCACCCCCGCGCTGTGCGCGTCGGCCCTGCTCCTGGGGATGACGCTGGCGCACTGAATAGGCTCGGCGTCGTGCCCGAGGCCCGTACCGTCGACGATCGACCTCTGGGACCGGCCGAGCTCCGCGAGGCGGCGGCGCTCGCGGTACGCGCTTTCGGTGACGACCCCTTCTTTCGCTTCGTGATACCCGATGAGGCGATGCGCCAGCGCGGTCTCTACCTGGTCCACCGCTCCGTCATGGCCCACGCGGGCCGCGGCGCCCACCTGCGCACGGTGCGCGCGTCAAGCGACCGGATCGTGGGCGTTGCGCTGTGGCTGCCGACGGGACGCTATCCGCAGTCCGTGAAGACGCAGCTGTCCCAGGTCTCGGGCACCTTGCGGGCCTTCATGCGTCGCCCCGGAACGATGCGCCGCGGCTACGCCTACGTCAAGGCCGCGGCCGTAACGCACCCGAAGGACCCACACTGGTATCTCCAGTTGTTGATGACGGAACCGTCCGAGCAGCGCCGGGGCGTGGGCACGGCCCTGATGCACGAGGCTCTCCCCCGCGTCGACGCCGGGGGTGTCGGCTCGAGCCTGGAGACTCAGAACGCAGACAACCTCGCGTACTACGCGCGCTTCGGCTACGAACTTCGCAACACCTTGCAGCCACTGGCCGAGGGTCCTGCGCTCTATTCACTGTGGCGCCCACCGCGCGCCTGAACGCGCGGCGATCGAATGCTTAGATCTTGATCGGGCCCTGCTCAGCCTCGCTCAGTCCGCTGAAGTCGGCCTTGCCCACCGGTGCGTCGGGCATAAGGAACGAGGCCGCGAGGCCCACGCCCAGAACGATGAGTGCGATGTAGGGTGCCCAGACCGTCGGCGAGGTGACCTTGTAGATCGCACCGTAGATGGCGGCGGCGGTCACGACGCCCCCAACGGCGCAGGCCGCGTAGAGCTGCACAAGTTTTCCGGTCGAGCGCAGGCCCTTCAAAGCACCGACTGAGATCAGCAGATAGATCACGGCGATCGCAAATCCGCCGAAGGTCGACAACCAACTGAACATCGAGAAGTACTCGGGGTTCTTGGGCAGTGCCGCGGCGGTGGTCGTGGCGACCAGCACGATGACGACCGCGTAGACAAACAGCACGAACCCGCTCGCACCGAACGGCGTGCCGTGGCGCGACACGGACGCGAGGGGACGCGGCGCGCGTCGGTCTCGGGCCAGGGCGAAGACGCCGCGCGACGCCGAGACCGCGCACCCGATGAGCACGGCGATCATGTCCATAATCACGACGAGTTCAACGAGGCGTCGAATGCCCACTGACGCGTAGCCTCCCGCGGCCTTGGGTCCAGCCAGGGTGAACAGGGGTGCGCCCGCGTTCTTGCCCAACAGGTTCAGGTTGAAGTGATACCCCGCAACCTGAGAGAAACTCGCCACCACATAGAACAGCCCGATGACCACCACGGATATGAGCACGGCGCGCGGAATGTTACGTCGCGGATCGTCGGTCTCCTCAGCCAGGTTGGCGGAGGTCTCGAATCCGGTGAAGAGCAACACGCCGTAGAGGACACCGAAGAACACGCCCTTCCAGTGCAGCGGCGAGCCCGAGGGGGAGAAGCCCGACGAGATGTGGTGCACTCCCCCGCTCTGGACGATGACGAAGATCGAAAAGACCAGCACTACCGTGACCGAAATCAGCGCGAGCGTGAGCTGTACGCGCGTCGACAAGACCACCCCGAAGTAGATGATGCTCCCCACGAGGAGAAACAACAGGATGTCCCAGACTGGATACGGCAGCGGCGCACGGTTGAACTCGCCTTGGATGGTGTCGTGGATGATCCCGCCGATCAAGGGCAGGATGGCCGAGCCGAGCGCGATCATGCCTAGGTAGTACAGCCATCCGGCGGCGGTGCCGATGCGACTACCCAACCCGTCGGTCACGTAGTCGTAGAGCGAGCCGGCGGCTTGGATCTTGCGCGTGTACTCGGCCACGATCCATCCGAGGCCCACCACCCCGACCAGGGCGATCAACACCGAAAGCGCGGCCGCGTTGCCGGCTCCGTTGCCCGTCGCGCTGATGATGCCCACGACCAACGGAACCAAGAACGCGATGGAAAAAACCGGCCCCATCAACCCGACCGACTGGGCGATCGTGTCGATCAGACCGAGTTTCCTCTTGCCGCCCAGTGCAGCCTGCTGCGTCATCTCCTCGGCCATGCCATCCCCCGTTCACCGTCGCTCGGACATTTCCCCAGCGGCTTTCGGTCAAACGTACGGGGTCAAACGACCTCAGTCAAGAACCTTCGTGCAATGCGGGCGACGGACTACGTAGAAAGTCGTGTCGACGCTTCGCGCACGAGCCACTGGAAGGTGGGATCGGGCTTGGCGAGGAGTTCTGGGTGCCACTGAACGGCCAACAGGTCACCCTCGGGCGTCTCGAGACCCTCGACGACGCCGTCGCTCGCACGCGCCGAGATAATCAGTCCTGGGCCGACCTCACTCACCGTCTGGTGATGCAGGGAGTTGACCGACCAACTCGTGGGAAGAAGCGACGCCGTGAGGGTTCCTTCGACGACGCTGACGTCGTGGGTCGTCTTTCGACCGTCGACGTTCCACTGCGGATGTCCGGCCCCCTCGTCGATGTCCACGTGTTGCGTGAGCGTGCCGCCAAAGGCGACGTTCACCAATTGAAAACCGCGACAGATCGCGAGAATGGGCAGGGATGCGCTGCGCGCGGCGTTGAACAGCGCCATCTCCCACTCGTCGCGGTCGCGCTCGAGCTGGCCGAGTTCGGCGTCATGTTCGGCGCCGTAGAGCGCAGGGTCGAGGTCCGCTCCCCCGCTGAAGACGATGCCGTCGAGGCGATTGACGACTCCCGCCACGTCGGCGTCGCGCGCCAACTCCACCGGCAGCCCCCCGGCCTCGGCGACCGACTTCGGGTAGTCCGAGAAATGCAGGTCGAAGGAGAGTTCACGCATAGCGAAGGGGACGTTGTCGCCTAGAAAGGTCGCCGGCCACCGGCGACCAGTCAAGCCGATAAGCGGTTTTGCCACCCCTAGAGTGTACGGGTCTCGTGTGCGCTGTGCTGTAATGGCCCAATCGTTTGGAAGCAAACATCCGGACCGGGGGATTCATGACCGAGCCACTTCAAGACATCACCGCTCACGACACCTACGTGAACGGCGTGCCCCACGACACCTTCGCCGAACTGCGCGCCACGGACCCCGTGCACTGGACTGAGGAGAGCGACGGTGGTCGTGGCTTCTGGAGTGTCACGCGCCACGCCGATGTCCTGCACGTGAGCCGCACTCCGGAGCTGTTCTCGAGTCGCTTCGGCATCCGTCTCGAAGACATGGCCCCCGACGAGACCGAAGCGCGACGCACCATGATGGAGATGGACGCCCCAGAGCACACGCGACTGCGCCGACTGGTGAGCCGGCCGTTCTCGCCTCGTTCCATCGCCGAGTACGAGGACGCGGTGCGCCAGATGGCCGTGGAGATCCTGG
>Ga0307374_10006253_pt1 | contig 18817 bp, 16 predicted proteins | sample OX3MG_FD_202532 | JGI IMG/M metagenome (GOLD analysis project Ga0307374, IMG submission 202532) | Soil microbial communities from Risofladan, Vaasa, Finland - OX-3 | ecosystem: Environmental > Terrestrial > Soil > Coastal area > Acid sulfate soil | place: Finland: Risofladan, Vaasa | collected...
TTGCTTTTTGGTGGGACGTCCCTGGCGGACCTGATTACTCCCCTGGTGAAAGGCTGAAGCCTGCATCTCTCCTTCCCCGACTCCTGGAGGAGCAAGGTCTTCATAACACAGGATGGCATCCGCATGAGGGAGTCGTTTTTCCGGCAATCCCATCACCCGGACCTTCCATTTGCGGTTTTCAGTCCTGACCTCCACGATATCTCCCGGCTTGAGGGACCGGGAAGCCCTGGCTGCCTGACCATTGCAGGTTGCTTTCCCCCGGGCGCAGGCATCCGTTGCCGGGGTCCGGGTCTTGAAAATCCGGACAAACCAAAGCCATTTGTCCAGGCGGTGTTTGTCTTCAGCGGTTACGGCCATTCCTTACCCCTTGCTCAGTTCGGCAAAATATTGATGGAAATAAGGAATTGTCTCAATTCCTTTGAAGTAGTTGGCGACTGCGAATTTTTCATTCGGAGAATGCAGGTTATCGCTGTCCAGGCCAAATCCCATCAATACGGTTTTTATTCCAAGCACCTGCTCAAAAAGCGCTACAATGGGTATGCTCCCACCCCCCCTGGTCGGGATTGGGGGTTTGCCGAAAGCAGTTTCAATGGCTTTTTCAGCAGCCCGGTATCCGATAGAATCCATGGGAGTCACCACCGGCTCCCCCCCATGTAGTTCCCTAACTCGGATACTTACTGAAGGAGGCGTGATTTTTTTCAGGTGTTCCGTAAAGAGCGCGGCGATCTTTTTGCTGTTTTGCCCCGGTACCAGCCGCATGGATATTTTGGCAGTCGCTTTTGATGGGAGGACGGTTTTGGATCCTTCCCCCGTATAGCCTCCCCAGATCCCGTTTATTTCCAGGGTGGGCCGGATCCCGGTCCTTTCGAGGGTCGTATATCCTTTTTCTCCCCAGAGTTCCTTTACTCCGAGATCCTTTTTATAGGTTTCGAGGTCAAAAGGGGCTTCATTCAACTTTTTCCTGGAGGCAGGATCGAGTTCCGCCACCTCTTCATAGAAACCCGGAATGGTAATTCGGTTATTACTGTCATGCAGGGTGGAGATCAGGTGGCAAAGCATGGTAGCCGGATTGGCCACAGCTCCCCCGAACACTCCGCTATGGAGGTCCCTTGAAGGCCCCGTGACTTCCACTTCCATATAAGCCAGGCCGCGCAGGCCCATTTCCAGGGATGGGGACTCCAGACTGATCATGCTGGTATCACTGATCAGTACAATATCTGATTTCAGGCGCCCTTTATTTTCCTTCAGGAATTTTTCCAGGTGTTCGGAACCCACTTCTTCTTCCCCCTCAATCATGAACCGGACATTGCAGGGTAGGGTACCGGTCTGGGCCATGGTCTCGAAAGCCTTGATATGCATGTATATCTGTCCCTTGTCATCGCTGGCTCCCCGGGCATAAATGTTGCCATCCCGGATCACCGGCTCAAAGGGACCCGTATGCCATAATTCCAGGGGATCGGGAGGCTGGACATCATAATGTCCATACACCAGGACCGTGGGCCGGTCCGCCCCGACGGATTTTTCTGCATACACGACGGGATGGCCCCCTGTAGGGCAGACTTCCACCAGATCTGCACCAGCCTGGAGCAGTCTTTGCCGGACTGCTTCGGCGCAGGCCCGGATATCTCCTGCATGACCGGAATCCGCACTGACTGAGGGAATGCGCAGCAGGTCAAACAGTTCAGCCAGGAACCTGTCTTTATGCTTTTGCTGATAATCGGTCCAAACCTGCATATTGATGGTCAATGATTACCGCACAAGTTTACGGTATTTAAAGGGTAAAAGATCAGGGGAAGTGTTATTTTGGATAAATCAGGATAATAATTTCTGTCGCAGCAGGAATTCCATTTTTTCATTGGCATCCACCAGTTTGCCCGTCAGCTCCTCGTTGTCCTTTTTAAGCCGGTATATCTCATAGGCCTTGATGATATTGGACCTGAGTTCCTCCTCATTCCAGGGTTTGGAAAAGTATTTGTATACCTGCCCTTTGTTAATTCCGTCGATCACGGCATTGATATCAGCATATCCCGTGAGCAACATCCGGATCGGATCCGGGAAATCATTGATAATGGATTCAAAAAATTCGATGCCGGTCATATCCGGCATACGCTGGTCCGAAATGATCACATGCACTTCATTTTCAGCCAATAATTTGATTGCCGATGCAGCGGACTCTGCGGTGAGTATATGGAATAGTCTCCTGAAGGAAGCTTTGAAAGAATTCAAGTTATTCACTTCATCGTCAACATACAATACTGTAACTTTGACACTATCCTCCATTCTATAAAGGGTAAATTTTACATATATAGAGCAAAAATATGATATTTATATATAAATATTTAACAAAATTTTTAACTTACCCCCTGAAAACAATTAATTTCCAGCCTGGTTCCCTGTTTGTTTTCGGGTTATTTTAATCAAATTAATATCAGATTTTGCGGATATATGACCCGTGAATTCCTTAAAGACAAGCTCAGCCGTACTGTTGTTGCTGACAACAGGGAAAATCTATCCATACAACCTGCTTTTTACCGGATGCAATTCGCTCAGGATCGTTCAGGACTGGAAGAATTGTTACTTGCCAAGCCAGGCATTTTAATCTATGACCAGATTCACCGCCAACTGCAGGAATGGGTTAAGAACAATTATCCCAATAAAACCCTTACCGCCTCCGAAAGTGAAACGGCCATCTCCAGCCATCTGGGGGGAACACCGGAATCTGAATATGGGGTTTGGGTGTATTATCCCTGGTCAGAAAAGCTGGTTCACCTGGTCGATGAGCAGGAGTTTATCGACCTTCGGACCTGCCGGAACCAATACAAAATTACCCGGGAGGAACGAGATCTGCTCTCCACCAAAAAGATTGGTATTATTGGCCTTTCCGTGGGTCAGACCATTGCCATGACTTTAGCTATGGAGCGGATCTGCAGTGAATTAAGGCTTGCTGATTTTGATACCCTTGACCTGGGGAACCTGAACCGGCTGCGGGGAGGAGTGCAGGACCTGGGCTTGCTGAAGTCTGTGCTGGCGGCCAGGGCCATACTCGAAATAGATCCCTTTATCCGGATCCGCTGTTTTTCCGAAGGAGCCCATTTCGACAATATGGAAGAATTCCTTACCGGGGATGGTAAGCTTGATTTGCTGGTGGAGGAAACAGACAGCATTGATATGAAGATATTCAGCCGGATCATGGCCAGGAAGCACCAGATTCCGGTGATCATGGATACCAATGACAGGGGCATGATCGACATCGAACGCTTCGACCTCAGCCCTGATCTTCCCCTGCTGCACGGACTGATCAAAAATGAGGATCCCCATAAGCTGAGTGACCTCAGCCGGGAGGAAATGATCGCCCATATGGCTGCCATTGTGGGATACGAGAATGTATCGGCCAGGATGAAAATCTCTGCCGCAGAGATTGGCAAAACCATCACCAGCTGGCCCCAGCTGGCTTCTTCGGTGATGCTTGGAGGAGGAATGGTGGCCGATACCTGCCGCAGGATATTGCTCGGACAGCTAACCGCTTCGGGCAGGTATTACGTTGATTTTGAAGAAATAATTCGATAGGATTTATTAATTTTCAGGCCTTAATGCGGGAGTTCTTCCTATCATTCAATGTATGATAAAAATCAGGGCATTCAGGGCTGTCGATGATCCTTTGTCATGCGATAAATTCATAGAAGGGCACAGCCGTCTGCTGGAAATACATTTCGGCCTGGCCAAAATCACTTCAGCAAGCACGGAATGGGCTAAAAACCCCAATACGATTGTTTTGATTGTCGAAGATGAACTGGGGGAAAAGATTTATGGGGGATCCAGGATACAGATCGTCGACGGTGCCCTGCCGCTGCCCATTGAAACGGCAATCGGGAAATATGACCGGAAGATATTCGATTTTGTGGGCAGGGGTACCTGTGAAGTTTGTGGAATGTGGAATTCCATTGAGGTAGCGGGGATGGGCATAGGCAGTCTTATTCTGACCCGGATAAGCGCTGCAGTGTTAACCCAGCTGCCGGTAAACAAAGTATATGTGCTTTGTGCGCCAATCACCATGAGGATGGGCCGCAGGATCGGCGCCATTGTGGACACCGAACTGGGCAATAACGGTACCTTCTATTACCCTAAAGATGACTTCATAGCCACTGCACTGGTTCTGCGGGATGTGGAAACCCTGGTTCATGCCGATCCTTCCGAACGGGAACGTATCTTTGATCTCCGGAAAAACCTTTTTCAGGTAAGAAACGAAAACGGACCCAAAGGGAATTTTGATGTATCTTATGACCTTAGGATTGCTAACCTGGATAAGCTAAATGTGTAAACCTGTACGTTCCCTTCTGGTCCTAACGTCCCTTTTATTTTATTTCAATACCTGCCTCCGTGCCCAGTCCCCTGCAGTATTCTCTGACACCAGCAGCCTGAAATCCCTGGGATATGATTGTGAGGTGCTCAAAGATCCGGGTGGCAGGATGGATATCGGGCAGGTGATGCGATCTGGGGAATTCCGGCCAACCGGAACCAGGGTCCCCAATCTGGGTATCACCCAGAGCGCCTGCTGGATCCGATTCAGGATAAAAAATGTAACCCCCGCTGAAAACCTGCTGCTGGACCTGGCTTATCCCACCATGGACCAGGTCGATTTTTACACCCCCGGTCCCGGCGGACTGGTCCGGACTGTGCATACCGGGGTTTCTTACCCGATCTCCTCCAGGAAATACCATTATGCGGATTACCTGTTTGACCTCCATATTCCGACTGGTAAGGAACAGGTGTACTACCTGCGGGTGAAAAGCATTGAACAGATGCAACTGCCCTTGTTCGTCGGGATACCCCGGGCCGTGTTTTTATCCCTGGGCAGAAATGAACTTTTTTTCGGTTTGTATTTCGGGATCATCCTGGTGATGGTCATATACAACCTCTTTATTTTTTTCTCGGTAAGGGACAAAAGTTATATCAGTTATGTGGTGTTTATCCTGTTCGTGGGTCTCACCCAGGCTACATTGAAAGGATATGGCTATGAGTTCCTCTGGCCCTTCAGTCCCTGGTTCGCGAAGAACAGCACCTTCATCATCCCGATCATCAACGGTATTGCCGTAGCGGAATTCCTCAAATCCTTCCTGCTGACCAAGACCAACTTCCGGTTCGGCCACCGGGGCATCAACATCTTTGAAAGCCTCTACCTGGTCTGCCTGGTCCTGACCTTGTTTCAGGTATACCGGTTTGGCCAGGTTATGCTGCAGTTTACCGCGCTGGGTGGTTCTTTCTTTGCCATTTATGTCGCTTATGTGATCAACAGGCGGGGATACCGTCCGGCACGGTATATCCTCATTGCCTGGAGCTTATTTTTGGCCAGTGTCATCATATTTGTGCTGCGCAACTTCAATATACTTCCCTACAATAATTTCACCCTGAACGTGCTGGAAATAGGCTCGGCCCTGGAAGTCACTTTATTATCCTTTGCCCTGGCCGACAAGATCAATATCTATAAGAAAGAAAAAGAAATTTCCCAGGCTGAAGCCTTAAGGGTCTCCCGGGAAAATGAAAGGATCATCCGGGAACAGAATGCATTTTTGGAAGAAAAGGTGAAGCAGCGGACCGAAGAACTCAAGCATGCCAATGACAACCTCACAACCACCCTGAAAAACCTTCGGGATGCCCAGTCCCAGTTGGTGGAGGCGGAAAAAATGGCTTCCCTTGGCCAGCTTACCGCAGGGATTGCCCATGAAATCAACAATCCGATCAACTTTGTCAAATCCAATATCAGGCCCCTGCAACTGGACATCAACGACCTGCAGGAAGTCATCCGAAAATATGAAGGGATCGGGACCGGTAATAACAATGACCTCCACGCACAGATCAGGGAGGTGGAGGAATTCAAGAATGAGATCAACTTCAGCTTTATCAATGAAGAGATCCAGTCATTGATCAAGGGAATTGAGGATGGTGCGGTGCGTACTGCGGAGATCGTCAAGGAACTCAGGACATTCAGCCGGCTGGATGAAAGCGAGCTGAAGCAGGTGGATGTGCATGAAGGCATTGATTCCACGTTGGTGCTGCTGCGTAATTCGATGCCAAGGAACATCCGGATTGACAGGCATTTTGGCGCCATACCTCAAATTGAATGCTTCCCGGGTAAGCTCAACCAGGTATTCATGAACCTGCTGAACAATGCCATATATGCGATCCGGGAGAAGAACTCCACAGGGGAGGAACTGATCACCATCTCCACACGCAGGGAAGACAAGGATAATATTTCCATCAGCATTGCGGACACCGGATCCGGAATAACACCGGAAGTAAAGGACCGGATATTCGAACCCTTTTTCACCACTAAGGATGTGGGTGAAGGAACTGGTCTGGGCTTGTCCATAGTCTTCTCCATCATCGAAAAACACAACGGCAGGATCACCGTTCATTCTGAAGTTCAGAAAGGAACAGAATTTATATTAACTTTACCTATTGTGCATGACCCTATCCCCGGTTCATAAATCAAACCAAGCCAAATGAAAGGTGATAGAATCAAAGTCCTATATGTGGATGATGAAACCAACAACCTGAATGCCTTCAAGGCAAGCTACCGCCGAAATTTTGAAATCTATACCGCTTCTTCCGCACAGGATGCCAAAAAACTCCTGCATGACGTGGAGGTCAATGTCATTATTGCGGACCAGCGAATGCCTGGTACCACAGGGGTAGAGTTTTTCAATGCCATTAAGGAACTCCATCCCGACCCCGTCCGGATACTGCTTACCGGGTACACCGACATAGAATCCCTGGTTGATGCCATCAACAAAGGACAGATATACCAGTACATCAAAAAGCCCTGGGATGAATTCGAGCTGCAGACAGCCATCAAGAATGCTTACGATTTTTATAACGCCAGGAAACAACTGAAGGAAAAAGTGGAAGCGCTGGAAAAAACCAATGATGAGCTGAGCCGGTTCATTTACAGTGCCTCCCATGATTTGCGTTCACCCCTCATGTCCGTATTGGGAATAATCAACCTGTCCAAGATGGATAATTCCGTGGTTGATCCGAATGGATACCTGAGTATGATTGAAACCAGCATCGTGCGTCTTGACGGATTCATCCAAAAGATCATTGAGTATTATAAGAACTCCCGCCTGGAACCGGAATATGAGTATATAGATTTCAAATCCCTGATCAAGGAATCTGTAGAAGCCTGCCGGCATCAGAACCCTTCGATCATTTTCCATACCGAAATAGAACAGCAGGTAGAGTTCATGGGGGATTTCTTCAGGACCAGCGTAGTGGTCAATAACCTGATCTCAAATGCCGTGAAATACCAAAAGCCAGATGAAAAGCATCAGACAGTCACCCTTTCCGTCAAGGTGGAGCCCCACCGGGCGATCATCAGCATTGAAGACAACGGCATAGGCATTTTGAGCGAACACCTGAACAACATATTCAAAATGTTTTTCAGGACCAAGAACAACAGCAAACCCGGAACCGGGATCGGTCTCTATATTGTCAAAGAAGCCCTAACGCGGATCGGAGGGACCATCAGTGTAACTTCCACTTTTGGCAGGGGTACCCGGTTTGAGATCAACATTCCCAATAAAACCGAATTCAATGCCTGATCTGAGATTCCTCCTCATCGATGACAATGAGATCGATCTTTTCTTTCATGACAAGCTTCTCCGGTATCAGGGAATATCCATCAATATAGTTCCATTTAATAATGCCCAGCAGGCGCTGGAATTTCTCAGCTCCGATCTGGATCAGGCAGAAATTCCGGAAACCATGATCCTGCTCGATATTCAAATGCCCGAGATGGATGGTTTTGATTTTCTTAAGCATTTTGAAAAATACCCCTCCAGGATAAAATCCAAATGCCATATCATCATGGTCTCTTCCTCCCTCGATTTCGGAGATATCAGCCGGGCCAATGCCAATGCCCTGATCATCAGGTTGCTTAAAAAGCCCCTCAACACCAAAGAGCTGAAGGAAATCATTTCAACTATATTCGGCTGAACTGGGTTAAAGCCAAACTCCATACCGGCGGATGTACCAGTTCTTCACCGCCTGGGTTAGCAGACAGTAGCTCAGCAGGATTCCCACCAGCCAGCAGAAATAGGTCCAGGGCAGGGAAACCAAACTGACGCTGGTTCCTAGGGGAGAGAACGGAATGCAGATCCCCACCAGCATGATCAAACCGGTCAGGACCAGGACCGGTAATGCGGCCGTACTTTTTATGAATGGGACCTTTTGGGTACGGATCATATGCACGATCAGGGTCTGGGACAGCAGCCCTTCAATAAACCATCCGGACTGGAAAAGGGATTGTCTGGACAGGCTGTTGGCGCGGAAAAAATACCACATGACCAAAAAGGTGATGATATCAAAAATGGAGCTGATGGGCCCTATGAACACCATGAACCGGGCAATTCCTCCCGGATCCCATTTGCGGGGTTGCCGGGTGAATTCCTCATCCATGCGGTCCCAGGGCAGGGAGAGCTGGGAAAAATCGTATAACAGGTTCTGGATTAGCAGGTGGACCGGAAGCATGGGCAGGAAGGGTAAAAATATGCTGGCTACCAGGACGCTGAGCACATTGCCGAAATTCGAACTGGTCGTCATCTTGATGTATTTCATGATATTGCCAAACACTTCCCTTCCCTTGATAATCCCTTCCTCCAGCACCATAAGGCTTTTTTCCAGCATGATGATATCTGCGCTTTCCTTGGCTATATCCGCTCCTGAGTCCACAGAGATGCCCACATCGGCTGACCGGAGTGCAGCTGCATCGTTGATGCCGTCCCCGAGGTAACCCACCGTATTCCCCCTTTCCTTCAGCAGCAGGATGATCCTGGATTTCTGCATGGGGTTTAACCGGGCAAATACAATGGTCCGTTCTGCCAGGTCACCGAGCTCCTGGTCAGAAAGTGCTTCGATGGAGCTGCCGGTGACCACCTGGGCGGCATCCAGGCCGACTTCGCGGCAAATCTTGCGCGTCACTACTTCATTATCCCCGGTCAGCACCTTGACTTTCACCCCATGGCTTTCCAGGGCACGGATTGCGGGAGCAGCTGATTCTTTGGGCGGATCAAGGAAGGTGACAAATCCGACCAGGGTGAGTCCGGTTTCATCCCGGACGGAATACGGCCGGTCAATCGGGGGCATTGTTTTGCAGGCCACGGCCACCACCCGAAAACCGTCTTCATTCTGCCGGTTCATCTCCCTGACGGCAATACCGCGCAGCTCCTCCGTCATGGGGGCGGACTGCCCGGCTTCCACTTCGGCCGATGTACATATATCCAGGATTTCCTCCACCGCGCCCTTGCAGACAAAGAGGTTCTCATTATGTTCCTTTTCCACCACAACGGTCATACGCCGGCGCTGAAAGTCAAACGGTATCTCATCCACCATGCGGTAATCCCGCGCAATATTCAACTGGTGGTGCAATTCAGTATGCTCCAGCACTGCGCGGTCCAGCAGGTTTTTCAGCCCTGTCTGGTGATAGCTGTTCAGGAAGGCATATTTCAGTACATCCAGAGAAGTGTTACCGAAAATATTAATGTGCCGCTGCAGGATGATCCGGTCCTGGGTGAGCGTACCGGTTTTATCTGTGCACAGGATATTCATGGCCCCGAAGTTCTGGATCGCATTGAGCCGCTTGACGATCACCTTATGCTTGGACATGGCCAGGGCCCCCCTGGCCAGGTTGGCGGTGACCACCATGGGCAGCATTTCCGGGGTCAGGCCCACGGCAACGGCGATGGCAAAAAGGAAGGCTTCGTGCCAGCTGTGTTTGGCAAAGCCATTGATCACAAAAATGATGGGGACCATCACCAGGATGAAGCGGATCAGCAGGAAGGTGACATTATTGACCCCGATATCGAAGCTGGTCAGGATCCGCTGGCCCACAATACTTTTCGCCATGGAACCGAAATAGGTCTTTCCTCCCGTGGCTACAACCAGGGCCAGGCCGGTCCCGCTGATGGCATTGGTGCCCATGAAGCAGATGTTCGTGCTTTCTAGCATACTGACTTCCTGGCCATTCCCGTTACCCGGCCTGGAAGCCTGAATGGCATATTTTTCCACGGGAAGGGATTCCCCGGTAAGGACCGACTGGCTGATGAACAGGTCCTTGGACTGGATCAGCCTGACATCAGCCGGTACCATGTCTCCCGCTGACAGATGAACGGTATCCCCAACCACGAGGTCCCGGAATGGAATCTCCTGCTTCCTCGATACATCATCCTCATCCCGCCGGGTCACCGTGGCGGTATTGTTCACCATGGATTTCAGCTTCTCTGCCGCCTTGGATGATCGGTATTCCTGGATAAAACGCATCAGCACGCTCACTACCACCATCACTGCCACCACGATGGTAGCCCGGGTATCTCCGGTGAGATCACTGACTACCCCCAAAACCAATAGCAGGATGACAAACGGGTTGACCAGGTTTGAATACAGCATCCGGTACCAGGACTGGGCCTTATCATGAGCGATTTCGTTCATGCCGTATTTTTCCCGCCTCTCTTCAACCTCCTCCATGGTCAACCCCGTTTTTGCGGTGCCCAGCATGTCGTAAAGGGCTTCCGTATCCACACAGGCTGCAGTATTGATCAGCTCTGAAAAGTATTTATTCTTTCCGGCCCTTTTTTCAGCTTCCTTTTTTAATTTTTCCCATAATACAGTCATGGTATTGAATTTTCAAATCATTAAAAATGCTGTCAGCTCTCGGGGCGGCAGGTGTCGCCCGATCAGGGAATCAGGGAACCGGGAAAGAATAAAAATGATTTTTCAAATTAAAGCAAACCGGGAAACACCGCTGTTCATATACACGGCAGGTCGTAAAACCAATGCTTGAAAAATGAGGAAGTAATGGATGAATGTACGGGATCCCTTCAGTTCCTGGAAGAACAGTTGGGAGAGCATGGAAGGCTGAACCGGACCAATCGGGAACAGCCCGGCATACTCTTATACCTGGTGGTATGAGTACCCGTATTGGCATGAGTGCTGATGGTTAATATTTGTCTGTCGCTATGACTCGAACCTGCGTCCATTTTGGTTTAAGAATATATTATTTTGTCGGGTACAAAGGTAGGATGCCTTTTTTAAGACGGCAAATTTAAATTAGGTAACTGCTTTTTAAGGCAGTATGTTTACTTCAAATCATTAAGCATGGACATTTCATCAATCACCGAAAACAACAGGGCCCTGGTTTCCGGCTATATCACTGCAGTGGGCCAAAAGCAGTTTAACCGGCTTTCTGAATACCTGGCCGATGACCTGGAATTCTCTGGTCCCAAAAGCAGCCTCCATTCCGGCCCGCAATACATCAAGGTTCTGGAAAAACTTGGAACGATCCTGTTGCATAATGATATAAAAAGGATCTTTGTGGAAGGCAATGAAGCCTGTGTGATCTATGACTTTGTTACTGATACGGAAGTAGGCATCGTACCCTCTGTGGAATGGCTTAAAATCAGCCAGGGCAAAATTTCCTCCATTCACCTGATTTTTGACCGGTATCGCTGGGAAGAAGTCATTGAAGTAATGAACCGACGGGTAAAGAAAAATTAGTTGCCATTGGCATATAGTGAAGAAATAGCCCGGAGAGTCAGGCAAGCCCTTGCCCATATAGTGGATCTGGAAGAAAAAAAAATGATCGGCGGAATCTGCTTTATGGTGAAAGGGAAAATGTGCACTGGTGTCCGTGGGGAGGAAATGATGTGCCGTATCGGCCCTGATCATTTTGAAGAGGCCCTCCAAGAAAGGGGATGCAGGCCGATGACCCTTAATTCCAGAATAATGACGGGATTTGTCATCATTGACAAGGAAGGCATGCAGGCAAAGAAAGATTTTGATCGCTGGATAAAACGATCTCTGGACTATAATAAGTTCGCTAAACCGGCAAAAGGAACAAAGAAGGAACGCAGCCTTTCCCTTGATAAATACCAGAACAACAAAAAAATAAAATGAATTGCCCTGCCGAAAATGTACACCGTATCTTAAACGGATTAATTGTCAACCCGATGAAGTGATGAATACCTATACCTTAAGCAGCAGGGGGTGCAAACCATAAGCCGCTAATTATATATAAATACTTATAATACAACAAATGATTAATTAACCGGTAAAGGGAACAAAGGATTAACCAGGGATGATTTAATTGGTTTTAAATAATAAGAGCCCAATATTTAATCTCTACTCATACCTTCATCCTCTCCAAATTGAACAAATCAATGGACCGGGATAAATTTGTTATCGGGGTGGATTTCGGCACCGATTCTGTCCGAAGCATACTGGCGGATGCACGGAGCGGAGCGGAGATTGCCTCAGCCGTTTTTTATTATCCCAGATGGCGGGACGGGCTATTCTGCAATCCATCCGAAAATCAGTTCCGCCAGCATCCCCTGGATTATACGGAAGGGCTGGAATACACCATCAAAGAATGTCTTCGGCTGGCCGGTGGTGCCCGAACTGCTGCATCCGTAAAAGGGATTTCTGCCGACACGACCGGATCCACTCCTGTGGCGGTCGATGTATCGGGCACCCCGCTTTCCATGCTTCCCGGCTTTGAAACCAACCCGAATGCCATGTTCGTGCTCTGGAAGGACCATACTTCCCTGAAGGAAGCAGCCGAGCTGAATCTCCATGCCCGGAACTTTGACACCAATTACCTGCAATTTGTCGGAGGGGTATATTCTTCAGAATGGTTCTGGGCTAAGCTCCTGCATATACTCCGGGTGGATGCCCAGGTCAGAAAAGCCAGTTTTTCCTGGGTGGAGCACTGCGACTGGATCCCGTTCCTGCTGACCGGAGGAACCCGGGTGAGCGCGATGAAACGGGGAGTGTGCGCAGCCGGACATAAAGCCCTTTGGGCAAAATCCTTTCCAGGTTTACCCCCCGAAACTTTTTTCAGTTCCTGGGATCCCTTGCTGGCCGGATTCAGGGAGCGGCTTTTCACGGAAACCTACTCCGCTGACACCCCGGCAGGTTTCCTGAGCCCGGCCTGGGCTGAAAAATTAGGGCTCAGCCCGGCAGTCACCGTGGGCGTGGGAGCCTTCGATGCCCATATGGGTGCGGTAGGCGGACAGATCGAGCCCTATCACCTGAGCAAGGTGATGGGCACTTCCACCTGTGATATGCTGGTCGCCCCCCTGGATAAAACGGAACATATGCTGATCCGGGGTATCTGCGGTCAGGTGCCCGGCTCGATTATTCCGGGCATGATGGGCATGGAGGCCGGACAATCCGCCTTCGGGGATACCTATGCCTGGTTTCGGGATCTGCTGTTATGGCCCCTCCGGCATTTTACGGAGCATAACCAGGAAGGTACAGCGCTGTCCGGACTGACCAAACGGATCAGTGACCTGATCCTGCCTGCCCTGGCTGAAGAAGCGGCGAAGATCCCCCCGGACATTAAAAATGAATGGGCCATGGACTGGCTTAACGGGAGAAGGACCCCGGATGCCAATCAGTCCCTGAAAGCAGCGATCGGAGGACTCAGCCTGGGGAGCCATGCCCCCGCCATGTTCAGGGCACTTGCCGAAGCAACCTGCTTCGGGGCAAAAATGATTGTGGACCGGTTTAATGAGCAAGGCATTGCAGTCCAGGGATTGATCGGCCTGGGCGGGGTGGCCCGAAAATCTTCCTTCATCATGCAAATGATGGCCGACATCATGGAAATGCCCATCAGGATTCACCGATCGGAGCAAACCTGCGCAGCAGGTGCTGCCATGTTTGCCACAGTTGCTGCCGGGATATACCAGGATATAGAGACTGCCATGAATACCATGGGTCAGGGGTTTGATATGGAATATACCCCGGATCCGGCGCTTTCCGGCATATACCGGTCCCGTTATGATATTTATCAGAAATGGGGTAATTTCATCGAACAGGACACCTAATCGGATACTGTAGCTGATATGGGAAAATTTGAAAGGATCCGGCAACATGCCTATGAAGCCAATATGCAGTTGCCCTCACTTGGGCTGGTCTTGTTCACTTTCGGTAATGTCAGTGCGGCTGATCATGATGCCGGCATCTTTGCAATCAAACCCAGCGGAGTACCTTATGGGGAACTGACTGCAGAAAAGATGGTGGTGGTGGATTTTGAGGGCCGCATAGTGGACGGGGATTTCAAACCTTCCTCGGACACGAAAACACATGCTTTATTGTATCAGCGCTGGCCCAAAATCGGAGGCATAGCACATACGCATTCCACCTATGCTACCGCCTGGGCGCAGGCCCAGCGTCCCATTCCGGTCTATGGGACCACCCATGCGGATTATGCCAGGACGGAGATACCCTGTGCACCGCCCATGGATGACCTGATGATCAGCGGGGATTATGAATACCAGACCGGATTGCAGATCATGCACACCTTCCACCATTTAAACCTGGATTACACCGAGATGGAAATGATCCTGGTTGGTGGCCATGCCCCGTTCACCTGGGGAGAGACTGCGGAAAAAGCGGTATATCATAGCGCCGTACTGGAAAACCTCGCCAGGATGGCTTTGCTGACCGAGCAGATCCGTACCGATGCAAAACCCCTGAAAGAAGTGCTGATCAACAAGCATTTTAACCGAAAGCACGGCCCTGATTCCTATTATGGCCAATGATGCAGGGAATGACTTCAGATTATTTTGCGAAAAATGAATTAAAATCATGATCAGCCTGAAAACATTTGAAGCCTGGTTTGTCACCGGAAGCCAGGACCTCTATGGGGAAAAAACCCTCCATCAGGTTTCTGCCCATGCAGGTAAGATGGTGAAAGGGTTGGATCATTCCTCCCGGATCCCGGTCAGGATCGTCTTCAAGCCGGTGGTGACCAACCCGGAGGCTATTCTGGCCGTTTGCCGGGAAGCCAACAATGCAGAAAATTGCATCGGGATTATCGCCTGGATGCACACATTCTCTCCGGCCAAAATGTGGATCGGCGGCCTGAAGACTCTTCAAAAACCGCTCTTGCACCTTCATACACAATTTAACCGGGACATTCCCTGGAAGGATATAGATATGGATTTCATGAACCTCAACCAGAGCGCTCATGGAGACCGGGAATTCGGTTATATGATGACCCGCATGCGGCTGAACCGGAAGGTGGTCACCGGATACTGGGAAGATCATGGGGTGCAGGATAAAATAAATACCTGGTGCCGGGCAGCCTGTGGATGGCACGATTGGCAGGGTGCCCAATTTGTCCGGTTCGGGGATAATATGCGGCAGGTAGCCGTAACGGAAGGAGACAAAGTGGAAGCAGCCCTTCGTTTTGGTTTTTCCGTGAATACCCATGGGGTAGGCGACCTGGCCAAAGCTATCCGGGAGGTGAGCGATAAGGAAGTCAGTGGGCTGTGCAAAGAATATGCGGACACCTATAAACTGTCCACTACCCTGAAAAAGGGAAATGCCGAACATGGTTCCCTGCGGGAAGCGGCCAGGATCGAGGCGGGGCTCCGCTCCTTCTTACTGCAGGGCCATTTCAAGGGGTTTACCGATACCTTTGAAGATCTTCATGGGCTGGCACAATTACCGGGCATTGCCGCCCAGCGGTTAATGATGGAAGGATATGGATTTGGGGCAGAAGGGGATTGGAAGACCGCTGCCCTGGTCCGGGCCATGAAGGTGATGGCCTCCGGACTGCCAGGCGGCAATTCTTTCATGGAAGACTACACCTATCATTTTGAACCGGAGCATGAATGGGTGCTGGGGTCCCATATGCTGGAGATCTGTCCATCCATAGCAGACCATAAACCATCCTGTGAGATCCATCCCCTGGGCATCGGAGGTAAAAAAGATCCGGTCCGGCTGGTATTTGGGACGAAGGGAGGGCCCGGCCTGAATGCTTCAGTCATCGATCTGGGAGATCGTTTCCGGCTGGTGGTCAGTGAGGTGGAAGTGGTTAGCCCCCCGCATGCGCTGCCGAAATTACCGGTGGCCAGGGTTTTGTGGAAACCCTGGCCTGATATGGCCACCGGATGCACTGCCTGGATCCTGGCAGGAGGCGCTCACCATACCTGCTTCAGCCAGAATCTCCAGGCAGAGCACCTCACCGACTTTGCCGACATGGCAGCCATAGAGTGCATCTGCATTGGCAGGGACACCACCTTGCCTGAGCTGAAAAATGAACTCCGCTGGAATGACCTGTATTATTCGCTGAACCACCGCTAAGCTTTTCTGAAAAGATACTTTATGAGCAAATTTGCCCGGGTTGACTATATCATTTTTATCATCTATTTCTTCGTGGTGGCCGGTTATGGGTATTGGATCTACCAGAGAAAAAAGAAAAAGCTGCAGAATACGCGGGATTTTTTCCTGGCCGAGGGCTCCCTCACCTGGTGGGCCATCGGAGCTTCCCTGATCGCTTCCAATATCTCCGCGGAACAATTCATCGGGATGAGCGGAAACGGGTTCAGTGTCGGGATCGCCGTATCCGCCTATGAATGGATTGCTGCCGTGGCGCTGATCATTGTCGCGGTCTGGTTCATGCCGATCTACCTGAAGAATAAGATCTTCACCATGCCCCAGTTTCTGAAAACCCGCTACAATGAGACTTCCAGCCTGATCATGGCCATCTTCTGGCTGTTCCTCTATATCATCGTGAATTTGACTTCCATCATGTTCCTGGGCACCCTGGCGATCAACAATCTGGCGGGAGGGGGTGATTTTCATCTGATCGAGATCGCCCTGAGCCTCTTCGCCCTGCTGATCACCCTGGGTGGCATGAAGGTGATCGGTTATACAGATGTCATCCAGGTGGTGGTGCTCATCATTGGAGGCCTGACTACAACCTATGTAGCGCTGACCCTGGTCAGTGCAAGATTCGGGCTGGGAACCCATGCCCTGGCCGGCTTCAATGCCATGTTGCATTATGCCCCGGAACATTTTAAAATGATCCTGCCTAAACCCGGACCGGGAGCCACCCAGGATTATATCAACAGGTACGCTATCCTGCCTGGCATTGCGATGTATTTTGCAGGACAATGGATTGTCAACCTGAACTATTGGGGCTGCAACCAGTATATCACGCAGCGGGCCCTGGGCGCCAACCTGCAGACCGCCCGGACGGGGATCCTGTTTGCCGGTTTCATGAAGCTGCTGATGCCCATGATCGTGATGTTACCGGGTATTGCCGCCTATGTACTATACACCCACGGGGGACTTCACGGTGCCATGAATTCGGGAGGTCATTTCGATGCAGATAATGCATATTCCGCCATCCTCGGATTTCTACCCCACGGGATGCGGGGGCTTTCCCTGGCTGCCCTGACAGCTGCCATCGTCGCTTCCCTGGCGGGGAAAGCGAACAGCATTTCCACTATTTTCACCCTGGATATTTACAAGAAGTATATCAGCAAGAACGCCGATGAGCAAAAGCTGGTCTGGATCGGCCGCCTGGTCATTGTGGCTGCCATGGTCATCTCCATCCTGCTGACCTGGCATGATGTCCTGGGCATTGGCGGTCAGGGAGGTTTCACCTTCATCCAGAAATATACCGGGTTCATCAGCCCCGGCGTTTTTGCCATTTTCCTGCTGGGCATGTTCTGGAAACGCACCACCGGAGCAGCAGCCATAACCGGCATCTTTTTAGGGCTGATTCTCTCTCTTGTATTTAATGATTATGCCCCGCAGTGGTTCGGGCATAACACCTGGCTATATACGGCATACCCCAATGGGCACGGTGGATATGAGATCCCTTTTCTGATCTGCATGGGGCTGTCATTCCTGTTCACGGTGATCGCCATGGTCCTGGTCAGCCTGGCCGGGCCCCGCATCAATCCAAAGGCTTTTGCCATAGACAAATCCATGTTCAGGCTCAGGTCAAATACCCTGGTCCTGATCACGATCACCCTGGCTATCCTGACCATCCTGTATATCCGCTTCTGGTGAGCAGCGGGAAAACCGTTGTTCATTCGGGATCCCGGTCATAACAAAGGGCTGCAGCACCCAGTATACCGCTATGTTCCAGTTCGGATACTTCAATCCGCAGCCGTTGTGCGGAACGAGAATAGGCGAGCATGTTCACCTGCTCCCAGAGGGTATCCCGGAAATAAGTATAGGCCTGGCTGACAGAACCGCCCAGGATGATCAGGTCCGTATCATAGGTGTACAGGATCATCTTGATGGCCTGGCCCAGGTGGGCGCCCAGTTCCCCGAATAATACCCTGGCGTAAGCCTCCCCCCGTAAAGCATCCCGGAAAACTTTTTCCCCGTCCAGCCGATGGACATTGCGGAAGAACTGCCCGCAGCTGTAATATTCAAAGTATTTGTCCAGATAATTCACCATACCGAACTCACCCGCCCCGCAATTGGCTCCCGCATAAAGTCTGTGGCGGATAATAATCCCAGCTCCCAGTCCAGTCCCGATGGTGAGACCGATCAGGTTTTCCCTTCCCCTCCCTTTTCCGAAATATAATTCTCCGAGGGCAAAGCAGTTTGCGTCATTATTGACCTGAACCGGAATCCCATACCGGGATTCCATGATCTTTTTGAGGGAAACCTCTTTCCAGGATGGGATATTCTGCACCTCATAGACGATACCTTCTTCCAGGTCCACCACGCTGGGTACTCCGATACCAATCGCCCTGACTTGCGGATCCACCAGGATATCGGTGATCCGGAAAATATCTTCGAGGACTTCTTCCACAGTACCGGAACTGTTGATCCGGGCGCTTTGAAATGCATGGACCCCCCCGGCATCAACTTTTGCGGCGCGTACCTGGGTGCCCCCCAGATCAATTCCCAGCACCATAGTTTGCATCATGTTCAAGATCAGGTTATATCCTCCGTTCGGCCCAGGGAAATGGTCTTATTGACAATGAGGGGCCTGGCCCAGAATCCGATA
>Ga0307374_10006257_pt1 | contig 18810 bp, 17 predicted proteins | sample OX3MG_FD_202532 | JGI IMG/M metagenome (GOLD analysis project Ga0307374, IMG submission 202532) | Soil microbial communities from Risofladan, Vaasa, Finland - OX-3 | ecosystem: Environmental > Terrestrial > Soil > Coastal area > Acid sulfate soil | place: Finland: Risofladan, Vaasa | collected...
TTTGTCTCGCCGACGTTCGGTGACGACCGTACGCAACCGTCTGCGTTGCTAAAGAATTTGGCCGGAACTTATTCACTGAGTTAAGTGCCTCCGTTTCTGGTGGTTGGCCTTTAAGGCCAGTGGCAGAAGAATTTTTTTCAAAACTATAAGTGTCGCGACCGTTGCGATCCACGAGCGTGAACGTTCAGATTCTCTTGGTGGGCCTGATGGTGGGCCTGATGGTGGGCCTGATGGTGGGCCTGATGGTGGGCCTGATGGTGGGCCTGATGGTGGGCCGCCCGGGTCTCGATCCCGGCACCTTGGGATTAAAAGAGGCATGCATATGGTCGGAATGGTCCGGTGGGGTCGGAATCATCCGAGAATCAAAGAAAACTTGTCCGGTGGTGTCGGAATCGTCCGGTGGTGTCGGATTGGTCTGTGGGATGAAATGTGGGATTTCTGAGTGAACGGCGCAATGGAGAATCGCGTTGGCTCACTTTCGAAGCCGTAGCGAAACTCTTGAAAGGTCGGCCACCTCGCGCGCGTTCGGCAATTTGGAATGCAAACCTCCGAGAGTTTGCTCTACGAAGTTCCCGACGCGATTCAGGTTTAAGTCGCATCAGGCCTATGGATTTAGTGAATTTCACAACGTTGATCCTGGTCAAGATCAGGTTTGAAAGTGATAACGAAAATCCAGAGATTCGCCCCTCATTCGTTTCTGGCCACATCGGGCCCGGTGATTCGATCAAGGAGTGGGAACGTCGAAGCGATGATTGCGAGCGACGCCGCAAGTCCGCCGAGAACCGTTGCCCAATACGCAATCCCGGGAAGTCGAAACGCGATGCCGACCTGGGAGCGGAGATAGAGCGCAGACGACACGAGGCCGACCGCGATCGACACCGCAGCGACAAGGAGGAGTGGCACTGCACTTTCCAGCGCGACGACGCGATGCAAAAGCGCTTTGGGGACACCAGTGAGTCTGAGCAAGCTGAATGGCCGTTTCCGCTCGCCCAACCCGGCGGCGATGCTCACCGCGAGACTGCAAGCGGCGATAATGAGACTCGCCACCATGATCACGTCGGTCATGTCCTGGATCATGGCGAGGAGGCGCGCGGTCGACGGGTCGAATGCGTCGACCGCGACCCCGCCGCCCTGGACGCCAAAAGCCCGTTGGAGTGTGGTTCGAGCCCGTTCCAGCGAGCCCGCCGACCCGTTGGTAGCGACGACGACTGCGTCGACTGGAAGACGCGCGACTGCCGCCACTGATAGGTGAGCGGACGGCCAGACCGTCGTCGACGCATGCGAGTTGTGTCCGAGGATGTTCGACAGGAAGTAGCCGATGCTCGCCACCGTTTCTCCCGGAGCGCACTTGCCGATCGCGGGCGTCTTTGCTAGCTGGTTGCACGTGACGATTCCGAATGAGTTGCGAAGCGGAGTTCTGGTCGGGCCTTGGTGAACCACCGTCACACTGAGCACTCCGGGCGTCGCACGGATTTCGGCAAGCACTCTGACGGGGACGGATGGAACTTGAGCAGAAGCCGGGCAATTCGTGGTCGAGAAGCTGCAGAACGTGTCGGCAAGAGTGTCACTTCCCGAGCCTCCTCCGCCGGTGGCGTCGAGGGCCGCGATCGAGCTGAGCGCTCCGATTACGGCGCTCGTGATGAAGAGGGCGATCACGAGCCCGCTGATAAACCGGAAGGCCACTTTGGGATTGTCGAGGAGCCGGCGGCCAGCAATGAGCGTGGCGGGGCGATTGGCTCGTTTCACCAAGAGTCGAGAACCCGCGGTCGTGAACCAGGGTCCAGCGAGAACCAGGCCCACGATAAGGAGCACGAAGCCCACAAGTAGCTCAAGAAGCTGGCCTCCAACGGCACCCGGTTTGCCTGCGGCGTCGAAGTAAGCGAGTTCGGCGATCCCGAGGAGCAGTGGGATGATCCGTGCGATCCGCGGAGGGCGCGACGAGGCTCGGCGGCTCACGCCAAGCGGCGATATCTGGACTTTGCGAAGCGCGAGGCGCGCGGACACGACGGCTGCGACAGGCACACCGATCAGGGTGAGCACGATATCGATCCAGTGCAACGAGAGGTCGCCTTGGGCGAAAGGCGCCCCGGTGAATGACACGTGATAGAGCAGCGGTCGGAACACGAAGAAGAGTACGAAGCCGACCGCGACACCTACGAAGGCTGCGACCGCCGCTTCGACGGCGGAGATCACCGAAATCTGACGTGGCGTGGCGCCGACGAGACGCATAGCGGCAAAGCGCTGCTCGCGCCGTGTGGCCGACAGCCGGCTCGCGGTCGCGATGAGGATCAACACTGGCAGCAGGAGGGCGATGGCCCCGCCGACGAGAATGAACTGCAGAACGGATCCGCTCCCCGTGGTGTTCTGGCAGGCGTAGCAACTGGATGGTGTGCGTTGGATAGCTCGAACCTCAACCGCTCCGAATTCCTTCGAGAGTTGGTGCGCGTTGTGGCCGACGACAATGATCAGCGAATTCGGTGACGGGAGCGCCGCTGCGCCGATGGTCCCGATCTGGTGCCCCGGATATCGGTCGCTCAGCTGATTCATTGGTTCGGACTTGAGGAGGGTCGTCAGCGCGGGTGACGCGTAATACTGATCCGGTCCCGGTAAGTGCGTAATACCCGGCGGGACCGGTGCGTTCGGTCCTGTTCCGGCCACGTCGATCCGGTCGATCGCTAGATTTCCGAACTGATCAATGCTCGACAGCCACCACAGCCCGTTTGAAGTCGAAGTCGATCGTGACGCCTGCGCCGCGGTGTCGAGCCACGCACCACGGTCGGTCTGGGCGTGTAGTCCGTTGACTCCCGCCAGGCAGGCCAGCAGCAGGCCGACGCCCAAGGCGACGGCTACAGCGGTGACGAGGACGCGCAGTGCTGCTTCACGTCCACTTCCAATTGTCAAGCGGAGACCGAGGCGGATCACCGCAAGGCACCCTCGGAAGTGGTGATCTTGCCGTCGCGCACGATGACCTCACGGTCGGCGTAGGCGGCGACGCGAGGTTCGTGGGTGACGAGGATCACCGTCGAACCCAACTCACGCGCGGCTCGCGTTAGCAGACCCATGACCAGCTCCCCGCTCAGTGAGTCGAGGGATCCAGTCGGCTCGTCCGCGAAGAGCACGTCAGGATTGGCGACGAGGCCACGCGCTATTGCGACGCGCTGGGACTGACCGCCCGACATCTCGCCGGTCCGGTGGCTCTCCAGGCCTTCGAGGTCGAGGCGTTCGAACCAGCTGCGCGCCACACGGAGGGCCTCGTCACGGTGTGTGCCACCGAGCAGCAACGGCAACGCGACGTTTTCCTCGGCGGTCAGCTCCGGCACGAGCTGGCCGAACTGGAACACGAAGCCGAAGCGATCACGACGCAACCTGGAGCGCTCCGTCTCACGCATGGTATCGACGCGTTGGCCGTCGAAGAAGACCTCACCGGAATCTGGAACGAGAATGCCCGCCAGGCAGTGGAGCAGCGTCGACTTGCCCGAGCCGCTCGGGCCCATCATGGCAAGGACCTCGCCTCGTTTTACTGATACTGACGCTCTCTGAAGCGCTGGCGTTTCACCGAAGGAAATCACGAGGTCACGCGCTTCGAGGATCACGTCTCGGACCTGGACTACGGAGGAACCGTTGGACTCGTTCATGACGCCACTTCCTCTGTTAGTGCCGCGAGTCGCGCTTCAGTCAGATCGATCCAACGGAGGTCGGCCTCCAAGTGGAAGAGGCCGTGGTCGGCGAGTAGCGCGTCAACGAGGTTGCCTTGTTGCTTGAGCTCGGTGAGTGTGCGCATCCGAGCGAGGTGGGCGGTGCGCTGGACGTCAAGGTAGCGCTCGGCGGATCGTCCCAAAATGAGGGCCAACACCACTTTCACGAAAAGCTCGGTTTGTAGGTGAGGTTCGGGTTCGATCGGCTCTCCAAGCCATGCATCGAATTGACTTCTCCCAAGGTCCGTGACGGTGTAGCGCTTGCGGTCAGGGCCGTCACCGTGTTCGAGTTCACCCGGTGACACTTTTCCGTCGCGGGCCAATCGTCCCAAAGTGCCGTAGACCTGACCAAAAGGAAGAGGCTTATTTCGACCAAAGAGTGAGTCATAATCGCGCTTGAGGTCGTAGCCATAGCTGGGTTCACGTTCGAGCAGGCCAAGAAGGGTTAAAGAGACACTCATGTTCGCAGAATACTCTCGGGGTATACTCGCTGTCAATAGTGTGCTTTGGTCAATTGGCTTCGGCGCGAACCTTGAAGCGCGAGTTAGTCGAGTGGGCTCACGACCGCGAATCTCGTCCAGGGCTAGGTACATCTTGACAGGTTGTACTTAATGAGTAATACTAACCTCATGCGTCAAACCGTATACATCCCAGATGACCTTCTTCAGCGAGCTCAGGCGCTCCTGCCGGACGTCAATCCATCCAAGCTCGTTCAGCGCGGACTCGCGCGACTCGTCGAGGACTTTCAAGGGCCGGTCTACGTCAACGAACGTCTCGAGGCGGTGGCAAGTGAGATTGTGCGGCTTCGAGACCATTTCGCGATAGAGGCGAGGGCCGAATACGAACGCGGCTACCGTAAGGCACTTGCTGCTGCGGACTCGTTGTCGTGGCGTGTACTCGAGGAGCTCGCCGAGAACCACAACGACCTGAAACGCGTACTTCGTCCGTACCTGAACGGCTCGTTGCAGGACGCCATGAACGCCAAGCCGATATCGCCGGAACAAGTTGACGAGTTACTCCGGAAAAGGGACAACGACGAACCGAATCGGTCAACGCAAAACACGGAGAGAAAAGAGACAGAGTGGTCGTGGCTGGAGCGGCTTGCGCATGACCTCGGTTCGATTGCCGATCCGGTCGGCTACGACGTATATTCCTTCGATCCGACGCGCGCGTTTCTTCGAGGATATGGCGACGCACTTTATGAAGTGTGGGCTGCAGTTGAGGAGGGAATCGATCCATCGCGACACGTCGCGAGCAACCCACTCCCTGACGTCCGTCAGGGTTCTGAGTTCCCAAACGCTGGGGGCTCATGACGCGGCCGCTGCGAAGTTCGCAACCCTGGCGGATACATTTCTTTCAGCGTAACTTGAGCGAAGACCCGAAACGTTCGGTTCCGACCATTGAGTTCTTTGACGAGCTTAGCGACACCGTGGTGGCCGAATTTCAAGCGATCCTCGACGCGGTTGCCGCGGGCCCGCCACCATCCTTTTCGGGTGGCGGAAAGTGGGAAGCGATGAGGGGTGACATGGCGGGGTTCTTCGAAGTACGGGTCTCGGGGAACGACACGGCGGGAAAACGTATGAACCACCGACTCTTCTGCATGCTTGTGCGCGACGATCCGGCAATTGGTGGTTCGGCGATCGTTTGTATTGGCGGGCTGTCGAAGCCGCTGCGTAGTGCGGCTCACCCTAGGGACTATCGACGAATTCGCCAATTCGGAGTCGAATTCAAATTGCGTGGTTCGGTATTAAGTTGACGCCGGTCGTCAGGCGATCTGTCGAGGCTTGCGCTTGGAAACCGCGACGATGTCCATGTCCAAGACCTTCGCCAACGAGACGACAGTGGATAGCGTGGGATTGGCGTGCTCAGCTGAAAGAAGACGTCGAACCGATTCCGGAGCGACGCCCACTCGACGGGCCAGTTCAGCCTTGGAGAGTCCGAGCGCGACGCGCCGCTCCTCAATCGCGCCAACAATTTGATCGACTTCGTCAATGGCCGACCGCGCCCGCTCGTAGGCGTCACGGTATTCAGCACTCTTACCCCGTTTTTCGAAGTAGCGTTCGGCGCCCGTTTTTGCCATTTTCAATTCCTTCCCAGCAGTAATCGTAACATATATGTTCTGCTAACGCGTCCCAAAATAACGAGCGATGTCGACATGGAAATGTGAGGCCTGAAATGAGGCCCACATACGCCAGTGAAGGTGCGAACGTATTTGGTCGCCTTGGGATAATTTTTTGAAGTCACAAGCAAAGCTGCTCCAAAACTCCTGGTGGGCCGCCCGGGTCTCGATCCCGGCACCTTGGGATTAAAAGGCCAATGCGGACCATCATTCTTTATTCATTAGATTCAGAGAACCCCATATTCATAGGAGTTTGCGTTCAGTGTGTTCAGTGTGTTCCGTGGCTATCGAGAAATGTTAGGGATGAAATTAGGGATTTTTCCACCCGATTCTGGCGTCCGCGATTCAACAACGGCCAGAGCGTGACCAGGGGATTATTTCTCTGCCGCAGTAAGAAATCGCCTGGCGTAACATTGCGCTCGATGAGCTTCGAGCGATGCGTTCCCGATCCCGTGATGTGAATACTTTCTCTACGTAGTCAAGATGCATTACCGTCTCTTGGCGCTCAACAGATGTAGCTCACAGGTGGTATTCGAAGCCCAAGGAGTACCCTCCGCGGCGTACCTCGCTGAATATGGTTTGGTTGTGTGATCGCAGGAATTGACGAATGCTGTCGACGGTCGGCTTATTCTCTGTATCAAGACGATTCCAAACTGCTTGAGCTGAGAGCGATTCAGTCGAGAGGGCAAATTCGCGAACAAGCGTTGAAATCTCCGATCGCGCAACCGGACCTGGAACAATGCCTTCAGCAAGCGCTGTTCGTGCAACCTCAATTTCTGCGTTCACATTCCCATATTCTTCGAGCAAGGCTTTGCCAATGACTATCGCGGTGGACTTGATTTTCTGTTTTCGCTCGATGGGCTGTTTGGTATAGACGTAAACGACGCCCACGAGGACTGCGCCCAGGACCAACCAAGCGAGAGGGCCAAATCTATCGGCGGCAGCTTTGCCCGCTGCTCCGACAACGATTACCGGCGCAGCAGGAACCATCGTGACGCCTCTGAGCCGCGATTCGCCGACACGGATCTCTATCGACGCGACTGCTGAGTTCACCCCTTGGTCCCGATTTTGAATCCCGAGAGGACGAAAGTCCTTGTAATTGTGAGTAAGGAGAATGCACGGCGAGAGAAGAGAAGCCAAAGCTGCACACGCAAAGTCGTCGGAATCAAGTGATTGAACCGAAAGGGCCCTTTGATCCAATCTTGTCAATGGCCAATTTCTAGTACCCGCTGGTGGCCAGCAAAAGTCCCCACCCTTCACGCGTTCTTTACCTCTTTTTTGACGAAAACTGACCTCCTCTCGCGTGGGCTTCTTTCATCCGAAACGACTCGCCGCTCGTGACGACCACGACGCCGTGGTGCACCAGTCGATCGAGCAGACTGACTGCGGTGTTGTGCTCGGGCAAGAATCGTCCCCACTCTTCGAAGGGCCAGTGCGACGCGACACCGAGGGCCCGGTGCTCGTAGGCGGCGGCGATGAGTCGAAAGAACAACTGCGCTCCGGTGTCGTCCATCGGCGCGAAGCCAATTTCGTCGATGAGAATTAAATCCGCGCGCAGCACCTGGTCGATCACCTTGCCCACCGAGTTGTCGGCGAGTCCTCTGTAGAGGGTCTCGATGAGCGACGGTGCTGAGAAGTAGCGCACCTTGAAGCCGGCCGCCACGGCCTCGTGACCGAGGGCGACCAACAGATGGCTCTTGCCCGTGCCGGCCGGTCCGACCAGACAGAGATTCTCCGCGGCCCTGATCCATTCGAGACCGCAGAGGTAGTCGAACGTCGCTCGTGGGATCGAGCTCTGGGTGACGTCGAACTCTTCCAGGGTTTTGGAAACCGGAAAGCCCGCGAGCTTGAGCCGAGCACTCGCGTTGCTCGCGTCGCGCGAGGTGATCTCGGCTTCGAGCAACGTGCGCAAGAAATCCTCGGGACTCCAGCGCTGAGTCTTGGACGTGACCAACAGTTCCGGCGCGAGGTGACGAATGGCGGAGAGTCGAAGACGTCGCAGCGCGGCGTCGAGGTCAAGGGCCAGTGCGGGTGCGTTCGTGCTCAACTTGTCGCCTCCACTTGGTAGTCACTGAGCGAGCGACGTGGCCCAACGGGCAACGTGGTGACGAGCGCGTCGCCAGCTCGAACGAGCTGGGCCACACCCCTTCCCGCGATCAGGATTGACTGGACGTCGCTCGAGTGAAATCGCCCGAACGCAACGGCTCGCTCGAGTGCCCGCACGAGAGGGTCTCGTCCGTAAGAGCGCTCGAGGCGCAGCAGGATTCCGAGGTCGCTCTTGAGTGAGGTGCTCCCCGACGCCGCGGCACCCTTGATGAAGGCTTCGGCGACGGGACCGAGCGCGCAGAAGACCACCTCGTCGGGGGTGCGGGGTCGAACGGCCCGTTTAGGCTTGGACCTCGGCCCGCCGTAGTGGTCGTCGAGTATCGAGGTCTCACCAGGGACGACAACGGCGTGTTCGGCCAGGGTGACGCCGAGGAGGGTGATCGTAAGGTGCCCATCACTGACGCGCAGTTGCACGACTTTGCCGATGTTCTGGGTCGGCACGGAGTAGCGCGCACTGGCGAAGCGCACGCAGCTGAGCTTGTCGACCGTGCGATAGATCACCTTGCCCGCGTTCGCGCGAAGTTGCGGTAGTGGCCCGAGCAGTTCGAGCTCGACCTCGAGGCGCTGCGCGGGAATGGCGCAGATCTCGGAGTGCAGGTGAGCGTTGACTTCCTGCATCCAGTCACGCGCCGACTCGTTCGCGCGACGCAGATCGCGGGCGGTGAGTTCACCCGGAATCATGAGGTCGCGCTTCACGTAACCAACGAGGTTCTCCACGAGTCCCTTCGAGGCCGGGTCGGCCGCCTCGCAAAAATCTGGGTGAAAGAGGTAGTGCGTGGCGAAGCGGACGTAGTCCGGGCTCGGGATCACCACGTTGGCGACGACGCCACCCTTCAGACATCCCATGCGATCAGCCAGCACCGTCTTGGGGACACCGCCTAGGAACTCAAAGCACGCGGCCAGGGCCGCCAAGGTCGTCTCGGATCGTTCGTTGTCGGCGAAGTACACGAAGCGTGTCCGACTCCACGCCAGCACTGCACAGAACACGTGCAGCGTGCCAATCACGCCCCAGTCGATCGCGAGCACGTCGCCGGGTTCCCACACGCCGGGTCGACGACCCCGGTGGTTGTCGGTTCGCCAATTGCGCTTCTCGTCCGCGACGAGTCGGCGAAAGTTGCGGTCCGAGCCGACGTAGCCTGCGGCCCTCGCCATCGGGAGCAGTCGCTTGGCGCTGATGCGGCCCTTGGTCTTCTCGACGCGCTGAGCGACGAGGTCAACGACCTCGTCGTAGTTGTGTGCCGGCGGCGGGCGGGGCTCGCTGCGCTGCGCCGCTTCGACGACGCGCTTGACGGTCTTGGGCGTGGTCGAGCAGATCTCGGCCGCGCCGCGATAAGAGCCGGCTTCTCGATAAGCAGAAATGATGTCCATACGTTCCCTAACTAATTTCATTGATGGTGTCTCCTGGTCGGTGATGTGGTTGATGGAACCACCACCGTCACCGGTCAGGGGGCACTGCGGTTGGATGCTCAATGAAGGGCGGGGACTTTTCCTGGCCACCAGTGGGGACTTTTCGTGGCCACCAGCGGGGACCTCAGTTGGCCACCAGTGGATACTTTCTCATGGCCACGGACAAATCTCCGAATCGATGTAGGTAGTTTGACCACCGAGATGTAGGGCAACCAGTCGTCGTTCAGTAGACGAGTCAGCTCTTCGACGGGCACCTTTAGCTTGCGATTAAACCCTTCGCGCCACGTCACGCTGCTTTCTTGACCACCGGATAACGAGTTCTTGGTGGTTTCTGGGTGCCCTTAGGGCGCCCGGGACCGGGTGTGTTGAATTTCGGTGGATGCGCGGGAGTACCGATCTGCGCACGCAGTCGAGGAAATCCCCGACGAACTCTCACCGGGCTCAGTCGTGAAGGACTCCGGTGCTTCTCCCAGGGCAGTCGCATGTCTTCGACAAGTAGTCGAGCCAGTCGCAGTTGGGTATAGGCCGCGGCCACGAGCCACGAGCCACGAGCCACGAGCCACGAGCCACGAGCCACGTCCAGCGTTCGGCCTGCTCGGGTGTTCGCAGTGCGGGCGTGGTCCAGCCGAGAGTGTTCTTGACAAACCTGTAGGTGTGCTCGATGTCAAAACGGCGCAGATAGGCGCGCCAACAGAGATCGAGGTCGGGTTCACTCGGACCTGACCACCACAACCAGAGCGTCTTCTTCACGCCAGCAGAACGTTTGGGTAGGTGCTCGACGTCGACGCGAATGACACTGCCGCGCACGATCGGCGCCGGGCCCGACTTCCCCCAGCGGCCCTGGGTAGTGAGCTTGGGGTGCAGGCCGTGCCACACCCGCACGTTCACCGGTCCGTAGCGCGGGTCGTGAGAGTTGAGCTCGGCGTCGGGGGTGGTCCAGGTCTCGGGGTCAGAGAGAGCGAACCGCGCGCCGTGACGGGCCGGTCGACCCGGACCACCCGATGGTGGAGCCGGGTCAGAGTGAAACACCCGCTTGGAACTGATGCGCACGAGGACCTGGGCGTGCACATCGTTAAGTCCGTCGCCAATGGCGATGGAGTCATAGCCCGCGTCCAGGACGAACAGCGGTGGCGCGCGGTCGACTTTGATATTGAGTGCCGTCGCGAGACGGCGGACCTGGCTGATCGTGGCGTCGGTCGCGTTCTCATCTGGCGTGATGCGCCGAGCGTCCAGAGGTGCGGTCCACGAGTCGTGAGCCCAGTCCAACTGGCTGATCCACTGGAAGGACCAGCCGGGCACGATGGGATGAACCCCCGAGTGATGAGAAGCCGAGTAGTGAAGGCCCCGCTCGGGACTGGTCTCGGCGTCGCATCGCGCCCAGGTGGACGCGTCGAGTGCGAAGACGTTCGGCCACTCCTTCGGCCGGTAGTCAATGAGGAGGCGCCGCAACTGTTCTTCGTCAACCTCACCACTGGCCAGCGCCTTATAGAGCGAGCCGTGACTGCGACGAAACTCCGGCTCGAGGCTGAGGGCCGGCACGCAGTCGACGCGGTGGGGCGAACACAGCGCCGCGTCGCACAGTTCGAAGAGCGCGTCGCCCCACGGGTGCAGACACTGGTGCAGTGACTGGCGAAAGGCGATCAGCTCGGTGGCAGTTTCGTCCAAAGGTCCCATGCAGACAGTATGCTTACTGTCTGCATGGAAATGAGGGATGCTTTTATTGAGAGCGAGGGAGCAATATGGCGAGGACGAGCGTCCGCGAGCGACTGGCGAAGCTGGAGCAGCGACACCGAGAGTTGGCGGCGCAAATCTCCGAAGTCGGCATCATCGTCGCCGGGAGCGTGACGCGCCGCTACACCCACTGCACCTCCGCGGGATGCCGCTGCAACGCCGATCCGCCCACGCCGCACGGGCCCTATTGGCAGTGGACCGCAAAAGTGAACGGTAAGACCGTGACGCGGCGGTTGAGTGCTCGCGAGGCTCAGCTCTACCAGGAGTGGATCGGCAACGACCGTCGCGTTCGTTCCCTGCTGGACCAGATACGGACCATTGACACGAAAGCCGCTGAACTCATTCTGAAAGAGAACGCCGCGTCGTAGGGCTTAGGTTAAAACGCAAGTTTAGAGAATAATTGGGACGGGTGCAGATTTATGTAAGGCATCGACCTACGCCTGGAGCTGACTGCTCAGAGCGAGCGCAGGATGGCCGCATCGCCCTGTCCGCCTCCGCCGCAAAGACCCACGGCGGCGACGCCACCGCCGCGGCGTCGCAGCTCTAGCAGCGCGGTGAGGGCGAGGCGGGTTCCGGACATGCCCACGGGGTGGCCGAGCGCGATGGCCCCGCCGTTCACGTTGATCTTGTCCTCGTAGACCCCGAGCTCGTCTCGAGAAGTGAGCACCACCGCGGCGAAGGCCTCGTTGATCTCCAGGAGATCGAGTCCGTGCACATCGAGGCCCGCCTTCTTCGCGGCGAGCGAGATCGCGCGGGCGGGTTGGGAAAGGAGCGAGGTGTCAGGTCCGGCAACTTCGCCATAGCTGACGAGCTCGCCGATCGGCGTGAGGCCGAGATCGCGGGCGCGCTCCTCGGACATGACGATGAGCGCCGAAGCGCCGTCGGAGATTTGCGACGAGTTGCCGGCGGTGATGGTTCCATTCTTGACGAAGGCTGTTCGAAGCAGTCCCAGTGACTCGACGGTTGTCTCGGCGCGAACGCCCTCGTCGGTGTCGACGAGCTGCGACGTGCCCTTGCGACGGGGAACGTCGACGCTCGTGATTTCCTCGGCGAACTTCCCCGAGGATATGGCCGTCGCCGCGAGTTCGTGGCTGCGAGCCGAGAACTCGTCCTGGCGAGCTCGGCTGATGCGGCCCTCGTTGTAGTTCTCGGTGGAGAGGCCCATGGCGCAGTGATCGAACGCGCAGGTCAGCCCGTCGTGGAAGAGCGCGTCGTCGACCTGCTGATCCCCGATACGGAAGCCGGAGCGCGCGTTCAAGAGCAGATACGGGGCGTTGGTCATCGACTCCATGCCACCGGCGACGACGATCTCGGCTTCTCCACATCGGATCATGAGGTCGGCCATGTGCAGGGCCTGCAGGCTCGAGAGGCACGCCTTGTTGATCGTGGTGGAGTTGACCGTCATTGGTATCGCGGCCCTCGTGGCGGCTTGGCGCGCAGTGACCTGGCCCCCGCCGGCCTGGATGACCTGGCCCATGAGGACGAGGTCCACCCTGTCGGGCGATATGCCCGCGCGCTCGAGCGCGCCTTTGATGGCGAAGCCGCCGAGTTCCTGGGCGCTGAGCGGGGAGAGCGCGCCGGAGAACTTCCCTATCGGCGTGCGCGAGCCGGCGACGATGACACTCTTAGACATGGTTGCTCCTTGTGTTTGATTTGCTACCGGTTGCTGCAGGACGGACGAGGTTAACTCAGCCCTTCGAAGAGCGCTGGGTGAGCGGGGACCCCAAGGTTCGACCCCTAATCGGACTCGACTGCGGGCGCGGTCGTTGTGTTGACATCCGGCAGCGCCAATCCCGGGACGTCGCTTGTGCCGTAGATGACCTCGTTCGCCATCGCGATCTTGCCCTCGATGTCGGCCTGGCCGAGCATCGCGATGCGCTGGGCCTGGGGCGAGCCCGCGCCGTGCATGGCCTCGACCATGGTGGTGACGCTCGTCATGTTCTCGATGTAACGTCCGAAACGGATTCGCTCCATTACGTCGTACTCGGGGTTCGCTCCGTAGTACTTGCGCACCCAACCGGCGATCTCGGGGTTGTCGAAGGACTTGGAGTCGGGCATTGTCGCGAGGAACCCTCCGGCGAGGTCGTGGCTGAGCCGTCCGATCTCATAGACGTTGCGGGTGATGTTCTGCTTCACCGTGTTGGCGAGGATCGGGTCGGTCATGAACGAGCCGCACGGCAGCTTGTAGCCCAGCGCGCTCGATCCGATGGCTGACGCGTAGGTCGTCTCAGTGCGGTGGATCATCTCGATCAACTTGTCCTTCACGATCGAGTTGCGGTCGGTGCCGAGGATGCGGGTCATCTTGGCGGTGGCACCGATGAGCACGTCGGCGTTGCCGCCCTTGCAGCCGCCGTAGTTGGCTCGGTGCCAGGTGGCGAAGTAGTTCACCAGTGTCGCGCAGTGCTCGATCTCGCCGTTGAGAAACACGCGCTCGGTCGGCACGAAGACGTCGTCGAAGACTACCAGCGCCTCGCCGCCCACCACGCCGAAGCGCGTGTTGCCGACGTCGCATCCGCCCTCGAGCTTGCGTGAGTCATTGGACTGGCGTCCGAAGATGAAGACGACACCGTCGGCGTCGGCGGGAACCGCACAGGCGATCGCGTACGGCTCTTCGCCCAGTGCCAGTCCCGTGCCCGGTAGCACGAGGATTTCGTGGGAGTTGATGCCACCGGTGTTGTGAAGTTTCGCGCCGCGGATGACGACGCCATCGGGGCGCTGTTCAATGACGCGCACGAACTGGTCGGGGTCCTCTTGCTGAGACGGCTTCTTCGCTCGGTGCCCCTTAGGATCGGTCATGGCACCGGCCAGCATCAGGTCCTCGCGCTGGACGTAACCGAGGTACTTCTTGAAGCGTTCGTGGTAGTTCGTCCCTTTGTCCTGGTCTACCTCGTAGGAGACGGCGTACATCGCGTTGAGCGCGTCGAGGCCCACGCAGCGCTGAAAGCAGGTGCCGGTTGCTTGGCCGAGCAGGCGCAGCATCTGGATCTTCTTGATCAGGTCGTCGCTGCTCTGGAAGATGTGGGTGTAACGGTGGATGCGCTCGCCGGTGAGGTGGCTGATTGTCGTCATGACGTCAGCGTGCTCTGGAATGTGGGCGAGTTCGTAGGTCTTGGCGACGGTGTTGATGTGCGGTGCCACCGATGGATGGTCGACGACGTTGTCGACGAGTTCTCCACCGATGTAAGCACGGATCTTTAGATTGCGAAGACTTTCCACGTACTCCGTGGGCGTTTTGAGCGACATTTTGGTCCCTTCCCGACTCCGATAGCGATACGGCTATTACATACTAATTAATGCTTGTTAGTCAATTTATCTCAAGTTCACGTTCGTTGCTTTGAACATCACTTTTTCTTGATAAGAATTGTGATTGTTGGATTGTGGATTTCCGCGTGATGATGTTCCTGCTCGACCGGGCGGGAGGTCGGCTGTCGGTCGGAGCGGAGGGCGGACATCGCGTTTCCTCAGAGTGGGTGAGTTGTGCTGCGTCGAGGGTGCGGACTTAGGGGAAAGTGATAGAAGTAGTGTTTTCCAACTTGGTAACCAGGTCATTCGGGTCGAACCTGTCTTGTCGTCGAGAGATTCAATGAATCGGCAAGGGAGACTCAGTGGCCTCAGCATTATTGACTGCAAGGCGGTTTCATTGTTGGAGGCGGTGTTATCTTGCTTTATGAGACTAATCACCATTAAGCAAGTGGCTTGCGCAGCCCCGAGATGACCGCGGAACGCGTCGGTTCCCAGGTGGGGCGGCAAATCTTAGAAGATAGCTCTTCAACGATCAAAGACGGCCGCCGGTCGGAAATCCGTGAAGCCGGCCTGACTCTCTTCGCGGAACGCGGCTATCACGCCACCAGCATGGACGACATTGGACGCTACATCGGAGTGAAGGGGCCGAGTCTTTACAATCACCTGAAGTCAAAGCAGGAGATCCTGGTCGACATCATGGTGACCACAATGCAAGAGTTGCTAGCTCAGTTCGACAGGGCCAACTCGACCGGCGGGCCACCCGAGCGTCTTCGTAAGGTCATGGCGGAGCACGTCAAGTATCACGCGACGCACCGGCGCGATGTGCGAATCGGCAATCGGGAGATTCCAAGTCTAGAAGAATCCGCCCACGAATTGGTCCTGAGTCTGCGAAACGAATACGAGAGCAAATGGCGAGACCTCATTCAAGAAGGTCTCGAAAGCGGAGATTTCTCCATTCCGTCTGTCCGGGTCGCTGTCTACGCGATCTTGGAGATGGGAATCGGGGTGGCACATTGGTACCGCCCGGATGGCTCTCTCTCGCTCGATCAGATCGCTGAACTGTACGCAGAGATGGCGTCACGTCTCCTGGGTGTGCATGATGCGAAGTCCGCCGCGTCAAGCGGACTTCCTCAATGACGATCGTGGTCCCATTGGTCCCCTGCGCGCTGTTCTGTGTCCTCTTCGCTGGTGTGTAATTCTGGATGCGTCGTTCCAGAGCGAGTGACTGATTGCAAAGTTGCTCAAAGGTTGTCGAAGTTCCGATGAATCCACCAGCGTCAGCCCCTGCGACCAGGGTATTCAGTGCCTGCTGCGCATCACGCTTGCTGCCGCGGACACTTCGACTGACTTGGCAACGCCTACCCGTCAATGGGGCGCGACCTGCTTCGAATCTGACTTCCTAGACAACTCGGGTTTCTTGCCGCAGACTTCCGCTCATGATCGAAACGCTACCGCTCAGATCGCATAGCGTGGGAAATCCGTGGGATTTAGCCGAATCGTTTTGCTAGACACTCTCCAAAACCCTCATATTACTGGTGGGTCACCCGGGTGTCGATCCCGGCACGGGATTAGAAGAAACCGTGCGTCCAGCAGCTCGGGCGCCATGAGGACAAAGGAGTCAACATGACGTAACTGAGCGAGAAGGTCGCGATAGCTTGCCGGTGCAAGTCCGGTCCGAGGAGGCGCCAAGGCCCTCGGTAGTGAAACCTCCGGCGTTGGTCGAAATGCCTGCGTCGAAGCGGGGTGAATCGAATTCACAGTCCGCAACATCAAGTGAAGTTTGCAGCGTCGTTATTAATCCCTGCGAAAGCAGAACAAGAGGGTGCCGAGTTCCTGGTTTTTGAGCGAAGGCCACGGAAGATGTCTCAGTACTTGGAGCGGACATCGAAGAACCCTCCGGCGTAAGGAACGTGGAATGTGAAGAAAGTTGTCGCGGCAACTGGAGAGGCCCTCCTCGGCCCTCATCCTGTGGGGATGAGGAGTTCGCTTGCTTATAACCGGCGACCCCGGGAAGTGGTGGGCAGCCGAGAGGGAGTCGGAGGGGGACATAGTAGTGATGACAGACGGGACAACATAACCCGTCTTGAGCGAAGGTCCCCTGCTTCACCAAATGCATGAGGAAGAGGGAAAGAGTAGGGCAGTGTCGAAGAGACTAGATCCCCCAACTGGTGTTGACCAACACGGTGACTATCGGGCCCGAGTGAGGGTTCCGAACGTTGCCATGGGAGAAGTCATCAGTTATCTCCAAGCCCTCCAACTCGTGCTCTACTGCAGTGCCAAGCAAGAGTCAACACGGAGGTTTCACACCCGCAACAACAAACTCACCCGCAGTGAGCGATGTGGCAGGCGTGAATCAACGTACTCTGATATGCGCATGCACGGCAGCGAATGGGTGTCGGAAAGCCGTGTGCGGGAGAACCGCATGCACGGTTTGAAAGGGGGCCGCTGGGGAGGTTGACTCACGCTGTGGGGAACGCTGGTCTTGGGCCGGTGCGCTGAGAAGCCACCACGATGGTCTGGTCGAGACCTGAACCGCAACGGTGGTCTGCTGAACCAGTGGCCTACCTCACTTCAAACTGTTGCGTGGTGTCGATCTGGTTGCTTAAGTCGATTGTTTTCAAGGAGTAGCGCGCCAGCGTATACATCCCACGCGGAATCGGTCGGTTCAACTGGCGCGGAACACCTCGGAGGCGACCACGAGGTCTTCCCAGGACATTCCGGTGCTCTTGAAGACGCGCGGCCGCTGGTGATCGACCAGTGTGGCACCCGTGATGATGTCGCGCATGGGAATGAGAGACGCGGACTCGATCACGCCTTCGGCGATCGGGACAATTAAATCGCCCGCCTCACGAAGGGCGGTGCTGGTATCTTCTACGACGAGTTGTGCCCGTCGGATGAGCTCGGAATCGAGTTCACGTGCGTCAGGCTCGTATGCACCGACGGCCACCGTCAAGGAGTCGTCGCGTACGAGGTTGCCGTCGAACAGTGGGGTTCGCGCGGTGGTGGCGCAGACGATCAATTGGGCGTCGCGCACATCGTCGGCACTGCCCACTCGCGCATGAAGCCCACTCGCCCCAACCCGAGTGACGAGTGCCGTGGCGCGCTCCGGGTGGATGTCAACGATGGTGACCCTGCTGATGCTCCGGATAGCCCGCATTGCCTCCACGTGCCCCCATGCTTGTGGTCCGGAACCGAAAACCACGAGATGTTCGATCTGGTCGGGCGCGAGATAATCAGCCACTGCCGCGGAAGTTGCGGGGGTGCGCAGCGTCGTGAGCGCTGTACCGTCGATGACTGCGACCGGGCTGAGGGTGATGGCATCCATCAGCAAGTAGACAGCCTGGATGGTCGCTTTGCCAAGGGCCGGGTTGCCTGGCGCCAAGGTCAAGACTTTGATCCCGACAAACTCGGACGACTGGGTGGGCATGAGCATTAACTGCCCGTGGTTGACCGTTTGGATGCTGCGGGCGAAGTCCTCCGATGGTTCCATTCCGGCTTTAAGGTCGCGTTGTATGGCGCGAATGGCTGCTTCAAAACTGACATGGGCGTAAACCTCGTCGGCGGCGATCCAGGATGGAATGGTGTCAGTCATCTCAGCAGCAACCCAATCTTGATTGGGGGGATCCCCTCAAAACAATGAGCATGTTATCCGTCTGGTGTGAGGTTGGCGTGCCAACTGGATCGAGTTCGCACGTTGTAGTGGGCGACGACGTGACTTTCGTTGCCATCTATCTGGTCATCTCGTAGAGTCGCGACAATGTCCGACGACGAAGCCACGAACATGCTCGATGCTGCCGAGCCGACTTGAATGATAGTTTTCAAATTATCGCCGCTCGAGTTGCCCACCAGTTCATAGTGGCCCTCGGAGGAAGCAGTGAGCGCGTTCGGAATCTGAGAAGTTCCAATATGGCTCACAGGGAAGGAAGTTATGTCAAGTGCTCCATCGCGCCCGACCAAGTCGCCAGCACGAGGCCACGTCGTCGTGGTTGGCGCCGGCATGCTCGGACTCGCCACTGCATGGTTTCTTCAAGAATATGGCGTTGAGGTCACGGTCGTGGACCGTGAAGGAATTGCCGCCGGGGCGTCGTGGGGAAATGCAGGGTGGCTGAGTCCCGGGATCGTCACGCCACTCGCGGAGCCCAGCGTCCTGCGTTACGGTCTTAAGTCCTTCTTCGATCCGGCTGCCGCGCTCTACATCCCACCCTCCATCGACCTCGGGTTGTGGCGCTTCCTTACACGCTTTGCGATGCATTGCACAATGACGCAATGGAAACGTTCAATGGAAGCCTACGTAGAGATTGACCGTCAAGCGCTTAGCGCCTTCGATGATCTGGCCAACGGAGGCGTGACTTCAGCCACCATCGATGCTCCGCTTTTGGTTGCCTTCGAGCACGTCCGCCAGGCGAGTGGATTTCGTCACGAGTTGGAGCTCATTCGCCAAGCAGGTCAGCACGTCGACGTGGACGAACTCTCAAGGGCCGACGCAGGTGCGCTCATGGCCCACATCTC